>PPYE01072707.1_pt1 | contig 12492 bp, 13 predicted proteins | sample 1559881 | NCBI WGS metagenome assembly PPYE01 (sample SAMN08240022, study PRJNA423297) | Human gut metagenome, whole genome shotgun sequencing project.
ACTTCGGAAGCATAGTCGGAGATTTATGCGTTGATACCCGAGAGAACCGTAATCCTCGCGAGTATATGGAAGAATACGAAGGAGATAGAACCCGACGCAAAGAATCTGTAGGGTATCGTGAATCGAAGAAGATTGCTGTATATTCAGATACAGAAAAAGAGACTGATCCCGAAACGGGAGAAGAAAAGCCTAAGAGACTAGAGGATAAAACTGTGGAAGTCGCTCAAACCGTGACTAATCTACCCAAGAAGATTGTCCGTACTTCTGTGGCCTTTTTATTTGGTGGGGAAATGACTATCACGGCCGAAGATCCTAACGACGGTTTCAGCGAGTTTAAGAAGGTCTACAAGCGTAAGCTCAAGATGCAATCTGTATTGAAAGAGTTTGCTCGCAAGGTATTGTCTGAAACCAAAGCAGCGATTGTCTTCTATCCAGTTACCCGGGATGATGGGAAAAGCCAGCTAAAGGTTAAGATCCTCTCTACTCCTAAAGATAGCAATACCGAATGTGAATTCTATCCGCATTTCGATGAAGACGACGATATGGACGGCTTCCTCTATAAATACAATGCTGAGGTTGACGGACGTATCTGTGAATGTGTAAAGATATACACGAAAGACACCATCTATTCCGGTATTATGGATGGTATCTGGAAAGTAAAAAGGACCAAGAATCGTTTTGGCAAAATTCCGGTAGTATATGCCGAAGTCGATTGTCCTGACTGGGATGATGTTGCCAATTTGATAGATAAAAAAGAGATGAGACTTTCCCGTCTATCCGACACAAACGATTATTTCTCTGAACCAATTCTAAAAACCTATGGCCTTGCAAATCTACCAAATAAAGAAACTGTAGGTAAAGAATTGAACTTTGGAATGGAAGTAGATCCTGATACTGGTACATCGTATCACGGTGACGCTGATTATTTAGCATGGCAACAGTCTTGTGAGTCCGTTACACTCGAACTGAACCAATTGGACGATGCTATACACTCCGGAGCTTCTAGCCCAGATCTATCTATGAGTAAACTAATGGGGCTTGGCAACCTTAGCGGCACTTCCCGTCGTTTTATGTTGATTGATGCAGAGATTAAAGCCAGTGAACAGATGGAAATATTCGGCCCAGCCGTACAACGAACAGTGGCAATCGTCCAAGCTGGTATGGCTAATATTACGCATACTAAATATACCTCTCAGCTAAATGATAATTATATTGAGGTGGAGTTTGGCAGTATTCTTCCACAGGACTTGGCCGAAGAACTTAAGAATCTTGAAACAGCATCCCAATTCAATAGTAAAGAGACGATTATTAAAAATTCGCCATATACGGATAATGTTGAAGAAGAGCTGAGCCGCAAGAAGCAAGACGAGAAAGATACGGCTCAAAACAACTCATTCCTAGGTGCAACACTTTAATAATATGCCTGGACTTTCTTTCTACGACAAACAGCACATACAGAAAGTTGCTGCACAGCAGACTGTAATAGCCAATATCTTTAATCAGTTTATACTTTCTGTTTCCCCGTATCTCCGTAAATGGGATGATGCGGGGAAAAACAACGTGTGGATACAGAATCATAGCATTGAAAATGCCGTCGACAAAGAGCTATTGACATTGGAATCATTGCTACTTAAAAATATCGAATCGTTTCAGTTCGACGCATGGAAGCGGTCAGAGATGAAGAATGACGATTTTATACGCGAGTATATCAAAGGAATGTCTATTTCATCGGTTGTCAAGGAGGGAATGTTCACGCATAGTATGTCGGCTTTTTCGGCTTTTCAGAAAGAAGTAGATACTCAAGGGTTGCGATTATCTGATAGAGTGTGGACTATAACCCAACAAACGAAATCCCAATTGGAATTCTACCTCAATAGTGGTGTTGCTGCTGGTCGAAGTTCAAATGAGATTAGTCGCGATATGCGGCAGTTACTCGACAAGCCGGACAAACGTTTTCGCCGTGTACGAAACGACGAAGGTAAGCTTGTATTGTCTCGTCCCATGAAAGACTACCATCCGGGACAGGGTGTGTATCGTAGCGCCAAGATGAACGCTCTCCGTACATCTGCCACAACAACGAACACAGCCTATCGGAGTGCTGACTATGAGCGTTGGAGCCAACAAGACTTTGTTCTCGGCATAGAAATACAACGCTCGGCAAACCATAAAGGCCCATGCAAGATATGTGATGCTATGGTTGGAAAATATCCAAAGACATTCAAATTTACAGGTTGGCATCCTTTCTGTATTTGCTTTGCTACACCGATTACTATGGAGCCGGAAGATTTGGCGGACTATCTGCTCACGGATGAAGTGCCTGAGAAATTGGTCATAAAAGATATTCCTAGTGCTGCTCAATCATTTGTGGATAACAATAAACAGGCATTGGATAAGGCCTATTGGATGAAAGATAACTTTACGAAGGAAGGAAGCTTGCAAAGACAAGTGACCAAACCAGAATCACCTATTACAATTGATAAGAAACAAGTGTTTGATTTTAATGCAAAAACTCCTCAAGAAGCTATAGAGTATATCAAAACGCATATAGCTGATAACGTGAGTCTTGAAATTAAAAAAGGTGATTTACCTTTAATTAACAGCATCATTAATCAGATGCAACAAAGGATGTCTGAGTTTAATATGCAGAAATTCAGTAATGTCGGGAAACCATCGGGGAAAAATGCGTTGGCTTCATGGGATGGGCATGACAATAGTATCAACTTTAATTTGTCAAAGTTAAAGAATACAACATCTGTCTGGAAGAAAGAAATGGCATGGAAGAAAAAAGGTATTAAATATAGTGCATACGAAAGTGAAAGTGATATAATACGATGCACTATAGACCATGAATTAGGGCATAAATTATTCGGGCAGTATAATATGAGAATGGATGTTATAAATACGTTTGGGAAAGCTGGAAAGACAGTTAATGGAATAAATGAGATTAATGATATCCTTGGATATTATGCAAGTACAGATATAGAAGAATATTTTGCAGAAACTGTAGGTATGTACTTAGGCCCAGGGAAAAAGAAATTAGGCAAAGAAACTACTGCTATGATGGAACGCTTTATGGAGAAAGTTGATAAAAATGTCGATAAAGCATCTAAAAATGTTACAAAAATAAAGCGCGTCAAGACTGATGAAGAAAAGATTGATATTCAGAAGCGATGGAATGATAGAAGCGTGAGAAATTTTAATCAATCTAAGATCGAACAAAAAATCGGTATTAAAAAGGGAGAAGATATGACATTTGAGGCTGCAAATGAATTAAGGGGAAATATGAACTATGGCAGAGGGAAAGAATACGGTGTAAACTGTCAGTCATGCGTAGTTGCCAATGAATTGAGAAGACGTGGATATGATGTAACAGCACTACCTAACCTTAAAAAAACAGGGAACATTCCTTATGAACTTTCTGGAAAAACTAACTGGGCCTGGATTGACCCAGAAACTATGACAACACCGGTAAAGAAGAAAGCAGGAGGGATATATGATGTAACTAGGACAGGTGCTTTAAAAAGTAAGAATATTAGTGCACTTACTAAAGAAATTATAGAATTGGTAAAAGAACCAGGAAGATATCATATTGATTTTTCTTGGAAAAATCAAAACTCTGGGCATATCATAACTTTAGAAAAATTAGCCAATGGAAAAATCGTTCTTTATGATCCTCAAAATGGGAAAATTGTTAATTGGGCTGATATATCCAAGAGAATAAAACTACAAAATGGTGTAAACGTACTCCGAGTAGATAATCTGTTAGTCAATACGGATATTATTGATGGGATAGTGAAGAAATTACAATAATGTTTCGGTATGATCTTCTGGCATAGAAGTTATTCCCATGATATCTGACGACTGTGTATATGGAGCTAGGTGTGCTACTGCATCTTTGACAAGAATAAATTGAGGATAACCAGTACAACATCCCTCATCCTTTTGAGAAGATGCAGTATAAGCTAAATGCCCATTCCATTCACCATAATAGGAAACCCTATCAAACCCGTTTTCCAGTGCGAGTGCTTTAGCTTTTTCTTTGTATTCCTTCTTTTTATCCATACAGCAAATGTAATGATTTGGTTTTGAATTAAAGTATAACTTCGAAAAATGTTTTCCTGACTTATATTTTAAAGGAAAAAGAATTATGAAAATTTTAGCAGTAATCAAAGCGGCTTTGAAAAAGGCTGGAATCCCTGAAAAGTATGCGGCTAAGGTCCAGGCACTTTTCAATATTGAGAGCGAAGAGAATTTGGACAACTACATTGAATTATTCAAGGAGAATATTCTTCCAGATTTGACCGCTAACGATCGGAATTCACAGACTGTAATGCAGGCAGCTATTGCAGAGTATGAGAAGAAGCATGGTTTGAAAGACGGGAAACCCATTGAAAAACCTACTGCCAAAGCGAAGAAAACCAAAAAGGTCGTTGATGACGAGGACGATGATGAAGATGAGGACGAAGATTTTGAGGGGTTACCCGCATCTGTAGTTAAGCTATTGAAAACCCAGCAGAAACAAATCTCCGAGTTGGCCGCATCTGTCTCTACTGTCGCATCAACAGTTACAACTTCTACAAAACAGGCATCAGCAAAGGTGCTGTTTGAAAGTTCAAAGCTTCCAGCAAAATGGTTTTCACGTATCGATGTCAATTCCGAGACGTCAGTTGAAGATCAGATCAAGGATTTGCAAGAAGAATATGCAGAAATCAAGCAATCAGTAATTGACGATGAAATTGCCGGTGGTGATTACAAACCTAATTCTTATAAGCCGAAAGAGCGTTCAGAAAAAGAATGGTTGGACTTGATGGAGGATGAGGAAAGTGATAATAATGGAGTTGCCAGCCTTGGTCTGGAAGATTAATAATTAATTCATTTTGCTATGTTTAGAAAGAAAGAAACTGAATTTCAGTATGCCCCCGGTATAGAGAAGATTATCGAGGACATCCAAGGCGGTGGAACCATCGCCCGTGCGGAATTGAAGGGAATCATTGATGAACTTCCTCCGCTTGTGATTGTGGGTAAGGATGCTAACGGTCTTTATCATGTAGTTAAGACCGGGAAAGTAACTGCTGTGGCGGCTGCCGACGCAGTAGCCATTCAGGTAGCGAAGAACCATGTGTTTAAAGTTGGAGAGGCTGTTACAATCGGTGGTGCTTTAACCGGAGCATCAGATGTTATTTCCGCAATTGACAAGACTAATCCGGCCTATGATACAATAACTCTTGATGGAGCTATTGGAGCTGCAAAGGCGAATGATGTGTTGGTTCTTGTAACTGCTAAAGCTGCTGCCAAAGCTGCCAAGTTTAAGTATACGCCGGAAGTTATCACCATGAACAAAGTTGACGCAACAGTTGCTAATCAACAATCCGGTCTCCTGGTGCGTGGTACTGTTAATGAGGCAGTAATGCCCTACCCTATTGATGACGCTATCAAGGCGTTACTTTCTTTTATCCGTTTTGTGTAATCCATTAAATTATAATTATATATGGAAAGAAGTTTAATTAAACAAGTGAACCGTAAGAATATGGGTGCCCGCCTTAACTCACGTAAAGTTAAGCCAGTATTCTTCCTTAATTTTTTCGGTATCAAGCAGAAAGAATCTTTGAAATGGGAAACTTTGACCGGAGAGAAAGGTGCTCCTGTTATTGCAGACGTTATCAGCTTCGATTCTTCTGCACCTCAAAAGAAGCGTGAAGTTGTTGGTAAAATGTCAGGTGACATTCCCAAGACTGCTGTTAAGCGTGGCATGAATGAAAGTGACTGGAATGAATACCGTCAACTTAGTCGCGATTGTGAGGGTGATTCAGATCTAAAGGCTCTTCTTGACCTTGCTTTTAAAGATCAGGATTTCGTATATAATGCTGTTCGCGGTCGCTTCGAATGGTGGTGTATGCAGCTGATGTCTAAAGGTGGGTTCATTCTGAATTCAAGCAATAACAACGGTATTGTTACTGAAGAATTTGTAGGCTGTGGTATGCCTAATGAAAACAAGAAGGTAGCTGCCGAGGATTGGGCTAAATCAGCAACAGCCGATGGCTTGCAGGATATTGAAGATACTGTAGTTGCCGCTTCTGCTGAAGGAGTTACTATCAAGTACGTTATCATGCGTAAAGATAGATTTGCCTTATTGAAAAAGCAGAAGGCTGTTATCGAAAAAGTGAAAGGCTGGATCAATCAGAAAGAAAAGCTGACTATCTCCAAGAAGGTTATTAACGAGTATCTTGCTGCACAGGAGAATACAGAAGGTGTTCAGATAGTTCTTGTAAGCCCATCTGTTCGTATTGAGAATGCAGCTCATCAACGTACTACTGTAAATCCGTGGGAAGCAAACAATATCTGTTTCTTGGAAGATTTACAGTGTGGAGATATCCAGCATGGTCCTATCGCAGCAGAACACTCTGTTGAGTACAAGAAGAAAGCTACCACGCTGAAAAAAGACTTTGTTTTTATCAGCAAATGGTCTGAACTGGAACCATTCAAAGAGTGGACTAAAGCGGAAGCTAACGCTATTCCGGTAATCAATGACCCTGATGCAATGTACATCATGAAAACCGATGGTCAGGCATGGGCGGAAGGCGAAGATACTGAAAAAACAGACGAAGAGGGTTATTAATTATCGATCATGGCAACAATCAGAGAAACAATACTGGAATATCCATCCATTGAGGATATGGAAGGCTTCTTGGATAAGGTAGTCTTTGTAAAGCGCGATATTAATCCCGAAGCGGAATGTACTACTGAAAGCATGAAGCAGGTCGGTCTTTGTGTAGCTGATATGTATGCCATGATGGTAAACTCACCGGATTTCAGTGAAAACAAGCTTTCTATCACTCATCCTCGTTCTTTTTATATTCAGACTGCAAAACGGTTGTATATAGAGAATGGGGAGCCTGAGAAGGCTGGCAGACTTGGCAAGCGAATCATTATCAAAGGAAGAGCGTGTAATAGATGGTAAAGAGGTATCCACATACAGCGATGGTTACTATCGAATCTAATGGAGAACTAGTGAACGGTGAATGGAAGAAGGGAGAAACTGGTACCTTGTCTATCATTGGGCGCTATGATCCGGTGAGTGATGGTCGTATCATCAAGAAATCAAATGCGCTTGGGGATGAGAAGCAAATACATGGATATTTCTACACGAAGGTTCGTCCGGATATCAATGTCAAGTATCAACGCTTACAAGTTCCGGCATTTGGCATAAATGTAGAAATCATTTGTTGGGAATCATATCAATCTCATTCAGTTATTTGCGTATGAAATCAGGAATGACTCCTTTATTCTCCGGAGATGATGTAGAACGTTGGTTCAATCATTTTCAGGATCGGGCGGAAGAGAAAATTCTAAAGTTACTGATGGCTGGAGGTGAAAAATTTGTTGCGATTGCCCGTAAAAACGGTTCATACAAGGACCAGACTGGCAATCTTCGATCTTCCATTGGCTATGTGATAGCTAAAGATGGTGAAATCATTATCGGTAATTTCAAGGAAAGCAATAAAGGTAGTGACAAGGCTACCGGGAAAGAGAAGGGGTATCAAGTGGCTGAAGACATCTCGTTGTCTTTCTCCGGTGGATATATCTTGGTTGGTGTCGCCGGTATGGATTACGCTGCTGCTGTTGAAGCCAAAGGATATGAAGTGGTAACAGGAGCTAATGTTCAATGTAATGAGTATCTAAAAAAAGCTTTGCGTTCAGTATTTAAAAAGATGTAATTATATGGATGAATTCGATGCTGTTGATATTGTTTATAATGCTGTCAATGCTGCCAATATCGGTATTGTTATATACAAGGATAAATCGGAAGCTGGTGTTCAAAGCGAACATATCGTCATTAATCACCTGCAACTGAATGAACTTGATTTTATCAATAATGTACCGGTTAATATAAACATCTTTATCCCATTGGAAAGCAATGGAATGAATCCTCGTCAACAAATGAAAGAAATCAAACGAAAAGTAAGAAGTTCGATTAATTCTATCAATAGTGACGATGGAGACTGTAAAGAGGTGACAGTCCTTTGGAGCGTTCCAATGCCGGACATGAAAGAGGGCTTTGCATGTACAAATATTAGATTAGAAATTTTAATAGATCAATAATTATGGCAAATAAATCTCAAAGACCTATCGCTATGGGCGTAGGAGCAATAAGAATTGCAGAAGTAGGTGATGGAGTTCCGGGGACTGAATTTAAGGAACTTCCTTTGCCAACTAAAAGTAGTGTAGCTTTCAACTTTGCGGATCCTAAGGAGGTGAAGATTGAAACAGAAGGGAGTGAGGAACCTTTCTATGTTGAGTTGGTAAAAGATACCACAGATTATATTGAGTTCTCAATCCCAACACCTAGTAACGAAGTACTGGCATTGTTGGCCGGTGGTACGATCGATAGCGGAACCGAGGCCTCTCCAAAGGATGTCTGGGAAAAACCGACTGAGACACCGGCTATCAATAAGACGTTCCAGTGTGAAACTTTGCCGAAGAAAGGTAAGAAAGTAATCTATACCGTTGTTAACGGGAAGATAGCTTCCAAACTTTCTCAGGCACCTGGTGCTGAGCAGGCTGAGTTGCTGCTTGTACGCGTATATTTGCAAGCTGCAGAGACGGCGGAAGGGGAAAAGAAACCCGCCTTCATGCGTGAGGTGATTGCAGCGTAAATTCCGGTATCGTTATGGAATTGTCCCCCATTGTTATACTTTGGGGGATTTTTAATAATTACAGATATGAGTGTAGATCGTTTTTTAAAGCTAGAAGCTGAAACGGTAACCGAAATGTCGGTTAAGATACCGTTTGAATTCAAAAATAAGGAATCCATTCCTCAGGGAAAGGATCCGGGGGATTGCATTGTCATCCGACCAATAACAGTCCGGACCTGGTTCCGGATACGCCCCCTACTCTTACAGATAGATAAAGAGGACTTAAAACGCATGATAGTAAAGCCCGGAGAATTATCGGATGATTTTTTGCAACTCATGGACAAGTATGGGGAATTGCTTTTGAATATTGTTTGCCTGGGCATACATAATAAGCCTAGCGAACCGCCAGAATGGTTTCGTGAAGCACTTACGGATAACTCCACTTGGGAGGATGTAAGGATCTTGCTTAATGCAGTTTTGTATCGGATAGGATACTTCCCTTTTTGCACATCTATCACGATTCTTCAGAACGTGAGCCCGATCGGAGAAGCGGAGATAATAGCCGCTCAGAAGAATCTACAAAGTTGGCGGGATATAGCCAGGCAAGGTTCTTAGTTATTGTGCGCGAAGCCTTAGGACTAACATATAGTCAGGCATTGGAAAGCAGCTACTCTTTGATAGAGGCTATGATGCAGGAATATGCGATAATCATGAGAGAACGAAGCCTGACTGCGGATGAGGATGGAGTTGAAGGTGTAGATTACGAATGGGTTGAACTGCCGTCATTTGATAATCCGGGAGAAACTATTCGAATGAAACGATATTATGATATAAATAGTAAGGTAAAAGGATAAGTGATTTATATATTAACATGAAACAATTGAAATTTTCATGCGATTTTGATTTAGAGTTTTTTGTTTAGGTTATCCCCCTATGTCTGTGAAGATGTAGGGGTTTTCATTCTACTACTTCGGCCAGCTTCTTGTTTAGTGAAGCATTGTCTTTCTGCAAATTCTCAACCAGGCGTTTTTGGTAGGCTATCATTCCTTCCACCCGCCCTACTCTCCTACCTTTCTGGTAAGCATCTTTTAATTCTTCTTCCGTGTAGCTACTCTTTTTCGCTTCTACGGAGTTTTCTTCTCTTGTTGGCATACTATATCATTGGGATATAAAAAAGGCTATCAGTCTCCCTATTCGCGCCAACGAGGAACATAAAACATACCTTAGCAGAGATACGAGTTATGAGCGGGACTTGATAGCCTAATGCCTTCAGTCTCGCTCTACTAAGATATATTTGTGTCCCTCGTTGGCAATTGGAACGCCACAAAGATAATCAAATTTACAATACTCATATCCATTTATATTTTAAGAATAAACGATATGGGTATTCAAAACAGAGACGGTGCATTGTATTTTGCAACAGGAGTAGATAATACTGGATTATATTCCGGACGCCGGGAAGCGATAGGAATTATTAAGGCGATGGCCGGTGAAATTACATCTTTTGATGTATTTGGAGGTATTGGTATCAGTGCCGGTATTGCCTTTGCTCAGGCAGCTAAAGGTGCTTACGATTTTGAAAAACAGTTCCAGCAGAGTATGAAAGAGGTTGCAACCCTTTCCAGTGGAATAAAGGGGAGTCTTACCGATTACATGAATCAGGTTATGGAAGTTACTCGGGAAGTTCCAATATTGGCAAATGATGCGGCAAAAGCACTCTATCAAATTGTATCTGCCGGACATGATGGTGCTGATGGTATGAAGATACTTGAGGTCTCTGCGAAAGCGGCCATTGGTGGCGTTACTGACACGGCGACGGCAGCCGACGGTATCACTACCCTTTTGAATGCTTATAAACTGGATGTCTCGCAAGCAGAAAAAATATCTGACCAGTTATTTACCACAGTGAAACTTGGTAAAACATCATTTGGGGAATTAGGCCAAAGTATAGCTCAAGCTGCACCGGTTGCTGCGGCTTATGGTGTGGAGATAGATCAGGTCTTGGCTGCTGTAGCTACACTTACCAAACAAGGTACACCAACAGCACAAGCCATGACGCAGATACGCGCTTCCATTATTGCAGTATCTAAGGTGCTTGGTGATGGTGCATTTGATAACAGGACCTATCAAGAGGCTTTGGCGGAAGTTGCCAAACAAGCTGGGGGATCAGAATCAAAACTTCGTGAGCTGGTTCCAGAAGTAGAAGCGGTTAATGCTGTTCTCGGCTTGACAGGTATTAATGTCAAAGAAGCTGCCGGGCACCTGAAAGAAATGCAAAATGCGACAGGTGCAGCCGAAGAAGCTTTTAAAGAAATGGCTTCTTCGGCTCAGAATCAGTTGCAACTACTCCAAAACAATGTGACTGCTTTTCTTCGTCCAATGGGTGAATCCATATTGAAAGAAGTATCAGGTATTGCTTCAGCTTTCAATGAAGCATTTGCTAGTGGCGATGTCGAAAAATCAATGAAAACTTTAGGAGACCTTATTGTGGCAGTTACTAGTGCGTTTGTTGGATATAAAGGAAGTCTATTGGCAGTAAATGCAGCAAAAAAGATACATGCTTCACTGATTGAGATGGCAAGATATGAAATGGTATTATATCGAAAGGCTGTTGAAGCTGGTACCATATCTGAAAACGTCCTCACAGCGGCTCAAGTAAAACAGGTGGCGACGAGAAAAGCCATGATTACCACAATAAAGTTGCATACAGCCGCATTGAAAAGGAACATTGCAGCATTAGCAACTAATCCATACGTTTTGGCTGCTGCAGCAGCTGCGGCTCTTGGCTATGCTATTTATCAAGTTGCCACTGCGGAAACAGCGGCTGAAAAAGCTACCAGAAAATATAATGAAGAGCAAAAACGTTTCCTGGAAACTCTTGATGATCGAAAACAAAAGATAGAAGATTTACTTCGTACCATACAAAATGAAACGGAAACAGAGTATGCTCAAATAAAAGCGTATGAGGAATTACAGAAACTGTCTCCTGCCCTTACTAATGCATATAAGCGCGAAGAACTTGCGATCTTAGGTACTGCTGAAGCCCAAAAGATTCTCAATAAAGAACGGGATAACTCTAACTATGAACACGCTGTTGAACAAGTGGCTAAGTATAAAAGGTTAATTGAAAATTTGAGCGAAGTTAATGATTGGAATGATGTTGATTTATTCACGAGGCAAGAGCACCCTACAGGTTCGATTAGTGATGCGTTGAAACAAGATCTGGAGAGTTTGGAAAAATGGAAGAAAGTTCTTGATGAATACAATCGTCGAAAGAAGGAAGCTGAAGAAAATAGTAAACCCATAGAAGTGAAGCTATCCGCTGCTCAGACAGACTTGAATCAGATACAGAAAGAGTTTGATAAGGCCAAGAAAAAGCTTGATGAAGAACAAGCTAAATTGAAAGAGAATCCATTCTATGTTATTCCCTTCCATATTCAAATAGAAGTCGATAATCTCGATAGTAAACTCAAAAAGACGAAAGATCTCATTGCTACGCTATTGGGGGGTGGTAAAGCTGAGTCTAAAGCTGAACCTAAGAATTATGATTTTTGGGATAAGCAAAAAAAAGAAGCCGACAAAGTACTAAAATCCATTGATTCTTCTCAGAAAAAGCTATTGGATGCTGGAAACTTCACTGGTATAGATGGTAGCGTGGTAGAAAGTTATAAGAAAAATAGTAATCTATTAAAAGAAGCAGAAAAAGAACTAAGTGTCTATGGTTCCAAACAAGAGGATAAAGCTGAAAAACTTCGACAGGATACAGAAAAGTATAAGCAACTCCTTGATAAGAATAAGCGAGAGCAATCCCGTGCAGAAATAGATGCTCAAAATGATGTAGATCAAAGCATCATTGATG
>PPYE01433920.1_pt1 | contig 12491 bp, 14 predicted proteins | sample 1559881 | NCBI WGS metagenome assembly PPYE01 (sample SAMN08240022, study PRJNA423297) | Human gut metagenome, whole genome shotgun sequencing project.
GCCCCCTTCGCCGGGGGTCCAGGGACCAGGAGGTCCCTGGTGAGTCTTTGGTGACTTTCTTCTCATAAGAAAGTCACCCAGGGTCCGGGGCTGGAAGCCCCGCCATGGGGAGGAGTGCAGAGGATGGGGCGCAGCCCCTCCTCGCTAGGGGAGTGCAGAGGGGCGAAGCCCCTCGCAAAACCCTAATCGACAATGTGTCTTATATAATCGACGACGCCAATATCCTTGCCGTTGCGGCGGTAAACCCGCGGCACCCGCTTGCCGATGACGCACATCACCTCATAGTGCACCGTGTCGGTCATCGCGGCAATCTCCTCCATCGTGATGCGCTTGCCGTTCTCCTCCCCCACGATGGTGATCTGCTCGCCGTCGCTCAGGTCGGGGATGCCGGTGACGTCCAGCATCAGCTGGTCCATGCAGACCCGGCCCACAATGTTGGCAAACTGCCCGTTCACCAGCATTCTGCCCCGGTTGGAAAGGCTGCGGTGGTATCCGTCGGCGTAGCCGATCGGCACGGTGGCGATGCGCATGTCGTGGTCGGCGGTGAAGGTGCGGCCATAGCTGAGCTTGGCCCCGGCCTTGACATCCTTAATCATCGAAATCACCGAGTGCAGCTGCATGGCAGGTTTGAGGTCAATCTTGTCCTCGCAGGCCTTGTCCGGCACCAGCCCATAGATCAAAATACCCGCACGCACCATGTCCAGATGGTACTCCGGGTAGTTGACGATGCCGCCGCTGTTGCAGCAGTGCCGGATGGCAAAGTGGACGCCCAGCCGCTGCAGCTCGTCGCAGGTCTGCATGAACAGCTCATACTGCCGGCGGGTGTAGGCAATCGACTCCTCGTTGTACTCGTCCGCGCTGGAGAAGTGGGTGAAGATGCCGTCGCAGCGCAGGTTGGGGAACTGGCACACCTCGGCGATCTCCTCGACGGCCTGGCGCAGGTCCTGCTCGGCCTCAAAGCCGATGCGGCCCATGCCGGTGTCCACCTTGATGTGACAGGCCACCGTGACCCCGGCGTGCTGTGCCTGCTGCTGTAGCTTTCTGGCGTATTCCAGCGAGAACACCGCCTGGGTGATGTTGTACTCGCACAGCTCCTTGGCCTTGTTGGGCGGGGTGGTGCCCAAAATCAGGATGGGGTGATAGATCCCCTGGGTGCGCAGCGACATCGCCTCGTTGAGATTGGACACCGCAAACCAGTTGACCCCCAGCCGCACCAGCTCGTCCGCAATATATTTGTCTCCGTGTCCGTAGGCGTCCGCCTTGACCACGCCCATAATCATACAGCCCGGTCTGAGCTTTGCCTTGATGGAACGAATGTTGTAATCGATGCAGTCCAGGTCCACAACCGCCCAGCTGCGGCGCAGAAAATCAACCATTTTCTCCTCCTGCCTTTCCTTTTTCACGCACAAATTGTCCTCTGGTTTCTGGCGCAGGCGGCAAAAAATCCAATTTTTTCCTGCCGGTTTAAAGCCCGCTGCCTGCGGCACATACTATAACTATACATGAATTGAGCAAAAGATACAATCAATTTTTTCAAATTTCAGCACAAATGCTGTTTGAAAGGAGTTTCTTCCAGATGACAAAACAGGAATACGCTTTGTGGACCCAGCAGGAGTCCCCCCGCTCCAGAGGGCCGGTCAACATTTTGAAGGCTTTTCTTTTTGGCGGCGCTGTCTGCGCCATCGGCCAGCTGCTCATCTTCTTTTTTGAAGGCCGCGGCGCCGGGGAGCTGGCGCCGGTGTTTGCCTCACTGTGCCTGGTGGTGCTCTCCGCCATTCTGACGGGGCTCAACGTCTACGACAACATCGCCAAGCACGCCGGGGCGGGGACGCTGGTGCCCATCACCGGCTTTGCCAACTCGATGGTCAGCGCGGCGATGGAGTTTAAAACCGAAGGCTACATTCTGGGGCTGGGGGCCAAGATGTTCTCCATCGCCGGACCGGTCATCGTCTACGGCATCAGCGCCTCGGTGATCTACGGCATCCTCCTGTTCCTGCTCGGTTAGGGGGTGAAGGAATGGCAAAACGAATCGGAACCAAAACCCTGCAGCTCACCTCCTCGCCCAGCGTGCTGGGCTTTGCCGCGGTGGGAGCCAAAAAGGAGAAGGAGGGCCCGCTGGCAGACTATTTCGACTATCTCTCCGACGACTCCTCCTTCGGTGAAAAGACCTGGGAAAAGGCCGAGACGCTGATGCAGCAGAAGGCCATCCACCTGGCGCTGCAAAAGTGCGGCGTGCAAAAGGAGCAGATCGACTTTCTGTTTGCCGGCGACCTGCTCAACCAGTGCATCAGCTCGGCCTATGCCTCCCGCGAGATGGCGATCCCCTTCTTCGGGCTGTACGGCGCCTGCTCCACCATGGCGGAAAGTCTCTGCCTTGCCGGCATGTTTGTGGACGCGGGGCTTGCGCGGCAATGCCTGGCGGTCACCTCCTCCCACTTCTGCTCGGCCGAGCGGCAGTTCCGCTTCCCGCTGGAGTACGGCGGACAGCGCACCCCCACTGCCCAGTGGACGGTCACCGGCTCGGGCGCGTGCGTGGTCGGCCAGAACGGACAGCCGCCCTTTGTGCGCGCCGTGACGGTGGGGACGGTGGCGGACCTGGGCATCACCGACATCAACAATATGGGCGCGGCCATGGCCCCCGCCGCCGCACAGACCCTCTGCCAGTACTTTGCCGACACCGGCCATAAGCCGGAGGACTTTGACCTGATCCTGACCGGCGACCTCGGCTTTGTCGGCAGCCGCCTGCTGGAACGGCTGATGCAGGCCGAGGGCTACCCGATGGCAAAGCTGCACAACGACTGCGGGCTGATGATCTATGACCGGCTGACGCAGGACGTCCATGCGGGCGGCTCGGGCTGCGGGTGCGCGGCCTCGGTGCTCTGCTCGTTTATCCTGCCGCAGATTGCCTGTCACCGGCTGAAAAATGTGCTGTTTCTGGCGACCGGTGCGCTGATGAGCCCCACCAGCGTCCAGCAGGGGGAGAGCATCCCCGGCATCGCCCACCTGCTGCACCTTTCCGACCAGCCAAACAGCCCCGAGCAGATGTAAAGGAGGGATTGTGATGGATATTGCCATGCTGATCAAAGCCTTTGTGGTGGGCGGCGTCATCTGTGCCATCGGCCAGGTGCTGATCGATTACACCAAACTCACCCCCGCGCGCATCCTCGTTTCCTTTGTGGTGATCGGCGTCATCCTCGGCGGCATCGGGCTCTATCAGCCGCTGATCGACTTTGCCGGCGCGGGCGCGACCGTTCCCCTGACCGGCTTCGGCGCGACGCTGGCCAAAGGCGTGCGGGAGGCGGTTGCCGCCGACGGCTTTTTCGGCGCGCTGACCGGCGGATTGACCGCCAGCGCCGGCGGCATCACCGTGGCCATTGTCGCCGCGCTGCTGGCCGGTTTGCTCAGCAAGTCGGCGGAAAAATAATTTGTTTGCGAGGGGCTGCGCCCCCTCTGCACTCCCCAATGCGAGGAGGGGCTACGCCCCGTCCTCTGCGCTCCTCCCCATGGCGGGGCTTCCAGCCCCGGGCCCCGGGTGACTTTCTTATGAGAAGAAAGTCACCAAAGACTCACCAGGGACCTCCTGGTCCCTGGACCCCCGGCGAAGGTGCATAGGCGAGCGCGAAAAGGGCGGCGACTTCGCACCGGGGGGATTCCAAAGGGCGCAGCCCTTGGCGCGCCTTTGGTGACTTTCCCCGCGACGGGAAAGTCACCCGGGGTCGGAGGGGCGGAGCGCCCTCCTCGGGGGAGTAGAAGCCAAGCCTACCGACTTGCTTCGGGGAGCGCAGAGGGGGCGTCAGCCCCCTCGCAAAACTTAGCGTCCCATGCGCTGGGCATAGAGCTGCAAAATCCCCACCTGGGTCTTGGCGTCGGGGATCTCCCCTGCCAGCACCATCTGCACCGCCTGCTCAAACGGCACCCGCAGCACGTCCAGAAACTCACCGGGGTCCAGATGCTGCTGGGTCTCGTGCAGGCCGCTCGCCTGATAGAGATGGATGATCTCGCTGCAATAGCCCGGCGTCGGATACAGCTCGGTCAGCTTTTCAAAGCGGTCGGCGGTGCAGCCGCACTCCTCCTGCAGTTCGCGGATGCCGCACGCGCGCGGGTCCTCGCCCTTTTCAATCTTGCCGGCCGGCAGCTCGATGATCTCCTTGCCGTAGGGGTAGCGAAACTGCCTGACCAGCAGGATGCGGTCCTGCTCGTCCAGCGCCGCAACGCAGACGCCGCCGTGGTGCAGCACCAGCTCGCGGGTGCTCTGCCTGCCGTTTTCCAGCTCCACCTTGTCTTTGCGCACCTCGATGATGCGCCCCTCAAACAGGGTCTGGCTTGCAATCGTCTTTTCGGTATGCGCCATCTTTTCCACGCTCCTTTTGGTAAAGCAAAATCCACAGACCGCAGGGCCTGTGGATTCTGGAATAAAATTATCCGGATAATTTTATTTTGCTTTCGGTAAATCCAAAAAATTTGCAGCAAAAAACTATTTTGCCAGAGCAGCAAGAGTGGATTTCTTTCTGGCTGCGCAGTTTTTGTGGATAATTCCCTTTGCACAGGCCTGGTCAATTTTCTTAACAGCAGCCTTTACCAGAGCGTCTTTGTTCTCTGCGTTGGCAGCGATTGCAGCATTAGCCTGCTTGATGACAGTCTTCAGGTTGGATCTGCAAGCTTTGTTGCGCGCTTCACGTTTTGCCTGAACAAGAACTCTCTTCTTCGCGGATTTAATGTTTGCCATTTCCAAAACACCTCCTATTCCATCTTGACAGTACACTCAATTTTACCACTATTTTACCCAAAAATCAACCTCTCCCGCGTGATTTGTTAAATCTGCCAGATTGCAGCCGGGTTGGGGGAGAGATATTCGGCGACTATTCCCAGCTTTTGGCATCCCTGTGCGCAAAACAGTCCCCACCCGCATAAAGACAGGCTTTTTTTCCCATCCTCTGGACAGATAAAACTGCAATTTTGAAAGGAGCCCTGTTTTATGTCCGATTATCCATCTTCTGCACCCTTCCCCCGCACCGACCTTGCCCTCGAGCTTGCCCAGCCGCTGCTTCAGTCCGGCAAGCTGCCGCGCGGACTGCGTGTCCACACCCGCCAGCACGGCGCGGTGGAGATCACCTGCGTCCAGATCGACTCGCTGGAGGCCGCCCAGCAGCTGCACAAGCCCTGCGGAAAATACATCACCATCCAGACCCCGCCGCTGTGGAACAGCCTGCTCGACCCGCAGGAGGAGATCGACGCGGCCGCCGACAGCATCCGGCAGATGCTGCCCTCCCACGGCGGCATTCTGGTGGTGGGACTGGGCCACAGCGGCGTCACTCCGGACGCGCTGGGCCCGCAGGTCGTCGAGCGCACCCTGGCCACCCGCCACCTCGGCGACGAGCTTGCCCGGCAGATCGGCCTGGACTCGCTGCGCAAAACCGCCGCCATCGCCCCCGGCGTGATGGGCCAGACCGGCATCGAGACCGGGGAGATCGTCCTGGCGCTGGTCAACTTCATCCGCCCCGCCGCCGTCATCAGCATCGACGCGCTGGCAGCCCAGGACTACAGCCGCCTGGGTTCCACCATCCAGATTGCCAACACCGGCATCTCCCCCGGCTCCGGCGTACAGAACAGCCGCAAGGAGCTAAGCGAGCGCACCCTCGGCGTCCCGGTCATCTCGGTCGGGGTGCCCACCGTCATCGACGGCGCCACCCTGGCCGCCCAGTTCACCGGCCAGGACCGCGGCAAAATCGACCCGGAAGCTGCCCGCGCGATGGTCACCCCGCGCGAGGTGGACCGCATGATCGGCCACGCGGCAAAGTTTATCTCGTTGGCAGTCAACAAGGCCCTCTACCCGCAGCTCTCGCTGGAGGAGATCTCCTTCCTCTGCGCATAGCCTCCCACTTCTATCCTCCCGCCCCGGCGCATATAGATAAAAGCAGGTATCATTTTGCATCAAGGCGCGGAGGTTAAAAAGATGGGACGATATGGCAGAAAACGAAAAAACACGGCACTGCGAAGATGTGTTGTCTGGGGACTGCTGGCCGCGGCGGCGGTCCCCGGCGTGCTTTCCACCGCGGTTCTGTACGACCATGCGCGCCAGACACTCGGCGGGTTCGTGACGGACACCGCGGTCTTTTCCGCCCTGTACTCGGTGCCTGACCGCACATTGGAAAATTTGCAGCAGCGGTTTGCCGGCGAGGTGTACACCGCTCCTGAAACGGACTCCACCCCCTCCCCGCCAAAGCAGCAGCCAGAGACTTCGGCAGAGCCGGAAGCGCCGGAGACTGAACAGAAAACGGCGCAGGAAGAGGCGCAGAGCCCTTCTGTGGATCCCTCCGAGATCCCGGAAAACCAGCAGCCACCCGACGATTACAGTATCCCGGAGGAGTACCAGGGCCCCATCATCGAAGAGGACATGTCGGTCAGCGACACCACCGGCTACCTCTCCTTTGGGGCAGGGGTCATCAAAAACAGCACCTCCCTCTCCGACGAGGAGGCGCAGCAGTATCTGGAAGCGGAAAATCCGGTCCAAATTGACAGCGACGGCCCGCAGGTGCTGATTATGCACACCCACGCCACCGAGAGCTTTGAGCCGTACGATACCGACACCTACGACACCCGCCACACCTGGCGCACCACCGACAACACCCAGAACATCGTCGCCGCCGGGGAGGTGATGGCCGAGGCGATCCGCTCCTACGGCATCGAGGTGCTGCACGATGAGACCCAGCACGACTACCCCTCCTACAACGGCTCCTACGAGCGCAGCGCCGTCACCGTCCAGGACTATCTGGAAAAGTACCCCAGCATCAAGGTGGTGCTGGACGTCCACCGGGACGCGGTGCAGCGGGACACCACCCTGGTCAAGCCGGTAACCGAGATCGACGGCCGCAAGGCCGCCCAGCTGATGATCATTGCCGGCTGCGACGACGGCACGATGGATATGTCCAACTGGAGCAAAAATTTCCGCTTTGCCGCCGGGATGCAGGACGCCATCGAAAGCCGCTACCCCTCCCTGACCCGGCCGATCTTTTTCTGCTACCGCAAATATAACCAGGACCTGACCACCGGCTCGCTGCTGATCGAGATCGGCTCCCACGGCAACACGCTGGAGGAGGTGCTGTACACCGCCCAGCTGGCCGGAGACGCCATCGGCAGCTACCTGCAGGGGCTGCGTGCGGCGGGGGAATAGGAAAAATCAATCCTTTTTGCAAAGCAGATACAAAATCACAATTGGACTTTTTCCTGCCTCTATATTATAATGATAATCGAAACGATTCCTCTTTTATTTCGTGTCGTTTTTCCAAAAACGCCATCTTCAAACTCTCATATAAACCTTAAACTTAGAAAAAAAGCCTGTTTTTTATAAAACAGGCTTTTTTTCTGTTCCTCTATTCTTTCACCGGGCTCTCCGGCATCTCCTTTTTGCTTCGCTCCTTTGGGTTTTCCTCCGTCTTTTTTTCTCCCAGCTTTTTGTGCAGCAGCACCCCGATCAGGCTGACGCAGCCGGTGACAGCAAAGATAATAACCGTCGTCAGGAAATCCCCCGAAATCAGCGAGGCCCCCGCCAGGGTGGAGCTTAAGATAGAGGGCAGACGCGCCACCGTCGCGATCAGAAAGAAGCGCAGCGGATTGATCTTGACAAAGCCCGCCGCCCAGGTCAGCAGATCCTTTGGCGTGCCGGGGATAAAGAAGAGCAGAAAGGAGATGCGCTCAAACCGCCGCTCATCCTTGAGCAGCCACAGGTTCTGAAACTTGTCCGGATCCATGAAGATCGAGACAATCGGCATGCCCAGCCGGCGCACCAGAAAATAAACAATCAGCGAGCCAATCAGGATACCCAGCATACAGCTCAAGGTTCCCCACAGCGGGCCGTACAGCAGCCCGGCCAGAATCTCCACCGGCTCACCGGGAATCATCGCCACCACCACCTGCAGCACCTGAATCCCCAAAAAGGTCAGCCAGCCGCCGATCCCGAGCGACTGCAGCTCCTGCTGAAACTGCAGCCTTGCCTGTGGGTCAGAAAGTTCCATCACCTTTGGCAGCGCCAGAATTGTCGCCGGGATAAACGCCAGAAACACCAGCCCCGACAAAATCAGCCTTACCCACTCCGACCCTTTGGCCGGCAAATCCTTTTTCATGTCTTTTTCCTCCTTACCGGCAGCCGCCCCTCTCCCTCTCGATCCATCGGGGCGGCTGTTCCTTCTTTTATGATAACGAATCTTTTGGGGTTGTCAACCATCTTTTGTAAAGCGGTTTGAAAATTTTCTTTTACCGTCCCCCAGGGGTGTGACAGATCCGCTGTTTTATAGTATAATCTGCTTGTAACAGCCTTTTTTCCTTTCACGATGAGGGTATTCTTCATCTCTCACAAATATAAACGAAACACAGCCGGGCAAGCCTTCAGCTTTCCCCGCTTTTATCCATCATTCGACTGCAAGGAGGATTTTGATGAAACTGATTTCCTGGAATGTAAACGGCCTGCGCGCCTGTGCGGGCAAGGGCTTTTTTGATTTTTTTAAGGCCGAGGACGCCGACATCTTCTGCCTGGGCGAGACCAAGATGCAGCCGGACCAGGCCGACTTTGATTTTGCGGGCTACCACCAGTACTGGAACAGCGCCGAGAAAAAGGGCTATTCCGGCGTCGCTGTCTTCACCAAAGCCGAGCCGCTGCGCGTCTGCTATGGTCTAGGCATCGACGAGCACGACCACGAGGGCCGGGTGCTGACGCTGGAATTTGAGCATTTTTACCTGGTCAACGTCTACACCCCCAACTCCCAGAACGAGCTGGCGCGCCTGGACTACCGGATGCAGTGGGAGGACGACTTCCGCGCCTACGTCTGCGCGCTGGATCAGAAGAAACCGGTCATCATCTGCGGCGACATGAACGTGGCACATCAGGAGATCGACCTGAAAAATCCCAAAACCAACCGCCGCAACGCCGGCTTCACCGACGAGGAGCGCCAGAAGATGACCGAGCTGCTGGCCGCCGGCTTCACCGACACCTTCCGCGCGCAGAATCCGGACGCCACCGGCATCTATTCCTGGTGGAGCTACCGCTTTAAGGCGCGGGAGAAAAACGCGGGATGGCGCATCGACTACTTCCTTGTCTCCAACCGGCTGATGGAAAAGGTGACCGGCACCAAAATCTACACCGAGGTGATGGGCAGCGACCACTGTCCGGTCGGGCTGGAAATCTCGCTTTAACCAAAGAAAGTTACTTATTTTTAGACGCTTTGCCGATTTACAAAAGACAACCCATCTTATATAATAAAGTTGTATCTTTTTCATTTTTCATTTTCTATTTTCCCTTTTCTGGTCTTTCTTCCCTGGATTTGCTGAGCCAAATCCAGGGAAGTTTTTTCTTGCCCGCAGGGCGGCGGTGTGCTATACTGGTTCCAACAAACCGAGGCACACGCCTCATCCAAAGGAGGAAGATACTTTGTCCGAACAAACTGCTTCTCATCTCGACCCCCGCCTGCAGCGGATCGCCGCCCAGGTGCGCCCCGGCGCGGTATTTGCCGACATTGGCTGCGACCACGGCCTGCTCTCGATCGAACTGGTGCGGCAGGGGGCACAGAAGGGCTACGCCTGCGACATCAAGCCCGGTCCCCTGCAGGCCGCGCAGAAGAACATCGAGCGGGCAGGTTTCACCGGCCGGCTGCAGACCCGGCTGACCGACGGGCTGGACGGGCTGGAGGACTGCGGGCTGACCGACATCATCATCGCGGGCATGGGCGGGGAGGTCATCGCCGGCATTCTGGAGCGGGCTGTCTTTTTGCAGAACCCCGACCTGCACCTGATTCTGCAGCCGCAGTCGCGGGAAAACGTCCTGCGCGACTTTCTCGCAGAAAACGGCTTTGCTGTACAGAGCGAGGAGGCGGTGCTCTCGGGCAAATTTGTCTATGTGGTGATGACCGCCCAGTACACCGGTCAGCGCCGGACCTTAACCGAGATGGAGCGCTTCTGCGGCCTGCTGCCCCAAAACTGCACGCCCGAAGCCTGCGAAAAGATGCGCCGCACCGCAAGCTATCTGGCCGAGTGTTCCAAGGGCTTTTTTGCCCGCGGCGAAACGGAAACCGCCAACCTCTACCTGCACACCTCGGGAGAAATCCTCTCCCTCATCCTCAACTACTATCTCTAAAACACATCAGGAGGAATCCTTATGTCCACCGTCACCCACATTTATGACGCCATCGACCGGCTCGCGCCGTTCTGGCTCACCATGGATTTTGACAACACCGGCATCCTGGTCGGCGACCGGAACCGGGAAATCGCTTGCGCTCTGCTCGCGCTGGACTGCACCCCCGCCGTTATCGAACAGGCCAGACAGCTCGGCGCCCAGCTGATTATTACCCATCACCCGGTCATCTTCCACCCCCTCAAGCGGGTCAACGAGGATGCGGTAGTCTATCAGCTTATCCGCTCCGACATCGCCGTCATCAGCGCCCACACCAATCTCGACATCGCGCAGGGCGGCGTCAACGACGCGCTGGCCAGCGCCATCGGTCTGCGTGACTGCAGGGGGCTGGAACTTTTAAACGAACAGACCGGCGCCTGGCTTGGCCGCATCGGCACGCTGCCGGAGCTGCTCTCCCCCGAAGCGTTTGCCGCCCACGTCAAATCCCGTCTCAACGCCGCCAGCGTCAAATTTGCTGCCGCGCCGCGAGCGATCCGCACCGTCGCGCTCTGTTCCGGTTCCGGCGCAGACTGTCTGGACGCCGCCATCTCCGCTGGGGCCGACGCCCTGCTGACCTCGGAGGTCAAGCAGCACGAATATCTGGCTGCCGCAGCAGCCGGCATCAGCATCTTTGACGCGGGACATTTCGACACCGAAGACATCGTCATCGAGCCGCTGCGCGATTATCTTGCCAAAGAAATCCCCGATGTTCATTTCTTCACCACCCACCGGAGCGCCATTCAGGCGATCTGATGCCCGATGAAGAGGGAAGTAAAACTTCGTCCTCGAGAGTCGATGCCGCCCGCCTGTTCATTCTCAACTTTATTTTACAAGTAAAAAGGAGCTACCTTATATGCCACAACTCATCATCAAGGGCGTTTCCGCCCAGCAAACGCAGCAGCTTGCCCCGAAAATGATCGAGGTCGTTTCCCGCCTGGTCGAGTGCCCGGAGGACTGGGTCACCGTCGAGCTGTGCGAATCGAAATTTTTCGATAAAAACGGCCCGACCGAGCAATACCCGATCATCCAAATCTGGTGGTACCAGCGTCCGCTGCCGGTGCAGAACCAGGTCGCGCGGGAGCTGTCCGAGCTGTTCCTGAAAGAAGGCTTTCCGCTCGTTCAGGTTTCCTTTCACCTGTTTGCAGAAAGCGATTACTACGAATTCGAATAAAGACAACAAAAGGAGCAGGAAGTTTTCCTGCTCCTTTTCATCACTTTATTTTCCACAATGTATCCGGGGAAATACGGTTGGCCTGCGGCGTAAATCAATTCGCCGCCTCTTTTCAACCAGCCTTCCACCATCTTTTATTCCCGCTCGAGTTCCAAAGTCTCCACTAAAAACGCCAGCAGCTTACTGCGATCTTTCTCTAAAATTTCCTCTTGCGCAGCTGCCTTCTCTGCTTCAGTTCTTTTTTCCACAAAGTACCGCTGCGTTTTGCAGTCCTGGGAAAGAGAATCCAGCGGCCAGCCCGGATGCCGTTCCCTGGCAGGGGAATCCACCATATAAAAAGCGTGCTGCTTCGCCACCTCTTTCGCTTCCATAAGCGAGAAGATTTTCCCCTGCCGGTAAACAGCGACGCCATCCAAATAATAGGCCAGCACTCTGCCTCCCAGCAAATGAACAAGGGTTGTGTAGTAGGAGATCATCTGCTCATCGTCCAATCGCTCGCCCTGCGGCGTCCGGATATGCAGCCCTGGCTGGCGGGGATCCTCCAGCGGCAGCCCGTCAAAATAAAGCCCGGAGTCGTTGCAGATCACCAAATCAAAATACTGTCCGTAAAACTTCGCTTTCAGCTCCGCATTTTCCCGCGGAGTAGCCCCAGTCTCCCGCGGTTCCTGTTCAATATGCAGGTCGCAGAGGGTATAAAACTGAACCGCATAGCCGCGCAGCAGCTCCTCGAACCGCTTGATTTTAGCGGGATTCGTCGTCCCCAACAGAACTGTTTTGGTCATCTTCTGCGCGCTCCTTCCCGAAATTTAAGATGAAAAAAGCCTTCATCCATACGGATGAAGGCTTTTTTGGCTCCCCCTGTCTGGCTCGAACAGACGACCCTGCGGTTAACAGCCGCATGCTCTACCGACTGAGCTAAGGAGGAGTGTCAGCACCGCCCTATCTTCCCAGGCAGTCGCCCGCCAAGTATTTTCGGCACTGATGAGCTTAACTTCTGTGTTCGGAATGGGAACAGGTGGATCCTCATCGCCATTAGCACTGACTATATGACGAAAAACCACTCAATTGAGTGATTTTCGCTTTGTGTTGGCACCGCTCTATCTTTCCAGGCAGTCGCCCGCCAAGTATTTTCGACACTGATGAGCTTAACTTCTGTGTTCG
>PPYE01187338.1_pt1 | contig 12484 bp, 6 predicted proteins | sample 1559881 | NCBI WGS metagenome assembly PPYE01 (sample SAMN08240022, study PRJNA423297) | Human gut metagenome, whole genome shotgun sequencing project.
GCAACGCAGATGCCGTGCCGCAGCCGCCGGAGCGGTGCTTAAGCCGTAAGGCGGGAATTGTGCGGTGTTGCCTTAGGTTTGCGGCAAGGAACCACCCCTCAGGCCGCTTCGCGTCCAGCTCCCCTCTAGGGGAGCCACCGCAATCATAAGGTAAGATACTGGCTCCCCTTAGAGGGGAGCTCCGGCGAAAGCCGGTGAGGGGTGGTTCCTCGCGCAGAGCCTGATAAATGAGATTTGTGACTGGGCTCATCCGGCGGCCAATGGGCTGGCCGCCCTACCGTACAGTTACCAACAAAAGGCCTGTAATTTATACGCTCCTCCGGGGCGTCGGGGACGCCGCCCCCTACGGCATAGCAAGGTATATTGCAATTTTTAAATTGTGTATTGTTCCCAGTATTTCGGCAGGGTGGGGTCCCCCGCCCTACTGGCCTGGCAAATATTTCACCGAACCTATGCCCACAAATACAAAAATGCCGCAGCAGACTGTTACGTCTGCTGCGGCATTTCTATTTAGAGGTTAATGGGCTGGGTTACAGCTCATTGTTCAGGCTGTGGGATTACTGCAGAACGCCGGTGTTCTTATCGAAATGATAAGTGCGGCCGTCGATGACTGCATCGCCCTTAGCCATGGTGCCATAGATCGGGTCGAAATAGTAACGCTTGTCAGCGCTCCAGCCCTTGATCATGTGGCCCTGTGCATCGTAACGGACCCACTTGCCGGTGCCATCGGCGCGGTCAGCCCACTGGCCAGCTTCGGATTCCTGATAGACATCCTTGCTGGTGGCTTTCTTGCCCTGGTCAACGGCATCCAGCCAGTACCAAGCGTCGGAAGCCGGGTCGTAGATTTCCTTGCCGCGGCCATCCAGGCCCTGGCGAACGCCCTTTTCGTACCAGAAGTCAGCGCCTTTGATGGTCAGCCACTGGCCGTCCAGAGCGATACCGGTGTACTCGTCAAATGCGCAAGGTACACCGTCAATATCGCCTGCGCCCTTAGCCATAGCGCCGGTGATCAGGTCAAAGTAGTAGGTGCCCTTATCGGTCGTCTGCCAGCCCTTGACCATGTGGCCGTTCTCATCGTAACGGACCCACTTGCCGGTGCCATCGGGCTTATCAGCCCACTGGCCGGCGGCGGATTCCTGGTAAACGTCCTTGCTGACGGTCATTGCGCCGCCCTGGACAGCATCCAGCCAGTACCAGGCATCGGAATCGGGATCATAGATCTCTTTGCCGCGGCCGGTGGTACCCTGCTTCACGCCCTTTTCGTACCAGTACTTCTTGCCGTTTTCTTCAACCCAGCCGTTCTTCTCGCCGTACTTGGCGGTGTAGTCCTTGCCGTTGAAGTTGACAGCAGCGGTGGTAACGCCGCTGGTCTGCTTTACCGTTGCATCCACGAACTGAGCGCTTGCGCAGTTCTTATCGGTGCAGGTAAAGACAGCCATTGCGGTAATGGTGGTCTTTTCAGCGGCACCATGAACGGTGCGTTCCTCGGCTTCAATAGCCTGAGGTTCTTCGCTGGGGTTGGTGGGTTCAGTGGTTTCAATCTTCTTGAATTCTGCAATGATTTCAAAGTTACAATCGCTCATGACAACTGTATACGTACCACCATCTTTGACTTTATCCGTGATACTGGTCTGACCATGGCGAGCCAGCTCCAGTTCATAGCCCGTATTCGGCGTAACCGTTACAGCCATTTCTGCATCCTTCGGTGCACGTTTCAATTCAGATTTGCCATTAACTGTAACAGTAATCGTGCCACCTTCAGCCGGGTCTGCCGTAGTTACAATGCTGTACTCAACAGTCGTAAACTGTACGCTGACATTTACATTGCCGTCCGGCATTGTGAAAGTATAGGTATTTTCATCTACCTTTGTGGTGGAGACATCAACTTTGCCAGATGTAACCGTTACACCTGCCAGCTCAGTCAGCAAAGTATCTGTATCTATCGGGTTGATCTTCAGTGTAACAGTATCACCAGACTTTAGACCCTCAAGCTTTTCAGTTTCCTGTTCATTGACCGTAACTTTGCCGTCGCCGTCCTTGGTAACAGTTACTGTGTAAGTCTCGGTCGCAATTTTCTCAAACGCAGCGCTAACGGTAACATCAGCGGCAGGCATCGTGAAGGTGTAGGTGTTTTCCTTACCGTCTACTGCCTTAAAGTCGTTAATTTCTTTCTTCGTTCCGCCATCCGTATAAGTAGCTTTCAGGCTGCCGTCCGTGTACTTAAAGTTGGTATTCGGGGTAACGGTAACAGTAACAACATCCTTCGCAGCTGCGGTTTTCGGCTCTACGCCCACAGTGCCGTTTTCAACAGTACCCGCCACAGTAACGTTATACTTCTTAACCTCTTCAAACGCTGCGCTGACAGTTGCATCGCCAGCGGGCATTGCAAAGGTGTAAGTGTTGGCCTTTTCTGTGTCAGGAGTTGCTTTCAGGGTCTGATTGTCGCCGTAAGTAACCACCACACCGTCAGCCGTCAGGGTATAGCCATCCTTCGGGGTAGCCACAACGGTAACGCTGGTGCCCTCAGCAACCTTATCCAGGTCAGCTTCGGGGCTGGTGATCTTCAACGTATCCTTGTTAGCATCGGCCACCTTGACCGCATAGGTCTTAGCGGCTTTGGTAACACTAATGGTCACATCGCCGTCCGGCATGGTGAAGGTGTAAACCGTCTTAGCCTTTTCGGTGGTAGCCTGGGCTGCGGCTTCGTCCTGCGCTGCTTCCTGAACTTCATTCAGAGCAACATCGGTATCGCCGTTCTTTGCGGTAACGGTAACGATATCGGTGCCTTCCTTTTCTACGGTCAGGGTAACGGTATCGTCCTTGATGTAGGTGTTGTTGGTGGTGCCCAGGGTCAGGGTAACGCCTTGAACTGCATCGGGCAGGGTAACAGTGTGGGGGGTGCTTTCGGTTGCGGTATGGCAATCAGAGCACAGGTACACATTGTTGCCAACGGACTTGGTTTCCAGCTCGTCCAGCTTCCAGGTATGGCCCTTGGGCAGTGCGCCGTCAGCGTACACCTTTTCACCCTTGGTCAGGCCGTACTTGTTGGTGCGGTCCTGGGTGTAAGCGGGGGTATCGCACCATGCTTCAACGGAAACATTGGTGGTTGCGCCGCTGCTCAGGTCGCTGACCATGTCGGACATCGGCATGGTTTCAACCAGGTTAGCGCACCACATGAACTCTTCGTTCTTGTTCTTCTCGTCAGAGCTGCCCATGTTCTGGTTGTAACTCGGGTTGTAGTTCCAGGACTCGGTCTTGTAGCTCTTACGGTTTGCATAAGAAGTGCCGGAGGCATCGGTCTTGACTTCTGCCTTGCCGTCCACCAGTTCCTTATAGGTGTTGGACAGGTTGGTGCCGACAGAAACGACCAGCTGATCCTTGGTGGTGTTGATGCCGGTGATCACAGTCTGGCCCTGCTGGGTGGTGGTAGCAAAGCTGTAGCTGTCACGCAGGGTCAGGCCCGCCAGAGGATGGTTCTTGAAGGTGCCCAGATACTTCACACTGCTGGTATCCTGGGCGCTGTCCATGATAACCATGCTCATGCCGGGAAAGTGGGTATCGGGAACCATGTTGCCGTCCTTATCCTTGGTCAGCTTAATGCCGCCATAGACGGTGTTGTATTCCTTCACTTCTTCCACTGCGCCGGTGGTCGGGTCCATACGGTAGATGGCGTTGTTGACGTTGAAGTACAGCTTGCCATCATACAGTGCGGTAGAGTGTACCAGTGCGGGGTAGATCCGCTTTGCAGCAGCGTCTGCCAGGCACTCGGTGTTCAGGTTGTTTTCAACCTTGGTATGCTTATCTTTTGCACTGGTATCGATCTTATAGATGGTGCCAGCTTCGGCCAGAACCTTGGCATTGCTGTCGTCATCATTGAAGTTGCTGCTGGTTTCCTTCAGATCGTTGTAGTACATCAAGATGATATCAAACGGGTCATCCGTCTTGGTAAAGCTGCTCATGCTGAAGCCGCCGGGCCTGCTGCTGCTGGAATCCTCTTTGCGGATATAGTAGTTCGCATTACGCGGACGTGCTTCCAGAGTATCGGGGCCCTGGTTCTGCATCTTCTTCATGAACTGCTGCATCTGGGAGTTGTTACCAGAGCTGCCGGAACCAGAGTTGCCGTTGTTGCCGTTCTCGGACTGCTGGCGGCGCATGTTGTTATACAGGTTCTGGTTGGTCGTGGTATCAACGTAATAGAAGTAATTATTGTCGAAGTAGATGGGGCTGCAGATAGAGGTGAACCAAGTATCCTCGTAGCAGGTATCGGTGTAACGGGTCTCGTTCTTGTTCTCCGCCTTGGTGTAAGAGTAATGCGGCTTGCCGTTGTTCAACACAACATTGCCGTCATCATCCACATCGGGATTCTTGTTCTTGGTGTAGGTGTAGCCATCGTACAGCGAGTCAATGTAATCATAGTACTTGCTGTAACGGCCTTCCAGACCGGAGGGAGAAACCAGGAAGTTGACATGGCGCATGTCGCCTGCGTTCTCAACGCGGGTCTGGGCCATGCACTCGGTGTTCACGTCATCATAGCAGACGTCAACATAGTACCAGTTCTTGTTGGCTTCGCCGGTGGTCATCGTAGCAGAATTGCTGTCGCCCTGCAGCTTGTTGACCTTGACTGCGTTGAAGTAGTGGACGTTGTTGAACATGCCGCCGCCGAACGCATTACCGGCAACACTGGTATCAGAAGTATCGCAGTAATACAGGATCTGGGCAAAGTCAACAACAGCGTTATCGCCTACTTCATCGGGGGTCTTCCAAACTTCTTTGCCGTCAACGGTCTTTTTATAGATTTCCTTGTTGTCAGGCAAATTCTGGACCATGTAGTTAAATGCAGATGCATAGCCCAGGCAGATGCAGCCATACTCAACGCCCTTAGCGCCGATCTCGCCGCCCAGCAGGGCACCGAAAGCAGTCATCTGGATGGGGTCGTTGTTGCCGCCGCCGGTGATATCGCCCATGGAGCCCATATCGAATTCTGCAACCTGGGAGATCCAGTCATGCAGGATCAGCAGCTTGGTGACATAGTCAGCACTGTCACCCAGCTTGGCAACCTGTGCCAAGCCTGCATCACGGATGCCTTTCAGAGCTTCGCCATAGGTCATAACGTAAGACATAAAGCCCTGCGGCAGGAACTGCAGCATATATGCCATGGTCGTCGGGGGCACATCCTGGTTGGGGTCCAGGTTGCACAGCACTTTGATTGCGCCCATGGTGCCGGTGATGCTGCCATCCTCGCCCTGCTTCTGAACGCCCTTGGAGGTCCAGAACGGGGCAACCACGCCGAAGTACTCTGCTTCGTCCTGGTTGAACTGCGACAGCTGGAAGTAGTAGTAGTTCATCTGCGCAGTCGAGACATCGTAAGTATTGGTGACCTGGTTGCCCTGGTCGTCCACATACACGGCAGTCTTCTGGCTGTCGTACAGCAGCAGGCTGTTCTTGCCCTTGTTGTCGCCGCTCTGATAGGTGAAGTTCACCTTGCTTGCGTCAACCGGGTTGTTCTGCATATCGTACCAGTTGCCGTCCTTCATTGCGGACACCAGGGTAACGCCGGTGCCGCCGGAGGTGGTATCCAGGGTCGGGGTGCCGCCCACATTGATGTAGACGGAATTGTCATTCTGGTCTACCACAACGCTGACCGGCATGGTCATTACCGGCTGGGTTTTGATTTCTTCGCCGCAGACAGCGCACTTGAAGGTGACGCTGGTGCATTCCCAGTCAATGGTAACGGGAGCGCCGGCAGAAATTTTGCCGGTTTCGCTGTCATAGAACAGCTGGGCGTTGCTGTAGTCAGCGGCCAGCTCGCCCTCGACCTTCTTCATTTCCCAGTTGAAGGTAGCAACAAAGTTGCCATCTGCATCCTTGGACACGACATGGCTCTGGCAGGGCAGGGCGGCAATGTCGTCGGTGCGGGTGGTGGGTTCCTTGTATTCCTTCTTAACCGGGCTCTTGTCAGCGGGCACGCTGGCAGAGTAAACGGTCTTGCCGGCAACGCCGGGCTTTGCCTCGGTGGTATCCTTGGTTACGGTGCCTTCTACCTTCTGGTAGGCATCGCCCTTTTCACAGGTATACACAGCGGTGTAAGCCCAGCCGTCATCGGTCTTGGTCCAGTAACCATCGGGGGTTTCCTTCCAGGTATGGGTGTGGCCATCCTCCGGGTTGGTGTCATTCCAGTACCATTTCGGCTCGCCATAGGTATGGCCGTCTGCAGCGGCGCTGGCCGCAAAGGTATCGGAGTTTTCAGCAACGTAAGCCTGTGCGTAGCTGTCAGCCTGCTGCGCAATCACTTCATCATCGCTGTTGGTCATGGACTCCATCGCAGAGGTCATGCCGGAGCTGCCGGTAAAGGTAACGGCGGTCACAACGCCTGCGGCGTTCGTCTCATAGCCCAGGTCGGTAACGGCGCTGGACAGATGATACGTTTTGATGGTGGCAGCCATCACCGATGCCATCTCGTCCTTGTTCAGGCCATAGGCTTCGGTGTTGATCTTGCCGGCTGCGGCGTTGGCGTACATGGCATCGGCCAATGCATTTTCCAACGCTGCAAGGCTCATGCCCGCCTTGCTCTGTGCAGTCGCTTCCAGCTTGGCATCGTCCTGCTCCAGTTCATGCACTTCGCCCTGGGCAGCCAGCGTTTGGGCTGTCTGCTTGATCAGGTCTGCAGTGCTGGTGAACTTGGGCAGGGACTGCACAGCGCTGGCCGCGCTTGCTGCGCTAGCTGCAACAGACTACGCTACCGAAGAATCAATCTTGGTAGTTTCGGCTGCTGCGGGAAGCGCCACGCTCTGGGCAACCATGGCTGCTGCCAACACGGATGCACCAAAACGCTGAAGGTTTTTCTTCATAGTTTTATCCTCCCTTAAGTGTTACTACTTTCCCCTTTTGTGTGAAAAGTGGTACGGCAGATGTGCGGCACTTTGCAGGTGTTGATTGCAAAACGCCTGGTTGTGCTCCCCTCGGTCTGGCGATCCCTTGCCGAGCTGCGGCCTGCTTTTGGGGCTTTTGGCCCCGGCACAGCGGCTGACAAAACGTTGTACCGGCTGCATGCCTTGATCCCGCAAACGATAACCTTTCCGACACATCTAGGTATATACATTATATCACAGTTGCCAGAATTTGCATAGTTCATTAGAGCGGTTTCTAGGTAAATTTTTGTCCTTGAATCAACTGAAACCTGTTTTTCGCACATTATTTGCGCTGCGGTGCGGTGACCCTTTGGCGGTACTTATTAACATTTTTGAATGGTTTATTCCTGCTTTTATCAAATGATTGAACATTTACCCCGATAATGTTCTTTGCAATCTCTTAATCCAATCACCCGGTATTGTGATCGCGCATTTTTTGCCATTTCGGTTTGGCTTGTTGTTGAGAGATTGGGCAGAGATTGGAGGAAACTTGAAGGGAAAATTGGAGGTTGAGAATTGCCCATTATAAATTGTACTGTAGAGAGCGTTCCTGACCGTTCCGAAAACTTAGGGATAGATCAACCCTTGCCCCTTAACCGCGACCTGAAATACACCTTCCCAAGGTAGGGCGGTGTGAGTGCCCCCTCCTGCTCCACTTTTTCAAAGTTCCGAATGGTGTCCTCTCCCCTATCTACAATTCCTGATGTTTTCATAATGCCTTCCTTGGTCTTCCACACCCGGCCTTTGCCCCCTCCCCGTCCCATAAGTCGTACACAACAAAAAGGCCCCTGCCTTAACAGCAGGAGCCTTGAAAGCTATATCACAAGCCGAAAATTACTTCTCGATCTTGGAAACAACGCCGGAACCAACAGTGTGGCCGCCTTCGCGGATAGCGAAACGCATGCCTTCTTCCATGGCAACCGGGGTGATCAGCTCAACGTGCATATCAACGTTGTCGCCGGGCATGCACATCTCAGTGCCTTCGGGCAGGGTGATGATGCCGGTAACGTCGGTGGTACGGAAGTAGAACTGAGGACGATAGTTGTTGAAGAACGGGGTATGACGGCCGCCTTCTTCCTTCTTCAGGACGTAAACATGGCCATCGAAAGTGGTGTGGGGATGAACAGAGCCGGGAACAGCCAGAACCTGGCCACGCTCGATCTGGTCACGGTCAATACCACGCAGCAGAGCGCCGATGTTGTCGCCAGCCTGAGCGAACTCGAGGCTCTTGCGGAACATTTCCAGACCAGTGATGGTGGTGGTCAGCTTCTCTTCCTTCAGACCAACGATTTCCATCTGATCGCCGACATGAGCAGTACCACGCTCAACACGACCGGTAGCAACGGTGCCACGGCCGGAGATGGTCATAACGTCCTCAACGGGCATCAGGAACGGCTTATCAGCAGCACGGTCCGGAGTCGGGATGTAGCTGTCAACAGCGTCCATCAGCTCCCAAATGCACTTGTATTCCGGAGCATCGGGATCCTTGGAAGTGCTCTCCAGAGCCTTCAGAGCGGAACCACGGATGATCGGGGTGTTGTCGCCGTCGAAATCCTGGCTGTCCAGCAGTTCGCGAACTTCCATTTCGACCAGGTCGAGCAGCTCTTCGTCGTCAACCATATCGCACTTGTTCAGGAACACAACGATCTTGGGCACGCCAACCTGACGAGCCAGCAGGATGTGCTCACGGGTCTGCGGCATCGGGCCATCGGTTGCAGCAACAACCAGGATAGCGCCGTCCATCTGAGCAGCACCGGTGATCATGTTCTTGATGTAGTCAGCATGGCCCGGGCAGTCAACGTGGGCATAGTGACGCTTCGCGGTGTGGTACTCAACGTGAGCGGTGTTGATCGTGATACCACGAGCCTTCTCTTCAGGAGCCTTATCGATGCTGGAGTAATCCATGAAATCGGCATCGCCCTTCAGAGCCAGAACCTTGGTGATAGCGGCAGTCAGAGTGGTCTTGCCGTGGTCAACGTGACCGATGGTACCGATGTTGACATGCTCCAAAGAGCGGTCAAATTTTTCCTTTTCAGCCATTGGAAGTATCCTCCTTTAATTCAAACAGATAAAATAGCCTGTTGTAAGGCTATCATACTAGATTTTTCAAGAAAAATCAAGTATTTTGCGCGAATTTGTGCAGAATCAGCCCTTATTGCGCTCGGTCATGATCTTATCTGCAACACTCTTGGGAACCTGCTGGTAATCAGCCGGCTCCATGGAGTACTGGCCACGGCCCTGGGTCTTGGAACGCAGGTCAGTAGCGTAACCGAACATCTCGGACAGAGGAACCATAGCGGTGACACGGGCAGTGCCATCGGTGGATTCCTGGTTCTGGATCGCGCCGCGGCGGCTGTTCAAGTCGCCAATGACGTTGCCCATATACTCGTCAGGAACAACAACGTCAACCTTCATGATGGGCTCCATAATGACGGGATCAGCCTTCTTCATAGCATCCTTGAATGCCATGGAGCCGGCGATGGAGAACGCCATTTCAGAGGAGTCAACTTCATGATAGGAGCCGTCCCACAGAGTGACCTTGACATCCACGACGGGATAGCCAGCCAGAATGCCGGACTTCATCGCGCCCTGGATACCGTTGTCAACAGCGGGGATGTATTCCTTCGGGATAGCGCCGCCAACAATACCGTTGACAAACTCATAACCCTTACCCGGGTTGGGCTCAATCTTGATCTTAACGTGACCATACTGGCCCTTACCACCGGACTGACGTGCGTACTTGGTTTCCTGGTTAGCATCCTTGCGGATGGTTTCACGGTAGGCAACCTGAGGTGCGCCAACGTTAGCTTCGACCTTAAACTCGCGGAGCAGACGATCCACGATGATTTCCAGGTGGAGCTCGCCCATGCCGGCGATGATGGTCTGACCGGTTTCTTCATCGGTCCAGGTACGGAAAGTCGGGTCCTCTTCAGCCAGCTTAGACAGGGCAATACCCATCTTCTCGCTGCCAGCCTTGGTCTTGGGCTCGATGGCAACGCGGATAACCGGCTCGGGGAAGTTCATGGACTCGAGGATGATGGGATGCTTCTCATCGCACAGGGTATCACCAGTGGTGGTGTTCTTCAGACCAACAGCAGCGGCGATATCGCCAGCGTAGCAGATGTCGATATCCTTACGGTTGTTTGCATGCATCTGCAGGATACGGCCGATACGCTCGTCCTGATCCTTAACAGAGTTGTAAACAGTGGTGCCAGCCTCAACGGTACCAGAGTACACGCGGAAGAAGCACAGCTTACCGACATACGGGTCAGTCATAATCTTGAATGCCAGTGCAGAGAACGGCTGATCATCGGAAGAAGTGCGATCTTCTTCCTCGCCAGTCTCCGGGTTGGTGCCCTTGATGGCCGCAACGTCGGTCGGAGCAGGCATATAATCAACGATTGCATCCAACAGTTTCTGAACGCCACGGTTCTTGTAAGAAGAGCCGCAGACAACAGGAACGATCTCGTTGGAAATAGTAGCCTTACGCAGAGCAGCCTTGATTTCTCCCTTGGTCAGCTCTTCGCCTTCCAGGTACTTCATCATCAGCTCTTCGTCGGTCTCAGCAACAGCTTCGATCAGCTTGTCATGATATTCCTGAGCCTGTTCTTTCAGGTCTTCAGGAATTTCCTCAACGCGCACATCATTACCCATATCATCATAGTAGATATCGGCGTTCATGTCGATCAGATCGATGATGCCGCGGAAAGTGTCTTCCTGGCCGACAGGCAGCTGGATAGGCACACCGTTGGCATGCAGACGATCATGCATCATCTGTACGCAGCGGAAGAAGTCAGCACCCATGGTATCCATCTTGTTGACGTAAACCATGCGGGGAACCTTGTACTCGTCAGCCTGGCGCCAAACGGTTTCAGACTGAGGCTCAACGCCACCCTTTGCGGCCAGAACGGTAACAGAACCGTCCAGAACACGCAGAGAACGCTGAACTTCAACAGTAAAGTCAACGTGGCCCGGGGTGTCGATGATGTTGATACGATGACGGTTCTTTTTGAACAGAGCCGGATCGTGCTGGGTCTCGGTGTGGCTCCAGTAGCAGGTGGTTGCAGCGGAAGTGATGGTGATACCACGTTCCTGTTCCTGCTCCATCCAGTCCATCGTAGCAGCGCCGTCATGAACTTCGCCGATCTTATGGTTAATACCGGTGTAGTACAGAATGCGCTCGGTGGTGGTGGTCTTGCCTGCGTCGATGTGGGCCATGATACCGATATTTCGGGTCATTTGCAGGGATACGTCTCTCGGCGTTGCCATGGCTTAAACCTCCTCAGTAAGCAGATCAATAACGGTAATGCGCGAAAGCCTTGTTGGCTTCTGCCATCTTGTGGGTATCTTCGCGCTTCTTGACGGCGCCGCCAACGTTGTTGGTAGCGTCAATGATCTCGGCGGCCAGGCGAGCGGACATGGTCTTTTCACCACGGCTGCGGCTGTACAGAGTCAGCCAGCGCAGGCCGAGGGTCTCGCGGCGGGCGGGGCTGACCTCCAGGGGAACCTGGTAGGTGGAGCCGCCGACACGGCGGGCCTTAACTTCGAGGCTGGGCATGATGTTTTCCATGGCCTTCTCGAACATTTCGAGAGGATCGTTGCCGGTCTTCTCTTTGACAGTCTCAAAAGCTTCGTAAACGATCTTCTGAGCGACGCCCTTCTTGCCATCCAGCATGATGCTGTTGACCAGACGGGTGACGAGCTTGGAATTGTAAATAGGATCAGCCAGAACTTCGCGCTTTGCGATTTTACCTCTTCTGGGCATCTTTCTTCCCTCCTTCACATTAATGATATCATCGGTACTCGAAAGTTAAAGAAAACTCCCGTTATGCCACAAAAGGGTCAGCTGACCATTTTATGGCGAAAAGATGTTTCCTTACTTCTTGGCACCGGCCTTGGGACGCTTTGCGCCGTATTTGCTGCGAGCCTGGTTACGGTTTGCAACACCCTGAGTATCCAGAGTACCACGGATGATGTGGTAACGGACACCGGGCAGGTCCTTAACACGACCGCCACGGATCAGGACAACGCTGTGCTCCTGCAGGTTATGGCCGATACCAGGAATGTAGGAGGTGACCTCGATACCATTCGTCAGGCGGACACGGGCAACTTTACGCAGAGCAGAGTTGGGCTTTTTGGGGGTCATGGTACGAACAGCGGTGCAAACACCACGCTTCTGGGGGCTGTTCATGGTGGTGTACTGCTTCTTCTGGGAGTTGTAGCTCTTCTGAAGGGCAGGAGCAGTGCTCTTGGTTACCAGGACCTCACGGCCTTTGCGTACGAGCTGGTTAAAAGTAGGCATTTCTTTTCTCCTTTCTTGATTATTCCGCGCAGTTTTTTGCGGGGGTTGTGCTTCCATTTTGGCCGCACTTGACCCCTTAACTCACGCATTTATTATAATAGCGGATAAACCACGCTCTGTCAAGAGTATTCACAAAAAATATTTCAAATAATCGTGCAAGATGCTGATTTTCTGCACTGGGGGTTCTAAGGCAATACCGCACAATTCCCGCCTTACGGCTTAAGCACCGCTCCGGCAGCTGCGGCACGGCATCTGCGTTGCCAAAATGCTCGAT
>PPYE01233722.1_pt1 | contig 12484 bp, 9 predicted proteins | sample 1559881 | NCBI WGS metagenome assembly PPYE01 (sample SAMN08240022, study PRJNA423297) | Human gut metagenome, whole genome shotgun sequencing project.
GGGGGGGGGTGGAGAGCCCATCAGGGTTCTCGCTCGTTGAATCAATCACCGGATAGTGACATTCGTGATGACAGCAACAGGAGAGTTATGTATTCATCGAAAAGTTGAATATATTGTCTGGCATATATGATGTGCTGCTCTTGTATCTTTCGACACGATATGACTCTATCCGAATTGAAATGAATTAAAAAATTAAATTAATTTTGAAGGAGAATGAGTTATGTTTAAATTTCTGAAATACAGAAAAAAGAAAGATAACAAGGGATTTACTCTTGTTGAGTTGGTTATCGTAATCGCTATCCTTGCGATTCTGGTTGGATTACTTGCACCACAGTATACAAAATATGTTGAAAAATCAAGAAAAGCTGCAGATGCTACTAATCTTGAAAATATGGTTAAAGCAGTAGAAGTAGCCGCAGCAGATGCTAGTGAAAGCATTCCAGCTGGTACATATACAATTACTATTAAGCAAGCCGCAGGAGATGATAAAAAAGGTACAACTATTGCTGCAACAGGTGAAGGTGCAGACGCAACTAAAGTTGAGGCTGCAATAAAAGAGTTTATTAATGATAGTTATTCATCTACTGTAACAAAATCAAAAAAGTGGAAAGAGGTAACAGGAGCAGCAACGGATGGAAGCATAAGTGCACAGATTATTGTTAATTCAGAAGGTGCTACAACTGTAACATATACTCCTGAAGCAATTAAAGATTTAAGTACACAGAAAGCAAAATAAGCTTTTCGATGAATGCATAACAATTCTTTACTATGCATGAACGATGTTACTATCTCGGTATAATGAAAATTAAGGAGATAGTAATATGTTAAAATTATTTAACAGAAAGAAAAAAGATAATAAAGGTTTTACATTAGTAGAGCTTGTAATCGTTATTGCAATTCTTGCAATCTTAGTTGGATTACTGGCACCACAGTATACAAAGTATGTTGAGAAATCCAGAAAGGCAGCAGATGCTAGCAATATGGATGAAATGGTTAAGATAGTTAAAGTATTTGCGGCAGATCCAGCAAATGAACTTGCAAAAGGCGATTATACAATCACAATTCCAACTACTGGAACAGCAAGTATTAAAAAGGATGATACACCAATAGAAACTACGGATAAACTTTATATTGAATTTAATAACTCCATTCCGAAATGGACATTAACTAATACGAAGTCAAAAAAATGGGGTGCTGATGGTGCTACAGCTAGCATTTCAGCGACTGTTACTGTTGCAGAAGATGGTGGTACATCAGTTAAGTACTTTACTGGAGATGCATATGCCGAGAATAATAAATTTGAGAAGTATATGCTTAATGGTTCTGAAGCGTAAAAGACAAACTGGTGTAATAACAATTTTATGAGAGAGGAATTAATAACCTATGCTTTTTTTCCTAGACGCAATCCCATACATAACAATCTTCATATTCGGCATCACCATCGGTAGTTTCCTGAATGTCTGTATCTATCGGCTTCCTCTTGGGGAGTCGGTGGTGACAGCCCCCTCCCATTGTATGACCTGTGGGCGGAAGCTTCGGTGGTATGACATGGTGCCGGTGTTTAGCTGGTTGGTGTTAGGTGGTAAGTGTCGTAACTGTAAATCTGAGATTTCGATTCAGTATCCGATCATAGAGGGTGTCAATGGCATCCTCTATGTGGTGATATTTGCTGTTAATGGACTGGTGTGGAGCAGTATGATCTATTGCCTTATGGCGTCGGCTCTTCTGGTTTTGAGTGTGATCGACTGGCGGACATATGAGATTCCGTTTGGAATCAATGTGTTTTTGTTTGTCCTTGGAATTGCCATGGCTGTGCTTGACAGGGGGAATCTGGCGGAGCATCTGATAGGGATGGTCTGTGTCAGTGGTGTACTGGAGATTCTTTATCTGGTGAGTGGCGGCGGAGCGATCGGCGGGGGTGACATTAAGCTGATGTTTGCCTGTGGTCTGATTCTTGGATGGAAGCTGATTTTGCTGGCTTTTGTGCTGGGATGTATTATTGGTTCCGTGGTTCATATTATCCGCATGGTGAGGAAGAAGGCAGGGCGTATGCTTGCCATGGGTCCTTATCTGTCAGCCGGGATTTTGCTGGCTGCTTTGTGGGGAAACAGGTGGATCAGCTGGTACCTGTCATTAATTTTTAACTGAAAATCATAGAATTTTTCAGTTAGAAAAATGAGTTTTAAGATATTTTATCTGTTAAAATTTATTTTTGTAATTGAAAAAGGGCGGTTGTCTGCAGAGGGCAGTGGCTCATACGGAGGAAAAATACAAATGGCGAAAATTTTGAGTATAGAGGCAGAGGCATCTCAGATCAGAGTTGCGGAAGTTGAAGTACGTGGAAAAAAGGGAAGGATTTATAATTGTTTCTGTATACCGGCACCCCAGGGGGCTGTGGAGGATGGACAGATCCGTGATACGAAAACTCTCGGAGAGAATCTTAAGGCAGAGCTTTCCCAGAGAAAGATCAGGACAAAGAAAGTATATTTTGCCACAGGTTCTACCAGGATCGCGAGCAGGGAAGTCCGTATCCCTTTTGTGAAAGCAAACAGGATACAGAGCATCGTAGAGGCAAATGCCACAGATTATTTTCCCATTGATGTGAGCAAGTATGTGCTGTCCTACAGTGTAGTCGATGTGGAGAGCCAGAAATCTGAGGATGGGAAGGAAGAGACAAAGCAGTACCATCTGATGGTTTATGCTGCTCCGAAAGCAATCTCAGCAGCTTACAGTGAGTTTGCGGAGAATGCAGGACTGACAATGACAGGGATCACCTACACAGGCGACAGTATTTATCATTCGGTAAAGGATGAGTATGCAAAAGGAACTCATATTCTGGTTAAGGTGGAATATACGGGAACCAGCATTACAGTCATCCGGGACGGTGAGCTGACCCTCCAGCGAAATATCAATTATGGTGTGGACAGTGCGGCAGAGACAGTGAGAGCATTCCCTGAGTTTGGGGACAGACTGGATGCAAATGAGGCTCTGGATGTGCTTTGCAGCAGAAAATGTATCAATCCTTTCCTTGACATGGAGTCTTTTGACGAAGAAATCTCTGATGAGGAGAGAAAGCTGGAAACTGCAAGGGCTGAGGTGACAGAGAGCCTCAGATACCTGATTGGAAATGTTTCCCGTATTATGGATTATTATATTTCCCGCCATACAGATACAAACTTTGATTCTATTGTATGCTGTGGTCTTGGTGCGCAGGTAAAGGGGATGATGCTCCTTCTTACAAATGAGCTGGGACAGCAGGTGGACGTTTTACAGGAGTTTAAGAATTTTGCCCTGCCTGCCGGCGGGGATGCACAGGAAGCCTGCCTTTACGCTGCAGTTCTTTCACCGGGCACTTCAGGCGTTAACCTGATGGACAAGGTCAACAGAAAGAAGAAAGAAAAAAAAGAGACTTTAAGTGGTGCCATCATTATCTGTGTGGTGGGAACAGTGGCAGGAGTTGTACTGACAGCTGCAGGATATGCAAACCGTATTTATCAGCAGCATGAGCAGGAGCGGCTGAACCAGAGAATCTCAGAAGAGAGCTCCATTGAGGAGATTTACAGTGCCTATACCAATGCAAAGGCGCAGTATGACAATTACCAGAATATGTACCAGTATACAAATACCCCCAATGAGGGACTTAAGACATTTATCGAAGAGCTGGAAGAGAAAATGCCTTCGGATATCACAGTAGAGAACTTCAGCTCTACGGGAACGCAGGTCAGCTTTTCCATGCGTGTGGGAAGCAAATCAGCAGCAGCAAACACGATCATGCAGCTTCGTACCTTTGAGAGCCTGTCTACTGTAACCACTACAGGAATTGACGAGGCTGAGGATGGAACCGTATCCTTAAGTGTACTCTGTACATATTCAGATCCGGCACCGCTGGACAGTTCTGAGGAATGATAGGGAGGCAGGATTAAGATGGACATGAATATTTCTATGCGTGATAAAAAAATACTGCTGATGTTTCTTGGAGTAGGTGTTTTTGCAGCAGGATATTTCTTCGGATACAGACCGCAGATGGAAGAGGCACAGAGCATCCAGGCATCAACCGAACCTTTGAAAACAAGGCTGGATGATCTGCTGAAGCTGGCTTCTGACAGGGATTTTTATCTGAAAGAAACAGAAGATATCAATGCAAAGGTCAGCGAATATACATCTGCATTTCCGGCAGATATCCGTCCTGAAGACGGAATCGTACTTTCCATGAATATGGAGAATTCCCTGGATATGCAGATCTCCAATGTAGGTCTGGGCACAAGAGAGTTTGTGGCGTCCCTGGATGGAAGTACAGAAGACCCTCTGGCAGGTCTGCCTGACCAGACCCTCTCAGAGCAGGCAAATGATCAGACCCAGTCTCAGCTTGATGAGATCGAGGGCACAGATGTAATAGGAGAGAAAGAGCGTCAGGCTGTCTCCGATGCAGAAGTGGAGAATCTGAACAGTGTGTTCACCAGTCCTGTACTCTACCGAACACAGGATACCATGCAGTTTACAGGAACCTATGCCAGCCTGAAGGATATGGTCGACTATCTGGCTGACCAGACAGGCAGGATGACACTTGACAATGTAAATGCCTCCTTTGATTCCTCAACAGGAAATCTTTCGGGCAGCATTACAGTAAACCTGTTTTTCATGGCAGGAACAGGCCAGACTTATACAGAACCGGATGCAGGAAGCGTAGCATACGGAACAGATAATATTTTCGGAACAATAGAGTCAGGCAAAAAGAGCAAAAAAAGCAAGAAGAACAAAAAGAAAGCCGCAGAGACAACCACAGAACAGGCGGCTTCCGACACCGGCGCTGACGGCCAGACAACAGACAGTCAGGAAGGAGCAAACACGCAGGATGCAGCCGCTGCTGAGACGACTGGACAGGCGCAATAGGGAAAGTATGTTAGAGGGGAGAGAAATCAGAGCCCCTCTAACTGTGTTTTTATAGATAACCGGATAGGAAAGGAGCATATGACAGTTGGACAGAAAAAAATATAATAACTCAAACGCAGGTATGACACTGCTGGAGGTTATCGTGGCAGTGAGCATTTTCTCCATAACTGCAATCGTGCTCCTGCAGAGTTTTGTGACGTCAAACAGGATAAATAAGAAGTCTAATACTTATATGGAAGCAACTACTGTGGCGCAGAATATTATGGAGGAAATTAAGGCGAAAAAGTTTGAGGAGGTTTCGTTGGCATTTAATTATCCGGTGGATAGTACCGGTTATACGAGACTTAATTTTCTGAATACTCAGATTGATAAAGTGTTAAATGGTACTTTAGGAATTAAAGAAGTTTTACAGTCTAAAGATGAGGGTGAGAATGCAGTATATAAAGATGTCAGTAAATACAGAGAGGGTGTAGATGAAAAGAATATAACAGCATCTGTGATTTCTAAGGATAATGGCAAAACTTATGAATTTAACGCAAGGAAGTCAGGAGAGAATGCTTCAAAATATTTTTTCGAACTGACAAATGTGACTAATAATCATGAGTCATTTGATGCCCTGGTTGAGTTTGATGGAAGTTCAGATTCTGGTTATAAGAAGAAAACAGTTACAAATAATGAACAAGGTAAGAATGATTATCTGTCACCAAACATCTCAAATCTGGATACGAAATCTAATATTCTTTTTATTGTGCCTAAAGAAAAATATCTGAATGAGTTCAAAAAAGATAATGGATTGCTTGACAAGCAATATCGAGTGGCACACACTAAATGGGAAAATGACAGAGACAATTATTGTGGTTCTGCTAGTTCTGTTGATTCAGAAGAATATCAAAAATTGTTGAGTGATTTTAAAAGCAAATATCCAGAACCAGAACCGCTGTCTGCGGAGAAGGTTTTTAACAGTGCAAAAAAAACTTTGGTTGTTACGTTAGATTATGAAGAAGAAATCGGTGAAGTCAAGGTGAAATTTAAATACAAAATTGACGCACATGATTATGTTTCGGAAGATAATCCGGTTTACGGTCGTATGGATTTATGTAAATGTGGCGGTGATACAGATAATGAGGGAGATTCAGACGAGTACTTCTGTACGATAAATACAGAAAAGGATTATACACAGGATCCGGAAAATGAATTAAAGAATATTTATATTTTCTATTATCCCAATTATAATTCTACAAATGCAACAAAGGCATTGGATACGATTACCTTTGAAAATCTGAATAACTATCCTGTTAATCTTTATGTCAGCAAACAACAGGACGAAGAAAGTAAAAAAGATAATTCGTTGGCCAGAAAAGAGAATATGTATCGCATGTCTCTGACAATCAAGGAAAACCCATATATAAATGAGAAAAAAGATACGAACTGGAACACCAATTCCAGTCTGTTCAGATCACAGACAAAGTTGCGTACAAATCTTGATTATAATATTTCTTATGAGGTATTGGATCGTCCTAAGATCAGCCAGATGAAATTAACTTATCAGGGAGTTGATGCTGGTTCAGGAAGAGAGAAAAATGTTTCCGGTACCGGAGCAAAAAACATTCTGAGTTTTAACGGATTGGATGATAAAGAGGAAGCAGACAGAATATATACCGCTAAGGTCAGTGTGTATAAAGCAGGAGCTGCTGAAAAGAATTTTCCCAAAGAGGATTTAATTGTATCATTAGATGGAGCAAAAGAAGATTGATGTTTCTGGAGAAAAGAATGAAAAATAACAGCTTGAATTACAAAAAAAATAATAAAGGTTTTTCATTGTTTGCTGTAATCGTTGCAATTGCCTTTACAGGTATTCTTGGAATGCTTGTAGTATATATAGCAATGTCAAACTTCTATATGAAAATTACTGATTGGAAGGGAAAAGACAGTTTTTATACTGCGGAGCAGGCTATTGAGGAAATCCGGGTAGGTCTTCAGGAGGTGGCTGGTGATGCTATGTCTGAGGCTTACGTACAGGTTCTTGAAGAATATGAGGGCAAATCTGATAGTGATACTCCTCAGGATGAGGAACGTCAGTTGATGTTCTGTAAATTATTTTACACGAGATTAAATGACAAATTACAGGAGATATTAAATAGTTCTAATCCTGTTACAGACAGTATATTACAGGATAAATATGTGGATTTAAAGGTTGGAGAAAATGAAACACTCCAAATTGTAGATCCGGCACTGGTGGTAAATCCGGATCCGGCAACACAATCTGATAAGATTACTAAAAAAAGTAAAATAAAATTAAATAATATGAAAGCAATCTATGTTGATCCAAAAGGCAGAGCCTCTATTATAAAAACGGATATATGGATTGGGATTCCCGAGGTGAAATTTGCAACACCATCTACACTTCCTGATCTGATGAGTATGGTTGTTGTTGCTAATGGTGGAATTGTGTGTGAATCAGATCCTGATGTTAGTACAGAAGGAAATAAATTATCTGGAAGTATTTATGCCGGAAAAATAAATGATGAGAACTTGGAGAACAAATCTGCTAATCAAAAAGATGTCAGCATTCTGGTGAAACCAAATGGAAAACTCTCTGTCTTATCCGGAAAACATCTTGTTTGTTCAGATGAGGTCAATGTTGGGGCAAATAGTTCCTTTACCAGCCAGTCAGGAGTTTCTCTCTGGGCAAGAGGACTGACTTTAAAGTCTGCAACTGTCAATCTGCTTGGGAATACATATTTTTCAGATGATTTAACAGTTGCATCAGGAGGTACTGCAAGTGACGTTACAATTGCAGGAAATTATTATGGTTATGGGGCTGAGGAGTCTGCAAAAGATTCTAAATGTGAATTTACAAAAACAGGAGTATATGCTTCTTACGAGCCTAAGGATTTAAGCAGTGCAATTGCAATTAATGGAAAGTCTACAAGATTGGATCTATCCGGTGTGCAGAAACTGATGCTTGCAGGAAAGAATTATATTTCTCAGTCAAGTGATGTTAAGACAGGAGAAAGTATTACTGTAAAGGGAACGCAGTTGGCATATCTCGCACCTGCAGAAATACTGGGAAGCGATGGGACTGACAGCAGTAGTTTTACAAATCCTATGACATATGAAGACAGTAAACAAAATAATCTGGATTCAGATTCTGTTCCTGTAAAGTGGAATACACCGGTTGAAAGTTGGGGTAATAGAACCCTGAGTCAGATAGGTGTATCAGAAACACAACCAATTCAGAAAATATATGATCAGAAAGAACAGGTCGTCTATTTTTATCTGAATTTTGAAAATGATGAAAATGCCGCCTCATTTATGAGTATGTACTATCAGAAAAATCCTGAAATGAAAAAAAAGATGGATCAATATCTTTCTTTCTATTTTCAGGGAGAAGATTCCGGAATTTATGTGAAAGACAGTCAGGCTTATCTGATGTATGTTACAAATGGAAATATTCTTTCTTATGAAGGCGGAGAGAAAGCCGAAGGTAATCTGCATGAGGCAACACATTCTCAGATGTCAGCAAAATTACTGAATGATCAGATACGTTACCAAAATGAGTGGTATGCACTTAACAGAAAAATGGTAGAGGATATGGGCGATCTGGAACAAAATGTGAAAGACCCGGATGATCCTGATTCGGTACATAACGAAGATTCAATTGATCAGAGTGTGTTTGATAACCTTGTTAATGAAAAGAAATTACGGAAATATGTTGAAAATAAGCCAGATAAAATATACCAATATCCTGAAGGTAGTAGTTCACCAAGTATCATAATGGCTAATAATGCTTCAAATTCAAAGTATGATATGACTGGTACAAGTAAGACACTTGTTATTGCTTCTGGCGTGGCGAAAAATTTACGTCTGGTTGTATGTACTGGTGATGTACAAATTGAAGGAGGAGTTAATTTCCAGGGAATTATTATGACAGATGGGAAAATTACCCTACAGCCGAAAGCATGTCTGGAAGCAGCACCAGTAGAAGCAGCAAAGATATTCCAGCAGCAGATAGATGACGGAGCCGGAAATATTAAGGCTCAGGATTTCTTCTGGATGGGGGATCAATATGTATTAGGAAATACAACGGATACTTCTCAGAATGCAAACAAAGATTATACCACATATGATCTGGCAGATTGCGTAACCTATAGAAATTGGAAAAAAGAATGATTTTATGTGTAAACCACAAAAAGAAGAAAAGGGGTGGAAACAGATGAAAAAGAAAAACAGAGGATTTACTCTTGTGGAAATGGTTGTCATAATCTCCATTTTTGTGCTACTTCTTGGAATCATGGTTCCATCTCTAAACTCAATATTAGGCTTCAGGGTGCAGAGGGCTGCCAATTCTATTGCATCCGCTCTGGACAAAACCAAAATAGAAGCATCTAGCAGACTGATCGGTGAAATGAAACTGGAGAAACGTTCAGATGGATATTATATCAGTTATATTCTTGACAGAGGAAAAGTGAATGGACAAGAGAATATAAAAACAACTGAAGATGAAGAAAAAATTGCTCCTTCCAAAACACAGATTACTTATGTGATAAATGGAGAAGAAAAGTATCTTAAAGATAATGAAAGCATTGTAATTACTTATGATCGCGCAACCGGTGCTTTCCTTCCGGTACAACAGCAAAGTGAAGATTGTTGGAATGGTTTTGATTCATGGGCGTGGGAGACTTTGCGAAGAGGAAACAGTATTTATGCAGATAGAGAGAATCAGCTTACAAATTTAGGTAACTGTGAAAGAATAGTTGTCAAGGGTGGAAGCAGAATACGCAATATTGTTTTTTATACGGATACAGGCAAATATGAAATTACCGCGGGATGACAGATTTTATTTGTACATGAAATATGTCTGATGAAACGAGCGTATAAAATTTTGAGGGAGAAACGTTTATGAGAAACCACAGCAGGAAGCACAGATTGAATAACAGTGGGCTAACATTAATTGAATTGATTGTTGCGATTGCTATTATAGCTATTTTTTCCGGTGTTGTGCTGACTTATATTACATCAAGTTCAAATTTTTACAGAAATACATCAAGTAACTCTAAAGTTCAGATGGAGACACAGGAAACATTTGATAAACTTGAAGATATGATTATCAATGCTAACCGTAATCTGGCATATGGCACTCTGGATGGACAGCCTATAGAAAATGATATTAAGAGGAATAATCATTCAACAAGTAACAGCAGTAAAATATTTATGGTTTCCAGTGGCGTGGATTCAGAAGAACCAGAACCATCTTCAGAAGATGAGTCTGATGCAAGAACAAATCAGACTGAAAGAGAAGATGAAACAGATAGACAATATATAATATGGAATTGCACTACGGGAGAAATCAGATATATTCATTCCGAAAAGCAAAATAATAATTGGGTCAATAAATCCAGTGGAGAGATTCTGGCAACTGGTGTAATTGATTTCAGAGCAGACATCAGCAAAGCAGTCAGCAATAAAATTGTAAATTTTCAGCTGACAACTGAAAATGGGACAAAAAAAGTTCAGACATTACATAGCGTAAGCCTGAGAAACGAATTGGGCGTCACAGAGGAGATAGATGATCCTTTTGTAAATCCTACTGTTCCTCCTCAGCCAGGCACTAATACGCCAAAACCGGAACCGCCTAGTTCAGCACCAGTTCCGAATAGATTGCTGCTTGATAAGTCCACAGCTTTGATTGCAGCAGGAACAAATAATGTTGATTTAGGTATAACAGCTACAGTAAGTTACGATGATGGTACAACTTCACCTGCCGGAACATTACAATGGTCTGTAAGTGATTCATCTTGTGCAAGTATTACAGATCAGGGAAGACTTTCTATTGATCCAGCAGCCGGAACTGCTGATAAGGGAATGGTAACTGTGACAGTAACGGATACGACTCATAATAATGTTTCCGGAACATTAACTGTATACATTGCCAGACTTGATTTTACTGCACCTGCAAATAATGATTCCTATACAGTTGGACAGGATAAGCCGCTTCAGTATACATATATGGAAGGTGGACAAACACCTTCGGACGCAGGAACAGTTGTAAATATTCAAACAGTATCGAAGCCGGATCAGGCAGCAGAGTATTCTGCAGATGGAGCGTTTACGCAGAATGACGTTGGAAGTTGGAATGTTAAAGCAATAGTGAATTTGACAGAACGTGCAGGATATGACATTGTAGAGGTTCATATTGAAAAAATAAATCAATTTAGTGTCATACAGAGCCATGAAACTGGGGAAATTACCCTGGGAGATTCAAACAATAACGTTGACATAGTTTCAGCAGATGATAATTATGCCTGCAGTCCACATCATAAATATGGTTTTTCAATTTCTTATGATGAGAGCAATATAAAATATATAAAAAATGTTAATTGGAGTTTAGGGGGAAATTATGAAGGAATTAGTATTGATCCTTCGAATGATAATGTAACAACAATTCATATTTCAAAGACCGCAAGAAACGGATTTGTTTTGTGCGTGGATTATACTGGTGTAACGTATCAGAATGAAGAAATTAGTATTCACGCTGAAAAGGAGGTAAGAGTAGCTAATGGAATGGAAATAATACCTCTGAATGAAGATAAACAGCATGCATATATTGGAGAATCATATTTAATGCAGGTTCAGGTAAAAGTATATGATGCGAATGGATCAGAATCCAAATTGCGTATATGTGATAATGTCAATAAGAAGACAGATTTATCTGAATTTTCTATTCGCGGAAATCTTAATGGGACAGCTCAATTATCCTCTGACAAAAAGAATTGGGATTATTATCCGGCTGATAATCCTAAGGATTATGGAAGTGAAGAAACTGCTACGGCTACACTGCAAAGAATTCCGGGTGTGATTTTTTCAAATAAGAATAATGCTCTTTTTGTTGAATCTATTAAATTTACACTTACCGAACCAAGTTTTTCTTCAAACATTGTTTCAAGTGGAAGTGACAGTATTGAAATAGGCGAAAATAAAGAATTATATCTGGAATTGCAGAACAGAAAAAATGAATCTGTGAATAAAGATGTTACATGGTATGTAAATGATGGGAAAACGAATTTAAATGTATATACATCACAATGTGGCAAAAATAGTAAAGTTACCTTTTTCGCAGACAGACCTGGCACATATGTTATAAAAGCTGAATATCATACCACTCAAAATTCTGTAAAATATGCTGTTAAAACTCTCCAGGTTCGAAGGCCAGATGTACAATTGAGCATACAAGGTATGGACGAAGTTTCAAAGGGAGGAACGGCTTCTTATTGGTTACAGGTAACAATTGATGGCAATGTTAAAAATGACATTGATGTACAGTGGTCTGGCGATTGGCCTGCAACATTTAATCATGATAGTTCAAAGTCAAATAATATGGATAAAGTAGAGGTGGCTTTTTCTCAGTGGGCTGAGTCATGCAAGATAAAGGCAGGTATAAATTATGTCGGGGAGAACTTTGAAATTGAGAAAACAATAAAGATTAAATAATCAATGTCATTTAGTTACCTGGCAGGGTCGCACCCCCTGTCGGGAAAATAAAGAAACGAAATTTGTCTTAAAAGTTCTCTAAAGAAAGTATAAAAATCTAACT
>PPYE01321094.1_pt1 | contig 12482 bp, 14 predicted proteins | sample 1559881 | NCBI WGS metagenome assembly PPYE01 (sample SAMN08240022, study PRJNA423297) | Human gut metagenome, whole genome shotgun sequencing project.
TGATAACCCCATTATACCAGAAAAACGGTTATAAATGTAAAAAAGCCCGGCTTTTGCCGGGACTTTGTCTACAGTCTGCGATCAACTGAGTAATTACAGTTGATCGCCTTCGGCTTAATCATTATTTCATATTTTCTAAAATTCCAAAATGTCCTACAGAAACATGTATCCTTCTACCCAAAAATACTTCTGCCTTCTTTCTTAGCGAAGAATTATCAACATCGATATAGAATATGTCATAGTTATTTAGTTCTGTCAGATCCCACAAGAAAATCAAAAGCATCCCAAAAGTAACTGTGTTAATTTGTATATTCGTTACTTTTAAAATATCTTTCACCACTTGCCAATAATCGGTTCTTTTATTTGGCAAACTCAGACATATGGCTAAAGGATGAGTATTCTCTTTTTTTATTCCATATCTTGCGTCTACTACTGCAATATCATCCAATAGAGCACGGGAAACATCCAACATATCTAAACCTGTTTCTATTTCCACCACACCATATTGATCCACGGTTTGATAGAAGCCATCCATTCTCATATACACGTTTCCTTGTCTAGATAATGAAGCCCAACTTCCAAGACATATCATTATATTACGTGCAAGTTTGTTTTGCTGCTCTTGTGACAAATGTTTTATTTTCTTATATATTTCAGCCAGAACACTGTCGTTCTCTTTTCTAAGAAATCCTTGTCGTTCTAAATCTCCAAGATTATATAAATATTCTTCTTGAATAGAAATATTCCTTGCTGTGACAGCCATCTCTTTTCTAGGTGCATTCGTTTTTATGTTATGAGCAGACTTTCCGTTATTCATATATAATGCTCCAACTGGACAACGTTGCACACACATTCCACAACCTATGCACTTTGTCTGATTAATCTCAACTCTCTTTTTCCCAACCTGAAGAGCATCAACAGGGCACACAGACAAGTCCATATCTGGCGACATACTTGTGAACGATGAACATTTTATTTCTTCTTCATCTAGTTTCATGCATCGTGGATTCATACAATTTATACATCCAGCAACACATGATTCTTCACTCTCCTGCATTATCTGAGTCGGCTTTCCTTCTGTAAACCATAGCTCATATGGACTTTGGAGGTTTAATACAGCTATTGTATCTTGTTTATGATTAACGCTCAATATCTTTGACACTGATAATTCCCTCCAATCCGTATAGTTTTTCTAAATCAATTCCTTTATTAAACAAAATTATATTAACCGAAACTTTAATGAGAGAACCAATATCAAAAACGGCAATACTATATCCAAAGGTCTTTTTAATATTTTCTATTAAATCTGAGACTTCAGACCGATCGTTTGGTGGAAAATATCCAACTGCATACGTTGAGCATTGATTAGTTGTGATATAAGTTTTTCTGGATAACAGAATAATCTTATTCTCAAGAGCTTGCCTAATTGCTTTTACAGAAATATGCATTTCTTCAGTTGGCGATTTGATTTCGATCGGAATACTTCTTTTAGGATCCCTAATCATAGCATCCCATCGTTCTCCGTTTACACCATCTCTTGACTTATGGCAATCTACACCAATAATACGAAACAGTGTTTCTACCAATGGGTAAAACTCTGTTTTTTTATCATTGACGTGTTCTTCAACAATATACTCCACTAATCGATCAATACTCTTGTATTTTTTATATAGCTCCTGCACATGTGCTGCAAAAACCTGTACACCCTGTGTCACATACTTATTATTATACTTTGCTGATTGGTCAACAGAAATCTTTAGTGAAGATAAAGTTCCTCCAATCTTTTGTTGGTAAGCAGTAGCAATTTTCTTTCTACTTTCAATATTTGAAACTTTTTGAACATCAAGAGAAAATTTCATTGCTTGATTAACAACAGAATATTCCAATGTCTGATAAGGAGAAAATAATATCTCCTTCCCCTTCAAAATAGATTGACATTCTGCGGTATCTCTTTTTATTTCGGTTTCAACTGTCGATAAATCAAATTTCGCTCTCCCTAACATAGCGTAGGTGCCCAAGCGGATCAAAGCTTGTTTTTGCTTTAAAGAACTTTTTTCGTAATCTTCTAATCTGATATCTTGAAGCATCTTCAATTTCTTAACAGTATCTCTTCCGTGAGAAGTCAGTTTCATGAATCGAACACTCTTACCATAAATGTTTAAATTCTCACTATCAACCCAGTCGCAATATTTCAGAACAGATATTGGAAAACGGGTACAGTTTTGTACCGATGTAACACTCATTCCGCCTTTCTTGTTTCCTTGCAATGATTTTGCCAGGCTTTCTAATTCACTTTGCAATTTAGAAAAATCACCTCGAATCCCTCGAATGTATTTTATCATTTTTGCAAATTCAGCCGGAGAATTATCATTAACACACATTGGTCCCAGAATCATCTCATCTCGACAAATGCATCCGTCAAGTTGATCCATCGTTAGTAACACACAGGAAAAGAACCGTACAGATTCATCGTAAGAAACGTCCATGATTTTATTAGGATTGTTCATACCAAGAATGCATTGCTCTACAATTGCTTTTTTGTCTGCATTAGGTGCAACCATATGCTCACCTATATATGTAAAGCGATAATTTGAAGAAACATTATTTACAACCGAAATCAAGCCTAGTAATCGGAATATTTCTGCAAACATTTTTGCATTATTGTATGTTTTATCTCTACTTCTATCTTTATTTGCTCCTAAAGATAAAGCTGAATCACCTGTAAATCCAGACGAAGCCATTAGATTAGCCTCAGCTAATACCAAAGCAATATCATCATTATCGAAATATTCCTTATCTTTAAGTTCTTCATATAATTGTCCAAAACTTGCAAGCATCGTTTCCAAGCTACTTGATGGGTTTCGAAATCTAATCATTTTCTCCCCCTCACTTTCTCTAAACGTTCGTTTGTGATATCGCACCATTTTTGTTCAAGTTCAATGCCTGTCCATTCAATCTCATTTCCAAGAAGGTTTAGCTGTTCACAGCACACTCCGAGTGTTCCAGAACCATGAAAAGGATCAAGAATTGTTCCTACATATTTTCCGTCTTTCATTGGACAAAAAGCTTTAATCAATTCCGTTATCAGTGATTCCGGCTTCTGAGTTGGATGAGGTGTTTTCTCCTTTGCGAAACGTTTTCCTGCAAGAGTAGGAAAATCCCACACATCACCCCTCATTGAGCCCTTTGGATTTGGAGTCCAGATTTTAACAGAACCATCAGCTCCTTTATATTTTACAGGTGATTTTAATCTTTCAGTGCTCTTATATGGAACCCTGACCTCATCACAATTATATGTCCACTTTTTCGGATGATTTGAAAACCAAAGAAATGGCTCATAATGCGTTGCTGGTTCTTTTTTTGATCTTGAGAAACCATTTTCGTAATGCCAAATGTTCAATCGCCTATAATAAAGTCCAGCATTATACATTGCAACTTGTATGTAGCCAATGTAATCATGGATACCAAACCATATAATACTTCCCGTTGGTGTTAATAATTGCTTAAGCTTTGCAATTCTCTTATTTGTGACAGTAATAAAATCTTCTACACTTAATTTATCGCTGTCATTTCCAAAATCTTTATTGATGTTATAAGGCGGATCTGTCAGTATCAAATCGTATTTGGCTCCTTTTTCAATCATATCATCTATGATTTGGTCTGAATCTCCGCATATCACTCCGTCATAGATCATCATTTTTTCTTTCCTTCTTTCCTAAAAATAAGAACATACTGATGATGAATGTTTTCAACATATGCGAACGGATATCCATACGGAAGAAGGCTTTTATGATTCTGTAAAAGAATTTTTGTTCCTTGCAGCTTTAAAATGCCCCCGTTTGGAATGGCTGCCTTATTAAGTCTGTAAATCAGATCACTGTGAAAACTAATGTAGTCTGATTTATCTCGAAAATCCGAAACAACCAGTGCCATGTATCGACCATTTCTAAGCGTTCTCGCACACTCAAGAAATACTTTAGTTACCAGAATATCTAAAAACTCTTCATAGCTTTCAACATTACCAAGGTCTTTTTCATCCTCGGAATACTTTGTCTCCAAGTTGTTTGCCACTCGGTTCTTAATAACTTTCTGATCCAGCTTATTTAAAATCCCCCAATACGGCGGACTGGTAACAACGAAATCTATTGATCCATCTTCAAGTGTTTTCAGGACTTCACATGAATCCCCATTAATAAACTGATGATGTTCACTTGCACCTTCACCAACTTCAGTTTCTAATCTTTTGATAGATAACTCGTGCCATTTTGGCGAAAGTTCAATACTTGTACAAACTCTGCCATCTACCTCACAAGCTTTAGCAGTAGATCCAACTCCTCCAAAAGGATCCAGTACTCTCATTCCTTCTTTCGTAAAGAAGCGAACCAAATGACCAATATCCTGAAATGAATATGGTGCCGGATGAAGTTTTTCAATCTGTGCTTCTGGATGATTTGCACCTAATCCTTTTTGATAGAAAAAGCTTTTTGTCTCTGGTAACCAATCTTTTCCAGTCAAATCGTTTAAGTTATTTCTTTTATCTACAGTACCAACAGAGAGCTGTTTGTACTCCTCCGTTTTCATGAACTCCTGCAATTCTTTCAAAATATAGTATCTTTTCTTTCCGTCTACATATTGCTTGATTATTCCATCTTTCACTAATTTATCAAATGTGTGTCTGGAAAATTCTAACAATTGCATCGCTTTAGTTCCGCTAATCGTTTCTTTAGGAGACGCAGTCACCTTCTCTTCAAAATTCACTTCAATATCACCTTTATCCTCTTCAACTGTAGTTTCAAAACTTTCCATTCCTAAACTAGCAAATGTTAATTGCTCCATGAAAAAAGGACCTCCATTTTCTCTTTTTATCAACTGTACCATCTGAGGTGTACAAAATTTCGGACTCTTACTTATCTGGGACAATTTCCATAATATCGTCCATTGTGCATCCTAATGCCGCACATATTTTCACAAGGACTTCAACTCGAACATCTTCGTTTTTTCCAAGATGTGCCATTGCATTTGTTGTAATTCCCGCTTCCTTAATCAGCTGGGTCTTACTCATATTTCTATCAATTAAAATATGCCATAACTTGTTATAGCAGATTGCCATGTTAGCCTCCTGTATGAATCCTGCAGGTATGAATACTGCACGCATTGTTTACCGTTAAACATTATAACACCTCTCTTATCAAACTTCAATTTCAATTTGAGAATTTCAATCAGCGTCATAACCTGCTGTTTTTACTGTTTTTTCATCCTAAATACGGCAGTCATGCTGTATATTTAGGGTGTTTTTCCACTACCGTTGAATCCATACTTCTTACCATAGACCTGTGCAGCTTTTTTCTCTCCTCTGAATATGGTGCGGTCAGACGAACAGAAAGTCTACCTTTGTCTATTTCAAATGTCATTCCACCTTCATTATTCTGGCTCTTGAATTGGCAATTTTCTGGATACTGTTCAGCAAACGAGATAAACCTACGTTGCAATCCTTTGTTGTAGGTGAACACATTCCAGAAGTTATCCTTCTCATTTGTAAGAATAATGGTTTCCTTCTCACACTTTGTTAACCTCGTCATAAATATCATTCCTCTCAATTCTGTACTAAAAAAATCAAGTCTAGATATGACTTTTTACACTTCATTACCTACTTGTATAGTTTTTGTTAAGCTATCCCTTTCATTTTTTATAAATACTTATGTTCCACTTTCAAACATTTCCGTTCCCTAACCCTCTTCTTTTAGGATTGTATGCTCTGAAAAGACACGCAGAATGCATATTCAGTTCAGGTATCCTCATATTCAAAAGCTATTCACTTGTCAATGTGCAAAGATTGATATTATTAAATACCCTTCTACATAACGAATTGCTGAGAGGTATTTTTACAGGCTCTTCTGGGAAATTTATAAAAATTTTAGAATTATTGATGTGTAATATAGAACCAAAAAACAACCAACTGCAAAAGTTGATTGCCTTAATTTTGATATTTATATATTTTTATTCCTAACAAAAAACAGCTGGGTGTACCAACTTTCTGGTACACTCAACTGTATCTTTTATTGCTTATTTTCTTTTACACCATTCTTTTGCAGAGTCCTTCTCTTAGACTTTTAAAAAATTTGGTGTAAATGTGGTGTAGTAACCTGTTTTTTTGTTTAAAATATAGCTTAAAATTCTTATTCTTAGTAGAGTTTCGCTCCTGCCGGAATCTTGTCATCAAGAATCAGAACATTAAGTCCTTCTCTTCCTTCTACAATATGTGTAGCAGAGATAATCATACCACAGGAATCAATTCCCATCATCTTACGTGGAGGAAGATTTGTGATTGCAAGTAATGTCTTTCCAACCAGTTCTTCCGGCTCGTAATAATCGTGAATACCGCTTAAAATCACGCGATCTTCGCCACTTCCATCGTTTAATACGAATTTCAGCAGTTTCTTGCTCTTCGGCACTGCCTCACATTCTTTTACCTTCACAGCTCTGAAATCAGACTTGCTGAATGTCTCGAAATCAACCATATCTTTGAATAATGGTTCCACTTCTACGTTAGAGAAATCGTATGTTTCTTTCACTTCAGCAATGGCTTTTTCCACTGTTTTTTCAACTGGAGTAGACTGTGCTGCGTTGTTTGCTTCGTTCTTAGCTGCACCCTGTGACTTCATTGTCGGGAATATAACCGAAGCTAATCCACCACAGTCCAAATAAGTTGATAAACGCTTTTTTACACGATTTTCATTATATATCGCCAGTCCATATTTGTCCACCAAAATCCAACAAACTAATGTCATTTTGATGTATTCTGACTTTTTTGATGTCAGGTTTGTCTTGGAAATCGTCCCCTTGCAAGGACTTCTTCCTAAAATATATCACTATTATTTTCCAGAGCTTTAATTGCTTCCTTTTTCTTCACATCTGTTGCTTCCGCATAAATATCCATCGTTGTTTCAATATTTGCATGACCCATAATACTTTGAATCACTTTCAGATTTCTTTCATTTTCACAAAATCTGGTGCAAAATGTGTGTCGGATATGATGACACGAAAAATGAGGAATCAATACCGGGCGTCTGCTCTCCCGTTTTGCCTTAATAATTTCTTCGGCATTGTAGGCTTCGTAAATTCTTTTGATTGCACTGTTGATTACGCTGGGTTTATGGATAATTCCGTCTTTATTGCAAAAGATAAACCCACTCATACCATCAACCACTTGCACATTAAAACCGGTTTCTTTCTGTGCTTCGTATTCATCCTTAAATGCCTGTTCTACAGCCTGCATCATCGGAATAGTACGAATCCCGGCTTCTGTCTTTGGCGAAGAAATATGAAATTCACTCTTTCCATTCTCCATTACTCGATAGATAGCCGCATGGTTTATACTAATGGTTTTATTCTCATAATCCAAATCTTCCCAACGCAGCCCTATCATTTCTCCTATGCGACATCCCGTTCCAAAAAGTGCTGTAAACAGTGGCAACCAATGGCAATACACAGGACTGTTCGATACATAATTCAAAAATGCTCTCTGCTGTTCCAATGTAAGTGCGTGTCTTATGCCCTTATTCTTTCCATTCGCCTTTTTGATTTCTGCCATTACACCGCTTGCCGGATTATTGCGTATCACATTGTCCCTAACTGCCATCTGAAAGGTTGGGTGCAGAATCGTATGAATATTATCCAATGTATTCGCCTGTAACCCCAATATGTTCATCAACGAACAATAAAAGAATTTCACATCAGAATACTTTATATCATTGATGATTCTTTTTCCAAAAGTATCTCTGACAAAACGGTTATACATATACTTATAATTTACCCGTGTGTGTTCTTTCAAATCATACTTCGTTGAAATATACCTGTCAAATGCATAGTTCAAAGTTGTCTTTCCACTGCAATAGCTTTCAAGACCGTCCAACTGATTGCGAACAAGTTCTTTTTCCTTTTCCCTTAACTCCAACAGGTCATTTGAATAAACGACCCGCCTTTTACCTGTCGAATCGGTGTACTGGTAGATATACCTTCCGTCGTTTTTCCTCTGACTTTCGCCTTTCCTTAATACTCTGCCTTTTGAATCTTTTCTCGACATTGACATTATGTACCACCTTCCTCTCAATATAAGAAAGAGGTCACAAATGCCATTACTCATTCTCGGTATTATCCTGCTCTTGCAGCTTTCTAAATCCTTGAACAAGCGTCTGTGTTATGGTCAGATCATGAGAGCTGGCATACTCTGTTATATCTGTATGCTCATCTTTTGTAAGACGGATGAATACACCTTCACTTCTCGGATTTTCTAACTTAGGTCTACCCATTCTTGCCATCCGTCAACACCTGCCTTTCATAACCTGACTTCATTTTACTACTTGTATATCAAAAAGTCAAATGCTTTTTGATATACAATAATTCGTTTTCCTCTTTCTTATCATGTCTACGCCCGAAAAGATTCCAAATACTCCTCAAAAATCTTCACGTTTACCAATGTGATACGGTTAATTTTATAAACAGCACGAGCATCCTGTGCCAATTTCATAAAGCTGTGTTTACTCATAGAATACCTCTCCGCACCCTCGTCATACCTTATAAAATTTTTTGTGTTCACTTTTGCCTGCATTCTTCCACCTACCTTTTCAAAGTGTGTTCTTTTTCTCTTGCTATGGTTATGGCATATCTGCCAATAAAAACATACTTAACAAACAAATATGCTTTTATTGGAAGATATTAAAAAATCCGTACAGGTGGCAGCTCATTACACTACCCACATCGGTATCGCACCGTCATCTTATCTGACCGGACTAAGCCGGAAGTATCATTATCAAAAATATGTATCAACGCCTCCGTGTAACTGCTACACATTTATGCCGGATATTTCTCGCTCCACACCTTAACTTCAATATCTGCTTTCAATATTCCTTCGTATCCACCTCTGCCAAAGGCAAAAGCAGGTGTCTTATGGCGTATCCTCAAAGCGGCTCCACATATTCCACACGTCCTGTACGCATTGGTTTATGAAATTGTCAAGGTACAATCGCAGACATCGTCTGCATTTTGGATAAAATCAAAGCTGAAATTGTCAGCCTAAAAAGCACATAAGCACACTTCCGTCTGCTATGAACGGTTCTGTAAAAATTATGTGCTTTATCAGAATGACAAGATCAAAGTTGTAATTTATCCGGTCCATATTTTCTTAGAACTTGAAATAAAACTTTTTTATGTATGCCCTCCGTCCAATCATATAATTCATGCAAGGCAGCTACTTCCATAGGTGTCAGCGAATTGGCATAAGGCTTGTAATCCTCTCTTATAAAAATTCCTCCGTTCTCTCCCTGTTTTGTATAAATCGGATAAACCGGAGTTAAAGCCTGAATATCATACTGTATCGTGCGAATGGAAACGCCAAATTCCTGTGCCAATTCATTCGCTGTTGTATGTCGTCTGATAATAAGAATATTGATTATTTCCGTTCTACGATGTACGGTATTCATGCTTCACCCCCTCTCTTCTGGTTTTCCAATTCTAATTTTAAATGCAGAATATGCAGTATCTTTGCTTATTCCCCTAAATTTCTCTGTAAATCTTTTATCTCTCTCCAGCCATTGACTTTCCCCTTTCCCATTGATAAAATCATTATGGATAGAATCAAAAATCATAAAAAGTCACACAAACTGCTATGGAGTTTTTACGGGCAATCCATGCCCTTATGAACCGTGGCAGTTTTTTATTGCTTCTGCCCAACTGCAAAGTCGAATTATCAACGCTATCCATAACAAGGGCGGTAACGCCCTACTGTGTTGCAAACCGCTCGCCTATACTCACGCAACACGCAAATTCCCTACGGGTAATTTGCAGAAGAATAGCAAGCACTGCCTGTGTTCCCTCACAGGCACCATTTCCGCAAGTTTCTACCAAGTGAAAACTTGCAGAAATTGGCTTGCATGGGGCATATCCCCCTGTCCCCCTAAAAGCAAAAAACAACCGCCGGCTACGGCATATTTGAAAATCTTTTATACAAATAAGGAAAGGACTGATACTGCAATGGCAAACCGAGAAAGACAAAATGAACTTAAAATCTATCTCAGCGATGACGAGCAATACATCTTAGATCAGAAATGGAAAGCCTCCGGCATGAAGAGCAAATCCGCATTTATTCGGCATCTGATTTTGTATGGCTATGTCTACGATGTAAACTACGAACACCTGCGGGAATACAACACCACGCTCGCCCGTATCGGCAATAATCTGAACCAGATTGCCAAGCGGATGAATGCTACTGGCAATGTTTATAAAGCCGATGTAAACGAAGTAAAGGAGCTGATGAAACAGGTATGGCAATCACAAAAATCCATGCTATCCAGGCAACCGTCCATAAGGCAGTAAACTATATCTGTAATCCCCAAAAAACAGATGAAAGTATTCTCATTTCTTCCTTCGGATGCAGTCCTGAAACCGCTGCCTTTGACTTCAAATTTGCTCTGTCAAAAACAAATCAGGCAGACCCCAACAAAGCCTTTCATCTGATACAGGCTTTCGCTCCGGGAGAGGTATCTTATAAGGAAGCACATCAGATCGGTGTGGAGCTTGCCAACAAGCTGTTAGAGGGGAAATTTTCTTATATCGTTTCCACTCATATTGATAAAGGTCACGTTCACAACCACATCATTTTCTGTGCCGCAGATAATGTGAATCACGAAAAATATCATGACTGTAAACAGACCTACTACCACATTCGCCGCCTGAATGATGAGCTGTGTTCCAAGCATCAGTTATCCGTCATTTCTCCCACAAACCAGCGTGGTAAAAGTTATAAAGAATGGACATCCGGCAGAAATGGCACCTCGTGGAAAATCAAGCTCAAGCAGGACATTGATGAAGCAATTCAAAACGCTGATACATATGAACAGTGCATGGAGCTGATACGGGCAAAAGGTTATGAAATCAAAGGCGAAACCATTGGAGGAAACGCCTTAAAGTACATTTCCTTCCGCCCCCTTGACCGGGAGCATTTTGTCCGTGGCAGCTTAAAGTCTTTGGGTGCAGAATACACCAAAGAACGGATTAAGGAACGGGTAGAAACAAAGGCTTTAGCACAGACACAAAAACGTGTCCCATTCCCTGCCCGAAAGAAACCTCTTATCAAGGATTATTCTTCCCGAACGCTCATTGACACCTCGGAAGAAAAGTTCACGCAAAGCCCCGGTCTGCAGCATTGGGCAGCGATTGAAAATCTCAAAATCGCTGCCAGCAGTTACAGTAAAGCAGGTTCTATCATCGAGCTTGAAAAACAGATTGAAAGTAAGTCTGTTCTTGCAAAAACCGCACGGAACAGTCTTGTGGAAACAGAACGTCAGCTAAAGGATTTAGGACAGATATTGAAATACGCTGAACAATATCAGAGCAATCATATCTATCACATCCGTTACCGGAAATCGAAAGACCCTGACGCTTATCTCCGCCACCATGAAACAGAACTCCTGCTCCATGACGGTGCAGAAAATATGCTGAAACGCTTTGGAATCAGCTTAAAACATTTTGATATTGATAAGTTTCGTAATGATTACAATGCTCTGTATGCCAAGAAAGAAGCCTTGCAGAAAACCTATAAATCTGCTGAAAAAGACATACAGGCTCTCAACCGAAAACTGGATAATCTGAACCAGTATCTTGACCGGACTCCGGGACAGGAACAGACCACAAACCACAAACCGGAAAAAGACTTTACAACGCTCTGATTTCCCCACAAAAAAGGTGTATCGCGTTGAAGTTTTATACTTCTTTGCGATACACCTTAGTGTGTAATATGCTGCTATCTCAAAACTTTTCACTATTCTTTTTCTATGTATTTTCCCATACTTTACATCCATGTATTACGCTCCATATCTACACTGTATTCTATTGCAATTCACTCGTTTTAATAGGTATTGTAAACTACTATCGAGGTGAATTATAATGCATGACATAAAACAAATTCTTGCCATTGCAGTGCGTGAAGCCCGTACCGAACTCGGACTTTCACAAGAAAAGCTGGCTGAAACTCTTAATATGGATACCCGCACCATACTAAATATTGAAGCCGGACGTGGTAACCCCAAATATGATAAGCTGTATCCTTTGATTACATATCTGAAGATACCCGCCGATAAGATTTTCTACCCAGCCAACGCAAACCAACATCCAAATCTCCAAAAACTCCTGACCCTGCTGAATGACTGCACGGAACAGGAGGCTGCGGATTTATTGCCTATGGTTCGTTATCTGCTTGATCTGCTGCACAAGCAAGACCATCCAACTCTGTAAGAATGCCAATAGACTCCTTGTGACTCTATTGGTTTTCTTATTTTCAAAGCACTTTATTTACAATTTCAATCATCCTGATTCCACTCCTTTTTTTAATTCTTACTTATGTAATATTTGAATTATTACATAAGTAAGATTTCAAGTCAATCTATTTTCTCTTAAATTGACAACTACACAAATAACATCTATAATAT
>PPYE01187340.1_pt1 | contig 12478 bp, 6 predicted proteins | sample 1559881 | NCBI WGS metagenome assembly PPYE01 (sample SAMN08240022, study PRJNA423297) | Human gut metagenome, whole genome shotgun sequencing project.
CCCCTATGAAATAAGAAAAAAGCCTTCCGGGCAGGATCGCACTGCGGCGGAAGGGAAATTTGTCGCTGAAGCGACCCGCCGCAGGCGGAGAATCCTGCAAAGCAGGATTCTTTCTTACTATTAGAAATAGGACGTAACAGCATTTGATACAAACAAATGCTTCTGGTATAATAAAAAGAAAAGAGCATGCACGGAAAGGACACGAAAGAATGAAGAGACGTTTAATCAGCCTTGTCCTTGTATTGATGCTTGTCATGACAGCAGGATGCGGGAAGAAGAGTACAACAAAGAAACTCAAGACAGAAGATCTGGATGAAACAACCCTGCAGGGAATGGCAAAAGATATCACGAAGGAGATGTCCTTAAAGAATAAGATCGGACAACTATTTATGGTATCTGTTTATCAATTAGATGAGGCAGAAAGCAAGAATCAGACAAGTGTGACGAGTCAGATGAAGAAGACATTGAAGAAGTATCCAGCAGGTGGAGTGATCATGTTTGCGAAGAATATCAACACACCTGATCAGACAAAGAAGATGACGGATGAGCTTCAAGATGCCTCCCATATCCCACTATTTATGGCAGTGGATGAGGAAGGTGGACAGGTTTCAAGAGTCGCATCAAATCCCAAGATGAAGATGACAGTATATCCATCTGCACAGGAAGTTGGAAGAACTTACAATAACAAGAAGATCGCGCAGATGGGAAAGACACAGGGAAAGGAATTAAAAGAGCTTGGATTTAACATGAATCTGGCACCAGTCGCAGACGTTTTAACGAATAAGAATAACACAGAGATTGGAGACCGAAGCTTTGGGACAGACTCAAATAAAGTTGCTGATATTATTACAACACTGGTAAAGAATATGCAGAAACAACAGATCTCAGCGACATTAAAGCATTTTCCAGGAAGTGGACAGACTGGAGGAGACACACACCGCGGAAGCACAGAGACCGATCAGACGATCAATACATTAAGAGATACAGATTTTAAACCATTTAAAGCAGGAATCAAGGCAAAAGCTGATGCAGTGATGGTGTCACATCTGATGCTGTCTAATGTGACAGATGAGAAGGAGCCTTCAAGCCTGAGCAGCAGAGTTGTATCAGATATTCTAAGAGATGAACTTGAATATAAGGGCGTTATCATGACCGATGCGATGAACATGAAAGCGATCACAGATAACTATAGTTCCGGAGAAGCAGCAGTGAAAGCAATTCAGGCAGGAGTTGACCTGATCGTGATGCCGGATAACTATAAAGAAGCATACAAGGCAATTAAGAAGGCACTAAAAAGTGGCAAGATCAAAGAATCAAGAATCGATAAATCTGTAAGAAGGATCATATATACGAAGCTTAAGCGAGGAGAGATTCCTCCAGATACTACATTATTAAAAGAGAATCAATAACAGGGATGCTTGCAGATTTAAAATGAATATGTTACTATCAAAAATGTGTATTTTACAAAGGAAACTAAAGATTGTATAACAGAAAGGTCAAAAGATCACGATGAGCAGAGAGAACTTTGATAAGTTGGGAGAAGAATGTGGAGTTTTCGGTATCTACGATTTCGATGGCAATGATGTAGCGTCAACGATCTATTATGGATTGTTTGCACTTCAGCATCGAGGTCAGGAAAGCTGCGGAATTGCAGTTTCTGATACGAATGGTCCAAAACGTAATGTCACATCTCAAAAAGGTATGGGATTATGTAATGAAGTGTTTACACCAGATTCCCTTCAGGCATTAAAGGGAGATATCGGTGTAGGGCATGTAAGGTATTCAACAGCAGGAGAGAGTGTTCCTGAGAATGCCCAGCCATTGGTTTTAAATTATGTAAAAGGTACTTTAGGACTTGCACATAATGGTAATCTGATCAATGCAATAGAACTTCGCGAAGAATTAGAAAAGACAGGAGCTATTTTCCAGACAACGATCGATTCCGAAGTTATCGCATATCACATCGCAAGAGAACGCGTGAATACATCATCAATTGAGAAGGCAGTAGCCAGAGCAATGCAGAAGATCAAAGGTGCGTATTCCCTGATCGTTATGTCACCAAGGAAACTGATCGGGGCAAGAGATCCATATGGATTTAAGCCATTATGTATCGGTAAGAGAGATAACGCTTATGTATTAGCATCTGAAAGCTGTGCATTAGATACGATCGGAGCAGAATTTATCCGTGACGTGAATCCAGGAGAGATCGTAACGATCACAAAGGATGGAATTCAGTCAGACTGTGATTTATGTATTCCAAAGGAAAAAACAGCAAGATGTATCTTTGAATACATTTATTTTGCAAGACCAGACAGTGAGATTGACGGAGTTGGGGTATACCACTCAAGAATTCAGGCAGGAAGATACCTCGCACAGGATTCACCAGTAGAAGCAGACTTAGTTGTCGGAGTACCAGAATCAGGAAATGCAGCAGCTCTTGGATATTCCTTAGAGTCAGGAATCCCATATGGAACCGCGTTTGTCAAGAACGGTTATGTTGGAAGAACTTTCATCAAACCAGGACAGAGCAGCCGTGAATCAAGCGTGCAGATCAAGTTAAATGTTTTAAAAGAAGCAGTCAAAGGAAAGAGAGTCATCATGATCGATGATTCCATCGTACGAGGAACAACAAGTGACCGCATTGTGAAGATGTTACGCGATGCAGGAGCGACAGAAGTTCACGTAAGAATCAGTTCCCCACCATTCCTGTGGCCATGCTACTTTGGAACTGATATTCCAGAGAGAGAACAGCTGATCGCATATAACAGATCGATCAACGAGATCTGTGAAGTGATCGGAGCAGATAGTTTAGGATACTTAGGAGAAGAGAGACTTTCACAGATGGTACAGGGATTACCGATCTGTAAAGGATGTTTCACAGGTGAGTATCCGATGAAACCGCCAACAAGAGATATTCGTGGAAATTTTGAAAGATAAGGATAAGGAGATTTTTATGAACGACCGTTACCAGAGCCCATTATCAGAACGTTATGCAAGCAAAGAGATGCAGTACATCTTTTCTCCAGACAAGAAGTTTAAGACATGGAGAAAGTTATGGATCGCACTTGCTGAGACAGAGAAAGAATTAGGACTTGATATCACACAGGAACAGATCGACGAATTAAAAGCATATGCAGAAGACATCAACTACGATGTAGCAAAAGAACGTGAAAAATTGGTCCGTCATGATGTTATGTCTCATGTATATGCATACGGAGTACAATGTCCAAAGGCAAAAGGAATCATCCATTTAGGAGCAACATCCTGCTATGTTGGTGATAACACAGACATCATCATCATGACAGAAGCACTAAAGCTTGTCAGAGTAAAATTATTAAATGTGATCAACGAATTATCCAAATTCGCAATGAAATACAAAGATCTTCCAACACTTGGATTTACACATTTTCAGCCAGCACAGCCTACAACAGTAGGTAAGAGAGCAAGCCTTTGGCTGATGGATCTCGTATATGATCTAGAAGATCTTGATCACGTGATCGCTAACATGAGATTATTAGGATCAAAAGGAACAACAGGAACACAGGCAAGTTTCTTAGAGTTATTCGAAGGAGACCACGAAACGATCAAGAAGATCGATGGAATGATCGCCAAGAAGATGGGATTTGACAAATGCCAGCCAGTATCTGGACAGACATACTCTAGAAAAGTTGATTCCCGTGTGATCAATGTATTAAGCCAGATCGCACAGTCTGCTCATAAGTTCTCAAACGACATCAGACTTCTTCAGCACTTAAAAGAAGTAGAAGAACCATTTGAGAAGAACCAGATCGGATCATCTGCAATGGCATATAAGAGAAACCCAATGAGAAGTGAAAGAATCGCTTCCTTAGCAAACTACGTAATGTCAGATGCCATGAACCCAGCATTAGTAGCATCTACACAGTGGTTTGAAAGAACATTAGATGACTCAGCCAACAAACGTTTATCTGTACCAGAAGGATTCTTAGCGATCGATGGTATCTTAGACCTTTACTTAAACGTTGTAGACGGATTAGTTGTATACCCTAAGGTTATCGAAAGCCGTTTAAGAAGCGAACTTCCATTCATGGCAACAGAGAATATCATGATGGATGCAGTAAAAGCTGGTGGAGACAGACAGGAACTTCATGAGAAGATCCGTGTACATTCTATGGCAGCAGGAAAAGTTGTCAAAGAAGAAGGAAAAGCAAACGATCTGTTAGAAAGAATCGCAGCAGACCCAGCATTTGGTATGAACATGGAGCAGTTACAGGCGATTATGAAACCAGAGAACTTCGTAGGACGTGCACCACAGCAGACAGAAGAATTTGTGAATGAAGTGATCAATCCAATTCTGGAAGAGAATAAAGAAGTACTCGGATTAACAGCTGAGATCAACGTATAATAAGATAAAATTTTAATATAAAAAGAGATGGAAAGATCAAAACAATATAGATTTTTCCATCTCTTTTTGCTGTATTTTAAGAAAAAATTACCAAAAAGCAGGAAATGAGCAGGAGTAGATATAGGAAATTAAGAAAAGGAATGGTATAATGGATTTAAAACAAATATGTGAGAGCATATGTTAGGGGAAAGTATATGAAGAAATTAAAAACAATCATCCAAAGAAAGAAATGGAATATGATACTTGGGATTTCAGATATCATAATGATGATCATAGCATCATATCTTGCATTATTAACGCGATTTGAATTCTATCCATCACAGATCGCACCGATTTTTTTGAAAAATGCTGCAAAATACATGCCGTTGAATCTCTTTTGCAGTATTGTGATCTTTATGGCATATCGATTGTATTCAACGCAATGGAAGTATGCAGGAATCTCCGATTTTATTAATATCGTTAAAGCAGTTGTGATCGCAGCAGCTTTCCAGCTGATCGGAATTTGTATGTTACAATGGGAGATACCAAGAAGTTACTATTTCTTGTATTTGGTATATCTGCTGTTGGGAATGTTTTTTATCCGATTACTTGTCCGATTGATTCAGGGAAGTGAACCACTCAAAGTGAATGATATTGGCAAGAAGAAAGTTCCGGTAATGTTGATCGGAGCAGGAGAAGCAGGAAGCATCATTTTAAATGAGATCAAAAAGAGTACATATGTGACTAAAACGATCCGTTGCATCATAGATGATGATCCAGCGAAGAAAGGAACATATTTATCTGGGATACCAGTGGTTGGCAATCGTAATACGATCCTGCGCAATGCAGTTAAATTTGATGTTGAAGAGATCATTTTGGCAATTCCGACAATAGAACCCAAGGACCGCAAGGACATCCTTGAGATCTGCAAGCAGACAGGATGCCGTCTGAGTATTCTTCCGGGCTTATATCAGCTGATCAACAGTGAAGTTACAGTATCTGCTCTAAGAGAAGTAGAGATTGAAGATCTGCTTGGAAGAGAGCCAGTGAAAGCCAATCTTCCATCAATCATGAGCTATGTCAAAGACAGAGTCGTATTTGTCACAGGGGGAGGCGGATCGATCGGAAGTGAGATCTGCAGACAGATCGCAAGATATCAGCCGAAGAAGTTAGTGATCATTGATAATTATGAGAACAACGCCTACGAGATCCAGATGGAATTAAAGAGAACACATCCAGAACTAGATCTGAAAGTATTGATTGTATCTGTCCAGAACCATCTGAGAATACACAATATTTTCGAAGATTATAAGCCTGATATCGTATTTCATGCAGCAGCACATAAGCATGTGCCATTGATGGAAGATAGCCCGCATGATGCGATCAAGAACAATGTATTTGGTACATTTAACATAGCCAAAGAAGCAGGAATGAGCGGCGTAAAGAGAATGGTACTGATCTCCACGGATAAGGCAGTAAGACCGACAAATATCATGGGCGCTTCCAAGCGGATCTGTGAGATGGTCATTCAATACATGAACAGCTTATACGATACAGAATACGTTGCTGTAAGATTTGGAAATGTTCTTGGAAGTAACGGAAGTGTCGTTCCGTTGTTCAAGAAGCAGATTGCCAATGGTGGTCCGGTAACAGTTACACATCCAGAGATCATCCGATACTTTATGACGATCCCAGAAGCCGTCAGTCTGGTGTTAGAAGCAGGAGCTTACGCAGAAGGTGGGGAAATATTTATCCTTGATATGGGAGAACCAGTCAAGATCTTAGATCTTGCGAAGAATATGATCCGTTTATCAGGACTTACACCAGGAGAAGATATAGAAATCCAGTTTACTGGCTTAAGACCAGGGGAGAAGCTGTATGAAGAACTTCTGATCGATGAGGAGAATAAAAAAGAGACAAAGAACAAACGAATTTTCATTGGAAGTCCAAGGATGATGGAGACAGAACAATTTAGTGAACTGATCGCTGAATTAGATCATGCGGCATTTTCTGAAGATCCGAATATTCGTGAAGTTGTAAAAAGATTAGTTCCAGAGTATACATATAAACAGACAAATCAACAGACAAAATGACAGGGGGATGAGACAGCATGAAAGAACGTATATATATGGCATCACCAACGATGCATGGGGAAGAACAGAAGTTTGTGCAGGAAGCATTTGACACCAACTGGATCGCACCACTTGGGCCAAATGTCAATGGCTTTGAACGTGAGATGGAAGCGTATACAGGAATCGCACACTGCAGTGCACTAAGCGCAGGAACCGCAGCACTGCATCTGGCGGTGAAATTATTAGAAGTCGGGGAAGGAGATACCGTGATATGTCCTTCGCTGACTTTTGCTGCAACAGTGAATCCAGTTGCCTACGAAAAAGGCAAGATCGTATTCGTGGATTCTGAACCAGAGACATGGAATATGTCACCACAGGCATTAAGAAGAGCCTTAGAGGAACATAAAGAGGCAAAAGCAGTGATCGTTGCACACCTTTATGGAACACCAGCCAAGGTAGACGAGATCAAAGCACTCTGTGAAGAATATAAAGTTCCACTGATCGAAGATGCTGCAGAAAGTCTGGGAGCAACATATAAAGGAGTCCAGACAGGAAGATTCGGAGTCATGGCAGGATTTTCATTCAATGGAAATAAGATCATCACGACATCAGGCGGTGGAATGATCGCATCAGAGAATGAAGAATACATCAAGCATGCAACATTCCTGGCAACACAGGCAAAAGAACCGGTCCGACATTATGAACACAAGGAGATCGGATATAACTACCGAATGTCTAATATCACAGCGGGAGTTGGAAGAGGACAGCTTCTGCATCTGGATGAACACATTGCGAAGAAAAAAGCAATCTATGAGACATACAAAGATGCTTTCAAGGATTATAAACAAGTGCATATGAATCCATATGAAACATGCAGTGAACCAAACTTCTGGTTATCATGTATGACGATCGATGAAGACAGTAAGACAAAACCATTAGATATCATAGAAGCTTTGGAAAGAGAGAATATCGAAAGCCGTCCGATCTGGAAACCATTACATCAACAGCCAGTATTTAAAGGGTGCGAATTCTATTCTCATTACGAAGATGATAAGAAACCAGTATCAGAAGATATCTTTGACTGCGGATTATGTCTTCCAAGTGATATTAAGAATACAAAAGAAGATATGGATCGGATCATAGGAATCATAAGATCCGTACTGGACCGATAAGAACAAAATGTAAACGGAGTATATATAAAGATGTATCACAAATATATCAAACGATTTTTTGACATCATATTGTCACTGTGCTGTATCATTGTATCAAGCCCGATCCTGCTTGTCACAGCACTGTTAGTAAGGATCAAATTAGGGAGCCCTGTGATCTTCAAACAAGAAAGACCGGGATATCATAACGAAATATTTACACTCTACAAGTTCAGAAGTATGACAGACGCCGTCGATGAGAATGGTGATCTGCTGCCAGACAAAGAACGTCTTCCAAGATTTGGACAGATGTTAAGATCCACAAGCCTTGATGAATTACCTGAATTCTTCAACATCTTATTTGGACATATGAGTTTTGTCGGGCCAAGACCATTATTGAAACAATACATAGATTTCTACAGTGCAAGACAGAAACGACGTGCAGATGTAAGACCAGGACTGACTGGACTTGCACAGGTGAATGGGAGAAATGCCATCAGCTGGGAAGAAAAGTTTGAATTCGACCTTGAATATGTGGATAACATTTCATTTCTTACCGACGTCAAGATCATATTAAAGACTGTGACCAAAGTCTTAAAAAGAGCAGGGATCAGTGCACAGGAATCTGTGACAATGTATGCCTTTCAGGGAACAAAGAAAGACCAGTTTTCCAAATACAAGAAAGCAGGACACTTAAAGATCTTATTTTCAAGCGTGGCAGATCAGGTCGAATTTATCGATACCTTCCGCTATGCTGCCGGCAGATTAGGGGTGAAAGTAACATTTGTCGGCTGTGATCATTCACTGGAAGCACCAGCATTATATCGCTGCCATAAGCACTATCAGGTTCCACAGCCAGGGGAAGAAGGTTATGTCACAGAACTCTTACATATCTGTAAACAGGAGAAGATCGCTCTGCTCATTCCAAGAACAGAAGAAGACGTTTTTATCCTGTCACAAAGAGCCAGCGAATTTGAAGCTGTTGGAACAGAAGTTCTCATTGCAAATGAAGAATTAGCTCTGCTGTGCAGCAACAAACGCTGGACAGCTCGTTTCTTTGAAGAATGTGGTCTTAACGCACCACAGGTCGTAAGCAGTGCCAATGACTATACACAAGGATTCCCAGCAATGTTTGCAGTATTGGATGAGATGGATAATCTGGAGAAAAGCATCATGATCCATGATGAACAAGAATTAAGTTTTCATGCATCAAAATACGCGAATTACACGATACGTCCATTTTTAAATGGGAAGATGTATGAGATCGACGTATTCTGCAATCTAGACGGAAGCCCGGTTTACATCACACCAAGGGCAAAGGAAGAAGTCGAGGGAAAAGAAAGTGCAAGATACAGAGTTGTAAGAGATCACAAGATCGTAGAAGAAGCAAAGAAAGTGATAAAAAAATTAAGGCCATCCGGATGGATGACGATCTTTATGCTTCGTGAAGAACATACAGACAAAGATTATTTTATCCGAATGGAACCATGGTATCATCAGGCAAACACCGTATCAATCAAGGCAGGAGCCGACGCACCATATGCAGCACTCTCCATGATGTTAGGTGAACCAATGGAATACAAAGAGGATGCAGCCGATGACAATGTTATTTTCACAAGATTTGAAAAAAGTGTATGTTTAAATACAAGAGAAGAACCGATTGTAGAGATTCATGATTTTAAAGATCTGTATCATTTAGACGAGGAAATTGGTTCAGTGATCTTTGATCTGGATGACACATTATACTCAGAGAAAGATTATGTACGAAGCAGTTTCCGAGTGGTAGAACGAATGCTTCCAGAAGTGAACAATATCTTTAATAAGTTATGCGCAGCACTGGAAAAAGGGCAGCCGCCACTGGAAACGGTATTAAAAGATGCAGGAATGTATTCGGATGAATTATTATTAAAATGCAGAGAAGCCATCAGGGACCATAAACCAGAGATTTCATTGTATGAAGGAGTCAAAGAATTATTCTTTGAACTACACACACAAAAGCGAAGTATCGGAATTTTGATCGATGGAACACCAAAAGTACAGCGAGCCAAGATAGAAGCTCTGGGGTTAGATAAAATGGCAGACGAGATACTGATCACAGACGAACTTGCAGGACATGGAAATGTCATGGAATTCAGAAAACCAAATGATCTTCCATTTCTGATCATGAGAAAACGATTAGAAATACCATGCAGGAACATGGCATTTGTCGGAGATGATATCGAGAAAGATTTTATTGCACCGAAAGCATTAGGAATGGAATGCTATTGGAAGAAGAATGAGGATGGGTTATATGAGTAAAGAACCAAAGATAAAACCAATCGTGATCGTTGGAGCCGGTGGTATGGGAAGAGATACTCAGTGGCTGATCGAACGGATCAACGAAGAAGAACCAACATATGAGATTCTTGGATACATAGACGATGGAATCCAGCAAGGCAGCATCATAGATGGCTATCCGATTCTTGGAGGAATGAAATACCTCGAAGAATACGACAAAGAACAAAAACTTGCCGTCGCCTTCGCTATAGGCAATGCAAAAGTCCGTGAAAAACTAGTTTTAAAATGTCTGCCAAATCCAAACTTATGGTATCCTAATCTGATCGATCCATCCGTGATCACATCACAAAGAGTGCATCTAGGACAAGGAAATATCATTTGTACATCCGTTATTATGACAACGAATATAGAGATTGGTAATTTTAATCTGATCTGCAACCGAAGTATTGTCGGACATGATGATGAGATCGGAGATTATAATACCCTGTATCCGGGAGTTTTACTGTCAGGAGATGTCCATTTAAAGACTGAGACAGAGATCGGCACAGGAAGCCAGATCATACAAGGACTGCATATCACAGACGAAGTGATCATGGGAGCAGGAAGTACAGTGATCGAAGATATCAACGAAGCAGGAACTTATGTTGGAGTACCAGTGAGAAGAGTAAACGATGAAGAATAAGAAGATATTAATTTTAGCAAACCTAGACGTAGGATTATACAAATTCAGAAAAGCACTGATCAAAAAGCTCATAGATCAAGGAAATGAAGTCTATATATCCCTGCCAAAAGGAATGTTAGTACAGAATTTAAAAGAAATGGGATGTCATTTTATCGAAACACCGGTAGATCGAAGAGGAATCAATCCAGCAACAGATCTTAAACTGATGATGAGATACTTTAACATCTTAGGCAAGATAAAGCCAGACCTTGTGATCACCTACACGATTAAACCAAACATCTACGGAGGGATCGCAGCAAGATTCAAAAGAATTCCATATGCAGTCAATATCACAGGATTAGGAACTGCATTTCAGAATGAAAATATGATCAAGAAACTCGTCGTATTTTTATATAAACTATCCTGCAAAAAGGCAAAAACGATCTTCTTTGAAAATGAAGGAAATAAGCAGGTGTTTATAGAAAATAATATTATCAAAGAATCCAGATCATGTACTCTCCCAGGAGCAGGGATCGACCTTGATGAATACAAGAAGACACCATATCCAGAAGAATCAAGAAACATCCGATTCTTGTTTATTGGACGAGTGATGAAAGAAAAAGGAGTCGAAGAACTGTTCAAAGTAGCAAAGAACATTAAGAAGAGCTACCCAGAAGTATCGTTTGATATCGTAGGACCAATGGAAGATGATTATAAGGAACGAATCCAGTCATTGGTCAGAAATGGGATCATTTATTATTATGGCTATCAGGAAGATGTCAAACCATTCATTAAGAAATGCGATTGCTTTGTATTACCATCGTATCATGAAGGCATGGCAAATACACTGCTAGAATGTGGAGCCATGGGAAGACCATTGATCACCAGCAGGATTCATGGGTGTATGGAAGCTGTAAGAGATGGCGAGAATGGGTATCTGGTGGATGTGAAGGATGTTAAGGGATTGGAAGAGAAGATGATGGAATTTATTGAACTTTCCTATGAAGAGAAGAAACAGATGGGAGAGAAGTCACGAGAAGTGATAGAGAAGAGGTTTGATAAGGAGAAGGTTGTTGAGATGACTTTGGAAGGACTTGGAAGATAGGTAAAGGAAGGAAGAACATTGAAGATTTATTGGCTGTTTTTATTATTAGCGACAATTATATGTTTTTGGAATGAATCTAGTGCAAAGATTACATGGAATGGGACAAGATATCAGAGAAAGGCTTACTGGAGTCAGGCAATCATCTTTTTTGCAGTTGTGATATTTTTCTGTGGATTGAGAAGTGGAATTGCTGATACAGGGACATATATACAAATGTTTAAAGGTTATCCACCAAGTATTAGTGGAATGGATTTGAAATCTGTGAATAAAGATAAAGGTTTTTTTGTAATATCGGTTTTATTTAAACAATTTATTTCAAATGATTTTCATGGATGGCTGTTTCTGATCACACTTATATCCGGAGTCGCATTGATGATTGGCTTAATGCGTTATTCGGAATACTTTGGATTAAGCTGTTATTTATTGATCGCAAGTACTATGTTTACCTATTTTGTTAATGGGATGAGACAGTTTATTGTTGTTACGATATTCTTTTGTGCAACATATATGATATTAGAAGGAAAATGGACTCAATATGTGATTTTGATTTTATTGCTTTCGACAATCCATGGATCTGCATTGATTTTATTGTTAGTATATTTTCTAAGAAATGTAAAGCCATGGGGTGCCAAAATGAGGACAGTCATATTTCTTTCGTTGATTGCAGGAGTCTGCTTTGACAAGTTATTTCCGTTGTTTGGAAATCTTTTAGCAGAAACACAGTATAAGGGATATGTTGATTATATTTCATCACAAGGAAAAGGAAGTAGTATTATTCGACTGGCAATAGCAATGATTCCTTGTGTGATCGCTTATATGGCAAGATATGCGATTGAAGATGAGAATAATAAA
>PPYE01627726.1_pt1 | contig 12477 bp, 7 predicted proteins | sample 1559881 | NCBI WGS metagenome assembly PPYE01 (sample SAMN08240022, study PRJNA423297) | Human gut metagenome, whole genome shotgun sequencing project.
ATACAATACGGATTTAAGTACGAGATACATAAAGATATAATAACTATTTACTAATTTAAAAGAAAGGAGCTTATGGAAAACACATAGTAGTTAAAATCAAAAAAGAACAACCAAAGAATCGCCCAATCCTTTGGTTGTATGGAAGTCGATAAAATTTTATACATCAAAACATTATCAACTATGAATATCACAAAGTTAACATTTTTATTGAGAAGGAAACTGCGGAACAGCCTTATTTTTAGAAACTTTACCATTTTATCCGCTGCTATAATTTTATTCCCTTCGGGAGTGTTTGCCCAAGAAGGAAATGTGTCCATTCATATCAAAAATGGCACGGTAAAAACTTTCATGAAACAAGTAGAACAGCAAACGAGATATACTTTTGTATACCGGAATCATGTTCTTAACGATCAGACTAAAGTGACAATTAGCTGCACAAAGAAACCTATCAGCGAAGCGCTCTCACAGGTATTTACTCCTTTGAATATATCTTATTCATTTACCAACAACACCATCGTATTGGTAAAGCAGGAGACAGAACAAAGAAGTAATGAAAAGAGAGCGATTAAAGGAACCGTACTAGATGAAAGTGGAATTCCTATTATTGGCGCCAATGTCATGCAAGGAAAAGGAACCGGAGTCATTACAGATATTAACGGAAACTTTACCATTGTAGCAGATCCTAACCAACCACTAACAGTATCTTATATTGGATTTGACTCACAACAAGTGAAAGCCGGCAATAAAAACAATCTGAAAATATATTTGAAAGAAAGTAGCATTGCATTAAATGAGATAGTTGTAGTCGGCTATGGCTCCCAGTCCGAAAAACTAGTAACTACTTCTATCAGTAGCCTGAAAGTGGATGATCTGGACCAAGGCAGTGACTACAATGTAGCCAAGATGCTGCAAGGTCGTACTCCTGGTGTAAATGTAGCCTCTGCCAGCGGTACCCCCGGTGAACAACCGAGTGTACGGGTACGCGGTATTGCATCCATCACAGGTAACAGCACCCCATTGTATGTGGTCGATGGAGTTCCCAGTGAATCAATGCCTATGCTAAACCCCAACGACATCGAACGCATGGACGTATTGAAAGATGCTTCAGCTGCTGCCATCTATGGTTCGCGAGCTAACAACGGTGTTGTCATCATCACCACAAAATCGGGGAACACCAACAGTAAAACACGCGTAAATGCCAGTGTACGCCACAGCCTTGGATGGATTGCCAACGATATACCAATGGCAAATGTAGCAGAATATACTCGTACTATGCAAGCAGCCGTAGATAATTGGAATGTGCAGAAGAAGGACACAAAATCATTCTTTATCCCCGACCGGATTACCGAAACAGACTGGCTCGGACTCATTCAACGTGATATAGCACACTCTACTACGGCATCTATCAATCTCTCGGGAGGTAATGAGAAAACTACCTTTTTCACCTCTGTGGGATTTAACGACCAACAAGGTATCATCCGTACCAGCGGATTCCAGCAAACCAACCTACGGGCAAAATTTACTCATCAGCTGAACAAATGGTTTAAACTGAATCTGAATCTCACAGGATCTTACAGCCGTTTCGATAAAGTGGAAGAGTCATCTACCAGTTTGAAAGTGATTCGTACTGCCCGTGAAGAACAACCATGGATTGGAGCTTATCGGGAAGATGGAGGCTATACAGTGATGTCAACAGAATTATGTCGTCATAATCCCGTTATGCTGATTAATGAAGAAGACTGGACTGTACATAAGAAACAAGGAGTAGCTGCCCTTAGTTTTGATATTACTCCTATCAAAGGACTCAAATACACCCCCTCATTCAGCATATACGGTATTCTTGATGAAGAAAAGAAAACAATTTCAGAGAAACATGACGCACGTTCCAAAAATGCAGGATGGGGCGCACTTAGCGAACAGAAAAATGTAAGTTACCGATATGTTATAGACAACGTAATTTCGTATGAAAATAGTTGGGATAAACTAACTTATTCAGCAATGCTTGGTCACTCATACGAAGAGTATAATTATGAAACTTTTGGGGCTTATAGTGATAATTACGCAAACGGTGCTTATCCTTCTTCCAGCTTCGGTCTGATAAATTCCGGTTCTAACATCTACGCAGGTAGTATCGGATATAATGCATATGCACTCGAATCTTATTTCGGACGTGCCGCCCTGAATTGGGATAATCGCTATATCTTAAATGTAACGATGCGTCGTGACGGTTCTTCACGTTTCTCAAAAGATAAACGTTATGGAACATTTCCTTCTGCTTCTTTCGCGTGGCGGATTATCAACGAACCTTTTTTCCCTAAAGGCACGCCACTGAATGACTTAAAGCTACGAGCCAGTTGGGGTAAGACTGGCAGTATGGATGGTATCAGTAACTGGGCAGCTATGTCATTAGTAACTTCGGGAGGAAATTCCTATAATGGTTCATCCGGTTTTAAAATCGGAGCAGATGCTGCGGATCTTATCTGGGAGAAAGCTAATCAGGTGAATGTCGGAATCAACGCAGAGCTATTCAACGGACGACTGGCGCTATCTGTAGACGGATACTATCAAAAGACAAGCGGATTACTTTATAATATCAGTACACTTGCTACAACAGGATATACTACCCGGACAGCCAATATCGGCTCGCTGGAGAACAAAGGATTGGAAGTGATGGTGAGCGGTAAAATATTCGATGGTCCTTTTAAATGGGAGCTTGCTACTAACCTCTCCTATACAAAAAACAAACTATTGTCATTGGATGGAGTACTTGATATGAAAATCAACGGTGGTGGTGCCAATACCGGTAAAGTAATGCATGCTTTAATGGTAGGTAAACCGGTTAGTGCTTTCTATATGTTGCGTCAGGATGGTATTTATCAAACCGACCAGGAAGTACCAAGCAAACTCTACGCAAAAGGAGTACGTGCCGGTGATTGTAAGTACTTTGACTACAACAATGACGGAGACATCACAGACGATGACCGCATGTATGTAGGAAAGGTTACACCTGACATTTATGGTGGTATCACTTCGACTATGAACTGGAAAAACTTCGACTTATCCATTTTCTGCCAATTTGCAGCCGGAGGTAAAATCCTGTCAGCATGGAAAGGCTGCGGGGGAACAGAAGGTACGGAACATCTCGGCTTGGCGTCCAGCAGTATCAAAGGTTACAAAAATGGCACACTGGTCGATTCGGAACAATTCTATAACATATCAAAATATGCCGCCAACCATTACTGGAGGGGAGAAGGAACTAGCAACACTGTTCCACGCCCTACTTTGGCAGGCACGTTCACCGGCGGTTTCGGAAACAATCTTGTTTCTACCCGCTATCTGGAAGATGCTTCTTATTTCAAATTCAAAACCATCACATTGGGATATAGCCTTCCTCATTCTCTGTTGTCAAAAATACATGTAACGGGAGCTCGCATCTTTGTTTCTCTCGACAACTTTTTTACACTGACCAAATATTCCGGATATGATCCGGAATTCTCATACGAAAGTAATCCGACAGGCAACAGCTACGGAGCAGATTTCGGAGAACAAGCCACATTAAAGAGTTTTATCATAGGTGCAAGCATTAACTTCTAAAACTAACGATATGAAAAATATAAAACTATTATTCACTCTGGTTTTAATGACCATAACTGTACTCGGCACGAGCTGTTCTGACTGGCTGGACGACATCAGCCCCCGACATGCAATTCCTCAATCAGCCTTGACGGATGATGATCTCGAAAAGCTATTAAATGGAGTATACGCCACTATGGAAAATTATACATTCACTTTCTGGTGGTTGGATGATATACAAGGGGAAAATTTCAAAGCAGGTCCTGGAGGAGGTCAAATTACAGACCCATGCGAAATGTCTCCCTCGTATACCAATCAGGCAATTAACATTCTCTCCTTTTGGAGAAACTCATTTACAACATTGCATCAGGTCAATTTTCTCGTAGAAACTTATGAAGCTTCCGAAAATAAAGAAAGTGCTCTTATGAAAAAAGTAGGTGGTGTCTCTTACTATTTCCGTGCATTTATTTATTATCGTCTGGCCTCTCATTATGGAAATGTCCCCATCCTGCGTAAACGTTCAAAAGAGGTGGTTCCTATCTCTCCGGAAGCTGAAGTATGGACATTCATCGAAGAAGATTTGGGTAAAGCTATCCGCTTACTGTCAAAAGCAGATTCCAAATGGTACGTATCTTCTGACGCAGCAAATGCACTTGCTGCACGTGTAGCTCTTTTCCAGAACAAGATGACGGATGCTGCAAACTATGCAGAAGCAGTATTAGCTAATTCCAGTTTCTCGCTCGCATCCACCGCTATGGATTTCTCTAAAAATTGGGTTGCAGGAAGTTCAAGTCCGGAAATTATATTTGCCTATGTTAATAATTCAAGAGCATCCAGTCCTCTAAACTTCACATTATACGTTAATGACACGGACGGTTCATGGAATTATGCTCCATCTGATTGGTGTTATAATAGTCTTTTTGCTGATGATAATACTCTTTCACGCAAAGGAGACGTACGGTTAAAAGCCACATTCACCAGCCAAGATGCCAACCGCGTAATCAAATATCCGAATGGAACTTATCAATTGGCGGAAACGTCAGATTATACCTGCACACCGGTAGTAATCTCCCGTATTTCAGAAATGTATCTGATAAAAGCCGAAGCTCTCGGAAAAACGAACGGAGCCGCCGCATTAGTGGAATATATGAAAAAAAGATATACTACCGCTCCAAGTGAAGCAGCAATCAAAGCTCTATCGGACAAAGAATATCAGACATTGATCTTGGACGAACGCCGTCGTGAATTTTATGCTGAAGGCATGCGCTGGCAGGACATCAAACGTACAAATCGCTTAGAATTGCTAGAAACACTTGATGGTCGTACTTATCTGATGTATTATCCGATTCCTCAAGATGAGATTGACATGGCCGGTACGGTAGCCTACCCACAAAATCCCGGATATGCGGGATATACAGGAAATTAATAACAAAACCTTAAATGATTATTATGTGTATGACAACTATTAAAAATAAAGTACGGATATGTCCGTTCATATATATTGTTTGTCTTTTATTATTTGCCGCATGCAGCAACGAAGACAATGCCGGGAAAGACATTCCTTCCGCAACTTTCTCAATCGCTCCCGAAAGAGGGCAAATAGAAGGTGAAATACAATTCACTAACGCATCTTATGGAGGTAGTGGCAACTTTACTTATGTATGGGATTTCGGGGACGGAACGACTTCTACCGAAGAAAACCCGAAGCACGTGTACAATGAGAAAGGTATATTTGTTGTTAGTTTGACCATAACCGACAGCAGTGGAAGATCGAACCTCTACCGGAAAACAATTGAAATTACCGATAAAGTAGTAGAAAAAGGAGACCTTACATTACTATGGACCTCCTCCACTCATTTAGCCAAGTTAGTTTCCAATTCCGCCGCTCTTTCTCCTGATGAAAAAACGGTTTACATCAATAGTAATGACCACATATTACATAGTTATGATGTAACTTCAGGTATTGAAAAATGGTCATTCGACATGACTGATCCATCTTGGGGAGCGCAGGCAACAGGAGGCTCAAACATGACACCGTCTGTAGATACGGATGGTACAATCTACATTGGCACAGGTGACGGAAGCAATGGTAAACTATTTGCTATCAATCCTGATGGAAATAAGAAATGGATTACTTTCAATGATCCGACTACCGGTTTCTGGAATAAAGGTAACGCCGCCAATGCCAAAATGCGTAGTGTGTCACCAGCATTTGATGATAAATATGTATACTGTGGTAATGGGGGAAGCACCGGTTCAATGATTGCGGTAGACAAAACAACAGGAAACCGTGTTAGCTATTTAACTAACGCAGATGGTACCAGCGGTCCTGCCGGAGGTGTTTATGCAGGTCCTGTTATCTCCAAACAAGGAATGATGTATATCATGTGTACCAACTACGGAATGTTTGGTGTAGCAAAAGCTACTATGGCTAAAGATGACAATACTTTCAGCCCATGGGCATGGAGAGCATTTGACAGTGGTTTGAACAGCGGCTGTCATGCATCAATGGCCATAGACAATGAAGGAAATGTATATGGCATGATTTATACATCTGATCTGACTACTACCATCTATTCCGTTGCCAGTGACGGTAGTGTACGTTGGACTACCCCTATTGAGAATACCGGCAAACAAGATCAGGGAGGAGTCGTTATCGGCACAGATGGCACTGTATATGCCTCATTGAAAAGTCAGGGAGATATGCCTGGCGGAATTGTTGCATTGTCAGCAGGTGGAACTATCAAATGGCAATATGAGATATCAGAAAGTGTCAGCAGTACTCCTGTTATTGATAAGGATGGACATATCTTGTTCGGTACGGAACGTGGTAATTTCTATATCCTTGACGCAAATGGTACTGACGCTATTGCCGTACTTGATGTGGCCGGAGCAATTGCTAACAGCGAAAGTGCTTATGCATCCGAATGGGCTGCAACACAAGGCAAATTCTGGAGTTCACCGGTAGTGGATGCAGACGGGACTATCTATGTGGCCATTACTAACACTCAAGATGAATCGAAAAGTTTATTAGTGGCCCTGTCATCCAAATATGTGAAAGGATTACCAACAACAGGCTGGCCGATGCGTGCAAAAGACGCTCAACACACTGCTACAGTAAAATAATTCAAATCAAACAGGATAGGTTATTTCGATAACCTATCCTACATTATCTAATAAATAAAATAAAAAGACTATGAAGAAAGTATTTTTTCTTTTGGCAATCATCTTACTTGTATCCGGGCAAGTGATGTGTACCAGTTGCGGCTCTTCCAATGATGAATATGAAAACAAAAATCAGCCGACTCCTCCGGATGATAATGAAGACCCGGAGGACCCAGGTGAAGAACCTGACACTAAAAGTTTAACAACCGACTTAAAGAATCTTTCCAGCAACACAAGTCTGAAAATGTGGACTTGCGCTCATCGTAGCAACACCTATAAGGGAATACGTGACGGAATTCCTGAAAATTCTATTCCCGCTATCCAATATGCAATAGAAGTCGGTGCCGATATGATTGAAATAGACCCTAGAGCTACTTCTGACGGAGTAATCGTAAATATGCACAATACAACCATTAATGCTACAACAAACGGAACTGGTGCTGTAGCCAATATGACTTATCAAACTCTTTATCAATATTTTTTAAAAGGTTCTAAAGGTATCACTGAATACAAAGTGCCTACACTTGAGGAAGTATTGGATGCTGCGAAAGGCAAAATCTATGTTTGTGTCGATGTAAAAGAGAAGGGTCTTTTAGGTAAAATCATTAAAACGGTTGCAGAAAAAGGGATGATCGACCAGGTTTGCTATTATACTGGTTCCAGTACATCATATATTGAAGAAATGAATACTATTAACCCTGGAGCCATTCCTTTTCCATGGGTATCCACTGCGGCAGAAGTAAAAGTCCTCGCCAAATATTACAGTAAAGTACAAATGGTACAATTCGGAATAGACAATGCATCTCTCACTGAACTAATGGGAGCTATTAAAGATGCCAAGTTAGTAGGTTATGCCAATCATTTAGATTGGGATAGCGATCTACTGAATAGTAAATATTCGCACCTTCAAACTTTTATAGATAACAAAATAGAAGTTGTGCAAACTGATTACTCTGATCTTGTCAACTCTTATTTAAAAGAAAAAGGATTAAGATAACTTTATAGGATAGTTTTTCATAGGTACCCAATATAGATCAAAACATTTTATTTAAGAAAAGCACGTATGACAAGGAAAATTATATTTCTATTATCAGTTCTTCTGGTTTCATTATCTGCTGAAGCAGAATCCAGAATTGATAAACTATTGAGGAATCTTCACGACAAGAATTCTCAATATGTATTTGTTATAGCTCACCGTGGCGACTGGAGGAATGCTCCGGAGAACTCCATACAATGTATAGAGAATGCCATCGCTATGGGAGCAGACATGGTTGAACTTGACATTCAGCAAACCAAAGACAACAACTTTATTTGTATGCATGACGCAACGCTAGACCGCACTTCAACAGGAAAAGGCGCCATTAAAAACTATACGACAACAGAACTAAAACAATTTGTGCTGAAAAGTGGAAACGGTATAAAGACCCGCCGATCCATACCCACTTTAGAAGAAGCGTTAATGACATGTAAAGATCGTATTCTGGTCAATATAGATAAAGGCGGAACATATATAAAGGAGATTCTTCCCATCATTCGAAAATGTGGAATGGAAAAACAAGTGATTATAAAAGGAAGGTATCCTGTCGAGAAAGTTCAAGAGGAATATGGAACCAATACCAGTATGCTCTATATGCCTATCATTCATTTATGGAAAGAAGAAGATATAAAAGCGACCGAAAGTTTTATTAAAGACTTTACGCCAATAGCCTATGAACTCTGCTTCAAAGACGAACAGACTTCAAATTTAAAGGTTATTGATAAAATTGTACAATCTGGTAGCCGGGTATGGATGAATACTCTATGGGATAGTCTATGCGGTGGACATGATGACGAAAACGCCCTATTAGAAGGTAAAGATAAGCATTGGGGATGGATACTGGAACATAAGGCAACTATGATACAAACTGATCGTCCCCAAGAATTAATCAAATACTTAGAAGATAAAGGTTTAAGGAAACTATAAAATACCAACAGCAACTTAACACATTTGCAAAAGAAAAAGGCCAATTCACCCCCATGAATTGACCTTTATTTTTTCTATCTGTCTCTGTTATAATCTTTCATTCCTGTTATTCAGCCTTGAATTTGATCTTCAGAATCTTACTGATAGCCGGTTTATATTTCTTCAACATTCGGTCGAATCCCAAGTCATTCGGATGGGTCCCATCTACAGTCCCCTCATGGTCTGTTCCCAAGAATTGATCTTCTTTTATGAAATACAGGTTCTTGACATTCTTCTTTCGCAATACTTCTACCTGTTCAGCGATGGCCTCGTTCTGTCGTTTTACATTCTCACGAGCTTTCTGGTTGAAATTACCTGTTTCACGTATCAATGTCTGTATCACAATAATAGGCGTATCCGGATGCTTCTGGCGCAACGTCATTACAAAATCAACAGTCCGGTCGGTTATCTCTTTGGGAGAAGGATTAGGAATACAATCGAGAATGAAAGCATCCGCATCAATATCCGCCAACATCTCGGCAACTTCTTTCTCCATCTTGCCGTTTCCGCTCAATCCTAAATTGATAAAATTATATCCGCTGCTACGGGACAAACGAGCCGGATAAGCCATCCCGGGACGACTGGCAGATGCTCCCTGCAAAATACTATCTACCCGATGGAAGTATTCGCCTTCGGTAGTTGCTTTGCCTACCAGTAAAAGCTCTTGAGCCGGCACATAGGTAATGTTATCCTTTTGTTGTCCGGAGGCTGTGAAGGGAAGCACCATCAGCCCCAAGCAAACCCAGACATTTCGTATTAAGTTTTTCATAATCAATTTTATATTAAATTTCTTTCGCTACCATCCAGCGCTCTACATTTCGTTTCTCTGCGCTAAACTCTACACCAACTTTTATCACTTGTTGATCCTCTGCCGTATAAGGAAAAGCATAACCTTTTTCTTCAATCTGCTCCATGGCCTGCTCAACAGTCCCATTCAGCTTGAATTCGAAAATATAGATGAACTTCGGGGTTCGTACAACCGCATCTGCACGTCCCCGTGAGCTATGTACTTCTGCCTGCGTGAATTGTCCCATCAGTTTGAATATTAAATATATGATGACTTGATAATGACGTTCAGTCTGGTCATTCAACTCGTAAGGAAAATCTGCAAAGAAAGCTTCAAAGCGGTGCATGAAAGCGTCAACATTGCCTGTACGTAGTTCTTGAACAAACTTACCTATATAAAAGCTTCGTTCTTCATCCGTGACTGCCGTATAAAATGGGAGTAAAAAGTTAAGAAAGCCATAACGTACTTCGTCGTTAGGAAAGCCTAAACGATAAAGTCTAAACTCTCTGTCATAATCTTTAATAGTCAGATAACCACTCTGATAAATCAATGGAATAGGATTTTTCCTATCAGCACGATATTCAGTGAAAGCGGAAGCAGCTGTCTCTATACCATCCATCAGCAAGCGAAGATCATAATCGCTCTCTTTCAATAACTTCACAAGGAAAGTAGGAGTTCCGGTCTGAAACCAGTAATTGCCGAACTCTTTACTAAAAAACGCATTCAGCACACTGAACGGATTGAACACTCCTTCTCCATTAGGATGAAAATGATAGCCGTCATACTGTCGGGTCATTGTTTCTACAACTTCTTCCGCACTCATATCATTCGCTTGTGATAAAGCCGCAATCTCCGGTTCAAAATTAGCAAGAAGTTCTTCGCGGGTGATTCCACAAAGAGTAGAGAAGTCATAATTCAGACTGATGTCATTCAATTGGTTCAGATCACTAAACACACTTACTTGCGAGAATTTGGTGACACCTGTCAGAAAAGCAAAACGAAGATAGCGGTCTGCACTCTTCAACACACCGTAGAAAGCTTTCAAAGTAGAACGGTAAGAATCGAGAAGCGGTTCATTCTGAATAGCCTGTAGTAAGGGCTTATCATACTCATCCACCAGGACTACAACACCCCTGCCTGCTTGTTCGGAGGCACGACGAATGACACCCAAGAAGCGGGAAGACAAAGTGGTTTCATCTTCTCCCCTGCCATATATAGCTTCCCATTGAGTTAACTGGTTACTTAAAATAGCATCCAATCTGTCCGGTGAATCATATTTCTCGGCATTCAAATCCAGATGCAGTACGGGATATTCTTCCCACTTCTTTTCTAATTGTTCCACGGCAAGTCCCGTGAAAAGGTCACGCCGTCCCTTGAAATAGGCTTCAAACGTAGAAATTAACAAACTCTTTCCGAATCGGCGCGGACGGCTTAAAAAAAAAGGTTTACCGATGTTTGCTATAGTCCACATCAATGCGGTCTTATCTACATACAAGTATCCGTCATTGCGGATATCTTCGAAAGTCTGAATCCCGATAGGGAGTTTTCTGCCCGTCACCAACATACAATTTCTACTATTAGATTGTTATCACATACGTATCTGCTACAAAAATACGAATTCTGGCAATGAAAGCAAATCTGTCAATCAATTATTTGTAAATCAACGTAGATAAGTATTCCTCTGCAAACATCTCATTGGCAACTTCCAACAACATCTCTGCTGTTAGCTCTTCTATACGCTTAAAAACAAGCTCGGATGATTCATACTTATGATAATGAAGGAATGTTTTCGCCATCCCTAACGCATTATTCTCAAAGTTATCGGACGCTACTCCGATTTGCCCGATCAACTGCTTTTTCGCTGCCGCCAACTGGGAAGAAGTCATCTTTGTATCGCGCATCCGCTTCAATTCCTTATAGGTCAATTTCAGGCAAGTATCCATGTCATCCACATCCGTCCCGAAATAAATACAGAAAGCTCCCGTATCCGTATAGGAAGTCAGATTGGATTCGACATTATAGACCAGTCCTCTGCGTTCGCGAAGGGACACATTCAGTTTACTATTCATTCCGGGACCTCCAAGGACATTATTCAGCAGATAGAGTGCAGTACGCTTGTCATCATACGCATTATAGCCACGGCTACCGATCATGACATGTGCCTGGTGCGTATCTCTAGCCACCGTCAAATGTTCCGGCACATACAGAGGCGGAGGTGTACGCCGATTCTCTACCTTCACATCAGGAATATCCAACAGGTATTTTTCTACCAGGCAGATGATTCTCTTGAACTCGTACTGCCCCTGAACAAAAAACACCATATTTCCCGGTTGGTAAAAACGGCGGGTAAACGATAGAACATCTTCCGTGCGAAAACTTCGCAGAAGTTCCGGCTTACCAAGAATGTTTCTTCCCAATGGATGATTGCGGAAGATCATGTCTTCAAAATCGTCAAATATCAGTTCCGACGGAGTATCTTCATACGACTGGATTTCATCGATAATGACCTCTGTTTCTTTTTCTATCTCATGCTGCGGAAAGGTTGAATGAAATACAATATCCCCCAACAACTCAAGCGCACGTTCCAGATGTTCTTTCAGGAAAGCGGCATAGACGACAGTTTCTTCCTTATTTGTATAAGCATTCAGGTCACCACCTACATTCTCCATCCGGTTGAGGATATGCCAGGCTTTCCGCTTCTCCGTTCCCTTAAAAATCAGATGTTCTACAAAATGGGCCATTCCCTGCTCATTCTCTGCCTCATCACGGGTTCCGGCATCAATCGCAAAACCACAATAAGCTACTTTTGAGAGGGTTGGTTCATGGATAATACGCAGGCCATTTGGCAATGTATATTCGTTACCTTGCATCGTTTTATACTTCCTTATTGAATTAATGCCACAAAAATACAATAAAACTTATTGCTGTTTATAGAAAATTGCAGATATTT
>PPYE01257609.1_pt1 | contig 12474 bp, 12 predicted proteins | sample 1559881 | NCBI WGS metagenome assembly PPYE01 (sample SAMN08240022, study PRJNA423297) | Human gut metagenome, whole genome shotgun sequencing project.
CGAAGAACCATCCCATAGAACATCTTCCACGCTCGGCAAGCCCTTCAAATGTCTTATGAATCAAGATTCTTTGGTTACGGCATACACGTAAGGGAGGGGAGTCAACGAAACTGATGCCGGTACAGGTTTCCAGCAGTACTTTTTTGATGAAGATGGTCATGAGAAGCAATACTTCCTTCTCCAGTTCCACAAAACGGTTATAGGACACCCGGTGCGGAAACAGGTGTTCCAAATGTTTGCAGACATACTCTTTGTAATAATGCTTGAAGCAGCGGAAACCACCGGAGTGGAACAGAATAAGAATGACCATCATCTCCGCATCACTCATCCGGTTAGGCTTATTACGATGTCCGATCTTCTTGTCTTCAATCATATATTTTTCCTGTTGAAACGAAAATTCCTTGCAAAAATCATCGGTCATACAATAAATCTCTGTAACTTTAGACTTTGGAAACATAGTGGTAATCGTTTAAATGTTATAATTGGACACTATAAATTTAATGATTTTATCGCTATGTTTCTAATTGTCAGAAAAATATATTTATTCTTATATCGAATTCACGTTAAACTACTATGAGTCATCTTTCCCGAAGTTTTAATGGAGTATTTCGATATCTCCGGTTGGCATGACGCCCCTGTAAAAATCGAAGTCTGGCTTGATGAAAAAACTACTTGGAACGTTCCGATTACAAGAGTGGAACTGTGATTTCACATGGTTTTACAGATGAGAAAGTTATTTAGGATTTTCCTCTTTGTGGCAAACCTGTTTATCTCTACGTAAGACATTGTCGAGGGTATGACAAAGTTTCCACAATCGTTGTTTCACAACTTCCCTTTGTCCAATGATATAACTATCTGGGAAAGCCGGCAACAATCGCTGATGCAAGCATAGACCGTTTGGTAAGCAATATCAACAGGATAGAGTTAAAGGGGGAATCTCTAAGGAGAAAGAAAGGAAAATAATATTATTTTTGTAAGACTCTTATATAGTTATAAAACAAGTGTCAACCATGGTACTGTTTAAGCACTATCATCAGCGATAACTGAATATGAACAGTACCTGAAGATACTATCAAATTTCGTTGAATAGAATAAATATGAAAAGAAGGTGTGCATTTTGACACACCTTCCATATCTACAAAAGGGATTGTCGGTTCACGACCTCATTTCAAATAAATAATAAGAGGAATTCCACTCCTCTCATACCTTCTCCTGTTTTCCCGCCTCTCTCTTTTTCTCCATATCCTTTTCAACCAGGGTTGTGATCACCCTGGAAGGGGAGGAATTATGGATATACATGAACAATCCCGGATTTTCTTTCAGGGCGACAATCACCGCCTTCTCGCAGGGTTCCTCTATATATCTGACCGTCTCACAATCTTGTGACACCGCACTTATCTGTAGTTTTTCAGATGGTCTGGATATATACATGATATTGTCCGCACAGGCGCTGACCGCCGCATACCTGACCTTTTCCGTCGGGGAGCCGATATAAATGAAAAGCTCCGGATCGGCCGTGACAGCCCTTATCTGAACCTTCTCGGTGGGATGTTCAATGAATATGATGGAGCCGCAGTCACTCTCCACAGCCTGCATCTGGAGGTTTCCGGACGGGTTATCCATATAGATGATCTGTCCGCTGTCACTCTTCAGCACCTCGGACTTTACCTTTTCCGTCGGTTTGTTGATATACAGGAACACTCCTGTATCCTTCCTGACCGCTTCCAGCTGTACCTTCTCGGATGGCGCATCAAGAAGCATGATCAGGGAGGCGTCCTTTCTGACCACCTCCAGCTGCACCTTTTCAGACGGCGTGCTGATGAATTGTATCATCTCCGGATTTTGTCTGACAACATACAGCTGGGCTGCCTCGGACGGGCGTTCCATGCTCATTATCTCCATCGGATCTTTCCTCACCTTCCGCAAATCTGCTCCGGACAGATTGTCAATCAATCTTTTCAATATATTTTTTTTCATCTTTATACTTCTCTTTTCTTCAGTCTTTGATCATATTTCCTGAGCGGCAGCTGAATGAACCTGTTTGGCGATCTGGAAGGCCTTCAGACCGTAGCCCGCCGGTCCCTTGACAATAGCGAACACCGAGTTTCCCGATGCTCCGGGCAAAGCGGTCTTGTTACCTTTCAACATCTCGCTCATGGCCTTTCCGGATACCCTGCCTATGTCAACCCCGTGGGCCCTCATGTCTTTCAGGATATCCGTCGCGTCAAAACTCTCCCCGTTGGTACGGAGCACCGCACTTCCGTTCCTTATTGTCAGTTCACGGCGGCCGCCCTTGAACCTCATTTCTCCGGAGGATGGTTGCGCTTCCGTTGCTTCCGTTTTCTCCACGACAACAGTCTTTTCCGGAACAGCGGAAGTTTCCAGGACCGCCTCTTTCCTGAACGTGCCGACTGCCGCGGAAATTTTTCTTGTACGGTAGGCTTCCGCCTTTTCCGTCGCTTCGTATCTGGCGTCGTAGGTGTCCATATGCCCGGCATCCCGCATAAGCTCTCCATATCTCTCCTCTATTTCCCCGAGCCTGGTAAAAAGATTCTTTACCGCTTCTGAAATGTCCTCCTTGAAATGGATGCCTGCGGTTCCTCCGGGCATGACGGAACCGAGACATGACAGGCATGCCTGCCGGGACGGGTTCTTTATCCTCAGGATGTTTGCCGGACTGTCATGCACCGCCATCAGCTGGACTTTCTCCGTGGGATTCTTGATATGGCCTATCAGGGAGGAATTTCTGCCAACGGCCAGCATCTGTGCCTTTTCCGTGGGGGTTCTCACGAGTCTTATCAGGGAGGCGTCCCCGTTAAGGACAGACAGCTGTACTTTTTCCGCCGGTTCGCTGATAAACCTTATCAGTTCCGGATCCTGTCCGACCGCATACAACTGGGCCTTCCAGTCGGGTACGCTTATCTCCCGGATGAGATGCGGGTCCTTCCTGACAACGGAGAGCTGCGTGTTTGCGGAAGGGCTGCCGATGGCGGTGATCAGTCCGGAATCCGCCATCACAGCCAGCAGCTGTGCCCTCTCGCATGGATTTTCCAGAAGGGTGATCATTTCCGGATTCCGTCTGACGACCAGCAGCTGCATCTTTTCCGTGGGTTCATGGATATAGCGTATCATTTCCGGATTTTCGGCTATGGCGGCCAGACAGACCTTTTCTGTCGGCTCACGGAGCTGGAGCAGACAGTCCGCCTTTTGTCTGACAGCGGCCAGCTGTACCTCTTCCGTAGGATTGTCCAGAACCGAAACCAGATCCGGATTCTGCCGGACGGCGGCCAGCTGCATCTTCTCTGACGGATTCTCGACCGCGGTGATCAATTGCGGGTTTTTTCCCAGTTCCCTGAGCTGGGCACGTCTTATAAAAAAATCTGTTATTCTCATATATGTATGCCCGTCATGCCGGTGGCTCAGCGTTTGGTTATCATAATTCTCTTTGAACTGATGAGGAAATTTTTCCGCTGATGTCCGCTATGCGCACACCGTAGCCGGAGGGCTGTTTCCGGATAGAGAACAGCATTTTCTGTTTTGCAGGGTTCAGGACGGTCCCCCGGCCCCGTAACATGCTTTCCCATTGGCTGCCGGATATGTTCTTGACATCTATTCCGGCTTTTTCCAGCCCCTTCAATATGCCGGTCGCGTCATATTGGTTCCCGTTGGTACGTATGACCGCGCCTGCGGATGTGATCTCTATCTCACGACGGCCGCCCTTGAAAAGAAGAGGGGGCGTCATGCTCTTGTCCGGCGCGGCTGCTTTCTCATAATGGTTGATTGTGACCTTGCTGCCTGCCTTGATTATACTACGGAGATGCGTATCCAGATCGACGTGACGGAACGAGGCTGTCATGACCGGCGTGCCGTCTTTTTCCGACACCGCTTTCCTTGCGCATACGCCAAGTACCTCATGGAGTCTTTCCGCATCCTGATTATATGCCTTGTATTCATCCCCCACACGGATAAGGGCCATTGCATCCGAATATTGTTCTTTCGAGCGGTTATACATATCGAGAATGCCGGAAGAGACCGTTTCGTTGTTTCCTTCTTCTTTTATGGGAAGTGGGGATATGTCCTCTTCCCTGGCGGATGTGTCTGCCAGGGTGTGCTGTTTTTCCACACTTTCCTCTATCATGGCGGATGCCTTGCCGGCCTCCCGTAACACACTCATGACATAGCCGGGGTCCTCCTTCAAATTTGACAGCCAGCTTTTCAGATACTGTGCGTTCTCCTTTCTCGGAGTTACGGCTATTCCCAGATCCCTGCCTGTGACGGCAGCAGTGAATTCGGCGATGATTTCCTCCCGGGCATATCCGCACGTTCCGAACGGGTGATGCAGGCCGCGGTCCAGTCGTGAGGAATGCCCGGTGGAGTGGGCCATTTCGTGAAGGGCGGTCATCTGGAATGATTCCATGTCCTTGAATTGTCCCGGAGTCGGAAGAACGATCCTGTCTTTGGACGGGCTGTAATATGCCCTGTCCTGCACCTTCAGTTCTATGGGACAGAGCCATTTCTGTTCCTTTATCATTTTATCCAGCCAGGGGTTCCCGTTTCCTTTTACGTTGTCCACTACGGCAGGACCGGAGAATCTGACCCTCATGTCCTCATATCGCTCCGGATATTTTTCTTTGAAATCCGTCTGGTCTATGTTGAATACATAGAAATGTTTCATGAAGGGAGTCACCTTATATTCCTGCTTCTGAAGTTCCGGGAGGCTTTTGTAATCATCGAAGCTGATTTTTTCTCCCGTCGTCTTATGCTTCACGGTGATATCGTAAAAAGTCACGGGAAGGGCGTGCGATCCTTTTATGACCATCAGGTTCTCATCCTTCAGCTGACGGAAGGTCATGAATACCGGGAGGGTGTATCCCATCCTGTCCATCTCCATGTAGAGCATAAGACGGTTCATGCTGTTGTACGGACGCCCTGATATGTTCTGTGGCAGGCCGGTACGGGGGGTGAACCAGGGCTTCTGCCATTCACCGGCGGACATCTGCCTGATCTTGTCAATCATCAGTTCCGCATATCTTTCCAGTACCTTCCCGTTCATGGCAGCAGTTCCTGATAAAGTCTTTCCTCGTATTCCTTCAAAAAACGCACCGCATCCGCTGCTGTGGGACAGGTGATGCCATTGCCCCGGGCATAGTCCGAAAACGGTTCCTTCAATTCCGGGTTGAGCATGACATAACCAAGCATGTCCAATTCCCCGTTTTCCACTTTGTGTATCAATTCCATTTCTTCCATTGTGTATTTTTTATAATTGACGGGACAAATGTAAGGGCGGCCCAGTATAACGTTTTTATACTCTTTGTCATTTTTCTGTAGTTTTTTTGGCTGTTCCAAATATTATTTCCATATTTGCAGTGCCAAATAATCACGGAAAATTCGTGCCGCGAGCTTCGGTTAATGCTCAAAGTTCAAAGAAATACAATGGGCCTTTTATGCCCAGCACACTATCTTTTGCTTACAATAGCAAAATGATATATAAGAAATTGTAGAAGTCACAACTTATTGTGAACAACTGCGGCTGCTTTTCCCATTACAATTTTAGCTCTCGGGCGAAAATCTGTGATTGTTTGGCGACACGGGAAATGGCAGCCGTTTTTTCTGTCTAGTAAACGCCAAATAATCACAGTCATGAAACAAACAGTTTCTATTTTTGCTCCCGACATAAATGTCGCTAGTAAATCTTCAGCTATTCAATTATGGCTGAACCGTAAAAACCAATTCTTTTCTTCTGTACTTGAAGAGGATGTATCCAACCGCCAGGTCCTGCTGCTTGGTCATGCTTCCTTTGTTTTCTCTGCATTAATATGCGCATCTTTCGTATCACAGGTTCCCGCTCTGATTTGTCTGGCCTGGTTCATGGTGGCATTACGGCTTTGTGTGAAAGGAGGCTTGGGATGAAGTTCATTATAGAGCCTTCCGCGGCTTCCGGTATGATCCGTCTTCCTTTGAAAAAAGAAATGAAAATTCCTTCGTTATGGGAGATTATGGTATCAAAATATTTTAGTGTTAAAATATATAAATATTAAAGCATTAAAACATCAAAATATTGGAAAAGAGAATTATTTTCCTTAACTTCGTAACATACTAAAAAACAAATAGATATGGTGAAAATTATAGCAGTCCATAATCAGAAGGGTGGAGTTGGCAAGACTACTACCACTACCAATGTGGGGTTCGAACTGGCACGAAAAGGATACAAGGTCCTTCTTGCTGATTTGGATCCGCAAGCCACTCTGACCTCGGCTTTGGGGGTGACAGATCCGGAAGAAACGGTTTTCTCGGCCTTGCAGGGTGCGGTGGATGGCAAGGAAACGCGGCTTCCATGGATACGGTTGCAGGAGAATATATCCTTGTGCCCGTCATGCAGGAAAATGGCGGATGCGGAGTATCTTCTGCAGAACGAATACGGGAGGGAAAACTTCCTTAAAGAACTGGCTGCCAGAACGGATGGAGGGTACGATTTTGTGCTCCTTGACTGCCCGCCGGCTGTTGGACTGATCACGGTCAACGCGCTTGTGGCCGCTACCGACCTGATTATACCGGTGCAACCGGAAGTGGCTTCTTTATATGGTCTGGTTTCCATCCTGGATACGGTTGCTGTGATACGGAGGAAGATCAACAGAAGACTGAACCTGCTCGGCATGCTGGTGACACAGTATGGCAGAAGGACTACATTGCATGCGGAGATATTGGAAGCGATGCGGAAACAGTACGGGGAAACGGTCTTTTCCACGGTCATCAGCCGTTCCATCAGGGTGGCAGAGTCCATGAGCAGAAAGACGGATGTCGTATCTTACAGCAGGAACAGCAGTGGAGCGGCGGACTACCGGTCCCTTACCCGGGAGATCCTGTCCAGATTGAATATGGTTGACAACAAATAAAAGTAAAAAAGAATATGGGAAAATTTATTGGAATTGACGAGATTCTGCAGGGCGGAACACCAAACCGTCCCACACACTCCACTCCGGAGGAGGGGAAGAAAGGGGAAGTACTGGCCAGAACCTCACTGGAGTATCCGTTGGAACTGCACCGCAAGGTGAAAAAATACGCGGTGGACGCTGGAATGAAGGAGAAGCAGGTCATAGCACAGGCTATACGGGAATTCTTCGAGAGAGTGGAGAAAGAATAAAGAACATAAAATTGAAGAAAATGAAGACATTCGGATATTTGTTGATGGCGGTCATGGCGTGCATGACATGTTCCTGCCGGGATGAGGAACCGCTGCCGGACCCGGTACCTCCCGTAGTGGAGCCGGAAAATCCCGGAAACCCGGAAGAGCCGGATACGGGAAAGGTGTACCTCGGCATCGCCCCTATCATCGAGAACATGCAGGAACAGAGGGCCGTGGTGGAGAACTGGAAGGAGGGGCATTGCCTGGGAGTGACAGCTGCAGGGGATGTGAACATACCCTTCACTTTTGACGGTAGGCGGTGGAAAGCCGGAAAACAGGTGGAGGTGACGGCTGAGCAGAAAGTGTCCGCCTATTATCCTTATAATGTACAATATACGGACATGACCGCCATACCTGTGGACATCACGACACAGGAGGATTATATGTATGGAGAAGGAGGAGTAAGCGTTGAGAAGCCGAGCGCGGCCCTTGTAATGAAGCATGCTCTCTCCCTGGTCAGGATCCTGATAAAAAAGAATGATTATACAGGTGACGGGATGGTGGATGCGGTCACTTTTGGAGGTGTAAGGCTGTCTGCGTCCATGGATGTCACGTCCGGAAAGCTCCTTCCGACAGGACAGCCCGGAGAATATAAGGCCGGAGGGAACTACACACTGGACGATGCCTCTCCGGTATATGTGGAGGCAATCCTGATGCCTGTGGGTACGGCTGAGGGTATCACTGTCAATGTACATGTGGACGGGAGGGATTTCACCTATGCCCTGCCGCCTACCCATGTGTGGAATCCCGGCATGATCTATACTTACACTCTGAATATGAAATCCGGTTATAACTGTGAGGTGGACGTGGACCATGTGCCGATGGATGAGGAGTATTGGAGCACTTTCGGAAAGACCGACCGGATTGTCATGAGGGATTGCGGGACGGACAGGATTTATATATGGCCGAATTATACGGAATATGGCTATGACACCTATACCGGTGAGGGTAAGGTCTGGGGATTCTTTTTGCGGTATAGAAACCGTGGAGGTGGGGAAGACTTCGCCGGACAGGCACGGTTCGTGCTGATGGATGGGAACAGGATTGTGGAACAGTACCAGCCGTTTGATATCAAATGCGGAAACGGTGCATGGGACGGATACTGCAAGTATTGTTATGTGCAGGCTGTGCCGGGAACATACCGGCTGGCAGTGCTGTTCAAAAAGAACGGGGAGTCAGCCTGGTTCAAGCCTTACGGATACGATCAGAATTCCAATGACGGGGAATGGATGTATGAGGTGAGACCGGCCACTGATATGCCGGCACTTCGGATGATAACATTGGAGAACCAGAAATGCAATACGTTTCTGGTATATCCTGTACCTGATAATGACTGGTTCAATATAGTCTATACGCTTTCAAACAAAAGCAGGAAAGCCATGAAAGGGACTATAAAGGTTGTATGGGAGAGGGAGTTCAAACTGGAATCCAACTCCTACAGACCGAGTGATAAAAAGGAGAACAAGATTGATGACTATGAATGGCGCGATGAACTGGGAAGCTGCACTGTTGACATAGCGGCAGGAGTACGTTTCTGGAAAGGGATAGTGTCTTGCAAGTTCCCGGTCCAGAGAAAAGAGCCGAGAGATGCTACCAGCGGTGTCGGTTATTGCGCTTCAATGGTACATCTGTATTACCAGCTGGAAGGAAGCAGTGAGTGGAAGCTTCTGCGGTGTGACACGGAATACCTGTTCAATCGGAATTATCCGGGCTCCGAGTCTGCAAAAATGGATGAAGCGTTCAATTATCTCTATATCGCTCCGGAAAGTTGGAGTAGGAAACAGTAATATATAAACTTTCAAAAGCAGGAAAAATGGAATGGCATGGACTGTTTGACAGCCTGGCAGGGAGGCTGCAGGAAGGATGGCCGCAGGTTGTCCGGACTATACAGGACGGAAACTTCGGGGAGCTCCTGCAGCAGCCTGCAATGATCATGGCTGCGGCGGGACTGCTCCAGCTGGCGGCACTCGTGGTGCTGGTGAGGATGAGACTTCTGGGACCCGTCCTGAAATTCACCGGGTTTGTATTGATAGCCGGAATAGTCCGGCTGATGGTAGCAGCCATCAGGGATTCCATGCGCTGGTAGTACCGAAAAGGGGCGTATCAGAGCTCAGTCCTTGATAATATGAACCTGTAATTTGAAATTTGAGCATCCTGAAAAGATTAAAAAAAGGATCGTATCATTACTCAATAAAGAGTCTGATATGGTCCTTTTAAGCGTTATAATTAGTAACCGTAACTTTTCGGAGCTGTCATTTTAGTTTTGAAGTACCTCTTTTCCTATCACAGGAACATGGTAAAAAACATACAATAAAAAGATTGTGCTCTTGCCGCTTCCGGGCTGGCCGGGAACAGGGTAGAATCTGGGTAGCAAATGTTTTCTCCACCCTTTTGAAGGAGAAAAAGTATGGACAGACGGTCTTGCAATCGCTCCGTTCCGGTGTTTTATCTTGAGTTTTGTTATGTTTTTTCTATTTTCTACCATTGTTCTACCAGTAGGGCGGGGAAAGTAATGATATCACACTTTTATCAAGGAATTACATATAGAATGCAGGGGTATATTGGTCAGATTTAGTATCTTTGCAAAAAATGGTACTGATATGGAGGACAAGTTGATTTCCCGATATGATATTTTAGTGAACCGGTACAAGGAACTTGTATCTGAGAAGCTGAGCAGGAAAGATTTTATAGAATACAATGAAATTCTATTCTCGGCGCATAGCTGTGCTATAGAGGGGAACAGTTTTTCAGTGGACGAGACCCGCACCTTGAAAGAAAAAGGGCTGGGCATGATCCCCAAAGGCAAGACCTTGCTGGAGGCATTTGAAATCCTGGATCATTTCCAGGCTTATGAATATCTTCTGAAGAATTTGGACAGGCCGCTGACCGAGGAACTCCTGAAGGAAACCCACCGGCTGCTGACGGAACATACCCTCTCTTACAAGACCCAATACGATGAAATACCGTCCAACCCGGGAGAATATACAACAGTGGACATGTGTGCCGGTGATACGATATTTGGGGACCATGAGCAGCTGATAAAGCAGGTTCCCCGCCTGTTGCAAAGCACCCAGCAGGTCCTGGACTCCGGGAAGATCCATCCGATGATCATCGCGGCAAGATTTCATGGATTTTATGAATATCTGCATCCCTTCCGGGACGGAAACGGTCGTTTGGGACGTCTGATGTCCAATTTTATATTGCTCAAAAAAGAACAGCCGCTGCTGATAATCCCCGGTTCGCAGAGAGAGGAATATATCACCGCCTTAAAATATATCAAAAAAGAGCGTACAGATGAATTTCTGATAGATTTTTTCTTCCGGACATCCATAAAACGGATGGAACAGGAAATAGAGGAAAAAAAGAATCTCACGGAGAATTTTATCAGGGGGATGGAATTTGTTAGAAATGTAAAATCATCCAATGATGACATTTCAGAAATCTAATATTACATTCTGACAGTCCGAACAGTACTTTGCAGGCGAACTTTTCAAAAGCCGGTAAAACGTTCTATTTCTCCATCCGGACAGGAAGAGGCAAACTGGATGTCTTTGATGAACGTGGTGAAACCACATTGCTGCCATCTGCTTCAGAAATAGTATTGAATCTTTCACCGGATGATGAAAACTTGGAACGAGGTGGTTACCTGATATCTCCAGAGCCGGAATCCGGTTGGAAATATGGAGAGGATGAATGGTATGTGAATGGCAACGGGATACCCTCCGGACAATATGGTCAATATTTATTTACGTACAATGATTACAGCCGTTATCCTGATGGAAGCAGATTCGTATACGATTTCAAAGCGGACAATCCTATAAAGGTGACTATACAGACTGGCATGTGGAGTAACAATTCTTTCTCCTTGTATACGCACGGTGATTTCAGAATTGGCTTTTCTGCTACCGGTCTGAGTTCCGGTCAGCAAACCCGTGAGTTCTCATATGGAGACCGGGTAACAATATATGCGGATGGTGCGGATTATGCCGTACCGGGAGAAGGTGACCGCTGGAGATATAACTATCTGAGAGGTTTCTTTACTACCGGATGGCAGGCTTTGGACGATCTTGGGGAATACTCCCAGACATCAGCCGGTTCATATTCATTTACAGCGACAAAGGATATAACTATTAACATTGTATTCATGCCCACTATCAGATAAAATACAAGGGCTGTCTTAAAAAAATGACTTGACAGCCTCTTGTTATGATAGCCTTTATCTTGTCATACAAAATAAAAAAGGACCTGTAACAGAAGTTAATGTGCAACAGATTTTGGTTTTACGCACAAAATAGGCGGAATTCCTGCCTATTTTTATAAGTGTGGAAACATTCTACATCAGACCACACTATATGAGGATTATTTCCATTTTTTACATAATAAAAAAATGACAATTGACTGATAATCAGAATAAATATTCTTTTGGCATGGGAATTGTCCTATCATTATCGTAAAACAATAACCATTAAAAATATAAGATTATGAAAAAATTTTTTGTTGCAGTAGCATTGGTAATGGGATTAGGAACAACAGTGGCATTTGCCGAAAATTTGACCTCAGGTGTTGAAACAGATAAAGAACTGAATTTGCCCTCATAAGAAGAGAACAGTTCTTATCAAAAGATACAGGGTCTTTATAAATAATTTCATTCATAAAGATTGTCGTTTTTTACTAATATTGAACCGTTTTTACAGGAGCAACTGTCCGAGATGAACAGTTGCTCTTTTTAATTTTTATGTTGCCGTTCATAACTGCCAGTACATTGTGAAAATCTATTTTAAGTATCCAATAGTTTGGCAGAGAAAGATGAGGTGTCAAAACACTGACATAACCTCATCTGTAATGCGAAATTAGATCAAAAAATATACCTATAGTTTCCAATTACCTTATCAACTTTGCCAACATTTGAAATAGGTTCATTGGAGCAAACAGTGACACCATCCACAACCAAAGTGAATGATTTTTCTTTGCTGGTCATGCTCTCAGACACCTCACCGTTATATCTGTCATAACTATCCAATCGTGATGCTGGAGATCCCGATGTGACTGCAAAGGTATAATTTTCCTCCCAAGAGTCGTAATTTCCTCTATCATCTTCCCGTTCTGTGATTTCAACACCATAAACAGTGTAAGTCGCTGAATGACCTGAGGTAACAGAAACAGATCTGGTTAATTGTCCCATTAAAACTTCATCTTTGAAAGAGACATTTATAATTGTAGATACTAATTGAAAAGTGCGCTGTATTCTAATTGAAAAGAGCTCCATCCATAACTTGTTACAAAATTACTAT
>PPYE01208344.1_pt1 | contig 12466 bp, 28 predicted proteins | sample 1559881 | NCBI WGS metagenome assembly PPYE01 (sample SAMN08240022, study PRJNA423297) | Human gut metagenome, whole genome shotgun sequencing project.
GCGGTGGGCGGGGTTCCGAAAGAAAGAGGAGGCAGCAAAGGGATAAAGACCTATTAGGGCAAAACCTGACGGTGCGGCTTGCAACTGGTGGCTTCGCTCGGTGAATGCCAGCAACTCGACGAACTTTTGCAATGTGAACACGAGCGGCAGCGCGAACAACAACAATGCGAACTGGTCGTATGGCTTTGCGCCGGGATTTAAGAGAAAAAACGGGGCCGGAACAAGTAGCGAAAAATGCGAAGCTGCGCCCCAAAACTTAAAGGAGGTTTTGCACCTTGGAGACTGGCCCCGGAGGGGTTTCATTCCTAAAATTGCCGCTTGATACGGTGGCCCGGACGCTTCTTGCATGGCTGGGGATTATGACAGGGTTTCCCCAGCTCCATGAGCACCCGTTAAGCAGCTATTGGAACCCTGTTACGGCAGACGGGATAGGCGCGGGAAGTAATGCACCCCGCGAACCACCCGACGGAGCCGTTTTGCTGTACGAGCGGGAGACTGCATTTACGGCGGTAGGAGAAACAGAAAATGGCAAACAGTGAAGAAAGACGCGAGGCGAGATACCAACGGCGGAAAGCGCAGCGCGAGCAAAAGGCGCAGGAGGCCGGAGGAAAGAGCTTTGAGGAAGTTTTGTCGTTTGGGAACCTTTGCAGGGCTGGGAAAGAGTGCTGCAATGGGGCGAGGTGGAAAACCTCAACGATAAACTTTGAGACGAACCTACTCGCGGAATGCCTCAAGACCTACAATACGTTGCACGAGGGCACAAGAAAGTTCCAAGGTTTCCGAAGTTTTACGACGATTGAACACGGAAAGCAGAGGGACATCGACGCGCTACCGATACAGGAGAGAGCGACGCAAAAGTGCCTGTGCAAGAACCTTTTGACGCGAGCGTATTCGCGCAGCTTTATTTACGACAACAGCGCGAGCCTCACGGAAAGAGGCATGGACTTCCAGTTAAAACGCCTCAAAAAGCACCTACACGACCATTACAGGAAGTACGGGACAGCAGGAGGCATATACCAGTTTGATTTCAAGGGGTATTTCAGCAGCTTGCCACACGACAAGATAAAAGAAAGGGCGCGGGCGAAAATCATGGACGACCGGCTCTACGCTTTGTTTTGCGATTTTGTGGACGATTTTCAGAAAATGAAAACGGCAGACAAGACGGCGGAATACAAGAGAGGGGTTGGGCTGGGGAGCGAAATATCACAGATTATTGCCCTCGACTACGCAAGCCCGATAGACCATTATGTGAAAGACGTGCGAGGTATTCACGGGTACGGGCGGTATATGGACGACGGATATGCGATAAGCAATTCGCTGGACGAGTTGGAGGACATCAAGAAAAACCTCTACAGGTTAGCGGAGGAAATGGGGATAGCCATGAGCGACAAGAAAAACATCATCACACCGTTCCAGCACCATAGTTTTACGTTCCTCAAAATGAGGGTAACGCTCGAGGAGAGCGGAAAGGTTACGATGAAGTTGAGCCGCAAGAGCATAAAGGCAATGCGCCGAAAGCTCAATATCTTCCGCCGCTGGGTTGACGAGGGAAAGCTCAACCCAGAGGACGTATTTCAATCTTATCAATCATGGAGGGCACACGCGAAACGGTGCAACAGCTATGACACGTTACGGGCAATGGACGAGAAATTTACGGGATTGTTCGAGGCGGAGCTGGCGGCCAGAAAGAAAAGGTTCCCGTGTACCATGAAAGCAACAAAAACGGCGGCGGGCTGGATTTACAGACGACACGGCCTGCTGGAAGAGGAGGAAAAGGACAGATGAAGTATGTTACACATCACAGGTTCAAGGAGCTTGCTTTATGCGGCAGTCAGCTCAATATCCCATACGGGACAGAGCTGGAATGCGTAGGCGAGACCCTTATCACGCCGGAGGGAAAGGCGGTGTGCTACCGCAGGAGCGAGAGCGGAAAGAAACACTTTGCCCGGAACGACGATGGGAGGGGCCTCGAGCGCGGGCGGTTAACCCATGCGCTGGCGTACAGCAATCGCAAGGCAGGGAATGGCTTCCGGTTTAGCAAAGAGGAGGCCGAAATCCTCGAGCGGGATTGGGGGCACTTCCTGCGGCCTGAATACGACTTTATTCTGTTTAATGACCGCTTCTTTGAAGCAGAGCCGGACGAGCTGCAAAGGCTTGCTGGCGTTTTGAATATTAAAGCAAGGAGGTAAGGACGATATGTACACAATTTTGAGCGGCGGGGTGCTGCTTGCGCTTTGCGACAAGCCGCGCTATGTCAAGGTGAACGAGGCCAGCGGCGCGTATGTAGAGGCGGATGAGGCAGAAGCCCTTGGGGTATCTGTGAATGGCGACCTTTACAACATCAACGGCGGGGACGCAATCCCAGACGCGCCGCTGGCTGTTATTACACAAGGCGACGTTTCCGAGTATGTTTTCCGCAACCGGGTGCGAATCGCAGAAAACGAGGAAAACACCAACACCGCAGTTGTTGAAATAGAGGAGGCGTTGTGCGAATTGGACGCAGCTTCGGCGGAAAACGTTACAGCGGTTGAGGACGCACTGTGTGAGCTGGACGAAATGATTAGTTCAATTAGCGGAGGTGAAAACTGATGAATGAGATTTGGGCGAACAGATTGGTAGCCGGTACAAAGACTTGGGCGGAAATGCCTGCTTCCCGTCAGAGTGGGGTCAAAGAAGTGCTTGCGGGTCGCGTTGCTGATGGTGAAATCAGCGCAGAGCAGTACGCAGAAATTACCGGGGAGGAATACGCGGAATGATGGCGACCGAGCTTATTGAGAGGCTTACGGGTCTTGTAAAAGAGCAGGCCGACATCATCAAGGCGCAGGCGGACGCGCTTGCACAGTTCGGAACTGTTGCTGACATCGAGAAAAAGATGGCGGCGGCAGCAGCCGAGAGAGAAAAACTAATCGAAGAATGAGCAGAGAGGGGCGGGCAACCGCCCCTCTTACTTTCGGTTGTGCAGACGCGCCACCGGGAAAGGAGGAAAAACGTGGACGACGCAATCACAAGGGCAGAACACGAGGAGTTCCGCAAGCGGCTTGAGGAGCAAAACCAGCGGCAGGATAAGCGAATCGCACTGCTCGAGGAGAGTGTGCGCCAGATTGGGGCCTTGACTACCTCGGTGGAAAAACTGGCACTCAGTATGGAGAGCATGGCAAAGGAGCAGGAGCGGCAGGGTGAGCGCATGGAAGTGCTTGAGGGCCGCGACGGGGAAATGTGGCGCAAGGTTGTGGGCTACATTGCAACAGCGGTAATCGGAATTGTTCTCGGTTTCGTATTTACCCAAATCGGAATGTAAAGGAGGTGCGGCATGAGAAAGAGCAAGAAAAAACGCTCCTCCAAAGAGAAGAAAAGCATTGGGGTTATGAACATTATACTCATTATCGTTGGCGTTTCTCTCTTTACGTTCACTATCGCAATGATACAGGTATTCAGGGAGTACGGAGCCGTCCCTGACACCCTTGTTACCTGCGTGTTTGCGGCCCTTGGCGGTGAGTGCGGGATTATGGGCTGGATAAAGACCACGAAAGACCGGCAGCAAGACCGCAAGTGGCAGCAGCAGGACAAGCGAGAAGCTGAACGCGAAATGCGCGAAGCAGAAAAGCGGGCGCAGGAGCAGCAAAGCGATATGTAAAGGAGGGCAAAATGGCACTTATAGGAAAAAACAACGAGGAAAAGATATGGAACTACCTCGTTGGGAAAGGGTTGAGCGACGCGGGCGCGGCGGGGCTGATGGGAAACCTTTACGCCGAAAGTGCGCTGAACCCGAAAAACCTACAGAACAGCTACGAAAAGACGCTGGGCTACACCGACGACAGCTATACGGCAGCCGTTGACGACGGCACCTACAGCAATTTTGTCCGCGACAGTGCGGGCTACGGTCTTGCACAGTGGACTTTTTGGAGCAGAAAACAAAATATGCTTGAGTTTGCGCGGGCTGCGGGGAAGTCGATTGGCGACTTGGAAATGCAGCTCGATTTTTTATGCAAGGAATTGAGCAGCAGCTATGCAAGCCTTTTCATGGCGCTCAAGGCGGCTATCACCGTTAGGGCGGCCAGCGATAGGGTGCTCATAGACTTTGAGCGACCGGCAGACCAGAGCGAGGCGGTCAAAGTAAAAAGGGCAGGTTACAGCCAGATGTACTACGACAGGTACGCTGGAAGCCTGTCAGAAAATGGAGGTAATAATATGAGTAACAGTTCATTGGTGAGCTACACCAAAATCAGCCCAAACCGCACCAGCCCACGAACGCACGCGATTGACACCATCACAATTCATTGCGTTGTGGGACAGGTTACGGTAGAGAGTTTGGGGAACATCTTTGCCCCGACCTCAAAGCAGGCTTCTTCAAACTACGGGATTGGCAAAGATGGAAAAATCGGAATGTATGTAGAGGAAAAAGACCGCTCTTGGTGTTCCTCAAATGCTGCGAACGACCATAGGGCCGTTACGATTGAGGTCGCAAGCGACACCACAGAACCGTATGCGGTAACGAGTGCGGCCTACAACGCGCTCCTCGACCTCGTTACCGACATCTGCAAGCGCAACGGCATTAAGAAATTGGTGTGGTCTACAAACAAGAGCGACCGAGTGAACCACAAAAATGGTTGCAACATGACGGTACACCGAGACTACGCGAACAAATCTTGCCCCGGCACATATCTTTATGAGCGGCATGGGGAAATTGCGGCGGAGGTAAACCGCAGGCTGGGAGCGACTGGAACGACCGGGACGACTACGGCCACCGGCGAGACGGTTTATACCGTCGTTGCGGGCGATACCCTAATCGGAATTGCCAAGAAGTACGGAACGACCTACCAGAAACTCGCGGAGTACAACGGTATTTCAAATCCGAGTTTGATTTCCGTAGGCCAGAAAATCAAAATCCCCGGAACCGGCAGCACCGCAGGGGCCGCCGCTGGCAGCTTCGAGGTGGGCGATATTGTGCAGTTCACCGGCAACAAGCATTACACCAGCGCAAGCGGCAGCAGCGGCTCTACCGCGAAAGCAGGCCCGGCAAAGATTACCCGTATCTCGAAAGGCGCAAAGCACCCGTACCACGTTATTCACACAGACAGTACGAGCAACGTATACGGCTGGGTGGACGCGGCGGACATCGGCGCAGCAAGCGGCGGCTCTGGCTCCACCGAAACGACAGGCTCTACAGGCAAAACAATTACGCATACCGTCGTAAAGGGCGACACGCTTTCCGAGCTGGCCGCAAAATACGGGACAACGGTTGCGAAGATTGTGGCCGCGAACAAGAGCAAATACAGCAACATCACGGCGAACTATATCGTCGTGGGTTGGAAGCTGACAATCCCGGCATAAGGAGGAGAAGATATGCAGGAGTTACTTTTACAGGTGTTGCAGGCCGTTATTATTGCGGTCATTCCTATTGTTTCCGCTTATGCGGTGAAGTGGATTAAGCAGGCGGCGGAAAAGGCCAAAGCGAATACAGATAGCGTTCGGGTACAGGACTATATCACAGAGATTGCGAACGCGATTTCGGACGCGGTTGCGGCCACCAGCCAGACCTATGTGGACGAGCTGAAAAAGAACGGCGCATTTACGAAAGAGGCGCAGGAGGAAGCGGCAAAGAAAGCTCTTACCGCCTGCCTCGCGTCCATCGGCCCGGCGGCCACAGCTTTTATTGAGCAGACCTACGGAGACATTAAGGAATATTTAACTACCAAAATTGAGGCGGAGGTACGAAAGCAGAAGCTCGAAACTTCCGTTACGGTTGGACTTCCAGTTATTGAAAGCACCGAGGACACAACCACCGTAGCAGCGAGCACAGCGGCGGCCACCGCAGCGACCATTGCGCAGACGGCAATTAGCCAGCTTTCGGCAGAACCAAAGTTACACGAACAGAGCGAACAGGAATAAGCCGGATAACCGGCCAGCCCCTCTCTCGGAGAAATCTGGGGGAGGGGCTTTATTTTTTTGCCCCAAAACAGAGAAATGTCAACAAAACGCCACACATAAAGTACAGCATAGTCAACAAATGTCCCGTTTTGGGGAAATATTTTCTTGATTTGGTTGACATTGCCCCAAATAGGGGCTATAATATAATCACAAACAAGGAGGACGAACCCATGACAATCAACGAAGGAATAAAGGAATATCGGTTGCCAAACCCGACCACATTGGAGGACTTGGAATGTAGATGGAGCAAGGTACTTAACTTTGGCGATAAGGTGGTTATGGCCGGATATTATTACAACGGCGCGAACGAGCCAAGTTATTTTGGCGCAATATACGAGTATCTTACTGACGACCATACCTGCGAGGGAATGATTGGACTGAAAGCGGTAAGCGAGGTCGAGTTTGAAGATAACGGTCATGCTATCGCTTGGGCGATACAGCAGTAAAGGAGGACGCTATGAATACATACGAAATTACTTTCGAGAGAGAAAATGGAACTACCGGTTCCGACCGCTTCACAGCAGCAACAGAGGCGCAAGCCCGGAGGGACTTCAACGAGGTTTACCGCCATGGTAACGGGAAAATCACGAGTATTGAACTCGTAAACGAAAACGCCCCGGCCACCAAAGAGCAGGAACGTAAAGCGTTGGCAAATATCAAAAAAATCGTCGAGGAGCTGGGTGAGGGCAGCTACATCGGAATGGCGTTTACGGGCTGCTTCGAGACTGCGGAAAGCAACATCGAAAACGACTTCGCGGACAGCATGCAACACCGCTGAGAGCACGCAGAGAAGCAACTCAAGAAAGTGGAGGCAGAGGTGTCGGAGCTAAAAAGAGGCTTTTCGGAGAGTTACACGGAATGGTCGGAGGCTTCCAGCGCAGACAAAGAGACCATTAAAAACTTGCAGGAGCACGCTGTAAACGCGGATGACCTTGAAACGCTCCTATCGCTCGTCATTGAGAGGATTACTGCCCTTGATTGCGAAGTGCAGAATGCCGCAGAGCGGATAGTTGAAAGCGCAGGAGAGCCGGAAAGCGCGGCATTCAAAAACGCAGTCAGCGACCATCGTGCCGCAAAGAGAGCGGCTGACAAATACAAGACGCTTCTTGAGCGGGTTTCCAAAGCAAAGCAATAATTTTTTTACCCAAATATACCCCAGAATGGGGCAAAAATGTTCCACGTGGAACACATAATGACGCTAAACAGAGCAAGCTGACCTACCGGCGAAACGGGGAGAAAGGACGAAAGTACATGAACGCAATTTTTATTGAGGGCAAGAGAAATGGCTACGGCCCCGACCAGTGCGGGCGGACGCTTACCGTTGGGGAGCTTGTTGAAATCCTTGAGGAGTTTGATAGCGACCAACCTGTGTTTCTCCGCAATGACAACGGCTATACCTACGGCAGTATTACCAAATGGGACATCAACACGGCGGAGGACTTGGGCTATGACGAGGAGGGCGAGGACGAATGAGATACTACAGCACGCAGCGACCGGTAGGGCCGGGCACGTTTCCAAAGCCGCAGGGGAACGCGGTCAAGGAAGTTTCCAACTTCGACAGCAAGACCTACTGCGAGGAGGTTGGTCGGGAGGCTTGGGGCTATATCGAGTATGAGAAGCCTCTTGACCCGGAGATTGCGGCAGGTTACGCACTCGTGGCGAACGGTGTTGGCTGCACAGGCTGCGTCCATGAGGCGGCCAGCCGGGATATGGACTGTTGCTGGGACTGCAACCGTAACCCGCGCAGGAAAAGGCAAGACCTCTACAGGCACCGCCCGGTGGGAGGTGAGCGACCATGATTGACTACGAGAAGCTCCTCACGGAGCTACAGGAGGAAAAGGAGACCTGCCAGTACGCATACGGGAGCATGGTGCCTGCGTTCTATGCTTACGCCCTCCAAAAGGCGATAGAGGCCATCAAGGAATGTCAGGACTGCGCTTCCGAGGCAGAGCGCACAGCAAGGGAGGTGAGGCGGTTTGACGCAGCGAGACGAGATTGACGCGGAAATCCGCAGGCAGGCCATAAGGCTCTACCCGAAATGCGTAGCCCTTTTTGAGCTACCGCTTATGGTCTACGCGCAGATTATGCAGGATAACACCACGCGCCAGAGGCCCTACAGGGTCAGCGAGGCGCGGGTGAGAAAAATCATCGGCAGTATGCAAGAGTTCCAATGAGAGGAGGAGAGCAGGTGCTTAAACCGGGCCTTTACGTCGCAGAGAACGACGAGAATATATGGAACCAGTACAAAATTACGATGGAAGTCAAGGAAACCGAGAAATCTTTCATTTTCCACCTCGCGGAGTTTAAGAGCCGCTACAGCGGCGCACATATCGAAACGCTGTTCCGAAACTCCAAACGGGTAGTTATCCGAAAGGACAAGGGCGGCCATGCAATACAGGTGTGGAGTGATAGAGATTTTACTTTCTACCCTTACCAAGCGGGCATACCCTACTGGTTCAAGAGAATGGAGGAGGCATAAATGGACGAATACAAAGTGAAACAGCTCCGGCAAATGCTGGCCCATGAGACCAGCGAGAACGAGGAGCACTACGGCGCAAGGTTGAGCCATTGGAACGGAGATACCAACACGCTCACCATTGACGCGGGAGGGCTGAAAGCCCTTATCCGCCACTACGAGACACACAACACAGATTTGGAGGGAACAGACCATGAGTGAAAGAACCTATTACCCCATCAACGAGAGCAGCGCGAGAACGGCGCACAATATGATGTCCATGCGAGACTATGCAGAGGGCAGCATGACAGCAGAATACCGTCGGACGGCAGACCGAGCCTATGACTTATCCGACCGGGTAGCCGCAGAGAGGCCAGAGGAGGCAGAGAGGGCCTATAGGCTGGCGGCTCGATACGCAAAGAAGATGGCAGATTACTACAATCGGGAGGCCAGTATCGGTATGATGTGCCCGTCAGTTATGATTTCGGGTTCAGGCAATTTTCCGGTCAGAAAGAAAGAGAGACAGGTGGCTGCATGGGAGAGAAATCATCAGTTCTATGAGGAGGCGCAGAAAATCCTCGGCAAGATAGAGAGCATTCTAAACGGCAGAGGTATTATCAAGTCGGACGACGAGAAAGCCGTCGAAAAGCTGGAAGAAAAGCTGGAGGATATGAAAACTTTGCAAGAGCAGATGAGGGCAGCGAACCGCGCTATCCGGCTCAAAGACACAGAGGCGGGTGACGATTTGCTCCGGGAAATGGGCTACAGCGAGGAGGCCATCAAAGAACTTCGCAAGCCGGATTACTGTGGCAGGGTTGGCTACCCGAACTATGCGCTCTCGAACAACAACGCGAATATCCGCCGGGTAGAGGAACGCATTAAGAAACTGAAAACAATCAAAGAGAGGGGCAGCTCCGAGCTGGAATACAAGACCTTTAAGGTCGTTGAGAATACGGAGGCTATGCGCTATCAAATTATTTTCGATGGAAAACCGGAGCCGGAAGTCCGTTACCTGCTGAAAAGCAACGGGTTCAAATGGGCACCGTCGCAAGGCGCGTGGCAACGACAGATTACCTCGAACGGCAGATATGCCCTTGGCAAGGTTATAGAAAAACTGAAAGAAATGGAGGAGACGGAACAGCAATGACACAGTACAAATACCTACGCGGCTCGCAGGACAGCCGCGAGGCCGTAGAGTTCGACATCACCCGGAGGGGCCAGTACATAACGACGTGCGTTGTAGATGTTGACCTGTTGCTGTGTGGGATTAAGGCATTTCCTTGCGGCAACGGGGACGACGTAAAGCTCACACCAGAACAGCAGTTCGCTATCCTTGAGACGGTGCAGCAGGAGCGGAAACGCATTACAGATAGTTACCCCGTCAAGACATACGAGGGTTGGCGCGAAAGTGGTCTGCCTTTGTTCGAGGACTACTGTTTCCCCGGCGACACCGTTGACGAAGCAATGGTAGAGCATTTTGTGAACAGTGTCCCGCCCGTCCTTATGCTGTCGTTCTGTACGCAGGCGGGGGAGCCGTTCAGTCACGAGGGAGACGAGCGCGGAGCATACAGGCCCACCTACACCACGTTCCACGACCTTGGAGGGGGCCGCTGGCAGTTTGACGGCTACTGCTTTTACAAAGAAAACACGAACCGATACGTCCGCAAATCGAGACTTGAGGAGCGTATCACAGAGGCCCGGAGGGAGGCGAAACAATGTACCGAATAAACACAAATCCGGGCAAGGCGGCAACCATAAAGGGTCACGCCTCATTCCCGGCGGATTTTCCAAACCTCCGGCCCGGAGAGGATTTTTCAGCACGAAAAGTGGGGGAGGATTGGGAAATAGAAACGACGTTATTCGGAGAGGCGCTGGAAAAACGCCTGAAAATATTTAAGCGGGAGGTGGAGACGCATGGCAACTGACTATAAGGAGAAAATCAGGAAGCTCCTTGCACTGGCGGAAAGCCCGGTAGAAGCGGAGGCAAAGGCCGCTCTCCTCAAGGCCCGGCAGCTTATGGCGGAGCACAAACTCACGGAAAGAGATTGCAGGGACGCAGAAAAACAGGCCGTCCGAGACATAAGGACGGACATCACCTGTAGCAAAAGGCGGGAACCGTGGATTATTCCGCTTTCCGCGACCATCGGGGAGAACTATTGCTGCCAAGGGTACAGGAAACGGAGATACGGGGAGCAGACCAATATCGTATGATTTATCGGTCTTGAGGACGACGTTGAAATCTGCGTTGCGATTTTCAAGTACGCGGTGGACTGTATTCGGGCAGGGGTGAAGAAAATCAAAAAGGAATACGAGGAGTACACCGCGTATTATTCCAAGTTCATCAAACAGGAGTGCGACAGCTATGGGTATGGCTTTGTACTCGGTATTCAGCAGGCTTTTAAGCAGCAGGAGGAAGAAAAAGAGCAGGAATGGGGACTTGTGCTGGTAATGCCGAAAGAGGTTAAGGAGGCAGCGCAGCACCTCGGACACGAGCAATTCAAATCCCGTGCAGAGGAGAATATTTCACCCGACGCATACAGGCAGGGCTATGCCGATGGGAAAGAGTTCGACCCCACAAAGAGACTGGCAGAGGAGGCAACAGCATGAAAAGAAAGAAAAAGTGCGGGGGGGGTAACGTATGCGGACGGCTCTTAAACCCCTCACGCCAGAGGAACGGGCCGTCGCGGAGCAAAACTATTGGATAGTCGGAAGTTTCCTGCGGGCGCAGCGGCTCCCTCAAGACGAGTGGTTTGACGTGGTGATTTTTCGATATTTGCTCACCGTTGAGCGGTGGTTCAGGGAACCGAGGCTGTATCGCTATGAGTTTACCACCATTGCATGGAATGCAATGCGCTCCGCCGTCGGGAACGAGAAAAGAAAACAAAGCAGGAGAATAAAGACCGTCAGCCTCGACGACCCCATACCGGGCACGGGCGGCCTGACCTATGGCGATATTGTTACAGAGGAAAATCTCGATTTTATACCATACATAGAGGAGGTGTGCTGAAATGAAAATTACATACGATGTAAAAGACCTGCCGGAGCGTAGAGGCAGAGCGGGCGGCAAGAGCGAGGAAACGCTCGCGCTCATTGCTTTTCTTGCGGAGGGTCAGAAAAAGAATATGTGTATCGAATACGATACGGAAAAAGAGGCAAAGCGCAGGTACGACACGCTGCGCAATTATAGGAACACGAACAAGCTGCAAGCGGTTTTTGACATCTACCGGACGGAGAAGCAGGTAGTTATCATCAAGACCAAAAAGGTGCCGAGGAGGGCAGGAGAATGAACACAGAGAACAGATTAGATTACCAGCGAGGCGGATACCGATTTGTCGAATGCACCCTTTGCGGCCAGCGTTTCAATTCTTGCCGTGGAGGAAACGGAGCGGGAGTTCGCTGGTGTAATGCCCTAAAAAACGACTGGTGGGCGCGGCACACAGGGCAGGAAAGCCCCGAAGTAGTCCACGTTTCCGGTGAAGATGTAGGCATTTGCCCGAAAATCTGAAAATATTTCCAAAAAGTTCTCCACTTTGGTTGACTTTATGCCACACATAAACTATAATTAAGTTACAGTCGGGAGAGGCCCGGCGAGTACGGTGGCAAGTGCCAGAAAGGAAAGGTACATGGACGACGAAATGAGCAATGTGGGCGAGCTGCTGGTAGAGAAAGCGGAAGAAAACCAGACCCGCAAAATCCTTGAAATCCTCAATACTTGCAAAGACCTTGAGGAAGCCAAGGAAAAGGTAAAGGCCCTGCTTAATAAATAAGCAGAGCCTCGTAGGAACCAACAGAGGGAGCGGTACTTGCCGCCGCTCCGCTCTATGGTTATAGATGATTATATCACACAGGCGTTGAAAAGGCAAGAGACGGGAGGTGGCGGTACGGTTTGAAGAAAATGGGTAGGCCGAAAGCAGACAAGCCCAAGGAAATCAAGTACAGCATACGCACAGACGAGGAGACTGAAAGCAGGGTACTTCGGTACTGTGAGGAGCAGGGCATAACGAAAGGCGAGGCATACCGCAGGGGGATTGAACTCCTCTTGAAACAGGCGAAAGAATAAAGCAAAAGCATAGGAGGAAAGCG
>PPYE01322338.1_pt1 | contig 12466 bp, 10 predicted proteins | sample 1559881 | NCBI WGS metagenome assembly PPYE01 (sample SAMN08240022, study PRJNA423297) | Human gut metagenome, whole genome shotgun sequencing project.
ATGTGGGCGGTAATACGATTATGATCTTTCAGAAGAGTGGATTAAAGGGGGAGATTGAGACTACGCTTCCGATTGAAAAGATTTCTGTTTCAAATCAGGGGATTGTAAGCGCAATTCTGAAAAACGAATCTACGCCCCAGATTATTTCCTATGATGCAGTGGGAAATATACTTGTAGAGCATCAGGTGAATCTAAACAGTACCGGATATCCAATCTCACTGGACATGTCGGCGGATGGGGAGAACCTGATGGTATCGTATCTTTCCACAAAAAACGGAACATTGAAGTCCATGGTTGCTTTTTATAATTTTGGAAAAGAAGGTCAGGAAAAAACGGACAACCTGATTTATACAGAAGATTTTGAGCAGACAGTCGTTCCGGATGTGTTTTATATGGACGCGTCCACATCCGTTGCGGTTGGTGATAGATCATTTGTGATCTATGAAGGTACGAAGTCCGTGAAAAAGAAAACCGAAGTGAAGCTGAATCAGGAGATACGCAGTGAATTTCACTCGGACAGGTATATCGGGTTTATTCTTACGAATAAAGATAAATCAGGATATGAAGTGCAGCTTTATGATAAAACGGGAAAACAGATAATAAACCGGGAAATAACAGGAGAATATAGTCATGTAAAGATAGCAGGAGATGAGATCATCATGTTCGACGGAACAAAAGGATGTATCATCAGCGACACGGGAATACAGCGATTTAAGGGAGACTGGGGAATAGAAGCACAGGAAGTGATTCCGGCTGCCGGAATTCACAGATACCTGATCGCCGGTGAAGATGAACTGCGGCTTGTTTACCTGACAAATTAGGAGAAAATATGGATAATTGGTTATTGATTATTGTAGGAGTGATATTTTTGATCAGTATCGTGGCAGGCTATGTCAGAGGACTGCTCAAAATCGGAATTTCGTTGCTGGCTACGGTTCTGTCGATCGTGCTGGTTATGTTTCTGGCGCCTTATGTCAGTGATGCGCTTATTAAATGGACACCTGCGGATGAGATGATTGAAGAAAAATGTATGGAGATGTTCATGCCTCAGATTTCTGCAGATACATTGAAAAATGCAGATTTAAGCGGTTGTCAGGGCGCTGATGGCTGCAGTAGATCTGATCGGCGAGCTTCCGATTCTGGGATTTTTCAATCACCTGGGCGGAGCGGTTGTCGGAGCAGCGGCGGCACTGGTGATTGTCTGGCTCTTGTTTTTGATCATAACATTATTGTATAATAATGCGATTGGACAGTCTTGCTTTGAGATGATTGAAAAAAGCAGTATTCTGACATTTTTGTATGATAACAATATATTGATTACGAAGCTGTTGTCATTTTAAGAGGGATTTTCGATCTTGAAAAGTCGGTTTTGAAGATAAAATATATATTTTACAAAAAATTGAAAAAATCTATTGACAGGTACTGTGCGATATGGTATATTTTAATAGCTGTCGGTGATAACTGAACAGCTTGAACGGGGGATTAGCTCAGTTGGGAGAGCGCCTGCCTTGCAAGCAGGAGGTCACGAGTTCGAATCTCGTATTCTCCATTTACTCAGTGATAAGAGCTGAGACAATTTTATAGTATTCCTCGATAGCTCAGTGGTAGAGCATTCGGCTGTTAACCGAAGGGTCGTTGGTTCGAACCCAACTCGGGGAGTTGACTCCATATTTTGAGCGATAATCGGCAATGGCATCGCGAAGCTGCTCTTCTGTTACATCCAGAAATTCAGCAGTTTCGTGATATTCCCGGCATCCGTGCTGATAGGCATCGATCAAACCACGCAGACCGATCAGCCGTTCATAGGTCCACATCCGTGCCTGGCGTTCCTGCTTTGCATTTGCAGGATCGGAGATATCCAGAATATTTCCGACAGAAGTGTAGTGATGACCAAGCTCTTCTGCCAGAATACAGGCTTTTTCTGCAGAGGTCTCCAACTGGTCCGAGAGGGCGATATTTTGATCTACATACAATCCCTTTAAGTTTCCATGAAAAGGAAAGTTCTCATCTACTGATATGTTCTGGGCGGCAGCCTCTTCTAACAGTTCTTCATATTTGTTCAGCATAGCCGTTTCTGAATGCTCCTTTATTGTTTTCTTTTTGAGCGGATAAATTGAATGTATTTTTCAACATCATCCAACTCAGCCTGCGTAAGGTCAGAGGTATCAAGGTGTGCGGCAATCGTGACAGGTTCGGGTTCGTGAGAGAGTGAACTACGTCCGAGAAGATAGTCTGCATCGACCTGGAAGATATCTGCAATTTTATTCAGAATATCAAAATCAGGTTCACGCCGTCCTTGTTCATACATACTGACTGCACTCTTTGAGATGCCAAGGCGAGTGGCAAGCTCCTGCTGGGATAAGTGTTTATCTGTTCGCAGTGTTTTGAGTATATTGGCAAATACAGCCATAACATACACGTCCTTTCTAAGCAGCTTTTTTGCTGCGCTGGGAAGTTTTTGTAAAAATCAAAACTTTTTATGAATACAATATGATTATACACAAAACGTGGGAAAAAGCAAATAAAAAATCCACAAAGTGTGCTTGACAAAAGAACACGAATCGTGCATTGTATAGATACACGAAACGTGCACAAAACGTGTAAAAAGAAATAGAAAGACCGAATACAGAGAATCTCGGCAGGAGGTAAATATGAGAGATAGAATTTTACGGGAAGTACCGGAAAAGAGAGAGCGTTGTGTCAAACATTTTCAGATGACACAGAAGGGAATGGCGGCAGCTGTATATCCGGCTCCGGTCCATTATGAAGAAGACGGACAGTGGAAAGAAATTGATAACCGTCTGGAAGCTGTACAGGAAAACGGGAGAGAAGTTTATCGAAATCTTGCGTCCGCAGTTCGTGTAAGTTTTGCAAAAGAGTCAGATACAAAGGAACTGGTAACGATCGAGAAAGACGGAAAGAAAATCTTATGGGGATTGTCACCTTTTTTATACACAAAAAGTACACGAAACGTGAATTATGAAAGCGAAATTTCTACATTTCGTGTTTTGAAAAAGGAAGATTTCTGGAAAGAAGCAGAAATGTTGGATATGAAGGTGTCTGTTTTAGATGAGGAAGAGTCAGAAGAGGATGAGATCCGAAAGATGATGTGTGTTCCGCATTTAAACGGAGAAGGTGTGTATGAGGAAATTCTTCCGGGAATTGATCTGCATTACTCAATCCAGGGAGAGCAGCTAAAAGAGAATATTCGACTGAACAGAAAAGAGGCGGCAGAACAGGAATTGAGCTTTCAGCTGATGCATCCTGGAATGGAACTGCGAAGCGAAGAAGATGGAGGACTTGGGCTGTATGATTCGGAAAATCAGGAGTCAGGAAGGATTTTCAGACTGGTGAAACCGTATATGTATGATGCAGCAGGAAATCAGTCTCTTCAGGTGGAATTTCAAGTAGAAATCGGCACAGAGAGCAGTGTTATCAAAGTTGTGCCGGATCGTGAATGGATGCAGGACACAAAACGTGTTTATCCAATCGTGATTGATCCGATGACAGAGACGAGTAAAACAAAAGGAAATATTGAAGATACGTATGTTTTCACAGGAGGAAGTGTACCGGAGAATCCGGGGAACGTATATGCATATGGATCTTTCGTGGTAGGGCGAAGTGATGAACTTGGAAAAATGAGAGCGCTGCTTCGGTTTCGAGACCTTCCGGATATTGGAAAAGGTTCGATTATTTACGGAGCGACCATGTATATCTGGCAGTTTGAATATTCGTCTTACAGTAATCCGGAGCTGCCGCTTCTTGCTTATGAAGTAAAAAACAGCTGGGATGAAAAAAGCGTCCGTTGGGGAAATCAGCCGGCAGTAGATGGCGCAATACTGGATTATAAAAAAGTAAAACAGGTAATCAATGGAAATACAGTTTCGATCACACCGATAGGATTCAATGTGACCAGATTGGTGCGTCAGTGGTATAATACAGGAAAAAACTATGGAATTATGGTGAAATCAAAATATGAAGATGATGAAAATCTGGCAAACCGTGCTTATGCGAGATTCTATGCATCTGACTCACCAAGTATCTCTTCTGAACAGTTTCCAAGCGGTGTGTTTTATTACAGGAATGTAAATGGTCTGGAGGATTATCAGAGTTACCATGAGCAGTCAGCAGGGCGCGCAGGAATCGGTTACACGAATGACTTTACAGGAAATGTTGTCTGGAGTCATTTGGATGTGGCAACAGAGGGAGGTCCGATGACAACAGAAATCCGTCATGTGTATAATTCCAGTGAAGCGGATACCTCTTCCCGTATGGGGTACGGATGGAGGCTCAGCAGCCAGCAGGAGTTGAAAGAAAGTGGGATCAAAGATTAACCGTATGTGTATATCGATGAAGACGGAACAAAACATTATTTCTATAAAGATACCAATGATGGTAATAAGCTGAAAGATGAGGATGGGCTGGGACTGACGATCACAGTGACGTCAAGTTCTGAACATGACCGTTATCGCACGATGGAAACAAAAGACAAAGTGAAGTATATATTCGGACAGGACGGATTTTTACGATTCATCGAAGATCTGGACGGAAATTCCGTGAAATGGAAGTAAGAGTCAGTTTACTTATGATGGTTCTCATAAACTGCTCAGTGTGACCAATCCGGATGGCTATCGTGTAAATTACGAGTACACAAATGATTTTCGGGTACCCCGTGTCAGCAAAGTATCCGAAACGGGACAGAAAAATGCACCGGGTCAGGAACTGAAGATTTCCTATGAAAACGGAAATACTACGATTTTTGAAGAACCTGGATTGGATGGTCAGATGGAACGTCCGGGAGATAATAAGAAAACAACGTGGCATTTTGACAATATGGGACGTCCGACAGATGTGCTGGATGCAGATGGATTTGCAAATAATTATTCTTACTATACATCCGGCATGAAAAATCATAAGCTGAGTAAAGATGGTTCTGTTCAGAAAACAGTGTATGGTCTGCTGAGAAATCCAACATTTGATCCGTCTCATGGAGATGGCGGATGGTACACCTGTCGTATGTCAGATGGAAAACGGGGAGCGATCACACATGCAGATGGATATATTGGTACAAAAAGTGCGAAACTGACAAAAACAGAGCTGACATCAGAAGAAGGAATCTGTCAGGATGTGCATCTGTCAGCCGGAACGTATACATTGTCTGCTTATGTAAAAACAGAATCTCTGAGCCCGGAAGATCAGGGACAGGGAGTGGCTGTATCCGTGATCCGGGCAGACCGGACCAGAATCATGGGAGAACGCTGCATTGATTATGTGACAGATAAAAATGTAGATGACGGATGGGAGAGACTGGTTCTCACATTCCAGCTTCCGGCAGAAGAAACCATTTCCGTGTTTGTGGGAATGACAAGAGCAAGAGGAACACTTTTGGTAAGTGGTGTTCAGCTGGAAACAGGAAATGTGGCAAATGAGCTGAATCTGATCGACAATCCGGGATTTGAACAGTGCACAAATGATGTGCCTGATAATTGGGGATTTCATGCAGCTGCAACCGGGAATAAGAGTATGATCACTGCAGATAAGGGAAGATGTGCAGTACTGAACGGACAGATGGAACAAAATCTCCATTTGATGCAGGGGATTAATATTACAGGAGAAGAAGGAGACATTTTTAACCTGAGCTGCTGGGTCAAGGGCTTTGGAATTCCAGAGAAACATTTTTCTTTATCCGCAGCGGTGATTTATACGGATGATTCTGTGAAATGGCATCATTTCCATTGTAATCCAAATATCAAAGGATGGCAGTTTGTCAGCAACACCTTCAGCACAGATGATCAGAATGAAGGGGCAAAGAAAAGCTACAAAGCGATTCATATTTATCTGACGTATCACAATCAGGTGAATCAGGTCTTGTTTAAAGGAGTTCAGCTTGTCAGAGATGATGGGGAAAGCTATCAGTATGATGATGACGGGAATCTGATCCATGCAGTGAGTGCAGCGGAAAAAGAGAGTTTTTCATACGACAAAAAAGGAAGTCTGACCAAGAAGGGAAGTATTGATGGAACGGGTTTTGAATATCGGTACGATACGAAAAATCATCTGACTCAGGCTGCCAATTCCGAAGGAGTCCGTTATCGATTCACATACAATGACAAAGGACAGCCGATCCGGATGACGGCAGATGGTGGAAAGCATCTTGGGGCAGTCATACCGGGCAGAGTGTATTATATCCGGGAAAAAGTTTCTGGAAATTATCTGGATGTGAAAGGCGGGGAAGCAAATAATGCAGTAACAGCTCAGCTTTATACATTTAATGGAAGTGCTGCGCAGAAATGGAAGCTGATCGATGGAAAAGACGGATATATGCAGTTTGAGCCTCTTTGTGGCTCTGGATACCGCCTGGATCTTAATAACAAATCTGAGGCAGAGGGAGAAAAAATTCAGATTTATGGAAATAACAATACCGATGCACAGAAATGGAAGCTGCATCCAAACGCAGATGGAAGTTTCCAGATCACCAGCAAGGCAACGAAAGATAAGAAAGCGCTGACAAATGGACCAAAGAGTACCACAAGCGGACAGCCGGTGCAGAGTTATACACGAAAAGAAGGAAACGAACATCAGGACTGGTATTTTGAACCGGCAGATGAAGGAACTGTCTCAGCAGCTCCGAGATCAGGGGGGATTTATCATATCCGGGTACGTCATTCGGGACAGTATATTGATGTGAAGAATGCTTCGGCCGCAGTGGGAACACAGGCAGTGCAGTTCAACTACAATGGCGGGATGAACCAGCAGTATCGTTTGCTGCCATATGACGGCACGTATTATCAGTTAGAGCCGGTTCACGCACCGGGAAAAGTACTGGCAAAATCAGGAACCAACGACAGAGGCTTTTCTATTCTTTCTTTGGAGACGGCTATGCCGGGAGCTGCAAATCAGCTGTTCCGATTCGAAGAGGTGTCACCGGGAAATGGATATGCGATCATCTGTAAGGATGGAAACCTGTCTCTGGATGTGATGGATTATTCCCATCAAAAATTGGCAGATATCATTCTGACAGCCCACCAGTCAAACAGCCAGGTCAACAAATGGTGGATCCTGGAAGAGTGCAGTGAGCGCATGGAATCGTCTATGACATACACATCCGATTATAAGCAGCCGAAGACGATCACAGATTCCAGAGGAAATACCGTGCATTATGAATATGATGACAAGAACCGACTTCTGACAAAGCTGACAGATGCAAAAGGAAATGCCACTTCCTATGCATACGATGCCAACACGGATAAGATGACAGAAGTTGCGAGAATGGTGGATGGAAAAGAAGTGAAAGTTTCTTACACCTATGAAAACGAAAAAGTGACGTCCATCGGTCACAATGGATTTACGTATGATTATGCGTATGATCCGTTTGGAAATCTGGAATCCGTATCGGTCGGAGGAAGGGAGTTGGAGCGTACCACGCTTCGAAGCCGGAACGGTCTTGCTGACAGGATCACCTATGCGACAGGAGAAGCCGTTCGGAATGAATACAATTCGGAAGAACAGCTTGCGGCACAGTATCTGATCACCGCAGACGGCAGAGAAGAAAAACTGTTTGAAAATACATATGACAGCTGTGGAAAAATTGCAAGGCACAAAGATCTTTGCAGTGGAGTGACCAGCACATACCAGTATGACCTGATCGGAAGAATGGTAGGAACAGACCGTTCTGACGGGATGAAACTTCGCAAAGTGTATGATGAGAAAAATCGTGTCAAAGGATATACGTATCAGAAAGATCGAGTCGGACATGAGGTGGAATTCCTTTACGGGGATGTGGAAAAACAGCAGAAACCGGGGCTTGGATATGGAATCAAGATCAATGGCGCCCAGAAGATTGCCTATGAGTATGATGCCCTTGGGCGTGTGATCCGTACCCACAATCACTTCTCTGATACGGATACATCGACTCAGGAGTATACATACGTCTCAGGCAAAGAGGCAGGAGTGACTACAAACCTGGTTGCATCTGTCCGGGAAGGAAACCGTGCAGAATCCTACGCCTATGATGCCTGTGGAAATGTGGAAACCATGGTGGAGCGAAGCGCCGATGGCAGCGAAAGAAAAATCCGCTACTACTATGATGCACTGAACCAGCTGGTACGAGAAGACAATCAGAAGCAGAATAAGACAATCTGTTACACCTACGATGTGGGTGGAAATATGGTCAGAAGAGATGAGTACCGTTATACGGAAAATCCGGTGATCACAGAAGCTCCGCGGAAGTCCGATACATTTGAGTATCAGACCGGAGGCTGGAGAGATCAGCTTCGTTTCTACAACGGACAGGCAATTACCTACAATGCCATGGGAAATCCGCTCCAGTATCTGGGGATGCAGATGGAATGGGAAAAAGGACATCAGCTGAGGCACATCACAGGCGCCGGACTGGATATGTACTGCATGTACAATGACAGCGGAAAGAGAATCCGAAAGACGGTCAATGGCGTTACGACAGACTTTTATCTGGATGGTTCGGCCATTCTGATGCAGACGTCCAGTGACGGCAGCAGGATCGATTTCTTCTATGATGACAAGGGTAATGTGTTTGCCATGAAGTATCAGAATGAGATGTATTTCTACCGCAAAAATCTTTTTGGGGATATTCTGGGAATTCTTGACAGTCACGGAACGGAACTTGTAAAATATGAGTATAATTCCTGGGGAAAACTGCTGAATCTGACGGATTACAGTTCGAATGGACTGGGCAGAAGGAATCCATTCCGTTTCAAGGGATACTACTATGACGAAGAACTGGGAATGTACTATCTGAATAGTCGGTATTACGATCCGGAGGTTGGAAGGTTTATTAGTCCTGATACGACAGATATTTTAGAAGTACAGGATGATTTATATGATAAAAACTTATATGCTTATTGTGACAATAACTCAGTGATGAGGATAGATTCAAGCGGTGCAGTATGGCATTTGGCAGTTGGAGCAGTAGTGGGTGTTGCTACACAGTTTGTTGCAGATGTAGGTATTGGTTTAGCGGCAGGAAGTTCATTCGGAGAAGTGATCAGCTCATTATCTCTAGTGGATTATGCAGCCGCAGCAATAGGAGGGGCTATAGCTGCATCTGGAATAGGGTTTGCTGGCGCTGTAGTGGCTAATGCAACATTAGGTGGAACAACTTATCTGGCAAATTGTAGCTATAAAGGGGTAAAAGCGAATAAAAAAGATTTTATTGCATCTACAGTGATAGGTGGAGTTGCAGGAGCTATAGGTGGTTCTGGAGCGAATGGAAAAAATATGCGAGGAGTATATAGTCGCTCTAAACAGGTGATTAACGCAACCAAATCGGTGAGGAAGCAGGCAATGTATAAAGCGAAAGTAACTGGAATTAAACAGAACATTACAAAAAGTACAGGAAAAACTGTCTTGGCAGGTATTGTGTCTAATGTCAGCAACTTTTTCAGAAGATGGTTTACAAAAAGTGATGCGTAGGAGAAAAATATGAGTAAGAAATATGATTTTTGGGCGAATAAAAAGACTATTCCAAATTTAAAATTGTATACAATATTAACGGGAGTGTGGTTTGGTACTCTAGGCATAAATTTTTTGATTGTATTTTTTTATTGGAAATATGTACTAAATTATGAGTTTGCAAATTTGGTTTTGATTCTAAGCATCATAATGTTTTTGCTTGTACCTATTGCTATAACGGATCCCAAAAAAGAAAGTAGGGATTTGTTGGCTACCGTGTCTTATGGGATATTACATACAGTATGTACATTAGCAAGTATAATAATTAGTCGGTGTTGGTATTTGGTTGGTATTTATATTTTAGAATTGTTCGTGGTATTAATTATTTTACTTAAAAGTATCCGAAGAAAAAAGTAAAAGGTTTCAGGAACTCCTGACAAGTGTTTTTTGATGCCTGTAGCTATCCCAATACGATGCTTGCTGGTATTGTGCAGAAATACCGGCAAGCAAAAAGTACTTAAAAATGCTTAAAAAATTGAAAATGAGGGTTTCATTTTGGCCTCTAACTGAGGAAACAAGTGAAGAGGAAAGTCGCGTCCCTTCCACGTGTTTTTCTCACTTATAGGAGAGTGTATATGACAAAACAAGAATTTAAAGAATTTTGCCATGAGGAGTTCACAAAAAGAGGTTTTAAAAAGCGAAGAAATATGTGGTATTTACAGGGAAAAGGTCTTTTGTGTGGGATGTATCTGCAAAAATCAATGGCGGAGGCATTTTATGTAGAGTATGATTTTTTCTTCGGAGATTTTTCAAATGTGAAAAAGTATCCGACAACATATGACTCCGATGTATATAGGAGAATAGGTGTTTTGACTAAAGAGGACAAAACGTTGACTGGGTTGATAGACTATGAACTATATACACCCGATGAACTCAGGCCATATTTTGATAAAGCATTTGAAGAGCATATTATGCCAGCGATACATTATGGAAAGTCCTGCATTTTGAAAGAAGCAGACTATTATTATCATCTTTTTGCAGATGATGAATGGGAGGAATTTTTAGAAAAATTAAAAGAAGATTAGGCAAAACACACAAAATGGGTAATGGGTGAGAAGATTGTATTTGATGAAAGTCAATAAAGAGTAAAACAACAAGAAACTGTCGATACACAGAGGAAACTGCCACTTCCGATGTATATCGGCAAGAGGGGGGATAAAAAATCTGTGATGAATCATTTTTATTATACGATGGAAATCTATATCGGAAGCCCACATGAAAAATAAGGATATATTTCCGTATTTTTCAATTGAACTTGATTATACATTTCATAGTGATTATTTAATAGCTGAAGTAAATGTTAGAAGAGATTTATTAAAAACAGAGTTGTCATTGAAAGAATTTGAAAAAATTTTGATGGTGTTTGAAAACAGAAAATATAGGGTAAATTCTGCGTTTGTGCACTGTTACGGCGGAAATCATCGAAGATTTTTGATGTCAGGTATTTATAATGGATTGAATACGATAGAAGACGCGCGAATTGCAAATCATATAGGAAACTACAGGAATCATTGGAAGAATAAAATGGTAGGTGTATTTTATATGAATTGTGTTAGAAAAGAAGGAATGCCGGATTCAGTGTTCCATGCTATATGTAAGATTGTTGGAAAGAAAAATGCAATCCAGGAGAATAATCTGGTTCTGTTTAAGCTTCCACAATGTCCGATGTGGTATCGAATGAATCGCTATTTTCCCACATATAGCAGATGGATTGTGAAACATATTTTACAAAAAGAAAAAATATGCGAAAAAGATATGACATGGATAGCGGCGATATTAGATTTAATTTGATATACGAAGGGAAATTTTTATGAAACCATTTAAGTGGATGTTTGAAGAACAAAATGCAACAGAGATAGAGTATAAGGGCAAGCAAGTAAGTTCATTTTATCGATACGATAAAAAGGGGAAGTATCGACTAAAATTTACTTTTGTAAGTACTAATTCGCAACATGAACAGTCAATTATTTTACATTTGGATGGATTTAAAGGGAAGATATTCTGGAATGGAAAACGTTTTTAGGTGAGGATAAGTTTCGGTTTTACTGCAACGATATTGATTGGGATGATGACTTTGACGATTTGATTTTTGATCTTGAAATCGAAAAGGTGCAATATGAGGATTAAGCATTATTATTGTTTAAAAAATAAGTTTGGTTTATTGAGATTTCTGAATCGATATGAAATCCCTTATCAGACAGAAGATTCTTTTGAAGTACTAGGGACATCTGTTCAAGTAAGTGATAAGGAGTATCTATTTGAGTTGTATGAAGATCAGAAAGTGTATGAAAAATTTAAGCAACAGTTTCCATTTGTTTCAAGACTGGATTCGATTACAACCTGTGAATATTCCCAAGGAGAAATTGAAGAGGCGCAATGGTTGTTTGTTCGGAACAAAAGCGTGAAAGTGCAGTGGGAATATGATGAGTATGCATTTCAACGCTCCTGCGGTTATAAAAGACCATTTCAGAAAGAAATGGAATACCGACATGAGGAGCAGATTGGATATTTATCCGTTACGAAGCCTGTAAGGTGGGGAACAAGACAATTTTTCAGTGGGCCGAATGCAGCAGATGACCTTTTGTTTTGTTCGGACAAGACCAGAAGGATTTTAGGAAGTGTCTGGCAAGGTTTGGAATTCTGGCCGGTTAAGAAATATGCTTCCCAAGGGCAGATAAAAGATTTATATCAGTTATATTTTGCGGAAACATTGTCGATGGAAGCAATTGCAAACAAGCCGATCATATCTTGTCCCAAATGTGGAAACGCAATGATAAGAATTCCAAATCCGGTACAGAAGTTGGTGCTGGACAAAAATTATTTGAAAGATCAAACACATGTCTATAAAACAGGGGATGTGTTGACAGAGCAAAAAAGAGGGTATCATACATCTTCTTTCAATATTGTTTCACAAGAATTTTACCAGTATTGCGAAAGGTATGGTATGAATCGGAGCATGGTGTATGAACCGGTGAAG
>PPYE01001184.1_pt1 | contig 12465 bp, 10 predicted proteins | sample 1559881 | NCBI WGS metagenome assembly PPYE01 (sample SAMN08240022, study PRJNA423297) | Human gut metagenome, whole genome shotgun sequencing project.
CTGTTGATCCGAAAACCCCAAAAATCAAACTCCTCCATCCGATTCTTCACTCCGAAGCTGTCCAAAGTATCCCGGATCATCTTCGCCGCCTTCACTTCCCCCGCAGTACCCGCTTCTCTGACAAAATCAAACCCCGTCAAAAACTCCATCTGCCGCCTGCCACTGATTTCCTTCGTATTCATACCCCCACAACCTTTCTAAATTTTTTCCAAGTCCCCATCCACTGCTTATCGCTTTTCGCAACCCGCAGGAGACTTACTTGATTCGGTTAAATTATACACTATTTTTCAGCAAAAAAACTGCCTGCAGCTATTTTTCAGCCTACCCGGCCAAAAAATCTCCGCAGACAGTTTATATTTCATATCAGTAAATCATTTATATCTATATCCTAAGCCACAAACGAACCAACCGCAGCCGGAGCCCGGTAATCATAGTCGGAAACCTTGATCCCTGTAGCCGCTGTACTGGCGTGAACGATCTTGCCATCACCAATATAAAGAGCCACATGATCAATACAACCCTCACCATAAAAAACCAGATCACCAACCTCAATATCCGCAATACTCTTCTTCTCAGAAGCCGAACACTGAGCTGCAGCAACACGAGGAAGCTCATACCCAAACTCCGCAAACACAGACATCACAAACCCCGAACAATCCGCCCCGTTAGTCAAACTCGTACCACCATAAACATAAGGATTCCCCACAAACTGCAGCGCAAAATCCACAATCCCCCGCCGCTTCTCCAGACGCGCAGCCTCAGCAGCCTTACGCTCCTCTTCCGCCTTACGCGCAGCCTCAGCAGCCGCTTCAGCCTCAAGCCTCTCCTGCGCGATCACCTCAGCCTCAGCCTTCGCCTCCTGATACCCCTGAACCTCAGAAACCGTCTTATCCGCCAGAGCACTGGCAAAAGCAGAAATAGAATCCGCACCATCCGAAAAATCATCCTCAATAGAAAGCTCCTCCACATCTCCATCAGACACAGCACTGATACCATCCGCATCCGCAAAAACAACAGAAGGAACCACACCCACAAGAACAGCACTCAGAACAACAGCAGCAAATTTCTTATAAAACATAAACAATAAAACTCCTCTCAGAAAACCACGCAGCAGCACCCACCCATTCAGGCAGACATTCACAATCCACTTCGCCACGCTCCTCATTCGCCATTTTGTTACATTTTTATTAAATTTGTTACGCAAGTGTGTATCCTACCATAAAAACCCCCACCTGTCAAACCCCTTTCACAAAACCTTCACACACCAATCAGCCATCTAGCACAGCGACGATGCCCCAGCCCTCACCTTCACCACAGGAAACTCAACCTTTCTCCCAGCCATCCAGCACAGCGACGATGGCTTCCACAAGAAACTCAGCCCTTCCTCCCAGCCATCCAGCGCAGCGACGATGGCTCATCCCTCATCTTCAGACCACAGGAAACTCAGCCTTTCCTCCCAGCCATCCAGCGCTGCGCTGATGGCTCACCCAACTCCCGGGAATCCACTCAATCCTCCAGCCCTCATCAATCCCCACTTCCGCCAGTCGCCCCACACCCCCACCACTACCTCCCGCCCGGAACCGAACAGCCAGGGAGACGGGTGCCATCCGCCATCCACCATCCACCACAAAAAAGAGCGCTCCCGCAGCCCATCCAGCCCGCAAAGAACGCTCTCCTAATTTCCATCAGCTTACAATCATACACAATCACCTACGATCAGCATACAATCCCATACGATCGCATCAAATATAACTCATAAACCCCTTCCCAACAACCTCACTACTCTTAGTAACCATCAAAAACGCCTGCGGATCCACCTCATCAATAAACCTCTGCAGAAGCACCGCCTGTCTCACATCAACAACCGTCAGAATAATCTTCTTATCCTTATGCGAATAAACCCCCTCCCCATGATAAACCGTAGCACTCCGAGCCCCGTAGTAAGATCAAACACCATAAACGAAACAACAACGATCACACAATCCACCGCAAACAATGCACCCGAAATATTCATCGTAGAATACTTCTTAATGATCATCGCCACAATATCCGTGCCACCACCCGAAGCATTCTCAAAAAACAGCAGCGCCGCAGCCAGCGCCGGCAAAATGATCGCAAAGCAAAGCTCCAGCATAATATTCCCCGTCAGCGCCCTGTTCATAGGAAAAACCTTCTCAAACACATTCAGAAGCAAAGAAGAAACAACCGTAACATAAGCCGTCTTCACTCCAAAATCCCGGCCAAGAACAATAAACCCGATCACCAGCAAAATCAGATTGATCACCAGGTTGATCTGCGCAGACGTCATCGGAATAAAATGCGAAAACACAACCGCCATACCCGAAACACCACCAAAGGAAAAATTATTCGGAAACTTAAATACATAAATCCCCACATCCATCAGAACAACAGCAAATGTGATAATGATATACTCCATCACACGCTTTGGTATCAGATTTTTCATTAAAAAATATCCTCCTGATCTCCTCAAATAATTTTCACCGGTAACTACCAGTCAAAACCAGCAATCCCCGTATCCTCTTCGTTTATCATACCTTATATCACCAAAAATGCAAATAAAAAAAGACAGAGAAAAATACATTTCCCTGTCCCTTATATCAACGATCACGATCAACCACAGCTTACAGCCCGAAAAACCTCTCCAGAAATTCCGCCACACCATCATGATCGTTATCTCCGGTCACCTCATTCGCTGCATCCTTTACATACTGTTTGGAATTGCCCATAGCAACACCGATACCTGCACCCTCCAGCATTTCCAGATCATTCTCATTATCTCCGAAAGCGATCACATGCATCCGGTCAATACCAAGCTTTGTGCGAAGCATGGCAAGACCCACACCCTTATCCACGCCTGCTGCATTAAACTCCGCATTACCGCTGATAGAAGTAGTCACTGCCACATCATCCAGATCCTTCCATTTCTCACGAAGTGCCCTGCTGGTCTCCATATCATCAAAATAAATATTGATCTTCTCTGCCTGATCCAGAATATCTTCCTGATGATAAAAATCCTTAACATATTCATGTCTGCTGAGAAAATAATCTACAAAAGTTTTTTCCAGCAGAGCTTTATCCGCTACAGATGCCACATAATCTCTGGCATCCGCATCAGAATAGGCGATTCCGTTTGCATAAGCCTCTGCGATCCAGCCTTTTGCGCCACTGTTTTCCACATCCTTCAGGATTTTACTTACCATTCCTTTTGGCATGGTTTTTCGCCAGATCATCTCATTTTTATCGTAATCCCAGACAACACAGCCGTTTTCCACGATTCCCCATTTCACACCCCGGAGCACAGAAAACTCCTGGGGGATCAGCTCTCTGGTCCTTCCGGTTGCCGGTACCACATAATGTCCGTCATCGATCAGACGCTGCAGAACATTTCTGTTCCTTTCAGAAATCTTATTCTCACTGTTCAGAAGAGTTCCGTCCATATCCACTGCAATGATATATTTTTCCATAAATTCCTCCTGTTTGTCTTCTCCTCACAGGCAAAAAGCGCATCTGCACTGCACCCGGATATCCTTTGGCAGTACAGATACGCACAAATACTCATACCTGCTCTCTGTAAAGCAGAGACTTTTCTTCCACTTTACTACATATACAACAGCTCAGGAATTACCGAATCCTCATCATAAACGCCTCGTACGGTCTTAAGTCCGCTTTGATTCCTGTTCTGTCCTTATAGTTTGCAATCTTAAGATCCTCTTTATCGGACACATATTTCGCAAGACCTTCTGTACTTACCGTATCCTCAGAAAGGTTTGCCACCACGATCCACTGCTCTTTGTCGGAAGTTCTTAAATATGCAAAGATCTTCTCGTCTTCTGGAAGAAGGAGCTGATAGTCACCTTCTGTGAGAAGCTCTTCCTCATGACGAAGACAGATCAGATCCTTATAATAATAAAACACGGAATCATTTTTTTCCAGAGCTTTTTTTACATTGATCTCCTGGTAACGATCAGAAAGGCGGAACCATGGCTTACCGGTCGTAAATCCTGCATTTTCGCTGTCATCCCACTGCATCGGAACCCTGGCATTGTCACGACTCTTGTTCCATACTGCCTTGCGGAAATCATCCTCAGAAATGGTTTTGTTCTTAACGACAAGATCCTGATATGCATTACGAACCTCGATATCCTCGTACTCCTCCAGCGGGAACTGCACGTTTGTCATACCGATCTCCTCTCCCTGATATACATAAGGAGTTCCCTGCATACCATGGAGAACGGTAGCATAAGCCTTTGCACATTCCTCGCGGTAAGTAGTGTCATTTCCCCATCTGGAGATCACACGTGGCTGGTCATGATTTTCAAAATACAGAGCATTCCAGCCCTTGTTATAAAGCTTGTTCTGCCACTCACTCATAACACGTTTCAGATCACGGAGATCAAAAGGCTTCAATTCCCACTTTCGGTTTACAGAGCCCGGAATACGGTCGATGTTCATATGCTCAAATGTGAAGATCATATTCAGTTCCTCACGCTCCGGATCTGTAAACAGTCTTGCAACCTCCGGTGTGGAGCCCGGCGCCTCACCTACCGTCATACAGTCATATTTTGAAAGCACCTCCCGGTTCATCTCATGGATAAACTCATGAAGTCTTGGTCCGTTGCTGTGATATTTTCCTGTATAATACTTGCGTCCATCCGTTTTCGGGTAATCCGGGAAGGACTGATCCTTGGAAATAGATGCGATCACATCCATGCGCCATCCGTCAGCACCTTTGTCCATCCAGAATTTCATCAGATCATAGATTTCCTTACGGACGGTTTCATTTTCCCAATTGAGATCCGGCTGTTTTCTGCTGTAAAAATGAAGGTAATACTGGCCGCGCTCTTCATCATATTCCCAGGCACTTCCACAGAAGCTGGAGCCCCAGTTGTTTGGCTCACTGCCGTCTGCTTTCGGATCCTTCCAGATATAATAATCACTGTATTTGCTGTCTTTTGACTTCCGGCTTTCCACAAACCATGCATGCTCATCGGAAGTATGGTTGACAACAAGATCCAGAATGATCTTGATACCATGCTCATGAGCTTTTTGGATCAGCTCATCCATGTCCTCGTTACTTCCAAAGCCCGCGTAGATCTTCCGGTAATCACTGATATCGTAACCGTTGTCGTCCTGTGGGGAGTCAAAAACAGGGCTGAGCCAGATCACATCGATTCCAAGATTCTGAAGGTAAGGGAGCTTTTCAATAATACCCTTGAGATCGCCGAAGCCGTCCCCGTTGGAGTCCTTAAAGCTTCTTGGATAAATCTGATATACAACGGAATTCTTCCACCAATCTTTCATTTCTTATGTCTCCTTTATTTTGCATTGAGCAGATATTTATAATCCGTATTTGCCGCTTATTTATATCCCGCCAGATACTCTTCAACTGCCCTTTTTGCGGTCAGTTATTTCAATATAACTTTTTTCCAGGTTTTTTATAGGCGGACCACCTGGGGTCCGCCTTTTCATAGTTCTGATCTTTATCCTTAAGGTTTATGCAATTCCAAGAAGAGAGAGAAGGATGCTCAGGATGATAACACCGATGATCAGAACTGTGATGCTGATATTTTTCTTTTTCAGCAGATAGTAACACAGAAGAGTCAGTCCAAGGGGAACAATGCCGATAAAGATCTGGTCCAACATGTTCTGTAGATTCAGAACAGATTCACCCTTCATGGTGAGTTCATAAGTGGAGTTAAAGGTTACCATGCTGGCAGTCATACCGCCGACCATGATCAGACCTACAATGCTGGCAGCCTTTGTCAGGATGTTCATAAGACCGCTTGCATAAACCTTCTGGATGTATTCGGAACCAAGCTTGTAGCCCAGGAAGGTTCCGTAATATTTCACAAGAATAGACGGAATGTTGAAAAGAAGCAGGAACACGATCGGTGCCAGAACGTTTCCGGATGCACCAAGTCCTACTGCGATTCCGGCTGCGATTACACGGAGAACGCCCCAGAAAATGGAATCACCGATACCGGCCAGAGGTCCCATCAGGGAAGATTTCACCGCATTGATGGAGCTTGCATCAAAATCCTTCTGCTCGCTGTTTTTCTTCTCCATGGATGCCACAAGACCCATGATGAATGTAGATAAGGTGATGGTTGTATTGAAGTAAGACATACTTCTTGTGAGGGCAGCTTTTTTGCCTTCCTCATCGTTTTTGTAAAATTTATTGATAAAAGGCATCAGGGAATAGCAGAAGCCGGAAGCTCCCTGTTTTGCCGGGCTTACTGCCGCATACAGAGTAAAGGAACGCCAGAACGCTTTTCTCAGCATTTTTCTTTCATCTGCAGGAATGGATTTCGTTAAATTACTCATGAGAAAAATTCCTCCTCTTCTTCGTCAAGATATTCGTCAGCGCTACCGGCCGGTGAAACTGCTACTCTCTGTGCTGCAAGCTGATTCAGCTTGTAATCGTTCATACCAATGGAAATGGCAATGATCACACCGATCACGGCAAGGGCGATCAGCGGAAGGTTTAAGTATGCTGCAAGGACAAATCCCAGGAAGTAGAACATGCAGATCTTGTTGTCCCAGAGCATTTTCATCAGCATCGCCATACCTACTGCCGGAAGAAGTCCACCGCAGACGGTCAGGCCGTTCATAACAACATCCGGGATCGCATCCAGAAGTGCGCTGACTGCGTCAGATCCGAACAGGATTCCGAAGAATGCGAACAGGGAATACAAAAACCAGTTTACAGCCCAGAGTCCGTAATGAAGGGCGATAATCTGTTTCTCCTTGCCCTCTGCTGCCAGACGGTCGAAAGTTTTTGCAAACATACCTACAATAAAGATGTAGAGAACGGTCTTGATCTGAAGACCAAGGATACCAATTGGAAGTGCCAGTGTCAGGGCTACCTCAGAACCTTTGCCCAGCATGATGGCAAAAGCAGTTCCTACGGCTGTGGCGATTCCGGGTTCTGCCGCGGAAGCACCTCCGATGTTTACAACTCCCATAAATACGGCTTCCAGTGAAGCTCCGATGATCACTCCTGTATGAAGATCTCCAAGAAACAGACCTACCAGCGGTCCGATGACGATCGGACGGTTCAGCATGGTAAATCCGATCAGCTCTGCACCGCCGACACAAATAAATACGGCAAGTGCTACAAGAAATGCGTTTAACATTTTTTCTTTCCTCCCTTTTTTGTTACGTTTTACTTATTCAGTGGATACTCACATTCCACGATCTGCATTCAGATAATTATTACGTTCATTCTTTTTGATATGCGTCAGTTTAATTTATCCAGCACATCCTTCACAAGCTTCTGCTCATCATTCGGTACCTGCTGCATACAGGTCTTCGGTTCAAGAGCCACCAGCTCTTTCAGTGCCTGCTGTTCTGCTTTTGTCAGCATGATAGTCGGGGTCAGGACAAGCTTCTCGGAAACATCGATTCCATCAAAACGTCCCGTATTTCCTACATTGAGGAATCCGATCTCACCAACACTTTGTCTTATCTTCAGAGCATCCTTTACCGTTCTTGTCAGAACCAGAATACGCATCCTGGATGCCTTCGGATTGTTTAAGATACGAATGGCTTCATCCACCGGTTTGATCAGCGATTTGATTCCGCCCGATACGGCCATTTTCAATGCCATCTTCTGGGTGTTATCGTTAGCTGCCTCGTCGTTAGCTACCACGATTCCCTGTACAGCCAGCTGTTTGGTCCAGGTCATGGCAACCTGTCCGTGGATCAGACGGTCATCTACACGAAGTGCGGTGATCTTTGCTGTGGAATTGTCATAGGACTGGGGCGCCAGAGCTTTTTTCGGTGCGGATTTTTTTGCATACGATGCAGCATCTTCTGAAATCTGCGCAGTATTTTCGATACCCTGTGCAGTATCTTCTTCAGCATTTTTTTCAGATGTGGATTTCTTTCCACCGCCAAGGTCTACCATCTGAAGCTCTTCTCTGGCATCATCGATAAACTCCTGGATCTCCTCCTCTGTCACATCGTCATCCGCCATCATGACCTGCATCAGGACCGGAAGGTTGGTTCCTGTGATCAGCGTAACATTTTCTTTTTGGCTGTATCCCAGAAGCTTCTGATTTACGCTTCCTCCCATCAGATCTGTAAAAACGAAAATCCTGTCGTTTTCATGCTGTGCGAAATATTCTTCAAACTTTTTCTCCACATTGTCTTCCGGTGTCACATAAGCGTCGATGGTTGTAATCTCATCCATTTTTCCAACGATCAGCTCTGCTGTATAACGAATGCCGGAGGCCATTTTTCCATGTGTGGCGATCAGAATCTGTTTCATCTGGTATTCACTCCTTCTGTACTCTTTCCCTTTGGTTATGTACCTAACCTTTATGTTCACACTATAGCATCAAAGTTAGACTGTGTAAATAGGTTATGTACATAACCTATCATTGTAACAAGTTCAAAATCATGGTTTTGTGCAGGTTTCACATAGAACAGCAAATGCTTATTATCCACATCTTCAGCACGAACCTACACAGGATAACTCTTTTACGATTTCAGGTAAATTTACAAAAAGCCGAAAATACTCTGACTGTCAGACACTGACAGTTCCCGTATATTTCGGCTTTTGATATCTTTATATCTTAGATTCTCTATACTCTTACTATATTGAAAGTCCCGATTTTCTATTTTTCACAGTTCTGCAGTGACTTCTCGTATCTCTCCCCTTGATCAGATCAGGTACATTCTCTGCAGACTTACTTTTCCTCATGCTGCGGCTGTACAGATCTCCTGGGGATCAGCGTGACCGGAAGCATGATCTCATTTTCACGCTCTTTTTCCACTCCATTGATCCGTTCCATCAGAATTTCCACTGCAAGAGACGCCTTCTGCTCCACATTCTGACTGATAGTAGTCAGACGAGGCACGGAAAATTCCGCATAGCTGATGTTATCGTATCCTGCAATTCCGATCTCCTCCGGAATCTTTACTCCACGACTGCTGAAAAAGCTGATAGCCTCCAATGCATAGAGGTCCGACAGGAAAAACAGTGCGGCCTTTGGTTTTTTCCGCTGGAGCAGCCACGCATAGCTTTCTTTTCGTTTGGCGTAGTTCATTCCAAGAGCAGTAAACTGCACCTTCTGCTTTTTCTTTGCAAAATCCTTCGCCGCCCGCTGAGCGCCCATGTAACGAAGATGATCCACACCATTATCACGGCCTGCACAGACCTGGATATGCTCATAGCCGCATTCCAGAAGATATTTTGTCATAAGATAGCCGCCACTTTCGTCGTCCAGTCCGATATTCAGGACATGGTTTTCCTGGCCTGCATCAAGCTCACCATATGCATCAATAGAAACGATCGGTTTGTTGATCAGCTGATAGATTTTTTCGCAGTTGCTTTTGCTGAAGGAAATGGCAATAACACCATCTACATCCCAGCCCATGACCATCTGGAATATCTTATCTGTATCCTTTGCGGAATACAGCATCAGATAATATCCCAGTTCCTGCACGCATTTCTCGATAAAACCGATGATCTTTCCATAAAAAGGATCTCCGATGATAGAATCCTTGAAGTCTTTATGATAATTGATCACAACTGCGATCAGCTGGGATTTTTCTTTATTCAGAACTCTCAGTCCCATTTTCTGGACATACCCCATCTCCCGGATAAGATTCTCGATCTTCTGAATATTGGCAGGAGATACTTTTTTTGTTTTTCCATGTATGACGTTGGAAACAGTTGTTGTACTCACGCCTGCTCTTTGCGCGATTTCCTTAATCGTTGCCATTATCTTTCCTCCAGAGATATTTCTGTGCGGAAGCCACTGCATTGGCTCCGTCTGAAACAGCAGTTACTATCTGGCGAAGTGCCTTGGTACGAATATCCCCCGCTACAAAAACCCCTGGTGCGCTGGTAACACCCTCTTCTCCTGCACAGATATATCCATTTTCATCCAGCTTGAGCTGGTCCTTTACAAGTGTCGTATTAGGAACGATCCCCACAGCAATGAAAACACCTTCTGCGGTCAATTCCCTCTCTTCATTTGTTTTTATATTACGGATCTTAAGACCGGTCACTTCATCCTGTCCCAGGATCTCAAGGGGAACACTGTCCCACACCATTTCTATATTCTCACAGGCAAAGACTTTCTCCTGAAGTGCCTGATCTGCTCGAAGCGCATCACGGCGATGAACAAGATATACCCTTTCACAGAGGCCGGAAAGAAAAACTGCATCCTCTGCTGCCACGTTTCCTCCCCCCACTACCACTGCGGTCCGATCCTTATAAAAAGCTCCGTCACAGGTAGCGCAGTAGGAAACACCAAGGCCGCTCAGATCATCCTCTCCCGGGATATCCAGCTTCCGGTGCTCTGCCCCAAATGCAAGGATCAGAGTTTTCGCCTGATATTCATGCTTTTTTGTACGAATCGTCTTGATCTCTCCGGAAATATTTTCCAGGGAAAGAATCTTCTCTCGCTGCGGTTCCAATCCCAGCTTCCGGGCATGCGCCCCAAAGGCTTCTCCGAGATCCATGCCCGATATCCCCGGCATTCCCGGATAATTATCCACCGCATAGGTAGCTGTGACCTGACCGCCCGGTGCAAAGTTTTTATCGATCCATATGGTATTTAACCTGGCCCTGGACGCATAGATCGCTGCCGTGATCCCTGCCGGACCTCCGCCTAAAATTGCAAGATCATAAATATCACTCATGTTATTTCTCCATTTTTGTATATTTCCGCTCACATAATATCATAGATTCCGTAATTTTCCAATATGATAGAACAAAGCGCCACTCTGAAAGGACGTTACTGTTTGCTTCGAGACCATCAGCACTCTCCACATGGTATATGTCTGTAAACAGTAATGAAAGACTGTCTTATGTCTCTTAAAATCAGGAAAAATAAATCTCCTATTATCATCACTCTGCTTCTTATCCTGGCACTTCTCACCGGCCTTACTGCCGGTTATTTTTCCACTCACGGGATCACAGAAAACGGAAAATTCGAAGCCTTTTCCGGAAAAGTTTTTCAAAATGAAGTTTCCGGCAGCACCCTTACCCTCCATTATACCCTGGCACATCCGGAAAAACAGGGTATCCGGCGAAAAAAAGCTTCTCTTGGCACTGTCCCCACAGATATGAAAAATACATACCAGATCTGCAGCCAGTACGAAAAAAAGCTGAAATCCTTCCGCTACAGCCGCCTTTCCACGGAAAATCAGCTGACGCTGGACTCCATGCTCCTCTATTACCACACGGAAAAATCACTGGGCGACAATTATCTGCTTCAGGAGCCTCTTGGCCCAAGTCTTGGTATTCAGGCTCAGCTTCCGGTTCTTCTGGCGGAATATGCCTTTTATGAAGATCGTGATATCACCGACTACCTCAATCTTCTCACCACCATCCGCCCATACTTTCAGAGCATCCTGAAATTTGAAAAAAAGAAATCCGAAGCTGGCTTCTTTATGAGCGATACTACCCTGGACCGGGTCCTTGCACAATGCAGTGCTTTTATCCAGAATCCCGACAACAATTATATGCTGGAAATTTTCCAGAAAAAGCTATCCGAATATGGAAAACTTCCTTCCTCAGAGCAGAACGCTCTGGTCCTGACCCACCAAAATCTTATGAAAACAGAAGTCATCCCAGCCTATCAGGAACTTATGACCGGTCTGGAAGCTTTGCGTGGCACAGGAAAAAATGATCGTGGCCTGACTTATTTCAAGGGAGGAAAAGCCTACTATCTCTATCTTCTTCAGAGTCAGACCGGCTCTTACGTTCCTGTAAAGCAAATGGAAAAACGACTCTCCGGACAGCTTTCCGACGAGATCGGCATCGCAGGAACCATACTTCGACAAAACCCGGAGCTTCTGACTACTCTCAGCCGGGGAATCACTTTCAGAGAAATAAAGCCTGCCCAGATGCTGAATGCCTTGCAGCAGAAGATCCAAACAGACTTCCCACCTCTCACAGATGTCACCTTTGAGCTCCGCACAGTCCACGATTCCATGAAAGAATATCTAAGCCCCGCCTTTTATCTCACCCCACCTATGGATACCGGAACCCCCAATGTGATCTACATAAATCCGGCTGCCGGCTACCAGGGCCTGGAGCTTTTTACCACACTGGCACATGAAGGATTCCCGGGGCATCTTTACCAGACTGTCACCTTCCAACGCCAAAAATCCTCCAACATCCGAAATCTTCTCTGCACCTCCGGCTTTGCAGAAGGATGGGCCACCTACATCGAACCCTATGCCTACCAGTACGCCGCCGATTATATTCAGGATCCTTCTGCCACAGAGCTTGCCAGGATCTCCTGGCTGAACCGAAGCATCAATTTATGCATGTACTCCCTTCTGGACATTGAGATCCATTACAACGGCTGGACTCAGGCCGAAGCCGCCAGCTTTCTGAAAGCCTTTGGTATCGAAGACAGCGCCGTTGTCTCCGAGATCTACCAGTATATCCTGGAAACCCCGGGAAATTATCTGAAATAC
>PPYE01275920.1_pt1 | contig 12465 bp, 15 predicted proteins | sample 1559881 | NCBI WGS metagenome assembly PPYE01 (sample SAMN08240022, study PRJNA423297) | Human gut metagenome, whole genome shotgun sequencing project.
GATAAAGGGCCGGTAGACATAGGGCGGGGGCGGCATGCCGGGCAGCAGGTAGCGCCGCCGGTAGCGGCGGTAGCGCCAGCCGTCGGCGGCGCACACCACGACCACCACCAGGAGGATCAGCAGAAACAGCCCCATCTGTCCGACCACAGCGAACACATAGTCATTCTCCGGCTCAGGGTAATAGACAAAGTCGCGCCCGGGCTCAGACGGGACCACACTCCCCGCAGATGTGCCATAATAGCTCTCATACCAGCCATACACGTCGTCGAAAAAGGCGCGGGTGGCGCTGTCGTATTCTCCGGCGTCGTAGCCGCCGTAGAAGTCCGCCTCCAGCCAGCCCTCGATTTTTGAGGCCGGGAGGGCGTCTTCGATTCCGGAGCCCGCCATGGCCCACACCTTGTTCTCTCCCACGGCGTACACCAGCAGAAAGCCGTTGTTCAGACTCTCGTCACCGATGCCGCCCCAGCTCTCCGCCACGGCCATGGCGTAGTCGGCGGCATCCATGCCGTCCATAAAATCCACCGACACCACCACGATCTCGCCGCCGGTGTCCTCAAAGAGAGACTGGTTTTTGTCGATGATGTACTGCTCGGTCTCGCTGCTGAGCACGTCCGCCTCGTCCGCCACATAGCGGGCGGCGGTGGGCTCCGCCACGGCCTGGGCTCCCCCCGTCAGGAGAGCCGCGCCCAGCAGGGCCGCCGCAAGCTGTCGTCTCATGCCTCTCGCTCCTCTCATCGGAAGGTCTCCGCCGGGCGCACAAAGGTGAGCGTCCCCAGCACTCTGGCGGGGAAGCCCCCCAGCACCCGCTCGTTGTAGCGGTCGGCGGCGGCGTTGTAGCCGTCCCGGGCGATGGTGTCCTGCTCGGCAGCCAGGTCGGTGCGGAACCCCTTGACATAGTCCGCGTCCCGTCCGCTCAGGGCGCAGTCCTCCAGCTTGAGAAAGACGGTCTCCGCGTCCCCTAGCAGGCGCTCATACGCCGCGCGGGCCTCAGTGATGCCGCCGCTCTCCGCCAAGGCCGCCCGGCTGTCCGTCAGCTCGCCCAGCTCACCCTCGTCCAAGTACCGCCCCGCCACGGTGAGCAGGTTGGCGGTGATGTCCAGGCAGTCCTGGAGATCACCGGCGATGGGCGCAAACTGCGCCTCCACCTTCTCCCTGGCCTGAACCAGGGAGCGGTGGGAGCCCAGCAGGACGGACAGGACAATGACCACCGCCAGCACCACCATAGCGCCGGTGTGGGTTTTCAGAAATTTCATGGGATTTCCTCACTCAAATGTGTCGGGCGGAGCTCAGCCCCGCAGCTCCAGGAGCTTCTGCTTGAGCTGGCCCTCGATTCTCCCCAGCTCGGCCTCGGCCTCCCGGCGCTTCTGGGCCCCCTCCCGCTGGATGTTCATGACCTCATCCAGGGTGGAGATGAGCTGCTCATTGGTGTGCTGGAGGGTCTGGATGTCCACCACGCTCCGCTCGGCCTCCCGGGCGGTCTCGATGGTGCCCATCTTGAGCATGTCGGCGTTCTTCTTCAGCAGCTCGTTGGTCATGTTGGTCACCGCGCTCTGGGCCGCGGTGGCCTGGCGGGAGTGCTCCAGGCCCAGGGAGAGCACCATCTGGCTCTTCCACAGGGGGATGGTGTTCACCAGGGAGGACTGGATCTTCTCCAGCATCAGGGTGTCGTTGTTTTGGATCAGCCGGGTCTGGGGGCCCATCTGGATGGAGATCATGCGGGTGAGCTCCAGATCGTGGAGCTTCTTCTCAAAGCGGCTGCACATGTTGGTCAGGTCGTTGTAGGCCTGGGCGTCCTCCTGGGTGCCGGACTGGGCCGCCTTCTGGCGGAGCTGCTCCAGCTCGTTGGCGCGGACCTGGTTCAGGCGCTTCTTGCCCGCCAGAATATACATGGTCAGCTCCTTGTAATACTTGGTGTTGAGCTCGTACATCTGGTCCAGCATGGCGATGTCCTTCATCAGGGTCACCTGATGGCCCTCCAGCACCTCGGCGATCTTGTCCACGTTGGCCTCCGCCTTGGTGTAGGCCACCTTCATGGCCTCCAGCTCGTTTTTCTTCTTTTTGAAAAAGCCGAAGATGCCCTTCTCGTCCTCCTCCTTGCCGAAGCCCTTCAGCTCCACCACCAGGGAGGACAGGGCCTGGCCGATCTCCCCCAGATCCTTGGTGCGCACGGAGTTGAGGGTGCTCTCGGAAAAGCCGGCGATGTTCTTCTGGGCCGCCGCGCCGTACTGAAGCACCACGTTGGAGTCGGTCAGGTCGATCTGCTTGGCAAAGTCGTCCACCATCTTCCGCTCCGCCTCGGTGAGCTTGCTCTCGTCGAGCTGGATGGCCTGCTCGTCCTTGGCCTTCTGGACCGCGGCCGCATCCACCGCCCCGGTGGGGTCCAGGGTGAGGGCGGGCGCCTCGGGGGCCTGGGGCGCCTCCGCCGCCGCTGCGGCGTCCAGGTTGGGAGTGAGGGTCAGTTCCGGGGTAAAATCCGTCTTGTCAGCCATATCGCAGTTCCTCCATTGTTATGATTGTCCCATCTGCATTCCGCCGAGCCCCTCTTGGGCCAGCATCTGCTCCAGAACGGTGATGTCTGTGGATATATCCAGCGCCTCGTCGGCGAACAGGGCGTCGAGCTGCTTGTCAAAGGCCTCCACCACTTTGTCCATCATGGCGTCGATGCGGCCCATGGTGCCGTCGATGTTGGCCCCCTCCACCCCGGCGGCCCCCATGCGGTCATAGGCGTTGAGCAGCTTGAGGGTGGTGGGCAGATAGTAGTTCAGAAACCGGCGAAGCTGGGGCAGCTTGGCCGGCTGCCCGGCCACGATGTCGAAGATCTTGCCGGTGACCTCCTCCATGTGGACAATCTGGGCGGAGAGCTTGGCGTCCTCGATGTTCTCGTCCAGCCGCCGCAGCTCGGCCAGCGCCCGCGCCCGCTCGGCGGCCAGTGGGTCCTCCGGCGCGGCATGCTCCGGTTCCGGTTCCGGCTCCGGCGCGGGCTCCGGGTCGGGCAGGATCAGCACCTTGTCGGGAAAGAGCTTCCGCCCCCCCAGCCAGGCGGCCGCCGAGACCGCCGCCGCCAGCGCAAAATGCCACCAGGCATACAGGGGGGCCAGCACGGCCCACGCCGCCCACACCGCCGCCGCCAGATAGAGGGGGGCCGGAGATTTTTTCACAATTTTCGCCATTGACATTTCCTCCAAAAACGAGGTTAGCTTCATTGTACCTTTCCCCGCCCCAGGTGTCAATAACACGTTGACTTTGGGCGGAAAAGTCATTATGATAGAAGGAAATATGGTATGATACGGAGAGGAAGTCTGCCCCATGCTGACATTAAAGGAATTCAAGGAGGCCCGCGGCGTGCTGTCCGGGGTGATCCGCAACACCAGTCTAGTCTACAGTCCCGCCTTTTCCAAGGCCACCGGCAACCAGATCTATATCAAGCCGGAGAATATGCAGGTCACCGGGGCCTACAAGATCCGGGGCGCCTACTATAAGATCAGCACCCTCAGCGACGAGGAGAAGGCCCGGGGGCTGGTCACCGCCTCTGCGGGCAACCACGCCCAGGGCGTGGCCTACGCCGCCCAGGCCGCCGGGGTGTCTGCCACCATCGTCATGCCCACTACAACCCCGCTGGTGAAGGTCAACAACACGAAGGACTACGGGGCCAAGGTGGTGCTCCACGGGGAGACCTTCGACGACGCGGCGGAGCTGGCCGCCAAGCTGTCGGAGGAGGAGGGGCTCACCTACGTCCACCCCTTCAACGACCCGGCCATCGCCACCGGGCAGGGCACCATTTCCTATGAGATCTTTCAGGATCTGCCCGACGTGGATGTGATTCTGGTGCCCATCGGCGGCGGCGGACTGGCCACCGGCGTGTCCACCCTGGCCAAGCTCCTCAACCCCAACGTGACGGTCATCGGCGTGGAGCCCTCCGGCGCGGCCTCCATGAAGGCCAGCCTGGACGCCGGCCATGTGGTCACCCTGGACCGGGTGGAGACCATCGCCGACGGCGTGGCCGTCAAAACCCCCGGCGACCAAATTTTCCCCTATATTCAGAAAAATATCGACGACATCATTACCATCCCTGACGACGAGCTGGTGGACGCCTTCCTGGATATGATGGAAAAGCACAAGATGATCGTGGAGAACGCGGGCCTGCTGCCCATCGCCGCCCTCTCCCATCTCAAGTGCCGCGGTAAGAACGTGGTGCCTGTCCTCTCCGGCGGCAACATGGATGTCATCACCGTGGCCTCCCTGGTGCAGCACGGCCTCATCAACCGGGGGCGGGTGTTCACCTTCTCCGTCCAGCTCCCCGACCGCCCCGGCGAGCTGCTGCGGGTGGCCCAGCTCGTGGCGGAGGCCAACGGCAACATTATCAAGCTGGAGCACAACCAGTTCGTCAACATCAACCGCCAGTCCGGCGTGGAGCTTCGCGTCACCCTGGAGGCCTTCGGCCACACCCACAAGCGGGCCATTCTGGACGCCCTGTGCGGCGCGGGCTATGCGGCCCGGGAGTGCCACACCAACGACTTCTACCACTGAGCCCCGCAGGCGCGGCCTGTGCTGGAACCACCGGCGTATCCGGGGGAACCCTTCCCCCGGATACGCCTATATGATGCGGCGCGCTTCCTCCGGAGCATGGGCCGCCGGGCCGGCGCCGCGTGGGCGCGGGGGAGAGCCGGCGGGGCCCCGGGCGTCATCCGCTTGGTGTATCTTATGTGCCCGCTCCTCCGTTTGCCCCGCCCCCGGTTGAGCCCTGGGGCCTATCCTACCACGGAATTCTGAACTTCCCTTCAAGGAGTGGTAAAAAAATGATTAAAATTGCCCCCTCCATTCTCTCCGCGGATTTTGCCAACCTGGAGCGGGACATCCGCCGGGTGTCCTCCGCCGACTGGCTGCATGTGGATGTGATGGACGGCTGCTTCGTCCCCAATCTCACCATTGGCGTGCCGGTGGTGCAGTCCATCCGCAAATGCACCGGCATGTTTCTGGACGTGCACCTGATGATCGACAAGCCGGTGCGCTATGTGGAGGCCTTTGCCCAGGCTGGGGCGGATCTCCTCTCCGTCCACCTGGAGGCCGACCACCCCACTGGCATCGCCGAGGCCCTGCGGCGGATGGAGGCCTGCAAGGTGAAAAAGGCGGTGGCCCTGCGGCCCATCACCGCCCCCTCCGCCGTGCTCCCCTACCTGGAGGGGCTGGACATGGTGCTGGTGATGACGGTGGAGCCCGGCTTCGGCGGCCAGGCCTTTCTGGAGCACCAACTGGACACCATCCGCCAGGTGCGCGCCCTCATCGAGCGGTATAACCCCTCCTGCCGTCTGGAGGTGGACGGCGGGATCAGCGTCAAGACAGCCCCGGCCGTGGTCGCCGCCGGTGCGGACACCCTGGTGGCCGGCTCGGCGGTGTACGGCGCGGCCGAGCCGGCGGCGGCCATCGCCGCCCTGAGGGGGGACTGACCCATGCAGTACTTCCCTCCCGCCCTGGAAAAGCTGGTGGAGCAGTTCGCCCGGCTCCCCGGCATCGGCCGCAAGACCGCCCAGCGGCTGGCCTTCTTCGTCCTCTCCCTGCCGGAGGAGGACGCCGCCGCCTTCGCCGACGCCATCGTGGGGGCAAAGGCGGCCATCCACTGCTGCCCCGTGTGCCAGAACTTCTCCGAGGGGGACGGCCTGTGCCCCGTCTGCCAGGACCCCAAGCGGGACACGTCGGTCATCTGCGTGGTGGCCGATCCCAAGGACGTGGTGGCCATGGAGCGCTCCCGGGAGTACCCCGGCCTCTATCACGTGCTCCACGGGGTGATCTCCCCCATGAACCACGTGGGCCCCGACGACATCCGGGTGAAAGAGCTGGTGGACCGGGTGGCCAAGGGGGATGTCCGGGAGGTCATCATGGCCACCAACCCGGACACCGAGGGGGAGGCCACCGCCATGTACCTCTCCCGCCTGCTCAAGCCCTTCCAGGTGCGGGTCACCCGCCTGGCCTACGGCATCCCGGTGGGCAGCCATCTGGAGTACGCCGACGACGCCACCCTCATGCGCGCCCTGGAGGGCCGGAGGGAGATGTAGGATGCGCCGGGTGCTGGTCATCGGCTGCCCCGGCGCGGGCAAGTCCACCCTCACCCGCGCCCTGGCGGAAACGCTGGGCCTGCCGGCCGTGTATCTGGACCGGCTGTGGTGGAAGTCCGGCTGGATCAACCGCACTCGAGCGGAGTTCGAAGCCCGGCTGGACGCGGCCCTGGCGGGGGATGCCTGGGTGATGGACGGCAACTACCTGCGCACCCTGCCCCGGCGGCTGGAGCGGTGCGACGCGGTGCTCTTTCTGGACTACCCCAGGCGGCTCTGCCTGTTCCGGGCCCTCCGGCGGATCCTGCGCTGGCGCGGGCGCACCCGCCCCGATATGGCCGAGGGCTGCCCGGAGCGGCTGGACCCGGCGTTCATCCGCTGGATCTGGGACTTCCACCGCACCCAGCGGCCCCGGGTGCTGGAGCTTCTGGACGGCTGGAAGGGCGAGGCGCATATCTTCCGCAGCCCCGCCCAGTGCGCCGCTTTTCTTGCACAGCAGAAAAACCAAAACACCCCAGGGATGGAATGACCATCCCTGGGGTGTCCGCCTATGCCCGCGCCAGCACCAGTTCGTCCAGCGGAATGCGCTCCGTCCGCCACCGCTCCGGGCTGGCAGGCGCGCCGTCCGCGTATCCGACGGCCAGAATGTTCACCGGCTCCAGGTGCTCCGGCAGGCCGAGGGCCGCCTTCACCGCCTCCGGCTGGAAGTAGCAGATCCACACCGAGCCCAGCCCCAGGGCCGACGCCGCCAGCATCATGTGGTCGGTGAGGATGGACGCGTCGATGTCTGTGGTCTGCTTGCCGTCAAAGGGCCGCTTCCACGCCCGGCTCCGGTCGGCGCACACCACCACCGCCAGGGGCGCGCCGTAGAGCTCCGCCGCCCCGGCCAGCCGTCTGCGCCCGTCCGGCGTCTCCACCACCAGCAGGCGCACCGGCTGGCAATTGGCGGCGGTGGGGGCCGCCTGGGCCGCCTCCAGAAGCTGCTCCACCTTTTCCGGCTCCACCGGACGGTTCTGATATTGGCGCACCGAATAGCGCGCCCGAACCAATTTCAAAAAGTCCATCTCGGATACTCCTTTACGAGGTTGTATTTCAGGCCGGCCTGTACTATCATTATATCCGAATCCATCTTCCGCGCAAGAATGTACTTTTCGGGTAGATACTACCCAAATGGAAAGGAGCTCCCCTATGGAAATCCCCTGCTGCGGCTTTACCTGCCCCGTTGAGGCCACCCTGCGCCTTGTGGGCGGAAAATATAAAGCGGTGATCCTCTGGCACCTGATGGACGCGGGCACCCTCCGCTACCACGAGCTGCACCGGCGCATCCCGCGGGCCACCGACAAGATGCTGGCCCAGCAGCTCCGTGAGCTGGAGCGGGACGGCCTGCTCCGGCGCGCCGTCTATCCGGTGGTGCCGCCCAAGACGGAGTACAGCCTCACCGACTTCGGCCGGAGCCTCGCCCCCATTCTGGACGAGATGTGCCGCTGGGGGGAGTGGTATCTGGCCCAGAGCAGCTCCGCTTCCTCTTCACAATCTTGAAAAAGGGCCCTCCGCCGCCGGAAGTTCCGGCGGCGGAGGGCCCTTTCCGCGCGCTGTCTGATTACGCCATCTCCCCGGCCAGGGAGCGCTCCATGTAGTCCCGGATGATCTCCGGATCGCCGGTCTGGCCCAGCACCCACATGAGCTTGGTCACCGCCGCCTCGGTGGTCATATCCCGGCCCTGGATCACCCCCTGGGCCAGAGCCCTCTGCCCCACCTCGTAGACGGAGAAGTCGCTGGGCTCGTAGAGGCACTGGGAGCACACCACCACGGTCATGCCCGCCCGGGCGGCCGCCTGGAGCTTGGCGATCAGATCCCGCCGGACGAAGTGCAGCCCCCCAGCGCCGAAGGCCTCGATGACGATGCCCCGGTAGTGCATCTGGAGCAGCATGTCGAAGATCTCCGGGTCGAGTCCGGGGGTGAGCTTGATGAGGAATACCTTGTCGCACAGCTTGTCCCGCAGGGCGCACGCTCCGGCGGGGGCGGGGATGGCCTCCCGGTGGATCTGCAGCCCCTTGCCGTCCACATTGGCGGCCAGGGGCCAGTTGACGCTCTCAAAGGCATCGAAGTCGGTGGTGCGGGTCTTGACCGCCCGGCAGCCCAGAATCACCTTCCGGTCGAAGGCCAGGAACACCCCCGGCACGCCGGAGGCCGCCATGGCCAGGGCGGTGCGCAGATTCTCCATGCCGTCGCTGAGGGGGTGGGCCATGGGGAGCTGGGCCCCGGTGAGCACCACCGGGATGGAGATGCCCCGCAGCATAAAGGAGAGCACCGAGGCGGTGTAGGCCATGGTGTCGGTGCCGTGGGTAATCACGATGCCGCTGTACTCCATCCGGTTTTCAAAGACGTGGCGGGCGATGGTCTGCCACTCCTCCGGCTGGATGTTGGAGGAGTCCAGGTGGAGGATATCCCGGATCGTGATGTCGTAGCAGTCCATAATTCCCTGGGGGAGCAGCCCGGCCAGGGCCTCCCCGTCCAGGCCGGGGGCCAGTCCCTCCGCCGTGGGCAGAGAGGCGATGGTGCCCCCGGTGGTCAGCAGCAGGATGTGGGGCCGCACTCAGAACACCTCCGCCAGGGCCTCCGCACGGCGGGCGGCGTCGGCCAGAAGCGCCTCCTTGTCGTTGCGGATATCGTCCAGCCCCTCGGCGTCCAGACACTGGAACTCCGGGATGCCGTACATAGTGCACAGGGCCTTCAGCACGGGGGTGGCCGTCTCCATGGGGGTGCCGGCGTAGTTGCCGCCCCGGGTGGTGATATAGAGCAGCTTGGAGGCCCGGCACAGCCCCACCATGGCCCCCTCCTCGCTGTAGCCAAAGGTGAGGTCGGTGACGGAGATGCGCTCCAGGTAGATCTTCAGGATGGCGGGGAAGCTCATATCCCAGAAAGGGGCGGCAATGACGAGCTTATCCGCCGCCGCGAACTGCCAGGCGGGCTCAAACATGGGCTGCTCCAGCTTGCCCGCACTCCAAAGCGCGTCCCGCTCGGCCAGCACCTCCGGGTACTGTGGCTGGAGCCGGGCGGCGCAGAGATCCCGCTCGGTGATCACCGTATCCGGGTGGGCCGCCCGGTAGGCATCCAGAAAGCGCCGGGCCAGCTTCAGCGTGCGGGAGCGCTCTCCACGCACGCAGGCGTTGATAAAGAGAAGGTTTTCCATCGTAATTCACACTCCTGAGAGAAGGATTTCCAGTCTGCTCCTATCCTATCACAGGGCATGGCGGGATGCAAGCCTCCACTAGCCTCCCGGCCATCTGAGCCAAGTCCCCAGCCCGCGTTCCGGCAGAGGGCGCGGAATTCCTCATCCCCCCGCCGCCTTGTCGTCACGGCGCAGCGTACCCTCTCCCCCGTCTGCCAGAAGCATGCCGTCCATGTGCTGAGTCTGCCCAGCCGCCAGCCCTCCGCCCCCAGCCGATTGAGCCACGCCTCCGCCGTCTTGGCATCGCTCCCATCAAAGTAGAACCATTTCCTCATCGTCCTCTTCATCATTCTTCCCCCTTTCTTGTGTGGGGCATCGGCCCTACGCCGCAGTCTGATATGCGCCCCGTAGGGGCGTCCCTTGTGGCCGCCCGCGCTTTTCCGGCGGCACGCCGGAGCGCTGCCGCCGGATTTGCTCCCCTGTAGGGGCAGGTGCCCTCACCCGCCCGGGGGGCCTGTGGGTATCGGCCCCTACGCCCCTTCCGCCAGCCAGGCGCGGATGTCCGCCAGGGTTTTGGCACCGGTCAGGTCAATCTGATTGCCCTCGATACGGAGCACTTGGTTTCCATTTCGTAAAATCAGGCCCTCATATTCCCCGCTGGAATAGCTCCAGGCCCGGTCGAACCCCAGCTCCACCGCCCGGAGAGCCGTCGGCCTGTGCCGGTGGAATTCCCGCTGAAGTCGTTTTTCGTCCCCTTCCGCAGCCCGGAAATCCTCACAGATCCACTCCGCCAGCCAGCCGGCGCGGCAGTCCATCCGCTCCACCCACAAATCGCCTTCCTCCTGATCATAGCGGCAATACTCGAAGGATGCGGCCGCGATGGAGTTCTGTTCCCTTGTATAGGCGGAATAGCCGTCTATATAATTGGTCTGCCCTTCTCCAACGCTCAACAGGAGGCACAGGACGAGGACGGCAATCAGCACTCCCTCTATCAGCGGGCGTATCCCCCGGAGTCTGGCTCCCCACCGCCGTGGTACGGGAAAGGGCTCCCCCTCTGCCACCACCTGGCGGCATTTTGCCCGGTAGCGGAGCACCCGCACCACGAAAAACAGATCCATTCCCAGCCACAACAGCACAAGGGTCGCCATGGCCATGGAGATATTGGACAGGAACAGCTCCCACATGCGGGGGTGCTCCCTGATGTACCCCCCTACGGTCCAGATGGACCAATAGACGGCCAGATAGGACAGGCTCCACACCTGGTCGGCCAGGGCCTTCTTCCACACGTCCGCCCACTCTACATCCTCGTCGGTCTGGAGCGGAGCGGGGTCGGTCCCCTCTTTGGCCCGGAAGTAAAACAGTCCCCCGTCCTCCTCCAGCAGCTCCCATCCGGCCTCCCCGCAGAGGGTCAGATAGTCTGACCGGGCATCCCAGTCCTTTTTCCGCTCGCTCTTCCACCGGGCGGGCTCCACCCAGCACCGGCGGGGGCGCTCCGCACGCCGGAAGGTGGCGGTAAACAGCCCCACCTCCTCCAGCTCCCAGCCCCGCTCCGCCTGCTCGTCCAGCTCCGCTTGGGCCGCCTTGGCATCCTCGACGGTGTAGCGGAACCAGCGGATACTCTTTTGCTTCCTCATGTCTCTCCCTCCAGCCTAGACAGCACTTCGTCCAGCCACATCTCGTCTGGAAGCGCGCCGCCCTTCATCCGAAACAATGTATTCCCCCGCTGAAGCACCCATCCCGATTCTCCCCGGTCAGCCGTCTCCGTTCGCTCCCCGCTCCGGATGTGCCACACACCCTCATACCCCTCCAGAGGCGGTTGCCCAGCGGCCCCCAGTTGTCTCCTGCACCACTCCGCCGTCCAGCCCGCCGCCGCCCGGCGGTTCAGTTCAGCCTCCGCCGCCTTCATATCCATCATTGGATAGGTAAACAGGGAAAAACGCCGCTTCATGACTCTTCCTCCTTTTGAAGCACCCGCTCCATGTCCGCCGCCTGCTTCTTGATACGCTCATATTCATTTTGAAGGGTCCGCTCCCCCTCCGGCATCAGAATGTAGTATTTCCGGTTGTCCTCCGTACGGGTGCGGCGGATGAGTCCGTCTTTCTCAAAGCGCTCCAGCAGAGCGTACAAGGTCCCCGCCCCCACGCTGACCCGGCCACCGGTGAGCTCGGTGATGGCCTGCATGATACCGTAGCCGTGCCGTTCCCCACGCAGGGACAGCAGAACATAAAACATCTGCTCGGTCAGGGTTTCCAGCCTTTTTCGGGCCACGCGCTCACCTTCTTATATGTCGAATATCGCTATAATCATACTATACCGATATTCGATATAAGTCAAGCAAAAAAGAGGAGCCGTTCCCGGCTCCCCGTTTGCTCCGTTTAAAGGCTAGCTCTAAGCCTGCTCTCCTTCCCATTCATTGACAGGCCCCAGCCCTACAGTCGGACCGGCACCGCTCCGGCGATCGTCATGGAGTCGGGCGTTACCATGCACTCCCGAGCCAGGATCTGCACGTCGGCTGCGGCAGCCCGCCGCAGCGCCGCACCAAAGGCCGGATGGGTGTCATCATTAGGTGCGAATTCCCGCATGCCGGACATCTGGAGCACAAAGCACACCGCCGTCTCATAGCCCTCGGCCCGACAAGCGATCAACTCCTCCAGATGTTTGACCCCCCGTTCCGTAGGCGCGTCAGGGAAGCGGGCATAGCCGTTTTCCTCCAGCGTGACGCCCTTTACTTCCACAAAACCGCGCCGCCCGGTGGATAACTCCCAGTAAAAATCAAAGCGAGAGTTTCCCCAGGTCGTCTCCGGCCGCAGGAGAGACAACCCCGGCAGGAACCCGCCGCCTTCGGCCCACTCCCGGAATACCTGATTGGGCGCCTGGGCATCCATGTTGATCAGCAGCCCGCCCTTCTCAACCGCAATCAGATCATAGCGGGTTTTCCGGTTTGGGTTGTCGCTCTCCTGCAAGTAGATGACTGCCCCTGGAGTGAGGAGCTCCCGGCAGCGCCCGGTATTTTTGACATGGCAGACCACCCGCTGGCCATCCAGCTCCGCATGGGCGATAAAGCGGTTCGGGCGATCCACAAACACCCCGCGCCGCACCCCTGAATAATGCACGCTCTCTCACTCCTCTTCAAGAAAAGAAAAAACGGACTTCATACGAAGTCCGTTTTTTGTGTCGGCGTTACCTATCTTCCCGGTCCGTCTCCAGACAAGTATTTTCGGCGCAGGTGAGCTTAACTTCCGTGTT
>PPYE01321096.1_pt1 | contig 12465 bp, 15 predicted proteins | sample 1559881 | NCBI WGS metagenome assembly PPYE01 (sample SAMN08240022, study PRJNA423297) | Human gut metagenome, whole genome shotgun sequencing project.
CCTGTACTGGGTCAAATACGCAGAGCCGGGGCTTGAAATGCCTGACAAAGCGTTCCATCTCCTGGGAGCTGAACTTCAGGTTCCGCAGCAGCCCGGTTTTGTCGGCCAGGAAATCCGGGGTGATGATATTTTTCATGTCGGCGCCGGCCATCCGCAGTTTGCGCTTGAGCTTCTTCCTCACGCTGTCCTCCGTGGTGAGAAATGCCACCCGGGCGGGCTTCCTGGTATGGCCTTCCGGGTCAAGCAGGCAGGTCTTCCCGCTGCTGATCGCGGTGATGATGTTGCACCAAAGAGTGGTCTTTCCTATGCCCCCATCTGCCGCCAGCAGGGTGATCTGGCCGTCTGGCATCCATCCCGGGATCAGCCAGGTGGCTTCTTCCTCCTGGAAATCCTCCAGGGGACGGAAGCAGTCATAGAACGCCGCCGCTTCCGGGTCCGGCTCCGGGTCGTATTCCGGCGTCACCATTTCCAGGGCTTCCAGGTTTAAGAGCTGTTCCTTTTCCTGCCCTGGGTGCATGGCCAGCACGTCGGAAATGTCCCCGTGCTCCTTCAGGTTGTCCCATTCCTGGGTGAGGTCCAGGATTTTGACGGAAGCGGCGGCCCCCTGCAGCTCTCCCGCCGCTTTCCGGGCGAAGGCTCTTCCGGGCGCGTCGTTATCTTCCAGGATCACTACGGCCTTTCCCCTGAGAGCTTCCGTATACTGGGGCAGCCATTTGCTTGCGGCTCCGTCAGGCGGGGAAGCGGCGGCTAAGCCGTGGGCTTTCAGTGTTTCCACGTCCTTTTCCCCCTCCACCAGGTACGCCTTTGGAGATTGAGACAATGCGGGGAGGTTATACAGGACAGGAGCCGTCTCCCCGCGTCCCTTCTGCCATTTCCCGGCGCTGTCCTTGTGGCTCCAGGTAAAAGATTTCTTGCCGTCCTGGCGCTTCCAGCGTGTTTTCTGATACAGAAAGCGGCCGCTTTCGTCCAGGTAGTTGTACCGGGCCACGATCTCCCCCAGGCCGCCGCTTTCCCTCTTTTCTGTGGTAAATAAGTCTTCCAGCGTCAGCCCCAGGGCTTCCACGATCTCCCGGCTTGTACATCCGGCGTGGCAGTTCAGCAGAATTTTCCCATCTCTGCCCGTGGAAACAGAAAGGCTCGGGGCGTTGTCCTCGTGGGCCGGGCAGATTGCGCTTGCCTGGTTCCCCGTTCTATGTACTCCTTCCAGGCGGGCGAGGAATTCTTCATAGGTCAATGTCCCACCGCCTCACCGTCAATGAAGTAATCCAGCCACTGTTCCCGGGGGATTTCCAGCAGCTTCCCAATGGCCTGTATCTCTTCTGTGTTCCACGGCTCTTTGCCGTTTAGGCGCGTAGAGATATAGGCTATCTTTCTGCCGATCACCGGCTCTAGGTCGATCTGCCGCACGTCCTTTTCGAACATGAGGGCCTTTAGCTTCGCGTACTTCCTTCGTGCCATATTTCGCACTCCTTTCCGTATAACTTCATCCAGTCTTCCAGGGTCATAGTGACGAGCCAGGGTTCCCGGTTCTTTCGGTGGAATAATACGGGCATTCCATCCCGAAAGCGGCGGCTGTCCCGGATCGCCTGCTGCATGGCCTCTGAAACGTTCAGCCGTTCCACTCGCTTGCACTCAATGTGGATTCCCGGCAGTCCTACGAGGTCGGGAACTTCCCCAAAGGACAGGGAACCGCCCCGCTTCGCGCTGTAGCCGTATGTCCTGAGAATCTCCGCCAATTCCCTTTCTCCGCCCGCGCCTTTGCGCTGTGATGCTTTCCCCGTCAAACTTCCAGTTCCTCCAGCTTGCGGGTGAAATCCTCCCGCAGCCGCTTCGCTTCCCGTAAGAATTCCTGCAGCGTGGTGATCTCTTTCGCCGCCACCTTCTCCCGCAGGAAGCGGGCCGCCAGATACTTTACTGCCTGGGTCATGGTGGAAAAATAATGGGGGTCGCGGAACCTGGTCTTCTGGTCTTTCCCCACGTAGGGCCTGCCTACTATGTACTGCTTGCTGTCTGCCCCGGCATAATAACCGTTGATTAACTCAATCATGTAGCTCCTCCTTTCTTCTCTCTTGTACGCATTTAGAACCCGTTTTAGAGGGGGTAAGGTAAAATTACCCTGCTTAGCATTTTTCGAAGCTGGGAACCCGCATAAATGCAGAGTTTTTTCTGGTCTAAATGCGTACACTCTTACCGTATTCCCGCCGCTTTCGCATGGACAATTAGAAGCCGTTTTCAGGGGGTGGACGTGAAATTATACTGCCCTCTGATTTTCGAGCCTGAAAACCCGCATAAATACTGGGTTTTTAAAGCTCTATTTGTCCACGTTTGCCCGCCGCTTTCGGCTTCCTAAAAATGACGCTTTAGAAGCCGTTTTCAGGGGGGTAAGGATAAACTACCCTACCTATCATTTTTCAGGGCTGGAAAGCCGCATAAAACCTGGGTTTTTGAAAGCCTAAACCGTCATCTTTTACCCATATATTTACGCTGCCGCTTTCGGTGTTGCTCTTTCGCTGTCTTTTCCGCACACTCGGGGCAATACTTGGCCCGGTTGCTCCCGGCCTGAAAAGCCTTGCCGCATTGGGCGCATTTTTTGGAATCCTCCCCGAACTCATAGGGCACGGACTTGTCCAGGGGCCAAACTACATCACGGAAATAATTGCAGCAGGGGTGCAGGCTTGTTTCCAGGACGCAGCCGTAGCCGTCTGTATATCCACATTCCTTGTACTCCGCTATGTAGTTCGCGCAGCCTTTGCGCACCAGCGCCATAACCTGGGCGTGTTGGCGGCTTGTCCAGAGCTTTTCCTCCTTCACCTCCCGGGCGATTTCCACCGCTTCCCCGTCTGGGGTTGGGAAGTATTTCAAGACTTCTTCCACGGTTACGCCTCCCTTTCCAGTATTTCAGTGATCGGCACGTTCAGGCCCTTGGCCAGCTTGGCGGCGGTGTCTGGGGAACAGGTTTTCCCACTCCTAACTCCAGTGATGGTCACACGAGACACGCCGGATAATTCTGTTAGTCGATTTACGGTCATATCTTGGCGAGCCATTTCCGCGATCAGCTTCACTCGATTGATTCGCATTTTCTCACCTCCTATCGTTTGTTGTTTTAACTCCCAATAAGCGTATTTTATCAGTAATAATAGTAAAAGTCAAGCAAAAAGTTTTAATAACTCTTAATACAGGTAAATCTGCTTTTGGATTGATTTTTATTAATTCATATGATAAACTTAATATAGATACGTATGAGAGGTGGTCCCAATGGGAGAAATAGAAATCTTTGGTAAAAGACTAAGGTCTTTGCGAGAAAATCTTGGTATGACACAGATGCAATTTAGTGAACACATAGGGATTCGGCAGCAGACTTTGTCTGGTTATGAAAATGGACGAATGAAGCCCCCATTGGATGTTGCCGTAGAAATTTCCGAAAAGTGCGATGTGTCTTTAGATTGGTTGTGTGGGTTAAGTGATAGAAAAAGTCAAAGTTCGGACTTTTGTTCTTATGCGGATATACTAGAAATTTTAGTTAAAGTAGACAATCAACTCCATTTTTCAATATATAACAACGGTAGATATGAAAGTGGTAACAAAGTGATTGATATTGGTGATTCCATTATTCAAAAATTTTTGTACGAATGGTCTGAGTTATTAGGGCTTTATCATAATGGAACTATCAGCCGGCATTTGTACGAACTTTGGATAAGAGACAAATTGTTGGAATATGATGTTCCGTTACATGACCAAGAGGCTTTTCATGAATTTTTAGACCTAAAATTTATTGAGGAAGATATGAAACACGATAAATAATAGACATCTACTTTTGTTTTGTGCGATGGGGAGCATTACACACTCCTCACACGTTGAACCACCCACAAAGTGTTGGTAGGGATGCAATGTCCCATCCCGGTAGGTCTTGCCGGGGTGTCAGTTCTGCTTACTCCCTTTCCCCAAAAGTGGAAAACCCTCTTTCGGACAAAAATGTCCAAAAGGCTATCGAGCGGCCGACATGGACAAAAAAGTCCGGGGCAGTAGCTGCTCAAAAATGAGTGTGTTCCTTTCGTACAAAACCAAGCGTCCGAATACCGGACAGTTCAGATATACTCCGAAGTGAGTAAAACCCTCAAACACGATATCAAAAGGACTATTGCTCAAAAATGAGCGAAAGGGGTCCGTGCATGATGGGGGTACCTTATCAACCACAGCGGCAGGAAAGGAGCGTGGAAGCATGGGAAAACGGACAAATACCGCCGTTTGGAGCGAAAAACACCAGCGTTGGCAGATCAATGTCCAAAAGGATGGAAAGCGGCGGAGTTTTTACAGTTCCACGCCCGGGCGCGCCGGCCAGCGGGGAGCTAACGCAAAGGCAGACGCATGGTTGGACGAGGGAATAAACCCCACCGGGGAGCGGGTGGCGGCGCTCTATGAGCAGTTCCACGATGAGAGCGTAGGGACCGTGGGCACCGCGGCGATCAAGCAGATTGAGACGATAGGGAAGGTGTGGATTATTCCCTGCATAGGCCGGAAGAAAGCTTCTGATCTGTGCGACGGAGATATCCAGAAAATTCTTGATAAAGCGGCGGCGAAGGGCCGTTCCAAGAAAACCATCCAGGACATCAACGGAACAATCAACAAATTTTTGAAGTGGTGCCGTAGGAACAAGAAGACCGCTTACCGCCCGGATGATGTGCATATTCCAGCTTCAGCGCGGCTCAAGGGGAAAAGCGTCTTGCAGCCGGATGATCTTATCAAGCTGCTTTCCAGCGACAAGACCGAATACAAGGGAAAAGAGATCGTGGACGAGTATATCCACTCTTACCGCTTGGAAGTTCTTACAGGTATTCGCCCGGGGGAACTGCGGGGCCTGCGGGTGGAGGATATAGAGGGGGAGCGGGTGAATATCCGGCGGTCTATCAATGTCCACGGCGAAACCACAAAGGGGAAGAACGAGAACGCCGTGCGCTCCTTCGTGCTGTCAGATTTAGCGCGGGAAGAGTTGGAGGCCCAGCTCCGGGAGCACCCCAGCGAAAGCGGTTTCGTATTTGAGCTTCCTCACCAGGTCACCTATAGGAAACACTGGCAGCGGTACTGTTCCCACAACAAGATAGCGCCGGTTACTCTGTACGAGCTGCGGCACACGTTTGTTTCCGTGGCAAAAATGCTGCCCGTGGGGGAAGTAAAGCAGCTTGTGGGCCATTCCAAGAGTATGGACACTTTCGGTGTCTACGGACATGCCCTGGACGGGGAAGACGTGCAGACCGCGCAAAAAATAAACGGGCTGTTCGAGAGGATTATTTCCCCCGAAAAGCCCGCAGAAAAGTAAAAGTGTGTTATTTTGTGTGTTATTTGCAAAGAAAAAACCCGCAAGAACTCAGTGTTCATGCGGGTTCCGTTATGGTGGGGATAACTGGACTCGAACCAGTGACCTCCTACGTGTGAAGCAGGCGCTCTAACCAGCTGAGCTATACCCCCGTAACAGACAATACTATACCAGATTTTTGGCGTACAGTCAAGCCCTGTTTTTGGAAAAATGGAGAAGAAAAAATGGCGGACCGGGAAAAGCAGAAGGCAGTCTGGGCGGTTTTAGCGGAAAAAGTTTCGCTGGGGCTGAAACGCCGAACAAAGCCTCCTGCATTGTGACTTTTGAAAAATCATTCCCTGCCGCGGGATTTCAGGCGGGCGAGAGCCCGGGAAAGGGCGGCTTGCGTCTGATAGTATTCCTGCTGGCTTTGCTTTTGGCGCAGCCGCTCATCGGCGCGCCGTTTGGCAGCAAGGGCGCGGTTGATGTCGATTTCCTCCGGCCGCTCAATGGAGGCGGCCAGAAGGATCACCCGTTCCGGCATAATTTCCACGCAGCTGTCAGTGATCACAGCCATATGCCATTCCCCTTTTTTATCCTGGAACCGGAGCTCTCCGGCCGTAATAACAGTGACCATGGGTTCATGGCCGGGCAGAATCCCGTGGGAACCGTCAATGGCGGGCAGGATGATCTGTTGGGCGTTTCCGGAAAAGAAAATGTCCTCGGGAGACAGCATTTCAAGATAAAAGGTGGAAGCCATAGCTGCGGTACTTCCTTTCTTCTGAAAGATGGTTCATCCGACTGGGATTCAGGACTTGCCGCGGGCAGTTACCTCGTCGATGGAACCGGCCATGCTGAAGGCAGTTTCCGGATATTCGTCCAGTTCGCCACCCAGAATGGCTTCAAAGCCTTTGATGGTATCCTCTACCGGCACATAACGTCCCTCTTTGCCGGTGAAGGGTTCCGCCACGAAAAAGGGCTGGGAGAAAAAGCGCTGAATCTTTCTGGCACGGTTTACGGTGCGCTTATCCTCATCGGCCAGTTCCTCCATACCCAGAATGGCGATGATATCCTGCAATTCACGATAACGCTGCAGCACCTCCTGAACGGCCCGGGCGGTCTGGTAATGCCGGTCGCCCACCACGTCCGGTTCCAGCACGCGGGAGGTGGATTCCAGTGGGTCAACAGCCGGATAAATGCCTTGTTCCACAATCTTTCTGGACAATACGGTGGTGGCGTCCAAATGGGCGAAAGTGGTGGCGGGGGCGGGATCCGTCAGGTCGTCCGCAGGGACATAAACCGCCTGTACAGAGGTGATGGACCCTTCCCTTGTGGAGGTGATCCGTTCCTGCAGGGAACCCACTTCGTTGGCCAGGGTGGGCTGGTAGCCCACGGCGGAGGGGAGGCGGCCCATCAGGGCGGACACTTCGGAACCGGCCTGTACATAGCGGAAGATGTTGTCGATAAAGAGCAGCACGTTCTGATGCTCGTGATCCCGGAAATATTCAGCCATGGTCAGACCGGTGAGCGCCACCCGCATTCTGGCCCCGGGAGGCTCGTTCATCTGGCCGAAGACCAGGGCCGTCTTCTGTATGACGCCTGACTCGGTCATTTCCCGCCAGAGATCGTTGCCCTCGCGGGTTCGTTCGCCCACGCCGGTGAAAATGGAATACCCGCCGTGTTCGGTAGCAATATTGCGGATCAGCTCCTGAATCAATACGGTTTTTCCCACGCCAGCTCCGCCGAACAGGCCGATTTTTCCGCCTTTTGCGTAGGGGGCAAGCAGGTCGATTACCTTGATTCCCGTCTCCAAAATTTCCACGGTAGGGCTCTGGTCGGCAAATCCGGGCGCAGGCCGGTGAATGGGCCATTTCTCCGGGCAGTCAGCCGGACCCTTGCCGTCTATGGGATCGCCCAGAACGTTGAACATGCGTCCCAGCGTGCCGGCGCCTACAGGCACCTCGATGGGGGACCCCGTGTTGGTGACAGGCATGCCGCGGGTCAAACCCTCGCTGGTGGCTAGGGTGATACAGCGCACGGCATGATCTCCGATATGCTTTAAAACCTCCAGAATCTGGTGCTCTCCGCCGTTTTCTACGGTGAGCGCATCATGGATGGCTGGCAGCCGGACGCCGTCAAACTGCACATCCACCACAGGGCCCAGGACCTGCAGGATCTTTCCCTGATTTTGTTCCATAGTGTAAGGCTCATCCCTTTCTTGGGTGATAGAAGGTGCAGCGGCTCAACTGTCCAGCAGGCTTGCCGCCCCGCCGGCGATCTCGGTGATCTCCTGCGTGATTGCGCCCTGCCGGGCGCGGTTGAATTCAAGAGACAGCTTTTTCAGCATATCCCTGGCACTGTCTGAAGCAGAATCCATAGCGGTCATTCTGGCGTTTTGTTCGCTGCAGAAGGATTCTACCAGCGCACCGAAAAGGTAACCCTTCAAGAGTCCAGGGACCAGGACTTCCATCACGCTCTCCACCGTGGGTTCATAGCGCAGCACTTCCCGGTATTTCCCTTCTTCCCGCATGCCGCGCATGGCGCTGAGCATTGCCCGGTCCAGCGGAAGCAGTTTTATGATCTCCGGCTCCATCTGTGCAGACGACACCGAACGGGTATAAATCAGATAGATTTCATCCAGATTTTCCGAATCATACAGGGAGACCAAGGTGCTGATAATCTCCCGGGATCTTTCAATGGTGGGGTCCTGGGCGGTATACATGAATTCGGCGTCAATCCGAATGTCCTTCTTCATAAAGTAGTGCCGCCCCATCTGTCCGATCAGGAAAAGGGTGGGATCCTTTTTTCTGGCCATATAGCTCTCCGCCAGCTTCAGCACATTGTGGTTGTAGGCGCCCGCCAGCCCCTTGTCTCCCGTAATGACCACAAAGCCTGCCTTTTTTTCCTTGACGCTTTCATGGCCGTCCACAAACCGGTGGCGCAGTTCCGGGGAATGACGGAAGATATCCAGCAGGGTCTTGGCAATCTGTTCAAAATAGGGCTGCACCTCAGAAAGCTGCTTACGGGCTTTTTTCACCTTGGAGGAGGAGATGAGATACATTGCGTTGGTGATTTTCAGGGTCTGCTCAATGCTCCGCATGCGGGAGCGGATTTCCGTTATGCCTGCCATGTGGGGCTCACCTGCTTTTTGTAGGCTTCGGAACAGTCCAGGATAACCTGTTCGTTTTCAGCCGAGAGTTCGCCCGTCTGCTGGATTTCCTCCATCACCTGGGGCTGTATGTTTTCCATATATTCTGCAAGCCCCCAGGCAAATTCCCTGGCATGGGACAAGGGAACGTCGGAGAGCAGCTTACGGGTGGCGGCAAAGAGGATGACCACCTGCCGCGATACGGGAAGGGGATGATAGAGAGGCTGTTTGAGCACCTCTATCAGCCGCTTGCCGTGCTCCAGGGCCTCTTTGGTGGCTGGATCCAGATCGGAGCTGAACTGAGTAAACACCTCCAGTTCCCGGAATTGGGCCAGATCGATGCGCAGGCTTCCGGCAATCTTTTTGACGGCCTTCGTCTGGGCGGCGCCGCCCACGCGGGAGACGGAAAGCCCTACGTTTACGGCGGGGCGCACGCCGGAAAAGAACAGATCGCTTTCCAGGTAAAGCTGGCCGTCCGTGATGGAGATGACGTTGGTCGGGATATAGGCGGAAACATCCCCTGCCTGGGTTTCGATGATGGGCAGAGCCGTGATGGAACCGCCGCCAAACTCGGGAGCCATCCGGCAGGCGCGCTCCAGGAGCCGGGAATGCAGATAAAACACATCTCCGGGATAGGCTTCGCGGCCAGGGGAACGCTTCAAAAGCAGGGAGAGTGTGCGGTAGGCAACCGCGTGCTTTGACAGGTCGTCATAGACGATCAGCACATCCTTCCCCTGGCTCATGAAATACTCGGCAATGGCGGCCCCGGAATAGGGCGCGATGTATTGCAGGGGGGCAGGCTCGCTGGCAGAGGAGGAAAGAAGAATGCTGTACTCCATGGCGCCCTCTTTTTCCAGCGTGTTGTGGATTTTCGCCACAGTGGAAGCTTTCTGGCCGATTGCCACATAGATACAGATCACGTTTTGGCCTTTTTGATTGAGAATGGTATCCACCGCTATCGAGGTTTTCCCAGTCTGACGGTCCCCTATGATCAATTCCCGCTGTCCCCGGCCTATGGGTACCATGGCGTCAATAGCCAATATGCCGGTCTGCAGGGGGACGGTGACGGGCTGCCGCGTCACAACCCCGGAGGCCTCATGCTCGATGGGCCGGGTTTCCGAGGTGGGGATCGGCCCCTTGCCGTCGATGGGGTCTCCCAGGGCGTTGATGACCCGCCCCAGCATCTTTTCCCCTGCGGGCACGTCCGCCCTCCGGCCGGTACGCTTGACCAGGTCCCCTTCCTGCAGGCCCTCTTCAGGACCCAGCAGCGCGCAGCCCACACTGCCTGTTTCCAGGTTCATGGCAAGGGCTTTCACACCGTTTTCAAATTCCAAAAGCTCGCCGTACATGACGTTCTGAAGGCCATAAACGGTGGCGATGCCGTCGCCGATCTGAATGACGGAGCCGGTTTCGCTCACCTGGGTCTTCTCCTCATACCGGGCGATCTCTTCTTTCAGTATGGATACGATCTCTTCCGGATTGCCGTTCAAAGCCATTACCTCTCTTTCAGGGATCTCTGGAGTCCTCGGAGCATGCCGCGCACGCTCTTGTCATAGGTCATATCGCCCAGCTGTATCACAAAGCCGCCGATCAGCGATGGATCCAGCCGGGTGAGCAGCTCCACACGATTTTTCCCATGGAGCCTGCAGAGCGCCTGGGACAGCTGCTCCCGGTCCGCTTCCGCAAGGGGCCTGGCACAGCGCAGGGTGGCCTCTGCCGCCTGCTCCGCATCCAGGCAGAGGGCATGGTAGCAGGTCAGGATTCGGGGCAGCAGGAAGACCCGCTCCCGGTCGCATAGCAGGCGGTAAAAATTGAGCAGCAGGGGAGTGGTCTTATCCCGGAGCAGGCGTTCCAGCAGGGCGTGTTTTTCAGCAGTGCTTACACAGGGGCTGCAAAGAACCTTCCAGAGGCTGCTGTCCCCGGTCAGAAATTCCGTATCAGAACGAAACTGTGCTTCCTCCTGCGTCAGCTCAAACAGGGCCTGGGCATACCGCAGTTCCAACGGCCTCATGGCTTTTCCCCCACTTCCGACAGGAAGGAATCCACTAGCCTTCGGTCCGCTTCCCCGTCCATCTCCTTTTGGGAGAGCTTTGAGGCTGCGGCCAACACCAGCTCGGTCATGTTTCCCTGCACCTGGCGCAGCATCTGTTCCCGGTCCAGCTCCAGCTGGGTGTGGGCGCGGGCGGCGGCTGTGCGGGCATCCTGGTCCGCGTTTTTCAGGATCTCGTCATATTCCTTCTGCCCCCGCTCCTTGGCCTCCTGAACAAGTTTTGCGGCTTCGGCCTGGGCGTCCGCCAGCTGCTTTTCGTATTCGGCGCCGAGGGCTTCTGCTTTCCGGTTCTTCTCTTCTGCGTCCTTCAAATTGTTTTCAATTTCCGCGGTGCGGCTCTCCATCATCTTGGTGATGGGCCCGAAGAGGAAATGCTTCAGGAGCAGGAACAGAACGAGGATATTAACAATATTCCAAATAATTGACCAGTCCAAGTTCAGCAAACCGATGCGCCTACCTTTCTTTCAGGGGATTCCTGCAATGCTTCAGCCTTATTTGACGAACAGGATAATCATGATGCCGATGACTAGGCCGTAGATGGCGGTAGCTTCGGCCAGGGCACAGCCGATGAGGAGGGAACGCTGGATTTTGTCTGCCGCTTCAGGCTGGCGTGCGATGGCGTCCGTGGCCTTTGCCGTGGCAAGGCCGATGCCGATCCCTGCGCCGATACCCGTCAATACCGCGATGGCGGCTCCAATTGCAATACTCATGATAAATCGCTCCTTCTTTTTTTAATTCGTGATTGGGATTATGAATACGGGGTCCAGAGGGATGGCGGCCCGGTTATTCCAAAGCTTCCTGAGTGAACAGTGCGGTCAGAAAGACAAATACAATGGTTTGAATGATACCGTCGAACACGTCGAAATACATGCTCAGCGCCATGGGAACGATGGCCGGCATGGCCAGCTTGATCAGCTCCATAATGATAAAGGAACCCAGCACGTTGCCGAACAGCCGCATACATAGGGAGAGGGGCCGTATGACCACTTCCATCACATTGATGGGCGCCAGCAGGGGCATGGGTTCCACAAATTTATGCAGCCCGCCTTTAAAGCCGTGATAGCGGAAGCTGGCGCCGTAGATCAAGGCGGCGCTCATGATGGCCAGGGCGGCCGTGACGTTCAAATCCTTTGTGGGAGGGGTGATGCCGAACATGCCGATCAGGTTGGCGCATCCGATGTACAGGCCGATGGTTCCAAAATAGGCGGCAAAGGGTTTCCAATGCTCCCCCAAGGTGTTCTTGGTAAATTTGTTGATAAAGCCCACAAACATTTCGGCAACCAGCTGGGCCTTTCCCGGCACCTTTTTCAGCCTTCTGGTACAGATGATCGAAAGCAGCACCAAAAACAGCATAATCCCCCAGGTCACCACCACCGATTCCGGCACAGGAATGCCGCCGAATACCGGGATGGTAAAGGCAATCTTATTATCCAGCTTTCCCAGCAGCTCGTCACGCAGCGCGTCCATCCGACCACCCTCTTTGTTAGTATTAGGCCGCTATTGGATTCTTTTGAATGGAACCCAGCATACGCTTTCCAAATTTGAAAGTCAATAGTTCAAAAATTGAATTGTAACATATACATATTTTATATACGCTTCAAAAAGAAAATTCTGGAATAGGATCTATTGGTGTTGCAAAAATATAGGGAATTGAACCGGGTTGTTTGTGTGAAATTGTGAGAAATCTGAAATAAATTAGGGAATATCGTCTAAATTTTCTTGCAGGCGCTCGAACGGTGTTCTATAATAGGGTCAGCGGAAAAAGGGGAGGAAAGCCCATGCTGCAGCACAGCAAAAAAAAGAAAAGGCATGGCAGGGGGAAATGGCTCCTGCTGTCTGTGCTGCTCCTTGCCGTTTTGGCGGCTGTGCTTTTTTGGTTCCTGCAGCCTGCCGGAAAACAGGCGAACAGCATCCCCTCTGCGCAGAGCAGTTCTTTCGGGGCAAAAGATACCCCAAAGCCCAGCCCCATATCTTCTC
>PPYE01644221.1_pt1 | contig 12457 bp, 10 predicted proteins | sample 1559881 | NCBI WGS metagenome assembly PPYE01 (sample SAMN08240022, study PRJNA423297) | Human gut metagenome, whole genome shotgun sequencing project.
AGCATAAGCGTGCTTGAAGCAAACTGGCCCAATCTTTGGTAGATTGCTTCAAAGCCCTTATGTGTAGGCTTCTACGACTGCGAGCGCGTTATAATGAATCGTTTTGTGAATGATTCTGGGCTGGTGCTTCGTTTATCAATCGCTGAATGTGGATGATGAAGTAAAGTCGTTCGTCCTCACTCATACTGCGATAGAGTTGATCCTTAATTTCATCGAAAATTTCTGAGGCAATCTTGTAAGACTGCGGATAGTTTTGCTTAAGTTCAGTGGCAACCTCAGGGACAATGGTAACGGCATATGTATCAACACGCTGCAGTCGGTCGATGAGATACTGGAGATGAATCATAAATCGGTCATAGTAGTTGCCATTTGAATGAGAGCGAGTAATGTGATGACGCTTCAACACTTCTTGTACAAGTTGACTAAGTGAGGCTTCATTGCTTTTACCAAAAACCTGCTCGCCATCGTCTTCGCCGGAAGCGTTGATAAAGTGCAACGCCAGATTTTTTATTTCCGACTGTGGAAACTGAACGCCAAGGTTCGTGGCAATGATTTGCAGTGCCTGTTTAGCCACCGCATATTCGGCCGGATATTGAATATGAAAATCTGGTACCATTGTTTCTTGATAAGTCCCTGCCTGATAGCGTTTATATGCCTCGTAAATATGATCACTCAAGGTAATGTAGATATAATCAAGCACTTTCAGTCGATATTGTTTCTGGGCAACATCAATAATTTCATAGGTAGTCGTCACCACGTCAATCGGAATATTTTTTAAGAGAAAGTACAAATTTTGTCGGGAAGTCTCGTTCGCTAGATAAAAGATCTTCTCTATCTGCTTTGTCGGAATAACATCTCCTCGCCTCTTCTGAAAAGCGATGCCACGTCCCCTTACAACGGCTTGGCCGCGGTTGTCTAGATCAACCAAGGCCACGTTGTTGTTAAAAATCTGAGCTATTTTTGGCAAGTTGTCATCACCTCCCAGTGCAAAGAAAAAACCACAAATCACGCGCTGCGATCAGCACTGCGATTTGTGGTCTCGCCTAATTAAATAGTCACAATCCACATTGAATATTCCTATCAGCAAACAAATTGTACCATATCTGAACAGAATGTAAACGTTTTATTTTATTTTTGTAGCATCTTTAGTTTTGCTGTTCTTTTTTCTTTTTCAACAGTGTCCATCCAGCAAGCCATCGTCAGTTTTTTAGGACAATTATCTGTGTTGCCTTTTGTTCTTTAATGATCAGTGCTAGTCATGTCTCTACAAACGAATCACTTTATTTGACGCCTCCGTTAATTTGACGATAATGATCAAAACGAGCTTCAAGGAGGCAATTACGTCGAACTTAGATTTAACCATCGTTGTGCCAACTTACAATTTAGGTCATTATCTGCCTGAGACATTAAAAAGTATCCAGCAACAAACAATTGATTTTGAACTTTGGCTCATCGACGATGCCTCTACTGATGGTACCGCTCAGACAGTGGCTGATTTTGTTAAAGGTATCCCTAATTTTCACGCGACCGGTTTTAATGACCATCGTGGCATCGGTGCTGCGCGAAACTTTGGCATTGATCATGCCACTGGTCAAGCTGTGGCGTTTGTTGATTATGATTGGTGGCATCGCAGCCGCGGCGGGCCTAATCGCTTTCAATTGTTGTCACAGCGCGAAATGTTTGATCAAGTCTCACGCCACGGCTCCGAAGTGGGCGGTTATATTTGGAACAAGGCTTTCTCTCGTGATGCTTTAACTGCCGGTAATATTCGATATGATGAACAATTACGCATTGCTGAGGACTATTACTTCACGGCGGATTTTGTCGCGCATACGCCTGGCAAATATGCTTATAATCCAACCATTTTGTACACGAAGGTCAATCGCCCAAATAGCACGATGCACAATTTTTCTTGGGCTGATCGCCGTCAGGAAGACCTGATTTTTGAGCGGATCCATCGCATGCGCCAGCTCATCCAATAGCAGGTCAGATGATCCTAAGCAAAATACGCGCGGCTGATGAAAACGTTCATCGGCCACGCGTTTTTTTATTCAAGATATCTCATTTGCAGCACAACCTCCATTTCCATCTCATTTACAGAATTTTGATCGGTTTTTTAGCTTTTTAAAATAACTAATGATACACATAAGTTTAAAGTTGACAGAATGTCACGAGGTACGGTATAACTATTTCTGGAAACGTTTTCATTGTGTGCAATATTATTTCACAGGGGGTAGTTATTTGTGACAAGTGATCAGAAGTACATTCTGGCGATTGATGAGGGTACCACGAGTACACGGACCATCATCATCGATCACAATGGTCAAAAAGTTGTTGATGCACAGCGGGAATTTCCGCAGTATTTTCCGCATCCGGGATGGGTCGAGCATAATGCCAATGAAATTTGGAATGCCGCTTTGTCGACCATCGCGACGGCGTTTATTGAATCACAAATTCAACCACGCCAAATTGTCGGAATCGGGATTACCAATCAACGGGAAACTACGGTTGTATGGGACAAACAGACCGGGTTGCCAATCTACAACGCCATCGTCTGGCAGTCGCGGCAAACTAGCGAGATTGCTGACAAACTTAAGGCAGATGGCCACAGCGATATGATTCATGATTCAACCGGTTTGCTAATTGATTCGTATTTCTCAGCGACTAAGATTCGCTGGATTTTGGATCATGTGCCTGGCGCGCAAGAACGGGCGGAAAAAGGCGAACTGCTTTTCGGCACCATTGATACTTGGCTTTCTTGGAAGCTGTCCGGCGGCGCCATTCATGTCACCGACTATACCAACGCCTCACGAACCATGTTGTTCAACATCCATAAACTAGCCTGGGATGACGAGATTCTCCAATTGTTGAATATTCCTAAGCAAATGCTACCGGAAGTTCGCAGCAATTCAGAAATTTACGGCAATGCAGCAGCCTACCATTTCTTCGGCAGTACCGTGCCGATTGCCGGCATGGTTGGTGACCAACAAGCAGCACTTTTTGGTCAGTTGGCGCTTGAGCCGGGTATGGTGAAAAACACCTATGGCACAGGTGCATTCATTGTGATGAATACCGGCGAAAAACCGACCTTGTCCAACAACAACCTGCTCACCACCATCGGCTATGGACTTGATGGCAAGGTGACCTATGCACTTGAAGGTTCCGTTTTCGTTGCCGGCAGTGCGATTCAATGGTTGCGGGACGCCATGAAGTTGGTCGAGCGTTCAAGCGACTCCGAAGCCGCCGCACGGGCTTCTAAGAGTCAAAATGAAGTTTATGTTGTCCCAGCCTTCACAGGCTTAGGTGCGCCTTATTGGGATTCTGATGCTCGCGGTGCTATTTTTGGCATCACTCGTGGCACGACTCGCGAAGATTTCATCAAAGCAACCTTGCAATCTCTTGCTTATCAGTCACGTGATGTCGTGGATACCATGAATAAAGACACTGGTATCCCGATCCAAGCTTTGCGCGTTGACGGCGGCGCAGCTAACAACGATTACCTGATGCAATTCCAAGCAGATATTTTAGGCATTCCGATTGAACGAGCAGCCAATTTGGAAACAACGGCGATGGGCGCTGCCTTCCTCGCTGGTTTGGCGACTGGCTTCTGGAACAATACCGATGAACTGCAAAGTATCGTGAAGCTTGGCAAACGTTTTGAACCAACAATGGGCGCGCCTGATCGCGACCACCTTTATGAAGGCTGGCAGCAAGCTGTTGCTGCAACCCAAATGTATAAGCACAAGGCGAAGAAAGCCTGATCTGTCAACCAAAAAATGATCGAGACTGACTCGATCCGTAATGAAGGAGAACAAAATGGTATTTTCCAACGAAACGCGCAAACAAACGATTCATCAGTTAAAGCATACCGAGCTCGACTTGCTCATCGTCGGTGGCGGCATTACCGGCGCTGGGGTGGCGATTCAAGCAGCTGCCAGCGGGATCAAAACCGGTTTGATTGAGATGCAGGACTTTGCGGAAGGCACCAGTTCGCGTTCGACCAAATTGGTACACGGCGGTATTCGCTATCTTAAATCTTTTGATGTTGGCGTTGTCGCTGACACTGTTAAGGAACGCGCCGTCGTGCAAGGAATCGCGCCGCATATCCCGCGGCCATTCCCAATGCTGTTGCCAATTTATCAAGAATCCGGCAGTACGTTTGACATGTTCAGCGTCAAAATTGCCATGGATCTCTATGATCGATTGGCTGGTGTTGAAGGTTCTCAGTACGCCAATTATACCGTGACAAAAGATGAAGTCCTTCAACGTGAACCACAATTGTCCGCTGATAACCTGCAAGGCGGTGGCGTTTATCTCGATTTCGTCAACAACGATGCACGCCTTGTGATCGAAAACATCAAAGAAGCTGACGAACTTGGCGGCTTGATGGCCAGCCATGTTAAAGCGGTCGGCGTGCTGCACAATGACGCTGGTCAAGTGGTTGGGCTGCATGTTAAAGACTTGTTGGACGACACTGAATTCGATATCCATGCCAAACTGGTCATCGACACAACCGGTCCATGGGCTGATAAGTTCAATGCACTTGACGATCACGAAAAACACGCGCCAACTTTGCGGCCAACCAAAGGTGTTCATCTAGTCGTTGACGGTTCTCGCTTGCCAGTTCCGCAACCAACTTACATGGATACTGGCTTAAACGATGGTCGGATGTTCTTCGTGGTGCCGCGAGAAGGCAAAACGTATTTTGGTACCACTGATACAGATTATACCGGCGATTATGAACATCCCCGCGTTGAGCAAGAAGATGTCGATTATCTGCTGAAAGTCGTCAATAAACGCTTCCCCGAAAGCCATATGACGATCGACGATATTGAAGCTAGTTGGGCTGGATTGCGACCACTGATCAACGACAACGGCAGTTCCGATTATAACGGCGGCGGTGCTAACAGCGGCAAGGTTTCAGACGATTCATTTGCGGCCTTGATCGAGGTTGTGAACGCTTATGAAGACGATCAAGCAACCCGCGCCGATGTTGAACGTGCCATTTCCAAACTGGAAACAGCACATGCAGAAGCCGGATTAAGCCCATCCCAAGTTTCTCGCGGCAGTTCGCTTCACCAAGCGACAGACGGACTCATCACCCTTTCCGGTGGTAAAATTACAGACTATCGGAAAATGGCGGCTGGTGCCCTCGCGCTGATTCGCCGTATTCTGGTCGACCGTTTCAACGTTGACGCGCCAGCAGTCGATTCCAAAAAGCTGCAAGTTTCCGGCGGACATTTTGATCCGACCAATGTTGAAGAAACCATGGCCTTCTACATTCGGATTGGCGTTGATGCGGGTTTATCGGAAAAAGAAGCCCAAGATCTGGCTAACCGCTTCGGTTCCAATACCAGCCGAGTGCTCACTTACGCTGTCGATGGCCCTGCGCCAGGATTAAGTCTGAAGGAAACCATGAGTCTGCGTTATTCACTCAATGAAGAAATGACGCTCACACCGGTTGATTATCTCTTGCGCCGAACCAATGCCCTTCTTTTCCACACTGAAACACTGGCTGAGTTGAAACAGCCGGTTGTTGACGAAATGGCGCAAACACTGGGATGGGACGACTCGGTGAAAGCCCAACAACTGGCCGCCTTGAATGCTGCCATTGCCGACAGTCAACTGGCCTATCTAAAAACGGCACCAGCACCGGTTCATCCTGAATAGAAAGAGGAATCAACATGTGGACACAAACATTAGGTGAATTTATCGGCACCTTCATCCTGATTCTCCTTGGTGACGGCGTGGTGGCTGGCGTGTCACTCAACCAATCAAAAGCAAAGGATGCTGGCTGGGTTGCCATCACCCTTGGTTGGGGACTGGCTGTCACCATGGGCGTTTATACCGCCGCTTTCCTTGGCCCGGCCCATCTCAATCCGGCGGTGACCATCGCTTTTGCCGCCATCGGTCAATTTTCTTGGTCATGGGTGCTGCCGTTTGTCGCAGCCCAAATGCTTGGTGCCTTCTTAGGAGCCGCCATTGTCTGGCTGCATTACTATCCACACTGGGCGAAGACCAATGACCAAGCAACCACCTTAGGCGTTTTTGCGACCGGCCCAGCCATTCGCAACTATACCGCTAACTTCTTGTCTGAATTCATCGGCACTGCTGTCTTGATTTTTGGCCTATTAGCTTTTGCGCAAGGCAAATGGACAGCAGGTTTAGCTCCGATGGGCGTTGGTATCTTGATCACTGCAATCGGATTGTCACTTGGGGGGACAACCGGTTACGCAATCAACCCGGCGCGGGATCTCGGCCCACGCTTAGCGCACGCCATCCTGCCGATTGCACATAAAGGCGGCTCTGATTGGGGTTACTCGTGGGTACCTGTTCTCGGTCCTTTAGTTGGCGGCGTTGTTGGCGCACTCATTTTCGTGACATTACCATAAGTTCAATCACTCATTAAATTATTCAAGCAAAAGGCTACTTAAAAAGCTGAGATCGCGGCATCAACTCTGCCATGATCTCAGCTTTTTTGTGCGAGTGCGAGAACGTTCGTTTACTTCATCAAGGCCGCAACCTGCGCCTGTAATGCCGGCACCACATCGGTCATAAACCATGGATTACGGTTAACCCACCCATAGTTTAGAGGTGAAGGATGGACGATCGGAAAATAGTCAGGTAAATACGTCCGGAAGTTTTTGACAGTGGCAGTCAGCGTCTTTTCGCGATGCTTTCCTAAATAATATTTTTGGGCATAGGCGCCAATCACAATTGTAAGTTGAATCTTTGGCATTAACGCTAACAAAGACGGATGCCACTTGGTCGCGAAGTCTTTACGCGGCGGCAAGTCACCTGACTTACCTTTGCCGGGATAATAAAAATCTAACGGCAAAACTGCAATTTTACCGCTGTGATAAAACTGATCCTTGGTGACGCCCATCCAAGTTCGCAAGCGGTCACCACTTGGATCATTCCAGTATGTTTTTGTCGTTTGTGCTTTTCGTCCTGGTGCCTGACTGGCGATGAGGATCGTTGCTTCAGGTTCAATATGATATAGCGGATCCCATCCTTGGGCGGTAAAGTCAGCGTTATCGGGATCCTGACGAATAGCCTCAAATATTTTGTCTGCATCTGTCACGCTTGAATCCCTCCTTTAACAAACTTAGGCCATGCTTTGCTACGTTCAAAATCCGCAGCCAACTGCCGCGCATCGTGAATTAAGGACGTTGGATAGTCCATGGTTGCCAACAGTGCTATGGCATTATGCGAAGTGGCTGGGCCTTGATAGAGCAAATAGTCAAAGACAACGCCATCCTCCTTCGTCACTTTCTCTTGAAAATGCCAGTTGACGCATTGATCGCCCATAATGTCCGTCAATTCGTTGTCGTGTGTCGCAACCACGACCAGACTCGGATATTGCTTTAGCCAATTAATGACACTCGCCGAAGCGGCAATTCGTTCGACGGTATTCGTCCCTTTTAGAATTTCGTCGATAAAACCATAGACGCGTTTCTTTTTGGCAACAGCATTGAGCAGCCGCCGAATTGCTTTAATTTCTGCAACAAAATAGCTGTCGCCTTCACTCAGATCATCACGCACGGCCATGGCGGTGATGACCTCTCCCGGCTCCATCGTGAAACTTGTCGCTGTCACGGTATTGATCGTTTGTGCCAAAATGGCATTGATCGCAATACTTTTGACGTAGGTCGACTTACCGGAAGCATTGGCGCCGGTGATCAACGCATTTTTCTGCCAGTCAACTGGGTTGGCAACGGGATGTTTCAACAAAGGATGGGCTAAGTCAGTGGCGGTCATGCCGCCTTTGGCAAAGACTGGCTGCGTTGTAGTCGCTTCCGCCGCGCGAAAATTAGCAATGGCAATGGCCAACTCTAAATCGCCCAGCCGTTGCCACAGAGCTAGTGCCTCAGCATGGTGGCTGCTTAAGCGATCGAGCACTGTGTTGTAGGCAATAAAGCTTAGCATGAACATGATGCTAAGATACTCAGTTAAAATGTCGCCCATGCTGCCGGTCTTGGTCCGGAAGACAAACGCAAATCGCGTGATGCCGCGCATTGGTTTAACTGCTTGTCGCAATGCTGCTTGAGTCGGTTGGCTAATTTTGGCGAGACGTTCTGCTGTGATAATCGTCCGGACAAGGTAACCCATAGACGTAATTTCGGCATCAAGGCCTTCACGTTTCAAAATGTAGTAGAACACGTTGACCAGCAAACTGACCACCATCACGGTCACCCCAATTGCCGGCCACAATAGCGTCAACAAGACACCGATAAATGGAAAACCGCCCATTACTTTGAATCGCCATGCATTCGGCAAGGCTTTTTTGGTGGTCGTCCGTAGATAAAGTTGGCTATTGTTCGCCGGCTCGATGCCAAGTCCGGCAAACGCCATTTGCACTTTCAATCGGCTATCAGGATGATCTTGAAAAAAGGCAATCAACGCCTCGTCAACAGCTGGTTTACCTAAATCATAAGCCCGCAATTGTGCATAGACCCGTTCAGCGCCAACACTACTTTGGGTGACGTTCAGCTGTTCGAACACGTCTAACATATCAAGATCCTGCCAAGTCAGGTCGTCAACTTGGCAATCGTGATTAACTTGGGCTTCATGATCAAGATAGGCGGCTTTTAAATAGCGCTCACCTTTTGGCCGTTTTTCAGGAAAAGTGCCCCAGTCAGCTAGCAATTGGCGCTTGAGTTTTTGCTGTCGCTGCCAGGTTAACAAACCATTGAGGACAATCATCGCAACAATAAAGCCGGTGACGCTGAGAAGAATCGTAATGGGTTGTGACATATTGATCACTGCTTTCTTAGCTGATGTGACCAGATTGGTGAGACTTTCAATAACAACTTGCGCGGGTCACACACACTTATCTTGTCGGTTACTTATGCTGATATTATCTATCAGATGGGTTTGAAAAACAAAATTGAAGTAGAGATGAGCAAGAATTCTAAAATTCAAACAATTCAGAAGGGATCTATGCAACAATCCCTACCGTGCCAAACTTTGCGATCTCCGGCCAGCTGCGACTGGCGACGCGCAGCTAGAGCGGAGACAGCGCTTCGACCCCATCTGGCCTACGATTGCTCCGACTTGGCACTGGGATCTTTATAAATTCCAATAAGTTATCCATGAGCAAACAAACAGGCGAACAATTTCCCTGACTGCGGAAAATTGTTCGCCTGTATAGTAACTGCGTATGATGTCACAACCTGTAACGCTCAAGGTGATATCGGCAATTACGCCTTTGACTTCTTTTTATCAGCCGGATAAATATCGGCTACCTGGGCCTGAGCGGTTTCGTGTTGCGTGAATTCATCATAGCTTGTGTCCGCACGGTCAACAACACCGAGTGGCCCAACCTCGATAATATGATCAGCAATGGTCTGAATGAACTGATGGTCATGACTGGTGAAGATTAATGAGCCTTTGAAGTCGATCAAGGCATCGTTCAAACTGGTGATGCTTTCCAGATCAAGATGGTTGGTTGGATCGTCCATGATGAGGACGTTTGCCTTGCTCAGCATCATTTTAGCCAAGTACGAACGGACCTTTTCGCCACCAGACAAAACATTCAGTTGCTTGAGCACTTCATCCCCAGAAAAGAGCATCCGACCGAGGAAGCCACGCAAGAACGTGTTATCTTGTTCGTCTTGTGGCGCAAACTGCCGCAACCAATCGAGAATGTTCAGATCATCATGATCAAATTCAGGATTCAAGTCTTTTGGCATAGCGGCACGGCTGGTGGTGACACCCCATGTGATGGTGCCGGTGTCAGGTTTAAGCTCACCTGCCAGCAGCTGCATCAGCACAGTAGCGGTCACGTCATTACGGCTGATGATCCCTGTTTTGTCACCTGGCCGCAAAATGAAGCTGACATTTTTCAGTACTTCATGACCATCAATTGTCTTGGAAACATTCTCGACCCGTAACAAATCGTTACCGATTTCGCGTTCTGGCTCGAACTTGATGTACGGATATTTCCGTGTGCTAGGCCGAATATCATCTAACGTAATTTTTTCAAGCTGCTTTTTACGTGAAGTGGCTTGCTTGGACTTTGAAGCGTTGGCGGAGAAACGCGCCACGAATTCCTGTAATTGCTTGATCTGTTCTTCTTTTTTAGCATTCGCTTGGCTTTGCAGTTGCAAGGCCAGTTCAGAACTCTGCTTCCAGAAATCGTAGTTGCCGACATAAAGTTCGATCTTACCAAAGTCAACATCACACATCATGGTGCAGACCGCATTCAGGAAATGCCGGTCATGAGAGACAACCAAAACGGTGTGTTCATAGTCAGCTAAAAAGTTCTCAAGCCAGTTAATCGCTTGCGGATCAAGCCCGTTGGTTGGTTCGTCGAGCAGCAGAACGTCGGGTTTGCCAAACAACGCTTGAGCGAGCAACACCTTGACCTTCTCCCCTTCAGGCAGATCAGCCATGAGTTTCTGGTGCTCACTTTCCGCAATGCCCAATGACTGCAACAGCTGAGACGCGTCGCTTTCAGCGTTCCAGCCGTCCATTTCGGCAAACTCACCTTCCAGCTCGGCTGCCTTATTCCCGTCAGCTTCAGAGAAGTCTGGCTTAGCATACAAAGCATCTTTTTCCGTCATCACCTGATAAAGTCGTTCCCAACCTTGCAAAACAGTGTTCATCACCGTTTGATTGTCGAACGCAAAGTGATCCTGACGCAGACTGCTCATCCGCTCATTCGGCGACAAACTTACCGTCCCAGTCGTTGGGGTCAGTTCACCTTGGATGATTTTAAGAAAAGTCGATTTTCCCGCGCCGTTTGCGCCAATAATGCCATAGCAATTACCGGGCGTGAATTTCAAATTAACGTCTTCGTATAGCTTACGGTCGGAGAACGTCATCGATACATTGTTTACTGTGAGCAATTTTATACCTCGCTTAAAAGATTTCTACATATATTAGCAGATATTTGACTGTTTCACAAATACGCCAGTCAGACGTTATTGAGGAGCTAGTAAACGAGACTGACCAGCTAAGCATTGTCTGATGCCTGCAACCGAGTTCCAGTCTATGAAGTATACGCAATCACGCTAAGCTGCTGACAGCATGATAGGATCATCATCATTTCATGAGGTGTACGTATGCCTAAACAAATCCATGAATGTAGTGACCGGATAACCATTGCAGCCGTATTGAAGCGGTCAAAAGTACCGACCTTCAGGAACTCATGGATTCAGCATTCAATGAGTCAGATCAGGCAAATCACGATGTTCTCCTCGCGTTGTATCACTATGTGCTTGATACCCGCCAACAAGAAGTCACGAACCAGAAGCACTTCACGATCTAAAATCGACCATTAAAAAGGCGGATTCCGTTATGGAATTCACCTAGTTGACATAGTGCCCACTATCAGAAGTAGCTCGCCAACCCCGACCTGATAAGGCCGCAAAGCTGAATTTTGTGAAATCTCATCGGTTTAGTTGCCAACTACCTATTTCAGCAGCAACCCAGCCACAAAGACTTAGTGAAAATCCACCTAGATTGTACCTGGTCATTTGTTACTTTTTGTCCCAAATAATCGGGTCCAAAACTCCTAACGCGCTCTCGTCTCATTTGAGTCACTAAGCATTTTTGCGTTATCTACGGTACCTTCCGCCTTAGTCGTCAGAAGCACCTCTGGCTCCTTCCAAGACACCTCCAGCGGCTTGAGCTTCTGCTCTGCCATCAGTTACGCTGCTGCAACTAATCCAGCAATTTTTGCGTTTTTTCTATTTGCAAATCTTTGGCGGTAAATTGTTTGTCACGGTCAGCTCTCAAATACACGATTGCGCCCTTCATAGCAGATTCTCCTTGTCGCTCTTTGGCGGTACTTGTCAGTCTCTTTGCTGTTTTTTAGTGGTTTTTTGGTGACAAAAGCTTTGCTGCCTCGTCCCGTATAAGCCACTCTACATCAGCGCTGACAATATTTCGGTTTCGGTTATCCTTTTGTCGTTCGTTGGTAATCTTTGGTAGCAGTACTAGATGCTTTGCTTGCTAGGTCTCAAGTCACTTGCAAACCGCTTTATTGTCTTTTCCATAAGTAACCTCATCTCACATCATGCTAAAACATATTAAACGATTTTTTAAATATATTAATTTATAGAAAAATATAGTTAAGAATTAATAGATGCTTTTTAAATAACAACAACTATAATATAGTTATTAAACGCTCATAAAACCCACGTTATCTCTTAAATTCAATAAATTTCATTGCATTGCTAGTTGATGCATGAGATAATTTTCTTGTATCAACTGGCACATCTCATTAACGCACCTAAATAGGGAGTTCTACGATGAAGAAAGCACGTAACGTACTAGCTGTACTGGTTATGTTTGTTGGGATTGGCGCATTCACTTCTGCTAACCCAGTAGGAGCAGATTCATGGCGATTGGTTCAGAAATGGTTCAAGTCTCCTAGATTGCATAATTAAAGTTACCACCCAGAAAATGTGAAAAAAGACCTGTCCGTTCTTGCTAAAATGGTGTTTGC
>PPYE01644099.1_pt1 | contig 12455 bp, 10 predicted proteins | sample 1559881 | NCBI WGS metagenome assembly PPYE01 (sample SAMN08240022, study PRJNA423297) | Human gut metagenome, whole genome shotgun sequencing project.
CTGTATAAATACATTTGACTTTTTGTAATAGATACTGTATTATAAGAAAATAGTTTTATTGATTCTATAGATTATAAAAGCTATGGTCATCCATGGCTTTTTATATTTGTAGATAGTTTGTAGAAAAGAGGTCTTTACTATGTCTGATACGCATCAGTTAAAACGGGGCCTTAAGAATCGGCACGTACAGTTGCTCGCCATCGGCGGTGCCATCGGTACAGGCTTGTTCTTAGGCTCCGGCCGTGCCATTCACTTGGCAGGTCCATCCATTATTTTCGCCTACCTTATTACAGGTATTATCTGCTTCTTCATCATGAGAGCATTAGGCGAATTGTTATTATCCAACTTGAACCACCACTCTTTTATCGATTTCGTAGAAGATTATTTAGGTGATCGAGCAGCCTTTATCACAGGATGGACATACTGGTTCTGTTGGCTTTCACTAGCCATGGCCGATTTAACAGCCGTAGGCCTCTATATGCAGTTCTGGATACCGTGGCTGCCTCAATGGATACCCGCCCTTGTCGTCTTAGTGGCATTGCTATTAATGAACTTAACAGCCGTAAAGTACTTCGGTGAAATGGAGTTCTGGTTTGCCTTGATTAAGGTAATTGCCATCATCTCCCTCATTATCATCGGTATCATCATGATTGTCACAGGTTTTACTACAGATGCAGGCGTTGCCGCCTTTAGTAATATGTGGAATTATGGGGGCTGGTTCCCGAACGGAACGATGGGCTTTATTTTATCATTCCAAATGGTTGTTTTCGCTTTCACAGGTATCGAGCTCGTAGGTTTAACAGCTGGTGAAACAGAGGATCCTGAAAAGGTTATCCCTATGGCGATTAACAACATTCCATTACGCATTATTTTGTTCTATGTAGGCTCTTTGGCTATCATCATGAGCATTTATCCTTGGACAGCCGTCAACCCATCTGCTAGCCCATTTGTGGCCGTATTTACAGCAGTTGGTATTGCAGCCGCTGCAGGCATCGTAAACTTTGTAGTTCTTACATCTGCTGCATCTGCAACAAACTCTGGTATCTTTAGTACAGGCCGTATGATTTACGCCCTTGCTAAACGCGGTCATGCGCCAAGCTCTATGCGCCGCTTAACACACAGCAGTGTACCCTACCAAGCAACCATTTTCTCCGCTGCAGTACTATTAATTACAGTTGTACTCAACTATGTAATGCCAGAAGCAGTATTTGTTATGATTACATCTATCTCTACATTCTGCTTCATCTTTATTTGGGCCATGATGGTTATTTGTCACCTTAAATATCGCAAGAAAAATCCAGAATTAGCGGCACAATCTAAATTCAAAATGCCTCTATTCCCAGTGATGAATTACATCATCCTTGCATTCTTTGTTTTCATTCTAGGTATTCTCGCCTTAAACGAAGACACTCGAATTGCCCTCTTGTTTACACCAATTTGGTTCGTTATTCTCTGGGCCTTCTACTCCATGCTTAATACAGATGATGAAGATGCTCTCAGTGAGGAACTTATCGAGATGGCTGGTGTAAAAGAAATTTACAAAAAACCTAAAAAAGAAGATTCTGACGATTACATAATCTAACACAAAAAGCCCGTGCTATGCACGGGCCTTTCTCTTACTTCATAGTAGGGAAGTTTTGTTGTTCATACTGTTGTTGATAAGCAGGTAAATTACTTGTATCTTCGCCATAATTAAAGATCGTCTTAGTACGATATCCACCTTGGGTAATGATAAGATCAATGGAGGATGGTACCTCTTGACCATTTTGTTGTAAATGATTTACTAATTCTTGTAGAGCTTCAACTTGTCGCAACGAACCAGTCATATATTTACCTTTGGATAGGCCTGTATTTCTAATGACTTGGCCATTATATACTTGACCATTTTTATCTGTGTAATAGAATCGTACAGCTGATTTATCTCCTGTAGGTGCAGCTTTAATATAGATGGTTGTCCAATTTTTCTTAACCATCACTCTTGTAGCATCTGCTAACTTATTAGATAAACGTTGTGTTTCTTTATTTGCAGATTTAGATACACCATTGACTTGCTGAATTTCATCATTCATAGGCATATCAATAATTGCCATACTAGGATCTTGTTGTACCTTTTTCGCATCTGCAGGCTGAACCGCCAACACACCAACGGCCGCCATTACAGCTAACGTTGTAAGAGCAAATTTCTTCATTATATCTCTCCTCAGATAGGATTCCTTAAACAAATTATATTTTATACAATACATTATACGCATTAGGCTATTTATTATCAAGCCTATCTTATTTTTCAGGACCATTATTCTTAATTATTTGATTCCAATGTTCAAATCTTGCGATATTATAACCCATATCCATATATTTAATATTAAAAGATGTAATAGACTTAAGATCGTTATAAAACTCCATCTCATCAGTATTAGTATTCCAGAATACCATCATATTTTCATATACAGATATACCATAATACTGTTCAGCTTTTAAAAATTCAAATGGTAAATTCATGTTAGGCTTCGCGTAGTTAAGAGGACTAACAGTAAGCAAATAGGTATCTCCTACCTTACCATTCATGTATAAATCTCTAGGAATTAAAGAATCTGATATTACTTTATCTTTTTGAATACCATGTTTATTCTTTTTCTCTTGTCGAACAGAGCCTTGATCAGTATTGACTATTTTAGATGCAGATAAATTTGTATCTATAATATATTTTCCATCACGATTAGAGGCTATAATTTTTCCATCTACATAATCTAAGGAAGCAGAAAATTTATCTAAATCATAACCAATAACATTAGAAACTAAGGATGTGTCAGTAATCTTAAAAATTAAAAGTGGATACAAATTCATATTAGAAATTGCATCATTAGAGCGTGCAAGAAGATATAATTCATTATTAACGATAAGAGAGTCAAAAATATAACAGTTATACTCTTTCATAATAGGCAATACATCAACTACATAAGATTCAGAGTAATTACTTGCATTTATAACGGTTAGGCTTGCATTAGGATTATGATTAAGATCAACTGTAATATCTTTCTCTAGAATTATCCCTTGTTTCGGCAAAATACGTATCTCATTTCTCGTACCACTAAAGTGCAAAGCACACAAAACAAGAATAAGGAAAATAATAAAACTTACAATATAATGTTTCTTTATCCATCGCAACATAGAACCACCTCTCTCTTACTTATAGTATAGCTAACTTTATAGTCTAATAAAAGAAAAAGACTTTTACCAATTTTTGACCAGATATTCTATCAATCATCGGTAAAAGTCTTTTATCTTATAACATAACTATATTTTTTGAACTAGTTACTAAAGTCAGTATCCACAATAGCAAATTGTGTATATTCAGGGCAGCGTTTTTGCATTTCTGCTTTAATTTTTTCTAATGTACCATGCGGATCTTCTTCGTCAAAGTCAAAGATAATATCGTAGTAGATAACTTTCTTTTCTTCGTGTACGTAAAAGGCATGTACTTGTACTACATGAGTATATAAACTTACAACTTGATCAAGAGCTTGTCTAATTTCAAGTACTTCCACACTTGGTTGGTTTTCAGCATATACACCAACAGTCATAGCAATACCAAATTTTTTATAAAGATGAACGGCGATACCTTTTGTCAAAGGATGAATATCAGCCATAGTCATCGTATCTGGCACTGTAATATGTACGGAGCCAATTGTTTCACCAGGACCGTAGCTATTCAAAACTAAATCATACACACCACCTACATTTGGATGTTGAGCGATAGTTTCTTTAATATCACGAATTAAGTTATCATCTGCACGAACACCAAGCAAGTGATTATACATTTCTTTTAAAATGTCATAAGCAGCTTTCAAAATTAAAACAGAGATAGCGGCACCTACATAACCTTGAATATCAAAGTCAAAGAAGAATACTAAAGCTGCAGATACTAATGTAGCAAAGGTAATCACCGCATCAAAGAGGGCATCGATACCAGATGCTACAAGGGCATCGGATTTATACTTTTCACCTTGAGCCTTAATATAACGGCCCATTACAACTTTCACCACAATAGCAACGGCGATAATAGCCAAGCTTGGAACATCAAAGGTAGATACCTCAGGGTGAACAATTTTTTCAATAGATTCCTTGAGGGATCCAATGCCTGCACCAAGGATGATGAAAGCAATGGCCATAGTAGTCATATATTCTATACGTCCATGACCAAATGGATGCTCCTTATCGGCACCCTTAGCTGCTAATTTTGTACCAACAATCGTCAATACAGAGGACAAAACGTCTGTTAAGTTATTTACCGCATCAAGGATGATGGCGATAGAGTTAGACGCAAGGCCTACAATCATTTTAAAAATAACGAGAACAACGTTACCTATAATACCTTTTATACTAGCAAGCGTAATCCCCCGATTACGTGCTGCACCATTTTCTTGCAAAATCATATTAAACTACACCTCTTACATTCAATTCACTAAGCTATAAATCGAAGCCTATCGATTTATTTACATTCCTATTATAGCTTATCGATTATCATTTGTCATTATATTTTTTGAAAAATTTTTATAAAATCATTGTAATTACTGAATTATCAATAATTCTCAATTCTCAATTAGAATATTTGATGTATTATGACTTCACAATATATAGGACAGATTTATTGTTAACAATAATGTAATCAGATAAAATTACGCGGTAACCGTAATGCGTTCCCCTGTGCGCATATGTGTAAATACTACCTTCTGAGCCCGCAATTGGAAAGGCTGTCCTGTCGGTTGTGCACCGTATAATGTATCCCCTACAAGAGGGTGACCTATATGGCTGAAAGCTACACGAATTTGATGTGTTTTCCCTGTGTACAAACGAACTAAAACCTCAGTATATCCACATTTTGATGAGTTATGCACAGATTTGTCCACATTTACACCATGTTTATCCACATTTTGTAATTCTATATCCACATTTTCGGGGTTCATATCCACAGAATTCTGGGACTTATTCACAGAGTTATCCACAGGTTGTGAAGAATGTCTACATAGGACGGAATAATCTGTGCGCGTTTCCTTTCCCTTTGGATTGACTTCATAATGAATACCATCAGTACTGCGATCCATAGGTAATACTAAAGAATCTTCATCCATATCCACGAGGCCTTCTACAGTGGCCATATACCACTTCTCAAAGGTATTATCATCCATTTGCTGTTGATAAAGACTTTGGGCTAATCCACTTTTAGCAATCACAATACAGCCCGTTGTATCTCTATCTAAGCGATTCAAGAAACGTACCTTCCGCTTAATACCATGTTCTTTAAAGTAGTAAGCCACACCATTAGCAAGGGATACTAGGTCTTTAGAATTTACTGTCACACCAGCCGGTTTATCCACAATGAGGAGATCATCATCTTCATATAACACGTGTAATTCCATCTCGATTGGTTCGTGATCTATTTTTTCCTTCGCCATGGCAATCCAAATCTCGTCACCTTCGGATATAACATCCTTTGGCGTTGCTTTATGGCCGTTGATGTGGATTAGTTTTTCCTCAAATAACTTTACTAAGGATTTACGAGGATATCGAGTATCTAGTACTGCACCTAATGTAATATCCTGTTTTTCACTACGTGCAGCGTCTATATCTGCGGCAGTTACGGTCCACAAAATATCGTCGGGACGATGTGTTTTTCTCGCCATTAGTATCTCCTTTCTACGAGTTCATTGTCTCGTGGCATATAGTTCAGTAGCGAGCTTGGTTGAACCGCTCGGCCACGTATATTGGTTTGTTCAAAGGTAATGGTCAGCTCTTGCTTAGGGCGCGTTATAGCCACATAGAACAAGCGCTTTTCTTCGTCTTCACGCCCTTCTGCAATGGCAAACGGGCTTGGGAAGGTACCTTCGTTAAGGCCTGCTAGGAATACATGGTCAAACTCGCTCCCCTTTGCTTGATGGATGGTAATGATAGGAATGCGATCTTCGTTTCGTACCTGTTGAGCTGGCTCACCTGCAGTAAGGGCCGCCATCTGCAAGATTTGATTTAATCGAGCTAACCCAGCTGGCCCCTCATAGGCAGCATCAAGTTTTTCCATAATGCGATATAGATCCCGTATATGCTCTACCTTCGCTGCTTCCCCATGGGATTTATAGTATTCTAGAACCCCCATTTGATTCATTATGTACGCCAATAACTTCGTTGGCAATTCCGTATAGGCCTTTCTACGTAACGTTGCCATTTGGGATGCAATATTGGTGAAAGCAGCTTTATATTTATTGATTGCCACCATACGACCAGTCGTTGTAGGCACGATATTTTCTTTCACTGCATAGATTAAAAGCTGTGCAGTGGCCAAGATATCGTCCATCGCATTGTGCGTAGGCTCATGATTGATAGGAAACTCTGACGCTAGGAAGCCCAGTTTATGGTTTGGCAAATTAGGATAGAAGCGACGGTAAATATCGAGTGTATCGTAGATAGCCTTGAATTCTGGATTACCTAAATTATGGCGTGCCAATTCATTAGTAAAGATAGTCACATCGTAGTTTACATTATGTCCTACAATAATGGCATTCTTGGAGAATTCCTTAAAGGCTTGTAGCACTATAACTGGCTCTTCGCCGTGTTCTTGTAAATACGCATCAGAGAAGCCGTGTACCTCTTCGGATTGTCCCACAGGTACGCCGGGGTTGATAAAGCGTTCAAATGTTTCTAGGACCTGTCCATTTTCATCGATGCGGATGGCCGCAATTTGAATAATACGATCCTGTGACGTATCAGTACCGGTACTTTCTACGTCATACACCACAACCTCATGATTTTCTAACCCACTGACGAGCTTCGCATAAGGCTCTGCCTCAAAGATAGGCATATCCATAAAGTCCGTCAATTTTAAGCCCACTTGACGCGTCTCTGGGCTTTCAATGGCTGCAATACGAGCGTCACCGATGCCGGCAACATAGCGTTTTATAATACGCTTAGCGCTGACGGAGTCATTCGGGTTCATAAGCAATTTAAAGTAAGCCATAACGTCTTTGATTTCTTGGCGTCTAAAAAATTTAAACTCATCAATGATCATAAAGTGACGACGTTCGTCTTCAGGTTTTTCATTGTTGAGGCGTTCAAAGGAGTCGCTCAGCCGTTGCGCCTTTTTATTATCTCGTACGAGAACGCCAATATTGGCATCCTTTGGCAAGGCGCAGATAGCTTCATAGATATATCTGCCCTCAAGATAGCTGTTTTTACAGCCTTTTATGAGAACAGGTTTGCCCTTTCTTTCACTATTGGCACGAGGCAATTCAGTATATACAGAGCCTACCAGATCAGGGAACATATTCTGCAATGTTTTGAAAGCCATCGTAAAGAGCGTCCAGTTAGAGCGGTAGTTTTCGTAGAAAATGATTTTTAACGGCTTAAAGTCCGCATCAAACTGCTTGAGCAAACGGAATGGATCAGACCCACGCCATTCGTAAATGGTTTGAAAATAGTCTCCACATAATAGGACGTGATTACCTTCCCACAGCATTTCAAGTACCTTGTACTCTAGTACACCTGTGTCTTGCATTTCATCAACAGAGATATAGCTATAACGGCTACGCCAACGCTCCCGAACTACAGGGTCTTGGAATAGATGATGAACACCACAGATAAGGTCCGTAAAATCTAGACCATGTACGGAGGCTAAGCTTTCATCATAGGCAGCAATCCATTCGTGACCATGGTTCAAGAAGTCATGAAGTTCACTATAAAGAACATTGCCAAAGCTAGAGAACTGTTGCTCAATAGCAGGACGTTGTTCCTTTTGTAAACGCTCAATAGTTCGTTTATAATCGCCTACGAGATCATCAGAATAGAACCCATATAAGGAGCGATATTCTTTTACCATACCAATGATGTTGGCAAAGGACATTTCTCGCAACTTACCTGGACGATACGGTTCAGACAATTCCTTGCAATCCTCTTCATCAAAGATAGTTACATCCGTATACAAGGTTTCATTGCGCTTCCCCTCTTGTTGGAGCACGAAAAAGCAAAAGCTGTGGAATGTACTAACCTCCACAGCCTTTGCAGGACTGCCTACGAGCGATTGAATGCGGTCTTTCATCTCGTTTGCCGCCTTGTTCGTAAAGGTCAAGCACAAGATGTTCTCCGCCTTCGCATAGCCGCCCTCGATGAGGTGAGCCACTCGATAAGCAAGTGTATTCGTTTTTCCCGTCCCAGCGGACGCTAACAAGAGGATATTCTGTTCAACTTCATCAATAACGCGTTGTTGTTCACGATTGATAAGCATGAGGTCCTCCTATTTTAAAAAGCCGTACCATCCGGCTGCAATGAGCATTGGAATAGGGCCTAGAATTGCTGTTAAAGCCCATACGCCCAAACCAATATCCATAGGAATATTGAGAATATGAACGCATACTAAATACGTCAAAATACCAGTTACTGCATTCATAGCCACTCGTTTAATGGTGAAAAATGCTACTTTGAAAGCAATGTAGGCTACAGCAACGGATACAACCGCCGAAATAATCGGTGATGCTAATAAAGCTCCCATATTATCCTTTCATCTCTTGGCGGTTCACTACAGCACCGCCTAACGTTAATTCATCGGCATATTCGATATCGCCACCTACAGGAACACCGCGGGCAATGCGCGTTACCTTAATGCCACTTGGACTTAATAAACGCGCCAAATAGAGAGCTGTCGCCTCCCCTTCTACATCTGGGTCAGTAGCGAGGATAACCTCTTGTACGACACCATCCCGAAGGCGGGCAATCAATTCTTTTACGCGAATATCGTCAGCACCGATGCCCTCCATAGGGGACAAGGCACCTTCCAATACGTGATATAAGCCCTTATAGTCACCACTGCGCTCGATAGCAATGACATCGCGAGATGTTTCAACGACCATAATTGTCGTTTGATCGCGGTTCGGATTGCTACAGAATTCACAAGGATCTTGAGCTGATAAGTTAAAGCAAATAGAACAGTGACGCGTAGCTCCCTTCGCTTCTACGATGGTTTCCACGAGACGGTCTACCTCTTCCTTCGGCATTTCTACCAAATGATAGGCCAAGCGTCTAGCCGACTTGGAGCCGATACCTGGCAAGCGGCGCAACTGCTCTACGAGCCGTTCTAAAGCATTTGTCATTTAGAATAAACCTGTTGGCAAGTTAAGACCACCAGTTACTTTGCCCATTTCTTGAGCCAAGAGGTCGTCTACTTTTTTGCTAGCTTCGTTTACAGCCGCCATCACTAAATCTTCTAACATTTCTACGTCTTCAGGATCAACTGCAGTTGGATTCAATTTCAAAGACTCGATGATTTTTTCACCGTTCATCACAACTGTTACAGCACCGCCACCAACGGAAGCCTCTACTGTACGAGTTTTTAATTCTTCTTGCATTTTCTTCATATCTGCTTGCATTTTTTGAACTTTTTTCATCATGCCAGCCATATTGCCCATACCTTTACCAAACATTGTAATTCCTCCTTTTAGGATCTACGTCCTATACTAATATTCTAATTGATTTATTCTTCGATGACCTCGACGATGATGTCGTGATCTTCAGATAGTTTTTCTAATGTTTCTGCCAAGAGAAGATTGTTTCGCTCCTCTTCCGTCATATTTGCTGGGTCCCATGCATATTCACGAGCCACCGTCACACTATCGATAGGTGCGACCTCTATAGGTGCTTGTGAAAGCATAGTATTACTATCACTTTGCGGGGTTCCCTGTTGCTGTTCGCCCCCATCAGACTTTGGGACAGCTTCCACCTCAATATGTGCACCGCTATCCATAGGGCGTTCTAATACTTCCCCATCATCGCTAATAACAGTGACGCTATCTAATGGGTGTGGTGGTATATCATCTAAAGATGATACGTAAGATTCCTCCATATCCTCTACAGGCACATCATCAAAGGAATGAACTGGAATATCATCGCCTTCCATAGAACCTGCTAGAGACTCGATAGGGATTTCTCCATCTGGAACTGGTACAGACGGACTACCATCAAAGGATGTAATCGGTACATCTCCACCAGTTGGTGATGTTTCTGCTCCGCCCCCACTCGTATCAGCACCAGTTGAGGCGCTTACAGCAGCACCGCCCGTCTTCTTTGCCAAGAATGCTAACGCTGCGGCCTTTGCCGCGTCTACCGCTCCGGAATCAGGCTTACTTGATTGCTCATCAGTTGTAGGTCCACCATTAGGCGCCGTACCTGTAACAGTCTGCGGACTCGCAACTTGAGATGCTTGACCACCTTGAGCACTCTTTTCATTCGCCCCTTGTGCATAGCTAGCGACTTGCGGAGAGGACGAATTTGTTAAGTCCATTTGCGTTGGTTGACCTCCAGAGGTCTTCTGCACATCAACCATTGGTTCTGGTGGACGTTGCGGCGCTTTCACTTGGTGCTGCGTCGTACTACCAGAGGCCTTTTTATAGTCTTTGTAAACTTGTGTGAGGGCATCAACGATTTCTACATGTACTGGATAGCCTAGCGTATAGGTGAAAGCATCTGCCGCTTCTGCTAAGTTTACTTCATTGGTCATTACATTGAGGTGCAATGTATTTTTGAAGGCCATAACAGCCTTGCTTTGGTCTACGTATACAAGTTGACCTTGTCCAATTACGGTAGAGGTCATATTGCGATTGCTATCCTTCAAGTATTTAATGACATTGGACTGTACATTGCGATACTCTTGAGCCGACAAGATTTGATCACTAATAATAGCCTGCGTACTAATACCTTTTTTACCACGACCTTTGGCTTGATTTCTAGCAGGTCGTTCTGGTGCACTGCTTGTACTTGGTGGCGCCATACCAACACCTCCCATTGGAAGCGGAGCCATACCTACTCCATTCATAGGAGGCGGTGTACTACCTGGTGCACCCATAGGTGGAGGTGTCATGCCTACACTCGCAGGCGGTGGTGTCATCCCCACTCCACTTGGGGGCGGCACAGTACCAACCGTACTATTTTGAGTACTACTCATGGAAGCATTCTGTACAGCAACATTATCTACAGAAACAAAGCTATTGGCATAACCACCTGGTGGTCCAAAGGAATTAGCACCATAAGCAGGTGCAGTTGCGATAGCTGGGCCTCGTTGTTCTAATTGAGCCATGCGGTTCAATAAATCGTTTCGTTCAGATCGTTCTGAAGACTCTAATGCATACACACGGTCTTCTAAGCTTTCATCAACAGAACCTAATTTAGCACATAAAACGAGTAAGCCCATTTCAATGATAGTTCGTGGATTATCCACCTGTTTTGCATCATTCATGATGGATTGCGCACTGCGCACATATTGATTGAGCTCATTAAAATCGATGCTTTCAGCTTGAGCTAAAAACTCAGCCTTAAAGGCATCGTATACCTTGAGCTCGTCCGCATCAGGTGCTACCTTACCAACTAGCAAGGCCCGCACGTGCTGAATGAGGGCTTCCATAATCTGCGTCGCATCACGACCTTCTGCTAAGGCATCGTGGATATAGGACAACAATTTGGGACCATCCCCGTTGCGCAACGCATCTAGGAAGTGAATAATCCATTCTTTGCTAACAAGACCGATCAGCTCTTCTACTACTTGCGGCGTAATAGTTCCTGTTGCCATACCGGCACATTGGTCTAAGATACTCAACGCATCGCGCAAACCGCCGTCTGCATGGACAGCGATGAGCTGTGCTGCTGCAGGATCTAAACCAAAGCCTTCCTTTTCAGCTACATAGGATAAACGCTGTGCGATATCATCAGACGTAATGCGTCTAAAGGTATAGCGCTGACAACGAGAAACGATAGTAACAGGCAATTTTTCAATTTCTGTAGTAGCAAAGATAAACATAACGTGAGCTGGTGGCTCTTCGATAGTTTTTAAAAGCGCGTTCCACGCCTCAGTTGTGAGCATGTGGGCTTCGTCGATGATGAACACCTTTTTACGGCCTTCAACAGGCATGAATTTGACGCTTTCACGAAGGGCACGTACCTCATCGATACCACGATTGGATGCAGCGTCGATTTCAAGAACATCCATGGACTGTCCGCTCAAAATCGATTTACAAGCACTACACTCGTTACAAGGATGATCCGTTGGCCCATGCTCGCAATTGATAGCGCGCGCGAAAATCTTAGCCATACTCGTCTTACCAGTCCCTCGCGGACCAGCGAACAAATACGCATGAGCCACCTTATCTTCGCGGATAGCACGCATCAATGTATCAGACACCTGATGCTGACCAACCACATCGGTAAACGTCTGTGGACGGTACTTACGATATAACGCAATATATGCCATTGGAACACCCCCTTTTTCCGAAAATTACAATACTTTATTATACCATATTAAGGAAATTCTGACTCCCTTAATAAAGTACTATTCATCCTAAATTAGACATAAATCATAACCACCCGTAGAACGGGTGGTTTGCTCTGACCCTATAAGGGTCTTTCTCTAGTGGTGGCCCTCTAAAGAG
>PPYE01131084.1_pt1 | contig 12454 bp, 9 predicted proteins | sample 1559881 | NCBI WGS metagenome assembly PPYE01 (sample SAMN08240022, study PRJNA423297) | Human gut metagenome, whole genome shotgun sequencing project.
TGAAAAACCGTAAAAAAGTAAGGGTTGAGCCGATTATAGATGGATATAGTCGATTTTTATTCCTGGATAAAAAAGATATGCCTGAGGTAGCACTCCATTGGGAAAAACATTTTCAGTGGGCGTTAGGAAAGTATAATCGTACTCATGAGGAACAAATGCCAAAGATCACGCCTCATGTATGTAGGCATACATATTGTTCCAATATGGCGAAAGCTGGAATGAATCCGAAAGCACTCCAATATTTAATGGGACATTCTGATATAGGGGTTACGTTAAATGTATATACGCATCTGGGATTAATTGATGCAAAAGAAGAGATGAATAGGATTGCAAAACTGGCATAGTATGATAAAATAATAGAAAAAAGAATTAAAAATAATCTGATTATAAGGTTCTTAGAGAGCCTGTTTTCCAGGCTGGTTATTACTAAGAAGTTACTAAATTTGGATAAGAAAATATACGAATTTATGCTGTGATATACAGGAAAATGACAGGATTGAAGATTATCGGAAAATGCCTGTAAACAGCGTAAATACAGCATTTCAAGGAGTTTTAAGCAATGATAAGAGTGTTATTTGTCTGCCACGGCAACATCTGTCGTTCTCCAATGGCAGAATTTATATTTAAGGACATGGTCAATAACCGTGGACTAGGTGACCAGTTCTACATCGCCTCTGCGGCGACGAGTACAGAAGAAATCTGGAATGGAATCGGTAACCCGGTATATCCACCGGCGAAGCGTGAACTGGCGAAACATGGAATTTCCTGTGAAGGGAAAAGGGCAGTACAGCTTAAAAAATCAGATTATGACAAATATGATTATCTGATTGGAATGGAAGAGCGAAACAGAAGAAATATGCTTCGAATTCTAGGCAAAGATCCGGAAAAGAAAGTGAGCCTTCTGCTGGATTATGCGGACGAACACGGGGATATCGCAGATCCATGGTACACAGGAAATTTTGACATTACATATCGCGACGTAGTCAGGGGATGCGAGGGCTTTCTGACATATCTGGAAGGCAAAGGGCAGATTATTATGAATTAAACTGACCTGATCTGAATTTTATTCTAAAGTATTTTATAATAAGAAATGTTATAAAAACAATTGTCGATATCCACGAATTTTGTCGAACGAATTTTCTTTACAGAAACAATATTATGCGGTATCCTCTAGATACAGCAACTCTTGAAGGGAGCATCTGCTTCCTTCTTTTTTTCAAATCTATTTAAGTCATGGGCAGATCGCCCGAATAATTCAGGAAAGATGAGGAATTGAATATGGAAAACGGTTACGAAAACTTCGTGGACACTTTGAGACAGAGTCTTCTTAAGGAAACTTCTTATGAAGAAGAAATGATCTGTTATAAGAAGGCTGAGGAATATCCTCCGACTTCGGGTGACAGACTGCTTTTGAAAAACAGACAGAAGGAAGGCGTTTATGAAGTCTGTGCACTTTATGTGCGAGATCTGTATGATGAATTTCAAAATGGATGGAGCATGGAGAATATCATACAGGAAATTATGAAAAGATTAGATATGCTTGCTCGTTCCGAGTGTTTTGAGAAAAGTAAAAATCTGGACAGTTACGAAAAGGTAAAGGGAGATCTGTTTATCCGCCTGATGAATGTGGTTAAATATCGAGATGAACTGAAGAATGCAATTTTTCGAACCGTTGGGGATATTGCACTGGTATTATATGCCCGGATGGGAGAACTGGATGGATGCAGTACCAGCATTAAAATAAAAAAACATATGTTACAGAAATGGGAGCAGGATGAACAGTCAGTGTTTAATGAGGCACTTTTGAATACGTATTTTATTTCGCCACCAAGAATTTATTGCTGGGAGAAACTTCTATATAATTTGGATTATGAAGGCGAGAATTTTATGAATCTGCTGTTTGATATGTCTTTGAAGAAAGATGCAATAGGAAATTGTCTGAGTACATCTGTCCGGACCAATGGAGCAGTGGCTGTTTTTTTACCCGGAGTTGCGCAGCGATTGGGGAAACTTATTGGTGGCAGTTTTTATATGGTGTTTACAAGTATTCATGAAGTAATGATACACAGCGAAGATAGTGCAGATCCAAGAAAGCTAAAAGAGGTTCTGGCAGAGACTGTAGAGGAAACGACACCGGAAGAAGATTTTCTTACCTATTATGTGTACCATTACAATGCGGAAACTGGTCAGTTCAGCTATTATTGAAGCAATCTGATTATCCCGTATGCTTTTTATCAGTGTGTGCATATACTAATTAAAAAGCAGTCAGGAGATACAAAATTGGCTTATAAAATTGTTTTGGATGCGGGACATGGTGGAACGGATCCCGGTGCTGTATATAATGGAAGAAATGAAAAAGATGATAATCTTGCACTTGCACAAGCGGTAGGAAAAATCCTTGAAGACAATGGTGTGGATGTGGTATATACTAGAACAGAAGATATTTACCAGACGCCATTTGAGAAGGCAAGAATCGCAAATCAGTCAGGTGCAGATTATTTTATCTCTTTTCATCGGAATAGCAGCCCTGAAGATAATCAATATCAGGGCGTAGAAGTTCTGGTATATGACAAAAGTGGAATTAAGTATCAGATGGCACAAAATATTGTTGGAGCACTGGGGGAACTTGGATTCAGAGAAATAGGAGTAAAAGAACGTCCGGGACTGGTCGTTCTGCGAAGAACCAGAATGCCTGCTCTTCTCATTGAAACCGGATTTATAAATTCAGATGCGGATAATGCATTATATGATGAGAAAAAAGATGAAATAGCACAGGCGATTGCAGGCGCAATTCTAGGAACGTTATCGGAAGAAACGATAGAAGCTCCTTTGTATTATCGGGTACAGACCGGCGCATTTCGGAACAGAGAGAATGCAGACCGTATGCTTTATCAATTGACAGATCAGGGATATCCGGCATTTCTGTTGAATGAAAATGATTTATATAAAGTACAGGTTGGTGCATTTCAGCAGATTGGAAATGCAATAAATATGGAACAACGCCTCAGAGATGCAGGATATAGTACGGTCATTGTAACAAAATAAACCAAAAGAGAAGGTATCGAATATGTACGAAGAGTTCATAAAAGAAACAAGTAAGTTCATTTTTGCAGAAAATAAGCCAGAGAAAGCGGATATTATTTTTGTACCCGGCAATGGTTATTCACAGATGGCAGAGAAAGCGGCACAGCTGTATGCGAAAAAATATGCTCCATTTGTACTGCCAAGTGGAAAATACAGTATTTCTACAGGCAGATTTGGCGGAGTACTAACTGGTCAGAAACGGTACAGTGGAGAGTATCAGACGGAATGGGAATTTTTAAAGGATGTACTGATGAAGAATGGTGTGCCGGCGGATGCTGTTCTGAAGGAAGATCAGGCGACATTTACCTGGGAAAATGCAAAGTTTTCCAGAAAAGTTACAGATCAGGCAGGTATTAATATAAGGAAGGCAATTATTTGTTGCAAAAATTATCATGCTAGAAGAGCCTTAATGTATTATCAGAGGGCATATCCGGACACTGAGTTTCGGGTATGCCCATGTTGTGTTGATGGCATTACCAGAGATAATTGGACAGAGTCTGAGAGAGGAATAAAAGAAGTTCTTGCAGAAGTAAACAGAATAGTCACTCAATTCTCACTAATGATGTAATCTTGATAAATATAAAAAAAATAATTTGGGGGTGTCGAAAAAAGTAGAACTGTGATATAATGCTTGTGTCGTAAAATAAAATATTGTGTTACAAATTAGTTACGAAAAGATAAAAGTTTCATATACGACAAAATAGATATTTTTATATTACAGTACTTAAATTCGAATTATATATGATATAGAAACAAGTTACATTTTTGGTTTAAAGATTACATAAATAATATGAAGCTGCCGGCATATAATGGCTTTGCGTGGCAGTAATGAATATAGATTGAGGTGTGAGGATTATGATGAAAAAGAGGAAGAACGTGCAGTTTATTGCTGCTGCAGCACTTACCGCAGCACTTGTAACAAGTCAGTTTTCATTTGCAACAGTAATGGGAGACGATACAGCGACAGTACAGGTCAGCAGTCTGATCCCGAATAATGTTACGATTGATCAGCCAGTTCCTCTTTCAGATATTTCACTTCCGAAGAGTGATTATGGAACACTTTCCTGGGCAGATGGGTCTTGTGTACCGTCAGCGAGAGTGCAGACTTATGATGTTGTATTTCGTCCGTATAATGCTGCTGATCTGGCGAAGATTTCTGGTTGGGATGGGCAGTCAGAGGCAATTTACAGCAGTGTGACAGTTGTTGTAAGCAGTATCAGTAAGGATTCAGATTATGAGGGGGCTCAGACAGAGCAGGAAGCTGCAGATACTGAGAATACGACACAAAACACAGAAGAAAACACAGAGGCCGGCACGACAGATAATACTGAAGAAAATACGGAAACTACTGTTCCGGAAGTAACTCCGGAAGTAACGGAAAACCCGGAAAATACAGAGAACACAGCAGACTCTGAGTCCACAGAGGACAAGAATAACGCAGATACAGACAGCACAGAAGTGACGGAAACACCGGATAATGATAATACAGACAATATTATTACTGAGAATACGGAAGCACCGGCTGTAACAGTAACTCCGTCAGAAAATAGAGATACACCAGAGGCCGTTGAGACACCGGGACCTGCAGATATCGCAGAAGTTACTGAGACACCATCAGTGACAGATACACCGGAACCTACAGTGACTCCGGAGGCTGATAAAGACAATATTTTTGATGGAACAGAGAAAGATATCACAGCAGATGACCGAGCTCAGTCGGTTGAGGAGGACACAGAGCCGTCTGATGAAGAAAAAGCACAGATAGCAGAAAAAAATCACACATGCAATGGCATTTCTGTATCAGGGATCAATCTTCCATGGTACGTACAGTTCAGGGTTGCAAGTGGTGAGAATTATGAATTTACCAATGAAGCAGAAGCAAATGTATTCAAATCTTATGAATTTGAATTATGTGATCTGAGAAACAATACTGAGTATGAGATCCCAGATGGTGAATATCTGAGTGTGACAGTTCCTGTTAAGGCCGGATATGATTATACAATTGAGCATCTTCTGGACAGTGGTGCTATGGAAACAATCGTGCCAAGTGTTGAGGGCAGTACAATGGTATTCAGTACACACTCTTTCAGCCCGTTTGGAATTGCAGGAAGCAAGGCACTTGTAGGAGAAGAAATTGAAGATGGAAGTTATTCTTCAGGTACAACTTCTACCGCGACAACGACTCCGCAGGCAACAGCCGCAGCTTCTACAAATACAGGCAGTACATCTGGCACTACTGCAAATAATGCAAGTAATACAGCATCCACTTCTGCGAATAATACATCTGTTCAGGCATCCACATCTGAAAATCAGAACAGTACTTCTGATTCTGCTGACCAGAGTGAAGCAGACAGTAAGGGAAATTCTGTAGGAGCAGTTGAGACTGGAGATAATACTCCGATCCTTCCGTTTGTGATCATTGGCATCGCAGCTGCGGTAATTGTAGCAGTACTCGTTTATCTTAAGAAGAAAAAATAATATTTTGCATAGCATTTTGCACATATGAAGCAAAGCTCTTCCATATATTTCAATATGGGAGGGCTTTTTTATGAAGGTAAAGGCAATTTTGAGATCATTGTTTCTGGCATATCTTCTGTCGGGTGTCTGCCTGCTCCTGCTGGCATTACTGGTATTCAAACTTGACATAGGGAAAGGGCCGGTTACGGTAGGAATTTTAGTGATTTATGTGCTGTCCTGCCTGGCAGGAGGATTTTTGGCAGGAAAGATACTTCGTCAGGATAAATATCGGTGGGGATTTCTGGTAGGCTTATGTTATTTTGTGTTACTTGCAGCTGTTTCTTTTGCAGTACAGAGAAAGTGGGATATGAGCTTCCAACATCTGGTGACTACATTTTTTATGTGTCTTGGAGGAGGAACCCTTGGAGGGATGCTTTCCTGATAAAAAAATGCTTTTAATTAGGCTGATTTTATGCTATACTATGCCCAGATAATTATACATAAGGAGGGATATATAATGGAACATATCAAAACATTAAATACAAAGAACCTGCAGAACACAGTGAAAAAAGGTGGATGCGGTGAATGTCAGACATCTTGCCAGTCAGCATGCAAAACTTCCTGTACTGTAGGAAATCAGAGCTGCGAGAACAAATAAGCAGGTTCAGAACATTCAGTAAGCAGCGGAGTGAAATCCGCTGCTTATTCTTATGAACAAAAAGTTACAGGAAAGGATTTTCAGAAAGATGAGTCTGATTCATAGATATCAGAGCAATGGCTATAACATTGTTCTGGATATTAACAGTGGATGTATTCATCTGGTAGACCTTGTAACATACGAAGTTCTTCCTTTTATGGAAGAGGGACTTTCAGAGCAGGAGATTGTTGACAAATTAAAAGATCAGTATCCTGAGGCTGATATCCGTACTTCTGTTTCCGAGTGTGAGAAACTGAAAGAACAGGGTATGCTGTTTACCAGAGATATATACGAAAACATTATTGATGAATTTACAGAGAATCGACAGACAGTAGTAAAGGCTTTGTGCCTGCACATTGCCCATGATTGTAATCTGGCCTGTCGATACTGTTTTGCCGAAGAGGGAGAATATCATGGAAGAAGAGCACTGATGTCTTTTGAAGTGGGTAAGAAAGCTCTTGATTTCCTGATCGCCAATTCCGGATCCAGAAAGAACCTGGAAGTGGATTTCTTCGGAGGAGAGCCTCTGATGAACTGGCAGGTTGTCAAAGACCTGGTGGCATACGGAAGAGAGCAGGAGAAACTCCATAATAAAAAATTCCGTTTTACACTGACAACGAACGGTGTTCTTCTCAATGATGAAGTTATGGAGTTCTGTAATAAAGAAATGGGAAATGTTGTTCTCAGTGTGGACGGACGTAAAGAAGTTCATGATTATATGAGACCTTTCCGCAAAGGAGCTGGAAGTTATGATCTGATCATTCCGAAATTCCAGAAATTTGCGGAATCCAGAAATCAGGACAAGTATTATGTGCGTGGTACATTTACACATCATAATCTCGATTTTTCAAAAGATGTTCTGCACCTTGCAGATCTTGGTTTCAAACAGATTTCTGTTGAACCGGTAGTTGCAGCTGATACAGAGGAATATGCAATCAGAGAAGAGGATATTCCTCAGATCATGGAAGAATACGATGCACTGGCAAAAGAAATGATCGCCAGAGAAAAAGCCGGAAAAGGTTTCAACTTCTTCCACTTTATGATTGACCTGACCGGTGGACCTTGTGTCTACAAACGTCTCTCAGGATGTGGTTCAGGAACCGAGTATCTTGCAGTAACTCCTTGGGGTGATTTTTATCCGTGTCATCAGTTTGTTGGTGAAGAGCAGTTCCTTATGGGAAATGTGGATGAGGGAATCACACATCCGGAGATCCGTGATAAGTTTGGTAAATGTAATGTTTACACAAAAGAAGCTTGTAAAGACTGCTTCGCAAGATTTTACTGCAGTGGTGGCTGTGCTGCCAATGCTTATCATTTTCAGAAAGATATAAATGGCAATTATGGTATCGGATGCGAACTTCAGCGTAAGAGAGTGGAGTGCGCAATCATGATAAAGGCCGCATTAGCGGAATAAAATAATGCAAGAAGGGAAAGAACAATGAAGAAAAGCAAAGGAATTGTTGTGCTGCTTCTGACCGCCATTATCACAGTCTTTCTGTGTTACACGGCCGGGATTGGCCTCGGACCAACAGGTACCGGTTCTGCAAAAAACATTAAGACCGGCCTGGACCTGTCTGGTGGTGTAAGTATCACCTATCAGGCAAAAGACAGCAACCCAAGTGCAGAAGACATGTCAGATACTGTTTATAAACTCCAGAAGCGTGTTGAACAGTACAGTACAGAAGCACAGGTGTACAAAGAAGGAAGCGACCGTATCGCTGTAGAGATTCCTGGTGTTACAGATGCAGATGCGATTCTGAATGACCTTGGAAAACCGGGTTCTCTGTGTTTTATCACAATGACAGATGATGACGGTAATGCAAACTTCTCCAGTACAGGAAGCGGTTATGTACTGGCAAGAAGTCTGGACGAGATTCGTGAATCCGGATCCGTCGTTTTGGAAGGTACAGATGTAAAAGATGCCCAGGGTGGTGCATTCCAGTCTGACAAAAACAGCTCCAGAGAGTATGCAGTCAGCCTGACACTTACAGATGAAGGTAAGACAAAATTTGCAGATGCTACAGAAGCAAACGTAGGAAAACAGATTGCGATCGTTTATGACAATCAGATCTTAAGCGCACCGAAGGTAAACGAAGCAATCACAGGTGGACAGGCACAGATCACTGGTATGTCCAGTGTGGAAGAAGCACAGAATCTTGCTTCCTATATCCGTATCGGTTCTCTGAGCATCGAACTGGAAGAACTTCGTTCCAGCGTAGTTGCTGCACAGCTTGGTGAAGAAGCAATCTCCACCAGTGTTATGGCTGGTCTGATCGGTCTTGTTATTGTAATCATCTTCATGATTATTATGTATCGTCTGCCGGGTGTTGTTGCCGGTGTGGCACTGATCCTGTATACAGCGATCGTACTTATTACATTGAATGCATTTGACATCACACTGACTCTTCCGGGTATTGCAGGTATCATTCTTGGTATTGGTATGGCGGTTGATGCGAACGTTATCATTTACGCACGTATTCAGGAAGAAATCGCAGCCGGAAACTCTGTAAGAGCTTCTATTAAATCCGGTTTCTCAAAAGCGTTCAGCGCAATCTTCGATGGAAACATCACAACCCTGATCGCATCTCTCGTGCTGATGTGGCTTGGTTCCGGTACTGTTAAGGGCTTTGCTTATACACTGGCTCTTGGTATCGTAGTTTCCATGTTTACAGCTCTGGTTGTATCACGTTTTGTTATGAATGCTCTTTATGCAGTAGGATTCCATGATGAGAAATTCTACGGTCGTGCAAAACAGCGTAAAGTATTCAATTTTGTTGGAAAACGAAAAGTATTTTTCATTATTTCCATCATTCTGATCTTAAGTGGTCCGGTTGCAATGGCAATCCATCACAACGTAGATGGAACAGCTCTGAACTATGCACTTGACTTCTCAGGTGGTACTGCAACAACTGTAACATTCACCGAAGACATGGATATCAAGCAGATTGACTCTGAAGTAACTCCTGTCGTTGAAGAAGTTACAGGTGATAAGAATGTACAGCCGACTAAAGTTGTAGGAACAAATCAGGTAGTTATCAAGACGCGTACGCTTTCTCAGGAAGAACGTGAGAAACTGGATAATGCACTTGTTGAGAAATTTAATGTAGATGATTCTCTGATCACAACAGAAAGTATTTCTTCTACAGTAAGTTCCGAGATGAGAAGAGATGCAGTTGTTGCCGTGATTGTGGCTACACTCTGCATGCTTGCTTACATCTGGTTCCGTTTCAAAGATATCCGTTTCGCAAGTAGTGCAGTACTTGCCCTGCTGCATGACGTACTGGTTGTATTTGCATTCTATGGAATTTCCAGAATTTCCGTAGGTAATACCTTCATTGCCTGCATGCTTACCATCGTAGGTTATTCTATCAACGCAACGATCGTTATCTTCGACCGTATTCGTGAGAATACGAAGGGAAGCAGATCAAACCTTGAAGAGATTGTTAATGAAAGTATCACACAGACACTTACAAGAAGTATGTACACTTCTTTCACAACTTTCGTAATGGTAGCTGTTCTGTACATCATGGGTGTTTCTTCTATCCGTGAGTTCGCAGCCCCTCTGATGGTAGGTGTTATCTGTGGAGCTTACTCTTCTGTATGCATCACAGGTGCTCTGTGGCTGGTAATGAAACGCTATTATAAGAAACCTGTTGCACAGGCTGTAGCAGCAAAGAATACTGCAGCTTCTGCAAAACAGAATAATAACAGCCAGGATACAAAATCCGGAAAGAAAAATTCAGATCAGCCGAAAAAGAAAAACCGCAAGAGAGTAGCAGAACGTCTGGCGGCACAGGAAGCAGCGGCAAAAGAAAATGCTTCCAAAGATGAAAATAAGGATGCATAATCCGAAACATAAAAAGTAACAATTAAGTTGCTGTGAACGGAGTGAACAGTAACACATCTCAGATCCCGGGACAGACTGCTGCCCCGGGATTTGTGTTTTAATAATGGATAGGTTGATAAACAGAGAGGATCATTATGGAAAAGTGGATGGTATATAATAAGAAAGCAGATTTTCAAAAAATAGGCAGTGAATTTGGAATTGATCCTGTGATAGCGAGATTGATACGAAACCGTGATATACAGGATATGAAAGAGATTCGTTCCTATTTATATGGAACACTTGCGGAAATTCCATCCCCATGGAAGATGAAGGATATGGAACGTGCAGTGCAGATCCTTCAGAAAAAAATTACGCAGAAAAAAAAGATCCGAATCATCGGAGATTATGATATAGATGGCGTGACAGCTACCTGCATTTTGTTGAAAGGTCTGAAACGACTTAATGCAAATGTGGATACTTACATTCCGGACAGAGTAAAAGACGGATATGGAATGCATGAGCAGCTGATCGATAAAGCACTGGAAGATGGAATTGATACGATACTGACCTGCGATAATGGGATTGCAGCTGCGGCTGAAATAGAATACGCAAAAAAAGAAGGACTCACTGTGATCGTTACGGATCATCATGATATTCCTTTCCGCGATACAGAGGATGGAAGAATCTGGATCATTCCGAAAGCAGATGCAGTGGTGAATCCGAAACAGAATGACTGTCTGTATTCGAATAAAAATATCTGCGGGGCGGTGGTTGCGTGGAAACTGATCTGGGCGTTATATGAAAGATTGGGGATTGACAGTGATGAGATGTGGGATTTTCTTGAATTGGCAGCAATTGCAACAGTAGGTGATGTCATGGATCTGCAGGGAGAGAACAGGATCATTGTAAAGGAAGGACTGAAAAAACTTTCTTCTACTTCTTTTGAAGGGCTGAAAGCACTGATTTGTGTGAATAATCTTGAAGGTGCAGAGATTACGGCATATCATGTAGGGTTTGTTATTGGCCCATGTATCAATGCAAGCGGACGGCTTGATACAGCAGCAAGATCTCTGGAACTGCTTCTTGCGGATAATATGGAAGATGCAATGAAGCTTGCGGATGATCTGTATGATCTGAATCAGAGCAGAAAAGCCATGACAGAGCAAGGAAAAGGACAGGCGATTCAGAGCATTGAGGAAAATAATCTCGGTAAGGACCGAGTGTTGGTAGTGTATCTTCCAGACTGTCATGAGAGCCTTGCTGGTATTATTGCAGGACGGATCCGTGAAGCATATAATAAGCCGGTGTTCGTACTGACGAAAGGAGCTGACGGAGTAAAGGGAAGCGGGCGGTCGATCGAGGCATATTCTATGTATGAGGAACTGGTGAAATGCAGTGATCTGCTCACGCAGTTTGGCGGTCATCCGATGGCAGCCGGACTTTCAATGGAGGAAAAAAATATAGAACTTTTCCGCAGACGTCTGAATGACAACTGTACTCTCACGGAGCAGGATCTGATTCCTAAAATTATGATCGATGTTCCAATGCCGATTTCCTATCTTTCCAAAAAACTGACAGAACAGTTAAAGGTGCTGGAACCATTTGGTAAAGGGAACTCGAAACCTTTGTTTGCACAGAAAAATCTTCGGGCAGTGGGGATTCGTGTTTTGGGCAGAAACAGGAATGTGGCAAAGATGCTTCTTATAGATGAAAATGGAATAAAGATGGATGCAGTATATTTTGGAGAGGCACAGGAATTCGTGGATTTTGTACAGGCGCATGATACCATATCTGTTACATATTATCCTGAAATTAATGTTTTTCAGGGAAGAGAAAACCTGCAGGTGGTCATAAAGAATTATTGTTGATTTTGGCATTGAAATAAGGGAAAAGTATGGAGTTTCGTAAAGTTTTCGTAAATACACTGTATGATAATGTAAATTGCACACAAAACTGCACATAATTTCGACAAATATGATATTTCAGCATAAAATTAAACATCTGGTTCGTCAAATTCTACAGCTAAGACTGCAGTTAAGACAGGAGATAATACACTGATTCTTCCATTCGTGATTATTCTTCTGGCAGCAATCGTAGCAATTGTAGTTTTTGTAAAAAAACGTTTCGGAAGCAAAAAGAGCTGATATTTGATCAGAAACAAAAATAAGCAATAAAAAAATCCGTTTCAGGTGATAAGCCTGAGACGGATTTTTTATGTAATAGGAAATTACTCCGTAATGTTCCTATTACATAAAAACGCTCCGCGAGGATGCGACCAGATGCATGAGGAATATGTCTGCTGAAGCAGACCGCATCTGGCGCGCAAAGCGTAACAAGTCCCTCAAAGATTGAGGGATTCAGGGAGTTTGAAGCGGACTTGTCCGCTTTGT
>PPYE01662426.1_pt1 | contig 12449 bp, 12 predicted proteins | sample 1559881 | NCBI WGS metagenome assembly PPYE01 (sample SAMN08240022, study PRJNA423297) | Human gut metagenome, whole genome shotgun sequencing project.
CAGTATCAAGAGCAGTATGGACGGGCAAAAAAGCCTGTATTCATGCGGGTTTTCGCCGTTTCGAGCGTCATTCCCACTCGCTCCTGCCAGAAGTTTTCTAAACAGATTTGCTTATGGGATTTAGCTCAGGGTATTGGCATTATTTTCATTATTCAGATAGTAGAGGTTATCTGATTTTTTGTTGCCATGGTGTTGCCAAGTTGAAACGATATAAAGCCCAAGTTGCTATCTTAACAATTATTGAGTGGTACAGTATATACTTTTCCGACACCTGGGATTTTTAGCAGTTCCCCTTCATTTTCTTGAATAGTTTTCTTGGTATGGTCACCAATGGACTCCATAAGATTTCCAGTAGATGTATTAATTCCAAGCGAAATAATCTCTTGGGCTGTAACAAAACGATATATATCAGACGGTTCTTCCATCATTCTTCGTAAGTCCGCCTCTTGATCAGGTGAAGGCATTAACTCAACCACATCAGCAAGAAGAAGTTCATAAATCTGAAAGTGTTCTCCGAATTTGAGCTCTGTCATGTGTCTACCGCAAAATCGATATGTGATATGATCCCAGTTGACAATCCCTGTTTTTATAAGCTCTTCTTCAAATTCGCGACTCAAATTCTCGATCCGCTCACGCTCTGCTTTCTTATTAAAGCGCTTAACGAATTTTCGCAGGTATTTGTTCTCCATTCTGAGCCGATAATCATCACGAGAGGACTCATCAATTGGCACCTTATCATCATCTTTTACGAAGAAAAGATTTTTCAGCTCAATTTTTTCATTGCCTTTCAGTTTATAAACGCCACCTACCGGTTGAAACTTTCCTGTTCCACGTTCATTTTTAATCAAGAGATATTTGTCACTTATTTTGATCCGATAGAGATAAGCAAATGAAATACGAATAAGAGTGTCATCCTTAATGAAACCGCCACGCTTTAGTTTTCTTTGGGATACCTTCCAATTTGTTGTATCCATAAGATCTTGAATTGAGTGCCAAAGTCCCGGAAGAGAAAAGCCTAGCACAATTCCTGATAAACTGCTTCCGGCAGGCAAATTTTTTATTTCAAAAACAAATATGACTGCGATGGAAATAATGGATAGAAAGCCAATTCCTATCAGCCTCACAATTTTCATGAAGTTATCACCTACCAATCGGAATATCAATCCTTGATTTTGCAACACACACTCCATTCTTGATAATATAACATTCTATATAGTGGTTCCCAAAAAAACGGCTGTGCTCAACTAAGGTCTTTCCCTTTTCAACAATTTGACCTCTGAGTTGATTTCGTCTTTCGGCTTCAGGTCCAACATTTTTGACCTTCCAAAAAATCTTATACGGCGGTGGGCAATTGGTATATTCCATCACACAACGAATTTCAAAATTATGCGGCAAGTAACGCCTCAGCAGTGATAGGAATTCGGATAATAGCTTAGGTCTCCATCCGTCTCCGCTTACATAGCAAGAAATTTTGCAACTATATGAAAGATTAACTGGGTACAAATCCTCAATAAATTGCTCTGTGTCAGAAAAAGACCGTACAGATTTAATAATTAGCGTTGAAAATTGTGAATAGTTAGAAGACTCGGAGAGCTGCTCATTCCAAAAATCATGATTAAAAAAACCATACCAAGCTTGAAGTGCATCTTCTTTCGTGCAATCACCTTTGAATAAAACATCCAAGTCTTCTAGTTTACTTTTAAGCCGATTCTTCCAGTTAGTCATTTTCTGTGTATCAATTTGCCTTGGGGTCAAGTTTCTGCCGTTATCTACAGGAGCAGCAACAGACACATCTGTCTCAAGTCGGACTACAATCTCTTTCATCGTATAATAGAACAGCTCATCTATACGATCATAGGAATCCTGTAATTTTTCATCACACAAGACAGTTTGTAGCAATCCGCTGGGCATATTCTTCCATGTGTCTCTGGATTTGCAGAACATTTTTGAAAGACGAACCACTTTTCTAAGTTTTCCATTAGAAGCTTTATTCTGCTCTGTGAACCACTTAGTTAAGTCTTTAAGTTCGCGCTCCGTCCAAGTAGTTCCGGCGTGTTCATATATCCAGCGCTTATTCTCAGTATCATAATGCCGCCTGTAAATAGCAAAATCAATATGATAACCGTCTGAGTATTTAATCCGAACACAGCTAGTTTTAACTTCTGGTTCTGCATTAAATTGCTTTGTTTTCCTCTGAAGTGCATTTGCTACCATATTTCTAGTAGCTTGAGCCCCTTTATCGCCAAGTGTAGACTTATCGAAAACAACAGCAACATCGATGTCGTAATCACCATCTTCATTTTGGACAACAGTTGACATAGCAACACTACCCTGCACACATGTCTCCGCAATGGAATAAAACGTATTATTCTCTTCGTTATACTCTTTTAATCCATCCTTAAGACGCTGTATATTTAGGTCTTTTTTGCTATGTAAATTAGTCTGTTTTGCCTGGGATAAAACAACAGAATCATTATAGAAAGAAGCAAATTTAGATGATAGGTCATACATACTCATAATTTGTAAACCTCTTAATTTCATCGATGATATAGCCCAAAGTTATACAAATTTATGCAGATTATCCATGGGGCGGGTTTATGCCTGGTACCCATAAACCCACCCCGTCTGTTCAGCCTTCCGGAGGATACGGATCGTTTCCGTAGGAGTCTCTCTCCCGAATGCGCCCATCCACTCCATGAATAAACAATTCTGCTTCCTGATTGCGTGCGATTTCTCTGGCTACGGCAATAGCTTCCGCCTGAGTCTCAGTGCGAATTGTAGCTTTGGAGTTTCCTGCGCCCTTCACCTGCCAGCCTCCATCCGGATGCGGCGTCACATGCTGATTTTTTCCCATCAGTAATTCCTCCTTCACTCGCGCGGCAGGTCGAGAAGATTGTCGTGCGTGTAGTCGTTAGGGCTGGAGCGCACATACTTCTCATCCGCGCTACTGGTGGCGGGAATCACATTGGGGTAAGGCCAAATCTTGACCTGGATAGTGCCAGGATTCTCTTTCAAAAAGTCGTGAAGGACCGCCTTCTTAAAAAAGCCAGGATTCTCACAGCCCTCGATGTAGATTGAATCGATTTCCAGAAGCTTACTGGAGCTGTCACATCCCGGCATCATCTTAATTTTTGTCGCATGCATAAGTATCACGTTTCCTTTCTCCGCACAGTTTGCGGACGGCTTGGTTGTTAGGAACATCTATTCAAAACAGCCAAAAGAAAAGCTCGGCTACATGGAACAAGTCAACTTCGTGAAATATCCCATATTGAACCGAGCCCAGAAACGTGATATAGTAAATGTGTCTAAGGGAAACACAGTCTATATCATGCTTCTGAGCATCGTATTCTGTGTAGACGCAAGATGCAGCGCAACGGGTACCAGCCGGAGCGCTGTTTTCTTTTGCCTGGAAGCTAGAACTATTATAGCAGGACAGGGGAAATTCGTCAACAACATATAGTTTTTATTTTTATATTAAACACTATATATTGTGCTCACTCGCCGTTTTCGACCTCCTCGATAAGGTCAAACAGTGATGGCTCTCCGGAACTTTCTTCCTGTTCACGGAGATCAATGATTGCGTCTAACCTAGCACCCATTTTTCTGTTGATAAGGGCCGCTGTTTTCAGCTTGTCCAGTTCACCACTATCAGCAGTTGCCAAAAGCATCTTCATGGAAAACATGTATTGAGCCATTGCCTGCTTGAATGTAACGGACTCAAAAATCTTATGGAAGTCTTGTTCTTTGACTCGTTTCCCTTGCGAATTTTGAGTGAGTTCCTGAGCCCTTGTGCTGGTATCAGTTACAATCTTCTTGGCGACTTCATCCAATTCTTTCTCGTAAAAATACTCCGGACCTATACCGTAGTAGATTGAAAGTTTTTCCTGGTTACTGCTGGAGGCAACAGAGGTTCCGTTTTCCCAGTTTGCCACGGTGACACGATTGACATTGATGGCCTGAGCGATCTGTTCCTGTGTGGCCCCATACAGTTCTCGGATCTGTTTTAAGTTGTTCATGGGCGTTCACCTCATGCTCCGCATTATACACCAAAATGTCGCTTTTGTCAAGACACTACAAAAATTGTAGTGTCTTATTAAATTTTAAAGGAAAGCAGTTCTACTGCGCTCTCCTCACTGGGGTCATTGGTGCCCAGCTCGCCGCGGAAAGCGCGGGCGAGGATAGCTTTTTTGATGAGGTCGATCTGCTCTAGCACCCCTTCGGCGGCTTCTTTGGCCTGCTGCTCTTTGGCAAGAAGGTCGTCAAGGAGGCGGACGATTTCAGCTTGCTCTTGTGCTTCTGGCAGAATAAGAGGAGTCTCTGAAACTACCTTTTGATTAATCTTAGGCATATTCCCAGCCGTTCCTGTGGCATTTGAACGGAAATAATTAAGAATTTCGTCAGTTTTCAAATAGTAGTCAATGTAATGTTTATTGTTAGGTTCCTTGACAGTCAATTTCATCATCAGATCGGGATATATAAACTCATACTCTGCACCTGTATAGATTGCACTCATTCCTACTTTTTCCAATGAGTTTGCGCGCTGAATCAATATATCGCCAGGTGTTAACCACAAATGCGAATCTTCTGGGATTTCCTCATCAATATATTTGAAAAATTCCGGCTTAAATACGCCAGTTGTCGTTGCCGAAAGAGTCATACTTTTACACGCAGTCACATAGTCAACTGGTTTAGGGGAATAACCATTCCTCGGCTTCTCAACAAGAATATCAATTAGTTTACAGGAACTCCAAGTCTCCATCCCCACGCCGCGTTCTTTTCTCCACTGAGCAGTGAGCTCACCAGTGAAGGCTTTGTGGAGGATGGCGACTTTGCGGGTTTCAAAACTGTCCAGCGCATCCTGAGCCTTTTGCTTAGCCTCGTCCAGCTTTGCAAACAGGCTTTCAATGCGGTCAACAATGCGCTGTTGTTCAGAGAGTGGAGGAAGAGGCAAACAAATCGTCTTTAAGTCTGTTTTATTAAACTTTTTAACTGCCGTACCGGTTGTAATTGAGTATAGCTGTTCTGTACCAAACGGAGATAAAAAGTAATAGTATAGTAAATCATAGTCAGTTTCACGATAGCACTTTATCATAATCGAATTAGGTGCCAATGTCATCGGTTTATTTAAGTGGGGCACTCTAAAAACTTTTCCGATGGAACCAATGTTGCTTAAAATTAATTCACCACCATATAATACCGATTTTTTGAGAAAATCATAGCCACGCTTGTCTGTATATGTAATGTCCTCTGTAAAACTATTTGAAAAATCTTGTGTTTTTACAAGGATTGCGTAGTTTTCCTCTTTATAATAAGCTACATTTTGCTTTAAACTCGCAAAGCTTCCATTTGCCACATAATCTGTAGCAAAATCAATGTATGTTCCAAGTTGTGTCCAACACCAATTTCTTGGTACTGGATACGGCTGCTCGCTCTCCGGCACCAAGGCCGCCTGTAAGCGCTCTTCGGGTGTCAGGGTTTCTTTTTTCTTTACTCTCGCCATCAGTCCTGTACCTCCAGCGCACGCAGCTCCTTCACCACGCTCATCAGCAGATCCACGGCCTCCTCCAGATTGGCGGCGGCCTCCTCGGCACTCTCCACCGGGTCGGGCAGGTCGTCATAGTCCAGCACCGAGTCATCCCGGATAAGACCAAGATCCAGGCTGTTGCCCTTTTCCGCGATCTGTTCCCGGGTAAAGACACTCCATCGCTCATCCTGCACGGCATGGCGGTCTTCGGCTTCATAAGCCTTCTCAAAATCCGCAAAATGCTCGGTTTTCAGCGGAGTGGTCTTGCCGAAGCTGGGCATATTGGTGCGCAGATCATAGAACCAGACCTCTTTGGTGTTGCCCTTGTCGCTCTTGCCCCGGGTGAAGAACAGCACATTGGTCTTGACCCCCTGAGCGTAGAAAATGCCGGTGGGCAGGCGGAGAATGGTATGCAGATCACACTTGTCCATCAGGTCGCATCGGATTTTCTCGCCGTCGCCGTCGGCAAAAAGCACATTGTCAGGCAGCACCACAGCGGCCCGGGCTTTGCCGTTGGTCTTCAGGCTGCGGTAGATGTGCTGGAGGAAGTTCAGCTGCTTGTTGCTTGTTGGAAAAGTGAAGTCATCTCGGGTGGCACGCTCGCCGCCCTTCTTGGTGCCGAAAGGCGGATTGGTAAGCACCAGATCAAAGTCGTGGAGTGCCTTGCCTTGATTGGAGAGCGTATCGGCCAGCAAAATTTGGCCGTCGATGTCGTGGAGCATGGCGTTCATCAGAGCCAGACGGTGTGTGTCGTGAACCAACTCGCAGCCAGTGAAGGCCTCTTCCCGCTCAAATTTGGCCATGCCAGAATCCAGATCGTAAAAATCGTCGGTGTGCTCCTTGACATAACGGTGGGCGGCAATCATAAAGCCGAAGGTGCCGCAGGCAGGGTCGTTGCACCGCTCGCCGGGCTGGGGCTTCATCAACCGGGTCATCACATCAATGAGGACGCGAGGGGTAAAGTACTGGCCCGCGCCGGACTTTTTTTCGTTGGCATTCTTTTCCAATAGCCCTTCGTACAGGTTGCCCAACCCCTCTTCCCGGGCAGAGTACCAGTCCAGGCCGTCGATAGTGGTGATGATCTTTTCCAAGTTCTTGGGCTCGTCAATGTTGGTGGCGGAGCCCTGGTAGATCTCCCGCACCCGGCCGGTGCAGTTCTCGCCCAAATAGGTCAGCAGCTCTTTATAGAACTTCTTCAGCTCAATGCCGCTTTTTGCGGTGAGTTGATCCCAGCGGTAGGCGGCAGGAATCTGACTTTCCGTGCCGGTCTCCTTGGCCATCTTCAAAAACAAAATGTAAGTAAGCTCGGTGACATACTGGTGATAGGTAATGCCGTCATCCCGCAGTACATTGCAGAGGTTCCAGAGCTTGGATACGATTTCCTGTGTGGTCATGTGCGGTTCCCTCCGTTATCGATAGCGGCCTGACGCAATACTTCGGCAAGGCAACAGTTCATAGCTGTCTGTTGGTAATCGGCATCCACTTTTCGGGCTGCCTCGCAAAAATCAGAAATCGCCTTGACCATGTCACAGATATTTTTCTGCTGCTCCAGGTTTCTTTGCGCTTCCATCTGTTGTGCCTGGAACTGGCTTAAATACTGTGGGTTAAAAATCCCATACGGATAGGTGTTATAGTTCATGCGCTTCTTCCTTCATCATCGTACAGATATTCGTTGAGTTCCAGCACGATGCTCTCTAACTTGTTCTGGAAAATCCGATCGATCTTCTTAAATCCGCCCTCACTTCTGAAACGGGTATCTTCATCAAACACGCCTATATTGAGGACAGATTCCTCCATAAGATATTTTTCCATGCGACCGATCCATTTCTGCTCAATGGCAGTGAATTTGTGAGCCTTTTTCAGCTTGTCCACCGCCCGGCGAATACGGGCTTCGTGGCTGATAAGGGTGGAACCGATGGCATACCGGCGAATCAGACTGATGATGTCCGCTGCAATCTCCTCGTTGGTCAGTTCCGATATGGCGGTGTTGAGCTGCTGGGTGGTAAAGCCCTCTCGATCCAGCGTCAGGCGCAGATCCTTCAAGCTCGCCCGGGTCAGCTCCTTTGGCCGGGTGCAGACAATGTTCAACGCCGCAATTTCATTGATATGGGTCTTTACATAGTCGGCAAAAGCATCCAGGTAGTCCTCCGGGCGGCTGCCGGTACCATAGCCACGGGTATGGCTGATCAGTTCATCCGGCGCGTCAGAGATGACCACCGAGTGGCCGCCGTTGGACCGGGTCTCCCCAAGCAGTTCAAAGAGATCCCGATGGGCCAAAATATGGTCGCGGGCCTGATGGGGCGGCTCCTGCTCCAGTTGCTGAATAAACTGGGTGGGGTCCATGCCGCCGGTCATGCTGACAAAATGCTCCATGGTCTTACCGTCCAGCTTTCTCTTTTTCCGCTGGAGTTTGGCGATGATCTGGTCAATCTGGTACTCGATCTGCTTTTCGTCTTCCAGCACCTCGAGACCGTCCAACAGTTGTCCAAAGGAAGCAGAAGGGTTGGCTACCACCGGTTTCATGGTATTGACGGCATCCAACGATTCATAGACACCGACAGGGTCATAAATCTCAAAGTGAGTCTTATGAATCTTGGGACACAGACGGGTGGCACGGCCCAACATCTGTTCAAACAGAATGCGGGATTTTACCCGGCGCAGGAACACCAGATTCGTGATCTCCGGCACATCGATACCAGTGGTCAGAAGGTCCACGGTAACGGCAATGCTGGGATATCGCTCATTCTTGAACCGCTTGATGGCTTCCTGTACTTTTTTGGGGTTTCCGCCGCCCACGCTGCCGGTGATCTTCATAATGGCTTCGTTGTCCACGCCGTACTCGGCATAGATATTTTTCAGAATATCCACAATCATGTCGGCATGTTGGTCATCCACGGCATAGATAAGCGTTTTTCCCTGTTCCTCCGGATTTTCCGGGTCGATATCTTTGGAAATCTCAGCCAGCACTGCCTCGTTGAAGGGGCGAGTAATGACTTTTTTATTAAACTGCTCCACATCGAAGTTGAGTTCATCGTTCAGCAGTTCGCTGTTGGTAATCTCCCCAGTCACCGGGTCATAGACGGTGACTGTATCGCCAGATTGATAGTGGATGCCCTCATCCCGCAGTTTGGTGTGAAGGTCGTGAGGGGCGTCGTGATCCACCAGATACCCCTCGATGACCGCTTCCCGGTAAGTGTATTTGAAAACTGGCTGGCCGAAAATCTCGGTGGTCTGGAGGGCAGGGGTAGCGGTCAGAGCAATTTTCACCGCATCGAAATACTCAATCACGCTGCGGTATTTGCTCTGGTAGTCCCGCTGGTCCCGGTAGAGAAGTTCGGTGTCTCCCATCTCTTTGTCCAGGAGGTAGCCCCGGTGGGCCTCGTCTATGATAATCAGGTCATAGTCGTTGACTGCGGGCATGGTTTCTCCATCATTGTAGAGAATACGCTTTACCATCCCCTGTACGGTAGCAACCTGGATGCGGGTCTCTCTCTCAATCTCTTTATCTTCCAACCCTTTGATGTTATAGATGTCCGCCAGGGGCATCAAATCCTCCAACTTGACCTCTTTGAATACATCCAATGCCTGCTCTCCCAGGGCGGTGCGGTCCACCAGGAACAGGATTCGTTTGAAACGGCCTGTTTTCAAGAAGCGGTAAATCATTCCCAGCACTGTCCGGGTCTTGCCGGTACCGGTTGCCATGGCTAGCAAAGCCGTATTTTTCCCGTCCATGATGGCTTGTTCCGCTGCCTGAATAGCCCGCAACTGATAATCACGGAGGTTTAGTCCATCTTTGTCCCGGAGCAAATCAAAAGGCATTTGCTCCAGCGCACGGTTGCCGGCGTCAATGTCCTTACCCAACAGGTCCAGAAGGTTTTCCGGGCTCATCCACCCTCGCAGAGCTTTTGGCACATTAGAGGGTTTGCGAAGATCTAGAAACCAAATACCGGACTTTGTTTTGTACTGTTCCAGATACGGCCTGCCATTGGTTGCGAAAGTGAACGGCACTTTATAGCTGCCCCAGGTTCCCACTTGGTACCGAGTATCCTCAACACGAATATTACGGGGATAGTCTTTCCCCTGATAGTCGATCACGGAGGGAATGTCCTTGTGTTCCGCTTTTGCCTCAATGATACCGACAAATTGCAGACCAATAAAAAGAGCATAATCGGCGCGGCCATGATTTCCCACGGTGGAATCAGTGGGCCACTCAGCTATGGCAAGATTCCGACCTTTGGCTGGGCGAGTGCCATTAGAGAAACGCAGATTCTCAGTATCAGCCTCCCAGCCCACTTGAAGGAGTTGGTGGTCAATAATGTAGCGCGTTTCTGCTTCTGTCTTTTGTCGCTGGCTGGCTGCCCTGGCTGCCTGCTGGCGGCGTTTTTCTTTTGTGACAGAACCAGAAGCGGCAGCCTTTTCTTCCGCTTCTTTGACCAGACTTTCCTCCTGTGCATCGTCAGTATCTGCAATATCTTGCTCCTGCGAGTCAGTCGGCATCACAAAAGGAACTGCTTGATAGTTCCAGTCACCGTAGGTCTGCATGAACCATTCGCATAAGCTGTGCGCCATTTGAAGCAGCACTTTTCCCTCTTCAACGGAGGAGTAGTTCTCATGTACCGCCTTATTGCGCACCTTGCGTAGCGCATGAAGAATATCCACAAGATCCTGCGTGAGGAGGCCCTCTCGGAACAGTACGCCGATCCGATTGACCGCTGTATTTTCAGAAGGAGGCATGATCCGATCATAAGTAAACATCAAGTTCACGATTGTTTCGCCGATCATCCCTAACTTCATCAAGCAGGAATTTGAATCTGAATAAAGATATGCTTCTGCTTTTTTCCCGAACTGGGATAACACAGGAAACTCTTTATCAAGAAATTCAAAATTACTTTTCATCACAGCTCACCACCCTTGCAAGTTCTACACATTTTCATGTAATAAGTAAGATTGTCAATAGACGCACTCGTCCTTCTGTTAAATGCCAGTTTTATTCCTCTGGCGGAACAGGGATGTACACCATTTTCAGAGGAATCATTTTACGGTATTTGACACTGAGCTGGTCGTAATATTTCAGGACCAGATCCACAAGTTCTGTGCCGTTAATGCCGCGAATGATCGGGGTGTTATCCAGGTATTTCTGCGCATTTTTGGTATAGTTGGACAGTGTCACAAAGAGGCCATAATCTCCTTCGCGCATAGCGCCTTTCAGAGACTGGATGGTAGTCTCTTTGATGTCTCCATCCTGGCTTTTGACCTGGACAACAATGCGGGGCGGCAGCTCGTCTTTATAGGCGGTAATGTCGATGCCACTATCCCCACCATGCGGGGATAGAATCGTGCGGTAGCCCATGGCCTGCAAAAGATTTGCGACAAACGGCTCCAGATCATAGCCTTTCAGATTTTTGCTCAGCTCTTTTAAAATAAAATCTCGGGTAGCCTCGATAATTTCATCCGCCGTTTGTGCCACTGTCTCATCGGTATCCGGCTCCATGATATTACCTTTGAAGTCTTTATCTAGCGCCTTCAAATACTCATCCGCGTAGTTCTTCACCAAGAAAAAAGTCAATGCCGATCCTACTTCATGCAGAGCCCCTTGCGAAAAAGCCGTACGAGGCAGATGTTTGAGCCACTTTACTTTCCGACGATTGTGATACTGTGCTGCTGTACTATCATAAAAATAGGCGCTCTCAACGATCCCAATATTGATTTTACGGTCGATCTTAGATGGGAACACGACATAATCGCCTTCTCGCACTTCATGAACAAACCGGTACAGCATTCCAGCACTTGTGGCAACCGAACCTTTTTTAGCGTCCGGATAGGTCGCAATATATTTTTCTTTGTAGGCATCACGAGATGCACTTATGACCGACAAGTCGCCCATCTCTTCCCAGCCGATTGCAATTAGATTCTGATTCAAAAAAAGGGGATCGTCCATCGTATGAATTCCCCAAACCGTTTTGTTTGCTGCTGCCATCACAGCCACACTCCTATCCAATCTTTCGCAGCTTTTCAGCTGCAAAGGTCTTGTGTCCCGAAAGTTACCTTCGAATATCAAACCACTTTGTCAAAATTCATGCTTATTTTTCTTCCGGAACAAACTCCAGAATATCGTCCACGCCACACTCCATCACGCGACAAATCTTCTCGATGCTTTCGATGGAAACATACTCGTTACGCTTTAGGCGGGTGATAATATTGGCACTAAAACCGGCCTTCTCTTTTAGCTGTGCGTTGCTTATCTTTTTATCAATCATCAGATGGAATAAGCGGTCATAACAAATCGCCATTTTAGTCCCTCCAAAGCAAGAAATGCTTGGATTTATTTTATCACATTTTCGTGAAAAACTCAACTTGATATCTAATTATCAGGCTTTATCAGTGTTATGGAAAGGCAGAGATTTCGCTGCTTCTTCCGGGCATACTCCACCAGCTCCCGCGCATTGCTGGCGGGGTGCCAGGCATAAGCGATCAAATAGTCTACATGATCAACAACATAACGGTTTGCTCTTATAATTGCAGCCTTGCGCGGAACGCTTTCCATCCCTGGCGGATAGAATGTTCCATTAAATCCATCGGGTGTCGGTATGGGCTGCTCTGCCGGATGATATGGCAACAATAAAGTGAGCCTCACCTCTGGGTAAAAACGCTTGGCTTCTTTGACTGCCGATGCTGCAAGGTGGTCAAATCCGCCGTAGTGACCAACGATAAATTCTGTGACGCCATAGTCCAAAATGTGCTGCTCCACAGCCGCATATAATGCCAGATAAATCTCTTCTGAAGCCTCTCTGTGCCCGATGAAAAAACAGCTTTTTCCTTCCAAAGTTTTCCCTCCTCTGCAGTTGCGTTTATCGTTAAAATTATACGATATAAATGATTAAATCACAACGATTTATCAAAGTATAATTTACGAAGAACACAAGCA
>PPYE01683626.1_pt1 | contig 12447 bp, 10 predicted proteins | sample 1559881 | NCBI WGS metagenome assembly PPYE01 (sample SAMN08240022, study PRJNA423297) | Human gut metagenome, whole genome shotgun sequencing project.
GTCTTTCCTCTCTGGCCGACAACTTCACCGATCTTCTGCGGGTCGATCATCATCTGGATGATCTTCGGAGCGAACTCGCCGACCGTCTTACGCGGCTCTGCGATCGCTTTCTCCATAACCTCGGTCAGGATGTACTCTCTTGCCTGTTTCGTTCTGGCAATCGCCTCTTCTACGATCTGACGGGTCAGTCCATGGATCTTGATATCCATCTGGATTGCAGTGATTCCGTCGTGGGTACCAGCTACCTTAAAGTCCATGTCGCCGAAGAAGTCTTCGAGACCCTGGATATCGGTCAGTACGAGGTAATCATCATCGGTCTCGCCTGTTACCAGACCGCAGGAGATACCTGCAACCGGTTTTTTGATCGGTACACCGGCAGCCATCAGAGACATGGTGGATGCACAGATACTTGCCTGGGAAGTAGAACCGTTGGACTCGAAGGTCTCGGATACGGTACGGATTGCGTACGGGAACTCTTCCTCGGTCGGAAGTACCGGAACCAGGGCACGTTCTGCCAGAGCACCATGGCCGATCTCACGGCGTCCCGGTCCGCGGGACGGTTTTGTCTCACCTACAGAGTAGGACGGGAAGTTGTACTGATGCATGTAACGTTTGGAGGTCTCGAACTCATCCAGTCCGTCCAGTTTCTGTGCTTCGGAAAGCGGAGCCAGTGTTGTTACGTTGCAGATCTGAGTCTGTCCACGGGTGAACATAGCGGAACCATGAACACGCGGGATAATGTCAACCTCTGCTGCCAGAGGACGGATTTCTGTGATCGCACGGCCGTCCGGACGTTTGTGGTCTTTTAAGATCATCTTACGAACGGTCTTTTTCTGATACTGGTAAACAGCCTCGCCTAATACTGCCAGCCACTCTTCGTTGTCGGCAAATGCCTCCTCGAGTTTCTCGGTGATGACGCGGATGTTTTCTTCTCTTGTCTGTTTGTCATCGCTGAAAACAGCCTCTTCCATCTCTGCCGGAGGAACGATCTCTTTGATCGCTGCAAACAGCTCTTCCGGAATAGCGCAGCTCTCATAAGCGTGTTTCGGTTTTCCAACCTCTGCTACGATGCTGTCGATGAATTTGATGATTTCCTGGTTTACTTCGTGTGCTTTGTAGATGGCGTCGATCATTTTTGCTTCCGGAATCTCTTTTGCTCCGGCTTCGATCATGATGACTTTCTCTCTGGTGGAAGCTACGGTCAGTTTCAGGTCGGATACGGCTTTCTGTGCGAGAGTCGGGTTTACGATGAACTCGCCGTCGATCATACCGATCTGAGTCATGGCACACGGACCGTCAAACGGGATGTCGGAAATGCAGGTTGCAATTGCGGAACCCAGCATTGCGACTACTTCCGGATCACACTCCGGATCTACGGACATTACCATGTTGTTTAATGTAACATCGTTGCGGTAATCTTTTGGGAACAGCGGACGCATCGGACGGTCAATGACACGGCTGGTCAGAATTGCGTGCTCGCTTGCTTTTCCTTCTCTTTTGTTGAATCCGCCCGGGATTTTTCCAACGGCGTACATCTTCTCTTCGTACTCAACGCTTAATGGGAAGAAGTCGATGCCGTCACGCGGTTTCTCAGATGCGGTTGCTGTAGAAAGAACTACAGTATCGCCATAATGCATAAATGCTGCGCCGTTTGCCTGTTTTGCTACACGGCCTACGTCTACGGTCAGGGTTCTGCCTGCCAGTTCCATAGAAAAACTCTTGTACATAAATAATCTCCTTTTTTTCTTCTGAGCAGAATTTCCGAAACAACTGAAAAGCACACCGGAATACGGACAGGATGCAGCTTTTCAATGTGTTTTTCAGTGGTCTCGGATAAAATTCCTGCACCTCCAGAACCTGCCACTGGCAGCTTCTTACGGATGCAATGCAGCTCAGAATGGCTCCATGTCGTTTGCGTCTTTGATCTTACAAGCAAAGAAACGGGCGGAAAATGTATCCCGCCCGTTGTTCCAAGCTGATTATTTTCTGATTCCTAACTTCTCGATTAAAGCACGGTATCTTTCAATATCAGTTTTCTTTAAGTAGTCAAGCAGACCACGTCTCTGACCAACCATTTTCAGAAGACCTCTTCTGGAGTGATGATCTTTGTGGTGAACTTTCAGATGCTCAGTGAGCTCCTCGATTCTTGCGGTAAGAACAGCTACCTGTACTTCCGGTGATCCTGTATCTCCCTCAGTTCTTGCATACTCTTTGATGATTGCCTGTTTTTTTTCTTTCGAAATCATTTTAAATTCCTCCTGTTATTTTGATTGCACCGCTGACTAAGAAGTGGTCGGAGTGTCCTGCCTCTGAATCAGGGTCCGGGGATCTTTTTTTGTCCCGCATACTCGATTAGTATAGCATACGCTTTTCGAATTGTAAATACTAAAATCAGATGTTTTCGCGATGAATTTTCACGTAGTTACAGTTCTCCGAACTGTAACTTTCGCAGCTCTCATTTTAAGTTTTGCTTCGCAAAAGGAGAGCTGCTCACACCTGAATCACTTTCTTACGCAGCGAAACAGCGAGTGTTTCACTGCTGAGCGAACTTTTTTTCTACATATTTTTTTCCTGCCGCAACATCATGATATCCTCGCTGCAGTCAAAAAGATTCGTCTCCACGCCGGTAAATTTTTCCTGTACCGTCGGCTTAACACCGATGTTTGTGATACCGTAATAAATTTTTCCTTCGATTTTCACCTCGGAAACGTAGACGCCGAACGGCGGAAGCAGCTTTTCTGCCGGCGGGATCTGATTGATGGTTGGCACGCCGATCGTTCTGCCGAGTGCATGACCGTGGACAATCTCGCCGTGAACCGCGTAATCGTAGCCGAGCAGACCGCTCACGGCTTCCATATTGCCCTGTTCCAGCTCTTCCCGTGCCCAGGTGCTGCTGATCTCGCGGCCGTTTTCCTCTGCTTTTTCGATGATCTCGGTTTCAAAACCAAGGGACGGGCCCATTTCTTTCAGCATTTCGGCTGTGCCGCTTCTCTTGTAGCCAAAACCGAAATCCTTTCCCACAACAACTTTTTTCGCGTGCAGCTTATCCACCAGAATCTCTTTGATAAAGGCTTCCGGCGTCATGTGCATCACTTCATCCACAAACGGGCATTCCACAAGGCAGTCCATGCCAAGCTGTTCGAGGCGGGCTCTTCTCTCCTCATTCGTCAGCAGCTGATGCGGCTTGACATGCTGCACTTTCGACTGCGGCGGCACGTCAAATGTAAACACAACCGTTTCCAGTCTTTCCGTTCTGCCGATTGCAAGGACACGGCGGATCAGAAGCATATGCCCCCGGTGGAGGCCGTCAAATTTTCCCAGGGTTACAACGCTGTCCCCTCTGCTGTCAAAATCCAGTGTTTTTGTTAGATATCTCATGTTCTCTCCAGAAATAACTTGACCGGTCTGGTTAAGTTTTGTGATGGTCTGTATTGATAAATACCGACAAACGTTCCGTCATCGAGATAAAGGCGGAACTCCTCGTCTTCTGCGAAGTCCCCGCCGGAAGCAGTTTCCCCGATTTCGCGGATCTGCGCCGGTTTCAGCGGATTTCCGTTTTCCGCAAGCTTTTTCGCATGATCGTCCGCTGTCGCAAAGCTGCGCAGCGCGGCAAACATTTCATCGACCGGCACGAGGATCTCCGAAAGGCGGCCCTCACCGACAATCGCTGCGATCTCGTCAAGCGTGTGCGCTCCGTTTCGGTCAAACTGGCCGACTCTCGTGCGGATCAGCTGCTCCATACATCCGTGGCAGCCCAGTTTTTCGCCGATATCGTGGCACAGGGTGCGGATATACGTTCCCTTCGAACACGTTACCTCCATGCGCACCAGCGGAAGCTTCACTTCCAGAATGCTGATCTCGTAAAAGTGCACCGTGCGGGCCTTCCGCTCGATCTCGATGCCTTCCCGCGCCAGCTCGTAGAGTTTCTTTCCATTCACCTTCAGCGCGGAATACATCGGCGGCACCTGCTGCTGCTCCCCGACAAACGAGGCGATGCAGTCCCGCACCTCTTCTTCCGTCACGGTCACCGGCGCTTCTGCTGTCACGGTTCCGCTCATGTCCTGCGTATCCGTTGCGATTCCAAGGTGAAGCAGCGCTTCATACGTCTTCGTTTCATCGGTCAGCATATCGCAGAGACGCGTTCCCTTTCCAAGGCAGACCGGAAGCACGCCCGTCGCATCCGGGTCTAGGGTTCCGGTGTGGCCGATTTTTTTCTGGTGCAGGATGCCGCGCAGCTTCGCAACCACGTCATGCGACGTAAATCCCGCCTCTTTCCATACGTTCAGAACTCCGTTTATCATGTTGTTTTGTCTCCCTCTTTTTCACAAGAAAACCGGGCGTGGATATATTTTCTGCGCCCGGCTGTTTCCTGTTTATGCTTCTTCCTCTGTCGTCTCTCCTTCCTCTTCTGCAAGAAGCTGTTTTTCGATATACAGAGTCAGATTGTTGATTACATCATACGGAGAACCTGACATCGTGCAGCCAGCCGCACGGACATGGCCGCCGCCGCCGAATACGGCTGCGATTTTGCTCACATCAACCAGCTCGTCGGAGCGGAGGCTTACTTTGAAGACCTGCGGCTCCAGCTCATACAGGAAGATCGCTACGTGAACGCCTTCTGTATTTTTTAGCTGGCTGACAATGCCGTCCATATCTCCCGGTGTCAGGCCATAGAAGTCCATGACCTTCTTCCGCACGATACCGACAATACACTGCTTGTCGAGAAGCATGATGCTTTCTGTCAGCGTGCGTCCCATAATCTGGTTCTGTACGTATGTTTTCTTGAAGAATGCATCCTCGATGATTCTGGTAAACGGAACTCCCTTTTCCATCAGAGCGGCCGCAACCCGCATCGTGTGCGGAGAGGTGCTGCTGTACTGGAATACGCCGGAATCGGTCACAATACCGGTGTACAGCGCCTCGGCGCACGGCTCGGAGATCTTTTCTTCCTCCAGAAGCCCGAACAGCACCTCGCAGGCAGAGCTTGCATCCGGCTCTACGTGATTGATTTCGCAATATTCTGTATTCGTCACATGGTGATCGATGCAGATCGTCTTTCCCGCTTTTGCAAGAAGCGGTACGGCAACGCCGATGCGTTCCTCGCTGGATACATCCAGAAGGACCACAAGGTCGTACGCTTTCTCTTCACAGCTTGTCTTTACCTCAGAAAAGCCCGGAAGATAGGAAAATTCCGGCCGTGGATCCTCAAGATAGACATCTGCCTGAATCTCCGGCCGATTGTCGCGAAGATACTGGTATAATCCCAGGCAGGAACCGATGCAGTCACCGTCCGGACGAACGTGTCCGGCGATGGCCATGCAGGAGACTCCGTTTAGAATTTCATCAATTTTCTTCATTTTCCTCATCCTTTTTGTCTTCTTTGTGTGTTACTTCATCAATCAGTTTCGACATCGTAACGCCATATTCAATCGACTCATCCAGGACAAAGGTCAGCTCCGGTGTATTGCGGAGGTTAATGGTCTTGGCCAGCATACGGCGGATGAAGCCCTCCGCGCTCTTTAAGCCGCGGATGGTTTCTTTCTTCGCCTCATCATCGCCAAACACACTGATATATACTTTACACGTCTTCAGATCCGGCGCTACCTCTGCCGCTGTGACAGAGGTCATCATTCCGATGCGCGGATCCTTGATCTCGTTCCGGATGATGTTGGAAAGCTCTTTCTGTACTTCCCCGTTGATCCTGGTGTTTTTAATACTGTTTTTTCTCAACTTAATTCCTCATTTCTATCTCGGCACTTCTACCATGATATAGGCCTCGACCTGATCGAACTCCTGAAGATCGTTGAATCCTTCAAATACAAGACCGCACTCATAGCCGGAGCGCACTTCTTTGACATCGTCTTTGAAACGTTTGAGGGATGCCAGATTTCCTTCGAAGATCTGGTTTCCTTCGCGGCTGATTCGAACTTTGCAGCCTCTCTGGAACGTTCCGTCCAGTACATAGCTTCCGGCGATCGTTCCGACACCGGATGCCTTGAAGAGCTGACGTACCTCGGCATGGCCGATAACTTTCTCTTCGTAAACCGGCTCAAGCATACCCTTCATGGCTGCCTCAACATCCTCAATTGCCTGGTAGATGACACGGTACAGACGGATGTCTACGCCGTTCTGCTCTGCCATGGATTTTGCGTTCGCATCCGGGCGTACGTTAAATCCGATAATGATGGCGGAAGATGCGGTTGCCAGCATAACGTCGGACTCGTTGATCGCACCGACACCGCCGTGGATGACGCGTACGGCAACTTCCTCGTTGGAGAGTTTGACAAGACTCTGTTTTACTGCCTCGACAGATCCCTGTACATCGGCTTTGACAACGAGTGCCAGTTCTTTTAAGTTACCCTCCTGAATCTGGTTGAACAGATCATCCAGGGACATCTTCGCTTTTGTCTCCTCAAGCAGGTTCTTCTTGTTCTCTGCCACGAAGGTTGCTGCGAAGTTCTTTGCTTCTTTATCGTTATCGGTCTGAACGAGGATCTCTCCTGCGTTCGGAACATCGGAAAGTCCGAGGATCTCAACCGGAGTAGACGGGCCTGCCTCTTTGACGCGGCGTCCCTTATCATCCATCATCGCACGGACTTTACCGGAGCATGCGCCTGCTGCGATGTAATCGCCGACATGCAGGGTACCTTTCTGTACCAGAATGGTAGCAACCGGTCCTTTTCCTTTATCCAGCTCAGCCTCGATGACAAGACCTCTTGCTTTCCGGTTCGGGTTTGCTTTCAGCTCGAGCACTTCGGAAGTCAGAAGGATCATCTCAAGCAGATCGTCGATACCTTCGTTGTTCTTTGCAGATACCGGAACGAATACGGTGCTTCCGCCCCAGTCCTCCGGAATCAGTTCGTACTCGGAGAGCTCCTGTTTTACACGCTCTACGTTTGCGCCTGGTTTATCGATCTTATTGATCGCAACGATGATCTCAACGCCGGCTGCTTTTGCATGGTTGATTGCCTCAACGGTCTGCGGCATCACACCGTCGTCTGCTGCGACAACGAGAATGGCGATATCCGTTGCATTGGCTCCACGCATACGCATAGCGGTGAATGCCTCATGTCCTGGGGTATCGAGGAACGTAATCTTCTGTTTGTTGATCGAAACGGTGTATGCACCGATGTGCTGGGTAATACCGCCAGCCTCGCGGTCGGTGACATGGGTGTTCCGGATGCAGTCCAGAAGAGATGTTTTACCGTGGTCAACGTGTCCCATAACGCAGACTACCGGCGGACGCGGAACCATGTCTTTTTCATCCTCTTCGTCCTCTTTTAAGAGCTCTTCGATCACATCGACTTTCTCTTCCGGCTCAGCGATGATGTTATAATCAAGCGCGATTTCCTGTGCTTTTTCGAAGTCGATCTCATGGTTTACGGTAACCATCGTTCCTTCCATGAACAGTTTCTTTACGATGACTGCCGGCTGCATTTTCATCTTCTCAGCCAGCTCGCGGATGGTCATTTTCTCCGGCAGGGTAATCTCCTTTACCTCATCTTTCGGAGCTTCCTGTTTCGGTTTGTTGACCGGTTTCTGGAGCGCTTTCGGGAGTCTGGACTGCTGATGATGTCCCTGGTTCGGACGGTTTCCGCCTCTTCCTCTGTCTTCACTGAATTTATTTTCTCTTAAAGAATCTTTGTTTTTGTCTTTTTCTTTTCTTCCTGTATCACGGCCTGGCTTCTTGATGCCAAGGCTCATTGTATCGCCTGCAGAGCTCTTATGCTCGGTTCTGCGGCGGTCTCCTCCCGGACGGCGGTTCTGATTCTGGGAATCATCATCCTTTCCTGCGAACGGTCTTCCGCCATTATTTCCCGGTCTGCCTCCGTTTGGACGTGCGGAACGCTCACCGAATGGTCTTCCGCTTCTCTCACCGTTTCCACTTCTTCCGCCGTTATTGCGGTCTCCTCCCGGACGGTCTCCGCTGCGGTTCGGGCGGTCTCCATTGTTTCCGCCGAAGCGGCGTTCTCCCTGCGGACGGTCTCCGCTGCGGTTCGGGCGGTCTCCGTTATTGTTGAAGCGACGCTCTCCCTGCGGACGGTCTCCATTGCGGTTCGGACGGTCTCCGTTATTGTTGAAACGGCGCTCTCCCTGCGGACGGTCTCCATTGCGGTTCGGACGATCTCCATTTCCGCCGTTTCCGTTTCCACGGTTCGGACGGTCCTCGCTTCTTCCGTTTCCATTGCGGTTTCCTTCCGGACGGCCGTTTCCGCGGGACGGACGGTCTTTTTTCTGTCCCTGGTTCTTTGTGAACTCTTTTGCTTCTTTACTTGTTGCGTTCTGCGGACGCACAACGGAAATAATTTTCTTTTTCTTCGGTTTTGCCTGCTCTTCCGGTTTCTTCATTTCCATATTTTCTGTATCTTTCTTTTCCAATGATCTTTTCTCCTCTTTCTGCGGTTTTCGTGTTTCCTGCATCCATCCACCGACCTTTCCGGCCTTACGCCTTACGCTTCTGCCAACAATGCTGCTATTTTTTCTGCAAAATGCGCTTCACATACGGCAAGGGAAGAACGGTATTCTCTTCCGATGGCTCTTCCAAGCTGCTCTTTGTCCCCAAAAAGAATGCATGGCACTTTATAGTATGCACACATATTGCGAAATTTCTTCTGTGTATTGGCCGACGCCGTTTCCGCCAGAATGACAAGGTATGCGCTGCCGCTCTTTACGGCCTGCTCGGTCGCAAATTCGCCGCTCGATACCTTACCCGCCTTCATGGCAAGGCCCAGCATGGATAATCCTTTACTTTGACTGTTCAATCTTCGCAAATGCCTCCTTTAACTGCTCATAAACCTCTGATGGAATTTCTGCCTTCAGAGAACGGGAAAGTCCTTTGTTTTTCATTGCTTTCCCCAGACATTCCAGAGAGCAGACATAAGCACCGCGTCCGTTCATTCTTCCGGTTGTGTCCGGAACAATCGTTCCTTCGGTGGTTTTCACCACGCGGATCATTTCTTTTTTGTTTTTCATTTCATTGCAGCCAATGCATTTACGCAGCGGCACTTTACGAACTGTACTCAAATGCTCATCCCGCCTTTGTTTTTATTTTAATTACTCTTCGTCTCCGGCTTTCTCTGCTGTTTCTACATCATTCTCGTCGAAGTTTTCTTCTGCAGAGATGGTTCCCTCCTCTGCTGCGGACTCATCGTAATTGTCCTCTTCCTCGTATTCCTCTTCTTCTACGTAGTCGAAGTCTCCTGCCTCGCGTGCCTGAGTCTCGCTCTTAATGTCGATCTTGAATCCGGTCAGACGTGCGGCAAGTCTTGCGTTCTGTCCCTCTTTACCGATGGCAAGGGAAAGCTGGTAATCCGGAACGATTACTTTTGCGGTCTTCTCACTGCCATTTTCGTACGGCTTCCTGCCTCACGGGCAATGCTCTTGATCTCTACGATGCCTTCTGCAACCTCGGAAACCTCAGACTCAAAGAGACGTTTTACGAGTTCCGGATGGGTACGGGATACCATGACTTTCGGTCCCTTGGTTGTATTCTTTACTTCCAGAACGTATACTTTCACACGCTGGGTCGGCTCAAATTTCTCGCCTTTGACCTGCTCGTTCTCGGTCAGCAGAGCGTCTACTTTACCGAGGTTGATGCTGACGTTGCGTCCTACATAGCGCTGTACCACACCGGTAACCACATCGTGCTCTTTCTCGAAGTACTGATCAAACAGAACTTTACGCTCTTCCTCACGGATCTTCTGAAGAATGACGTTTTTGGCATTCTGGGTTGCAATACGGCCGAACTCTTTGGATTTGATTTCTACCGGAACGATATCGCCGAGTTCATAGCGGGAGTCTGCACGTTTTGCATCGGAAAGGGCGATCTCCATGATCGGATCCTGTACCAGATCAACAACGGTTTTCTCTGCTACGACTTTGAAATCACCAGTCTGGGCGTTGATGCTTACCTTTACATTATCTGCTTTGCCAAAATGGTTTTTACAGGCCTGGATCAGCGACTGCTCAATTGCCTCAAGCAGGGTATCTTTGCTGATATTCTTCTCTTTCTCAAGAACTTCAAGGGCCTCCATTAATTCTGTATTCATTTTTCTCTTTTCCTCCTGTATCTGCGTCTGTTTAGAAATCAAATGCTAAACGGATCAATGCAATATCGCTTTTCTGGAAGACGCGCTCTGTTCCGTCCTCCTCCAAAATGGTCACACTGTTATCATCATATGCGGTGAGTATTCCGTAAAATTCCCGGTTTCTCTCGATCGCACGGTATGTCCGGATTTCCAGCTCTTTTCCCATGCTTCTCTTGTAGTCTTTCTCTTTTTTCAGCGGACGTCCAAGACCCGGGGAGCTGACCTCCATGATATAGGCGTCATCGATAAAGTCCTCTGCGTCCAGCCGGTCAGAAAATGCACGGCTGACGATTTCGCAGTCATCCACGGTAATTCCGCCTTCTTTGTCAATGTAAGCACGCAGGTACCAGGTACCGCCCTCTTTGACATACTCCACATCCACCAGTTCAAAACCATTGGCTTCTACAATCGGAGTGATCAGTTCTTCTGCCTTCTGTTCGTATTCTTCTCTTCTGCTCAAATCCTCACCACCTTTTTGATTCAGGGAAACTTTCGAAAAATTCTTTCATTTCCCTGTACACAAGAAAGAGTGGACGAAATCGTCCACTCCTTAACAGTCACTTATTAACAACTTTACTATAGCACCTTTTCCGTGCAATTGCAAGGGTTAATTTTCAAAATATCCTTTATTTATCGCCTTTTCCGGCTTTTTTGTTCGCCGGTTCCGGGCAGATGTGGACATCGAGCTGGTTATACGGGATGGAAATTCCCGCCGCGTCAAACTCTTCTTTGATGCGCTCATTCATTTTCCATTTGACCGGCCAGTAATTTTCCGTTGCGACCCAGGCGCGGAGACCGACCGTAATCGCGCTCTCGCCCAGCTCATCTACGAAAAACTGCTGTTCCTCCGACTGAAAATGCGGCTCCTCCTCAACGAGGCGGCGCAGGATGTCCTTCGCTTTTCTGATATCGGACTCATAAGAAATGCCGACTTTGATCTCCAGCTTTCTCCGGTCCATCGCCGTCACGTTGATGATGGTGTGGTTCGTCAGATTAGCGTTCGGGATCATGATGGTACGGTTGTCGATGCTGTTGATTGTCGTATAATACATCTCAATCTTCTTAACCGTTCCCTCCTGACCTTCGCCCGGAAAAATGATGTAGTCACCGACCTTAAATGGTTTCAGCAGCAGAATCATCACGCCGCCTGCAAAGTTTGAGAGGCCGCCCTGCAGTGCCAGGGATACGGCAACGCCGGCGGAGGCGATGGCTGCTGCGATCGACGCTTCGGATACGATACCGAGCTGAACGATAATGGTCAGCACCAGCAGCGTGTTCAGACTGTATTTCACCATGGAAACGGTGAAACTGACCACCGCCTCCTCCGTGTGAAAACGCCGCATGTTTTTCCGGATCAGACCACAGAGCCACAGGATCAGTTTGCGTGCAACCAGAAACAGAATTACCGCAAACACGATCTTCAGCACCAGATCGGCAGCCGAAGAGGCCTTGTCGATCCAGTATTCATAGACGCGTTCCGCCGCTGTCAGATTCACCATGTGTTATCTCTCCTCTGTCTCGAATTTTCTCTGCAGCTCCTCGCCGAGTTCACTCATGCCTGTGCTTTTTTTCGTTTTTGTCTCTGGTTTTGCCTCTGATTTTGCTTCCGACTTGGTTTCCGGCTTTGTCGCCGGCTTCTTTTCCGGATCGGCGGCTGCGCGGTATTTTTCCACGGCTTTTGCTGCCTCTGCCGCTGCGGATTTTCCGGCTTTCACCAGCTTGTCCACCGTCTGCTCTACCGTTTTCACCGGTTTGCTGTCGATCGCCTGCTTTACGACTTTCTCCACCTTCTCTGTCGCAGTCGTAGTTCCCTGCTTTTTCTCTGCGGTTTTCACCGTTTTTTCCGATACCTTTTTCTCTGCTTTTTGGGCAGTCTTTGTTGTTTTCTTTGCTTTTACTGCTTTTACTGCTTCTTCCGTTTTTCCAGCCGGTTTTCCCTTCTTTCCGGTTTTCTTCTCTGCTGCCGCTTTCGCTGCAGTTTTTGCCTTTGCGCTCTTATTGCTTGCAGCGCCCGTCTCCGGCTTCGTATAAGAAAATACCTGAACAGAAAGCGGTGCGAGTTTTACGGTAATCGAGTTTTTCCGCTCGTCGCACTCTGTTTTTTTCGACATTTTCACGCGTGGATTTCCGACGCCTGTTCCGCCATAGCTTTCCGCATCGCTGTTGAACATCTCTTTGTACTTTCCTGGATACGGCACACCAATGCGGAAATCATCGTACTCGACATTCGAGAAGTTGCATACGACAAGCAGCGTATCTTCTTTCTTCCTTGTTCTGCGAAGGAAGATCAGAAGATTCTTTTCCCACTCCATGCCATTGATCCACTCAAAGCCCTCCGGCTTTTCGTCAAGCTGATACA
>PPYE01311807.1_pt1 | contig 12446 bp, 10 predicted proteins | sample 1559881 | NCBI WGS metagenome assembly PPYE01 (sample SAMN08240022, study PRJNA423297) | Human gut metagenome, whole genome shotgun sequencing project.
TCTTGCTTAGACTAAAGTATTTTTACCTACCCCCAGTTGAACTGGGGGTTTTGTCACACCTATTCGGCGTACAATAAAATATGGGAAGCCAAACAGGTTAGACTGTTTTAGGCTTCCCATATATCCTATGAATACCACGTTACCCTAAAGTCTTTTAGACAGAAAAACACATCTTCTTTTCAAAGCATCATTTCATAAACAACTGTACCCAGTTATCCCCTGTATGTCCAATGCCGATTTTCGTAAAATCCGAAGACAAGATATTATTTCTATGTCCCTCAGAATTCATCCAGGAATCCATAACCTCATCTGCATCCCTTTGTCCTTTTGCAATGTTTTCCCCCACACCGGAATACCGCAGACCGTACTCATCTAAAATAGAGAAACAGCTTTCCCCACTGGGTCTGGTATGTGAAAAGAGTGTATCCAGTTCGGATGCTCTTACCTGTGCGGCTTCGCAAAGCGTAGGATCAAGTACAAGTTCCCTTCTGCCATTTGCCTTTCTTTCTTGGTTAACCAACTGGAATACAGCTTCCACAGAATCTTTTGCTACCGCTTCCTGGGATTCTGGATTTTTAGAATTCTGACTATCCTTTTTCGGCTCTTCAGGCTTCTGCATTTCTTCGTTTTCCTGAGATTGATTGCTGCGAATATCATCAAATACTTTCTTCAGATCTGTATTCACCCGATCCACATGCACAACCCTATTTTCCGCATCCCAGGAAACTTCCATACCATAATAGGTATTCGGATAGGGTTCTTTGATGCCTTGATCTGCCGCTTCTGCTGCCACCCATACCAAAGAAATATCCCGGCTGAGATCACTGGCTTTCTGGAAATCACTCAATTTGAAATAGAAACGATTATCCAGCAAAAAACATTCCGCTTCAAAAGGCGTTGCATCATATACCAGCCATCCCTTCTGCACATTCACAGCAGCAGACTGTTTTGTCAATTTTTCTGTGGGTCTGACAGAGGACGCAGCCATGTTAGGCTGTACCACAATGCCCGTATTTTCATCCTGCATCTGTGTCACATACATATTCAAATTGTTGGTAACATCCCGTGCTCTAATATAATTATACCCCTCAATCATATAGCACTGAATGGTTTGTGGCGTACCACCGTTAAAACTGATCCTAGCATCATTGAGCACAGCAGTCTTTACACCGGTTGCTCCAAAAACCGCTGTACCGTTCCATACCATTGTTGCTGCCATTGTCATGGCAACGATGTTTTTCATCTTCATAGGCCCCACTCCTTTTTTCTGTTTGGATTGTCATAAAAAATTCCCCTTACTCATTTATTTCGATTTCTTTCTCACATTTCCTCTTTTTGCATATCACAACATCATCCAAAACATATTTGAACATCAAAAGCCTTCTATAATCAACATTTCAAAGAACTTTTAGTTAATCAGATATTGTAAAGTAGAAACAGAATTTAATTTCCTACTTTTCCTGTGGAAAATCTTAATTTCTTCGAAAAACCGTTGACAAATCCTTCCTATGGGCGTATGATGAACCCGAAAAGAATAGTTCCGGTAGGTAAGGCTACTACAGGGATATGGACTGCTGCCGCAAAATGATGGAGACATCATGCGATGGTTTGAACAGGTTACATCGAAACCAAGGTGTAGCATAATGCAGTTTCACCGCCCTGCAGAGCTAAAGCTCGAAACGGTTGCATTTTTTACAAAATGGCATTTGATTTTCCGTACAACCGTTCGAGTTTGTACGGATTTTTTTTATGCAAAAAAGAGGTGAGATTATGGACGCAGGTCATCCAGACAATTACAACTCCATCCAGCGGGCAAACCAATCAAACTGTTTTATGGAACAGATGGGCATGACATCTGTATCCGTAATCTAGTTTCTTTCTGAAAATATAAGATCGAAAAATTGGCATTGCACCGCTTCACGACTGCCCTTCTATGGGGCTATTTCGAAATTTTGAAAACATAGTTTTCATGCGGTGTTTTTTTTGCGCCCTTTTTTAGGGAAAATCCCCCTGATTTCAGGGTTTTCATAGATCATTCCAATCAAAAAAGCGAGGTGAGAAGCATGGACGCAGAAGGCAGTAGCAGTACAAAAACAACAGAACGAAGGCAAGCGGATGAACGTCCTCCCGCGGACATGCTTCCGCTCTGAATAAAAGTTCTCTGTTTTTGTCTGTACAATCCAAAACCACAAAAATCTAAGAATATGGAGGTACGGACCTATGAAAAAAACATTGAAAGAAAGAATCCTCAAAACAAAAATCGCAGCAGACATGGTTCGCCGCGATCAGATCAATGACAGACTGAAATTTGCCGCAGAAAATTCCAGAAAAAATGTATTTGCTGCCCTGAGCACTTCTCAGGAAGGCCTGGCAGACGAACAGGTGGAACAGCTGCGGGAACTCCATGGTGACAACAACGTAACCCATGGCAAAAAAGAATCTCTTTTCAAAAGACTTTGCAACGCATTCATCAATCCTTTTACCGCAATCTTATTTGTTCTGGCAATCGTTTCTGCCTGCACAGAAATCATCTGGGCAGCTCCCGGTGAAAAAGATGCCACAACCGTTATCATCATCACTGTTATGGTACTGGTATCCGGTATCCTGCGCTTTGTACAGGAAACACGCAGCGGCAATGCAGCAGCAAAGCTGTCTGCTATGATTCATACAACGGCAGCCGTTACCCGGAAACATCACGGTACACAGGAAATCCCCATGGATGAAATCGTTGTAGGCGACATTGTTACTTTGTCCGCTGGCGACATGATTCCTGCGGATCTGCGCATCGTAACAGCAAAAGACCTGTTCATCAGCCAGTCTGCTCTGACAGGAGAAAGCGAACCCGTAGAAAAACTGCCTCAGAAACAGAAAATCACAGGTGCCATCACAGAGGCATCCAACCTGGCATTCATGGGCAGCAACGTTATCAGCGGCAGCGCAACTGGCGTTGTTATCGCAACTGGCAACGACACCATGCTGGGTGATATGGCAAAACACCTGTCCGAAAAACCCGCGAAAACTTCTTTTGAAAAAGGCGTAAACTCTGTTTCCTGGGTACTGATCCGCTTCATGCTCATCATGGTGCCCATCGTACTGTTCCTGAATGGCTTTGCCAAAGGGGACTGGCTCAATGCAGCCCTCTTTGCCATTTCCATTGCTGTTGGTCTGACACCGGAAATGCTTCCCATGATCGTTACTACCTGTCTGGCAAAAGGCGCCGTTGCCATGAGCCGTCAAAAAGTAATCATCAAAGATCTGAATGCGATCCAGAACCTGGGTTCCATTGACGTTCTGTGTACAGACAAAACCGGCACACTGACAAAAGACAAAGTAGCTCTGGAATATCACCTGAATGTTATGGGTGAAGAAGATGACCGCATCCTGCGTCACGCTTTCCTGAACAGCTACTATCAGACAGGGCTGAAAAACCTTATGGATAAAGCCATCATCGAACGCACACACGCACTGATTGAAAGAACACCTGCTTTTGCCGTACTGGAAAACAACTATACAAAAGTAGATGAAATTCCCTTCGACTTTGAACGCCGCCGCATGAGCATCGTAGTTGCAGATAAAAAAGGCAAAACACAGATGATTACAAAAGGTGCCATCGAAGAAATGCTGTCTATCTCCACATTCGTAGAATACCATGGCGAAGTGGTAGAACTGACAGACGAAATGAAAAAAATGGTGCTGGCAAAAGTAAACGACCTGAACAACAACGGTATGCGTGTACTGGGTATTTCCCAGAAAACAAATCCATCCCCTGTTGGCGCATTCTCCGTAGCAGATGAAAATAACATGGTTCTCATTGGATATCTGGCATTCCTGGATCCTCCCAAAGAAACCACTGCTGCCGCAGTAAAAGCACTGCAGGAATACGGTGTAGCCGTAAAAATCCTCACAGGTGACAATGAAAAAGTAACAAAATATATCTGCAAACAGGTAGGTCTGTCCGTAGACCGTATCCTGACAGGTGATCAGCTGGATGATATGACCGATACAGAACTGGCAAAAGCAGCAGAAAACACCACCATTTTCGCAAAACTTTCTCCTCTGCAGAAAGCAAGAGTGGTAACTCTGCTCCGTGAAAACGGTCATAGCGTTGGCTACATGGGCGATGGCATCAATGACGCCGCTGCCATGAAAGCATCCGATGTAGGTATCTCCGTAGATACTGCCGTAGACATCGCAAAAGAATCCGCAAATGTTATCCTGCTGGAAAAAGACCTGATGGTACTGGAACAGGGCATCATCGAAGGCAGAAAAACTTATGCCAACATGATCAAATACATCAAAATGACAGCTTCCTCTAACTTCGGGAACATGTTCTCCGTATTGGCAGCATCTGCATTCCTGCCTTTCCTGCCTATGGCTTCTATCCATCTGATTCTGCTGAACCTGATCTACGATATCTCCTGCACTGCAATTCCTTGGGATAATGTAGATGCAGAATTTTTGAAAGAACCTCGGAAATGGGATGCCTCTTCCGTCAGCAAATTCATGCTGTGGATTGGGCCTACCAGCTCCGTATTTGACATCGTAACTTATCTGGTAATGTACTTCGTGATCTGTCCCGCAGTATGCGGCGGTTCCTTCCATAGCCTGGATCCCGCATCTCAGACAATGTTCATTGCACTGTTCCAGGCAGGCTGGTTTGTAGAATCCATGTGGAGCCAGACTCTGGTTATTCACATGATCCGCACACCCAAACTGCCCTTCCTGCGCAGCCGTGCTTCCGTTCCCGTTGTACTGCTGACATTCACAGGCATTGCCGTACTGACAGCCATTCCTTTCCTGCCTTTCGGCGCACATATCGGTCTGGCAGCACTGCCTCCCGTATACTTCACATGGCTGGCAGGTATCATCATTGCTTATGTAACATTGGCAACCATCATGAAAAAACTGTATATCCGCAAATACGGCGAACTGCTGTAATATACAGAAAAAAGGAACATTTTTCAAATTATGTATTGACAAATGTTCTCCTGACATGGTATAACTTCTAAAAAGCAGAAACCGTAGAAAGAGTGTAAGTACCTTTTCCGGAAGCTGTTTCCAGAGAGCTGTGGATGGTGAGATCACAGCAGCAGTGGGATGAGGGAATGGGCTCTTGAGGGCAAACCGAAAATAGTAGGTGCGCCGGAGAATCCCCTTCGTTAACAAAGGACGCATATGATCGTATGCATGAGTGGGCAGATTTTCTGCCAACGAGGGTGGCACCGCAGGATTTTACGCCTGTCCCTTTGACGATTCCGTCAGGGACAGGCGTTTTTTTATTAAAAATCAAAATCAACCAAAGAAAGGAGCATGCACCATGAACACAAAAGAAATCCCTTACAAAATTTATTTAGATGAACAGGAAATGCCGAAACAGTGGTACAATCTGCGGGCAGACATGAAAAATAAACCCGCTCCCCTGCTCAATCCCAGTACACTAAAACCCATGACAGCGGAAGAACTCAGTCAGGTATTCTGTGAAGAACTGGTAAAACAGGAATTAGACAACGATACCCCTTACATTGATATTCCCGAACCTATTTTGAAGTTCTATAAAATGTACCGCCCTGCGCCTCTGGTGCGTGCCTATTGTCTGGAAGAAAAATTGCAGACCCCCGCAAAAATCTACTATAAATTTGAAGGCAACAACACCAGCGGCAGCCATAAACTCAATTCCGCCATTGCACAGGCTTATTATGCCAAGGAACAGGGACTCAAAGGCGTCACCACAGAAACAGGTGCCGGTCAATGGGGCACAGCCCTGTCCATGGCATGTGCTTACTTTGGTCTGGACTGTCAGGTTTATATGGTTAAATGCTCCTATGAGCAGAAACCTTTCCGCCGGGAGGTTATGCGCACCTATGGCGCAGCAGTGACCCCCTCTCCTTCCATGGCAACAGAAATCGGCAGAAAAATCCTTGCAGATCATCCAGACACTTCCGGCAGTCTGGGCTGTGCCATTTCTGAAGCCGTAGAAATAGCTGCCAAACAGGATGGCTACCGTTATGTGCTGGGCAGCGTTCTCAATCAGGTATTGCTCCATCAAACCATCATCGGTCTGGAAACCAAAGCTGCTCTGGATAAATACGGCATCCAGGCGGATATGATCATCGGCTGTGCCGGCGGCGGCTCCAATCTGGGCGGATTGATTTCTCCTTTCATGGGCGAAAAACTCAGAGGCGAACGGGACTATCAGATCATCGCTGTGGAACCTGCTTCCTGTCCCAGCCTCACCAGAGGAAAATTCGCTTATGATTACTGTGACACTGGTATGGTTACCCCTCTCCAGAAAATGTATACCCTCGGCAGTGGTTTCATTCCTTCTGCCAGCCATTCCGGCGGACTGCGGTATCACGGCATGAGTTCCATCCTCTCTCAGCTCTACCATGATGGACTTATGGAAGCACGTTCTGTGGAACAGACAGCCGTCTTTGCTGCTGCCACAGAATTTGCACGGGTGGAAGGTATCCTGCCCGCTCCCGAAAGTGCCCACGCTATTTATGTAGCCATGGAAGAAGCGAAGAAATGCAAAGAAACTGGTGAAGAAAAAACCATCGTCTTTGGACTGACAGGAACAGGATACTTCGATATGGTTGCATATGAAAAATTCAATAATGGCACCATGACGGACTATATTCCCACAGACGACGATCTGAAACAAGGATTCGATGGTATCCCCCGTTTTCCCGGAAACGAATTTTAATTTTTCTTATCTATTCCATCAAAGACTATGATGTTCAGAACACTTGCAGAAATAAAAGACGCTCTTTGGCATTGATTCTGTACATACCTATTATCATTCAAAAAAAGATGCTCCGAGTTTACTCGGAGCATCCTCTTTTTTCGTGGAAATAATCGTTCCATCACGTAAAATAATCTTGATATTGTCCATCGTTCTATCGATTTCAACTCTATCTATATCTAATGAAGAAATTGTCCCACCACACATAAAGCGTATATTTTGCGCAACATCACTGTGCCAGTCTATTTTTGCCGTCGTTCCTGCGTAATAAGATTTTGGATAACTTTCTATTTTAAAGTAACCAGCAAAACTGGCTTCTTCTGTAAATAGTTCCTTCTTGATTGATCCATCAATGACAATGGATGTTTCGTATTCTTCCTGATTTACAGTATAAACCATTGCCTCCAACTCTTTGTTTATGGGAGTGGGACGTTGCAATATATAAAGAATCGCCAAAATGATACATATTCCCCCAATGATGACCCTTTTGATCTTTTGAACCAACATGATGCCCCCTTCCGCCATCCAAAATCCGCTTCTGCTTACTTTCTATCAGTATCATTTTACCACTTTTCAACTGCTGCCTCTACCTTTGTTTCCTAAAAACCCCTGTGTCAACGCTCTTCAAAAGAAAGCGTCCCTTGTAAATTAAAAGTAAAAAATAATAGCTGGAATCCTTTGCAAAGATTCCAGCTATTTTTATTTTCTTATAAATCAGCTAAAGAAATATTTTCTTTTTTGCCGTATTTTTTATCAGCCTTCCACTGTCATGGTCACTGTTTTTGTATTGCTGTCCCATTTTAAAGCATCTGTGGACATGCCTGTCACAGTACACCAGTCACGCAGAGAAAGAAACGCACGATCATTTACCGTCTGAGGTGCAGTTACCAGTGTTGTTTCTTCTCCATTAATGGTGACAGTTTTATCTGTTCCTTCTACGGGAATCACAACAGTGGTATCGTCATAAGTGACAGTGGCAATTTTGTCTTTCTGATTCCAGTCAATTTTTACACCTTCTTTGGAAACATTCAGCAGTGCCCGCAGAGGCAGCATGGTGTATCCATCTTCAGAAAGATATGCAGGTGCATCCAGGGCAATGCGTTCCTCATCGTCTTTCACCAGATATATTTCCCCGATCTTGATCTGGAAAACATGAGTTTCTGCCGGTGTTTCTTCTGGTTTATCCTCAGGCTCTTCCGGTGTTTCCGGTTTTTCTTCCGGTTTATCCACTACTGTCTTTTTATAGAATGTAATGGTTTCATAATCCTTATCATATTTTTCACTGAAGTTCAGCCATTCGTCTGTGGGTTTTGCAGGAGAACAGTATGTCACCTTCACCAGTTCATCTGTATCCATCATATAGAAATTATCGTCATAAGGGTCATGGACTTCCACTTTCGCTTTGTCGTAAATATTCACAACGCCGTCACTGCCTCTGGCTTCATCCACATACAGCACATGACCTTCGGGATAAACTTCCAGAAAAACATTGTCTCCCAGATTGATGTCGCCACGGTACACATAAATGACGCTGGAAGAAGCGCTTGTGGTTCTTACCACCAGATCGTCATTGCCTCTTACAGTCAAATCACCCTCAGCATAAATGGCATGCAGACCATGTCCATCCACATTGATCTCACTGTCCCCATCCAAATATAAAATGCTGTCCTCCGGCAGACAAATAGCGGCTTTTCTGCCATTGGTATTGCTTTCATCCGCATTTACATATAATCCGTCAATGGACAAAATTCTGCTGCCAGCATCCCATTCCCAGCCGTCGCCGCTCACATCTGCATCATATGTGCGGAAATCGTAGTTTAAAATATCATTTTCCGCCGCCAGAGCTGTCTGGGGTACCAATCCCATGAGCATTGCTGCCGCAATCCCCGCACAAAGTACTTTCTTCTGTTTCATGTTCATTCCTCCTTTACACCTCTTTTTTTCATCATACCATATATTCCCATCCTTTGCCGTTACGGTTTTTTAACATTTTAGACGCAAAAATTATACTTTCGTTCCCTCTTTGAAAAAACTTTTGGAAAGCTGGTAATTTTGTCTGTTTTCTTTTATAATAAGAGATTAGGAATGAGATAGAAAGAGAGGACATTTATGAAATATATCAACGAATTGCGCGAAGGTGAAAACATCATCGAACATTATCTGTGCAAGAGCAGACAGACCATGAAAAGCCGCAACGGCAAAAATTATCTGTCTTTGAAATTACAGGATAAAACCGGTATGGTGGACGCCAAGGTCTGGGATCTGAACAACGACATCCAGAGCTTTCAGGAAAATGACTTTATCAAAGTAGATGCGTTTGTTACCACATTCAATAACGAACTGCAACTGAATGTAAAACGCATCCGCCGCAGTCGGGAAGGCGAATATGATCCTGCGGATTTTGTGCCCAGCACTGATAAGAACATTGACGAAATGTACGATCAGCTCATGGGTTATATCAAAACCATGAAAAATCCCTATCTGAAAAAACTGCTGGAAGAAATCTTCCTGCGCCATCCTGTCATCAGCAAGGAATTCAAATATCATTCCGCTGCAAAAGCCATGCACCACAGCTTCCGCGGCGGTCTGGTGGAACACACATTGTCTGTCACACAGCTTTGTGATTTTCTGGCACCCCGTTACAACTATGTAAACCGCGACATCCTTGTGGCATCGGCTATGCTCCATGACGTCGGCAAAGTGCTGGAACTCTCTGACTTCCCTACCAATGACTACACCGATGACGGTCAGCTTCTGGGGCATTTGATTCTTGGTTCCGAACTCATTCGGGATGCTGCTGCTAAAATTGATGGTTTCCCCAAACGTCTGGAATCCCTCATGAAGCACTGTATGCTGTCCCATCATGGAGAATATGAATATGGCTCTCCCAAACTGCCTTCCACACCAGAAGCTTTCCTGCTTCACTGTGCAGACAATCTGGATGCCAAAACAAAAATGATCGAAGAAGCCTTGGACGCAGACAGTACCCAGGGTCATTGGGCTGGTTACAACCGTATGCTTCAGCGCAACCTGAGCCGTTCCGACTTCGAATAAGCAGGTGGAACCATGGCAAAGGAAACCCTTTCCGCACATGAACTAAACAAATATACCTACTGTCCTTATCAGTGGTACTACGAAAAAACATACGGCAGAGCAGAACTACGCCGCATGCGCAAAGAATATCTGGAAGAACTTGGACTGGAAGATTCCACCACAGCCAATTTCGTTCGAGGTGAAGCCTTCCATAGAAAGCTGTACCGCCAGTATCGCCTGCGGCAGATTCTCTGGAAAATCCTCATCCTTGCCGTATTTGTGCTGATACTTATTTATTGGGTGATGCAGTATGTCCATGTTTGAAAAAATCACTGGAAATTGGCTGTCTTTCAGCATACTGTTTCTGCTGATCCTCTTGGTGGTTCTTCTGCTTTGGCGGATACGCCGCCCCCATCTGCAAAAACAGCCCCGAAAAGACATCATGCCAGGTTTTACCCTAATCTATGCCGACCAAAAGCAATCCGGCAAAAAAAGCGAAGGCTTTGGAAAACTGCTCTACTCTGCCAAATATGACCTGCGTGGAAAACCAGACTATATTTTCAAAAAAAGACTTGGCGGTGCCATTGTTCCCGTAGAACTGAAAAGCGGCTCTATCAAAGACGATCCACTGCCCCACCCGGGTGATTTATTGCAGTTGGCGGCCTACTTCCTGCTTTTGGAGGATATTTACGGCAAACGCCCGCCTTACGGATGGCTGAAATACAGCGATTATATGTTTTATGTGCGAAATACCAGAAAAATCAGAAAAGAAGTGAAACAAACCATGGCAGACATGCGGAAAATGCTGGAGGACGGTGAAGGCACGCCAAACGCCAGCTTTGTCAACTGCCGACACTGTATCTGCAACGGCACCGTATGTCCCTATGGGCAATATCATAGAAACGGAGGGGAAGTATGAAACTTCCTGTTGAAAAAAATCAGACCTACACCATGTCCATTACAGACATCGGTACCAATGGCGAAGGCATTGGGCGCATTGACGGCTATACGGTCTTTGTGGAAGGCGCCCTGCCGGAAGAGGTCATCAAAGTCCTCATCGTCAAAACAAAAAAACATTTCAGTTACGGGAAACTGCTGGAAATTCTGGAGCCTTCCCCCCATCGGGTAACCCCCGCCTGTCCTGTTGCAGCAAAATGCGGCGGTTGCCAGTTGCAGCATCTTTCTTATGAAGGACAGCTTGCTTTCAAAACCAAAAAAGTCAAAGACCATCTGGAGCGTATCGGTGGTTTTTCCGGCATTTCCGTAGGCTATGCCAAAGGTATGGAAGAACCTTGGCGTTACCGCAACAAAGCCCAGTTCCCTGTGGGCGGCAAAACCGGCGAACCGGAAATCGGCTTTTATGCAAAACGCAGTCATCGCATCATTGATACCCCAGTATGTATGCTGCAAAACAAAATCAATGACCAGATTGTAAAGATCATTCGTGCATTTCTGACGGAATACGAAATTCCCCTTTATGATGAAACCATCCATCGCGGTCTGGTGCGTCATATCCTGACTCGTATCGGCAGACGTACTGGAGAAATCATGGTTTGTCTGGTAATAAACGGCAGAAAACTGCCGCACTGCGATGTATTGGTAGAACGTTTGCATGAAATCGAAGGCATGACATCCATCGTATTAAATGTAAACACGGCACAAACCAATGTAATCTTAGGAACGGAAGTCCATGTACTTTGGGGTAAAGAAACGATTCGGGACTACATCGGAGATGTACAATTGGAAATTTCTCCCCTATCCTTCTATCAGGTAAATCCTTTGCAGACACAGGTGCTTTACCAGACAGCTCTGGATTTTGCGGAACTGGAAGGTAACGAAACGGTACTGGATCTGTACTGTGGCATCGGCACTATTTCCTTGTTCTTTGCCCAGAAGGCAAAACATGTTTTCGGCGTAGAAATCGTACCGGAAGCCATTGCTGACGCCAAGAGAAATGCTGCTCTCAACGGCATGAACAACGCAGATTTTGCTGTTGGTGCCGCAGAAGATGTCATTCCCAGACTTTATGAAGAAAAAGGCATCACCGCTGATGTGGTAGTGGTAGACCCTCCTCGAAAAGGCTGTGACAGTGTCCTTCTGGATACCATTGCTGCTATTTCTCCAAAGAAAGTAGTTTATGTATCTTGCGATTCCGCCACATTGGCACGAGATCTGGCATATCTTTGTCCGAAAGGCTATACCATCGAAAAAGTACAGGTGGTGGATATGTTCCCTCATACGGTGCATGTGGAAACAGTGGTTTTGCTTTCTAAAAAAAGCATTCGACATTAAAAACTGTGGAAGCAATAAACGATGCATTAAGACGTTTGAAATAATATAAGGAAGTAGACATTAAGGAAATAAAAGACCTATTCCAGTTCATTTTACAGGCAGATGATATAGGGCATGATTCAAGTTTTGGATCAGATATTATTATTCCCGTATATGATATATCGCCTGAAGAATTCTTGGCTTTTGCAGAAAATGCAATTTCATCTGGCACAAAAGAAGGGCTTGTAAATGCTACTTCTAATCTAAAACGAGCATTAGATTGCGAAATGGATATGTTTTTTGAATGCATTAACTTAAAAAGGATTATTGATAAAAATAATCTGAAGTTTGCAAGAAAAACTCAATTTTTAGCTGATATAGGATTGTTCCCTATTGAATC
>PPYE01030919.1_pt1 | contig 12445 bp, 11 predicted proteins | sample 1559881 | NCBI WGS metagenome assembly PPYE01 (sample SAMN08240022, study PRJNA423297) | Human gut metagenome, whole genome shotgun sequencing project.
ACCCCGCACAGAATAAGAATGTATATGATACGGATTTGAAGGTGGGGCATTTTACCGGCTTTGAGGTGTATCCCACCTGCGGGATGGCATCGGCGTCAGCGTTGATTGGAGAAGTGGACGATACCAGGTATTTTGCCCATCCGGACAGATATAACGCAGATATTCTGTGGTTTACCAAAGGATATGTGGAATATGTGATACCCAATTTTATCCCCTTCGGAAATAAAATTGATCAGATATCGGTATCCCTGGAGCTGGGAAGCGAGGCTCCGGGGGTGAATAACGTATGGCCGTCGGATATCAGTTTTTACCTGAATGACGTACTGCTGGGAAAATGGACTTCCCCGGGGGATTTCGGGGATGTAAGAGGCGTATTCACGCCGGACTGGTGGTATCCTAACTGGAACCAGTACGGCCTGCTTAAGTTCCTTGTCATTAATGATAAAGGGACCTTCATTGACGGGATTCAGATTTCCAAAGTTGATATCAGCCGTTTTCACCTGGACTATAAGAGCAATATCCGCCTCCGCTTCGCCGTGGACGAAGCTTCGGAGCATGTGGGCGGCCTGACGATATTAGGGAAATCCTTCGGTAACTACAACCAGGATATTCATGTGAAGATGAGCTACAGTGAACCGGAGGAATAAGCGCTTTAATAAAGCAGAATTGTTGGAAACGTTTTTGCGCGGAGGCAGCTGTTGTTCGCAGAAAATCACCTTTCAATAAAAAAACAGTCCAAATATTCAAAAAATATATGGATAGGGAGGCCGAAGATTTCCGGCTTCCTTTTTTGTTGCCGGAACACTCCCACCAAGTTTCTTCTTGACACACTCGTTCTACTGGAGTAGAATAAAAATATATTCTACTTGAGTAAAATGAAAGGTAATGAAAGGCATATCATTTTTACTCCGCTTGCGAAAATTAATGACAGCGCGGAAGCATGCGCAGACAGGAGTGGATATGAACGGAAAATTATTTGATTCGGAACGGCGGGTAATGGAATGTCTCTGGGACGAGGGTGATCTTTCCGCCAGGGAGATCGCGGAGCGCCTGAATAAAAAGGTGGGCTGGAGCAAGACCACCACCTATACCATCATCAGGAAATGTGTGGAAAAAGGGGCGGTTGCCCGTAAAGAACCGGGATTTATCTGCCATGCGCTTCTCAGCAGGGAAAGCGTAAGGGAACAGGAAACGGAAGAACTGATCCAGCGGAATTACGGCGGTTCGGCGGATCTTCTGGTAGCCTCTCTTTTGGGGAGCAGGAAGCTTTCCTCTGAGGAAATCAGCCGGATGAAGGAAATGATTGAAAAGTGGAGGTGACGTCATGGATGTATTGGTCAAAATGAGCGTAAGCGGGGCGGTATTGATAGCGGTAATCGTCATCGTCCGCGCTCTGGCAGTCAACCGGCTGCCGAAAAAGGCTACGCGACAGCCTGCTGGAAAACGTCGAAAAGGAAATGCAGACGTTTCTGGAAAAACAGGATGCCGGGAAGCTGAAGGATGAAAAAACCATGGAAAAAACGCTGGATGCCGAGCTGGGCCGTATCCTGGAGAAGCTGGAGGGCGGCCTGGCCTGGGGCGGACAGAAGGAAATCTGCTATTATTGGGACAGCAGATATGATGAGCGGGATGATTCAAAGGACTGGGAGGATGAGGAGGACGAAGAAGAAAAGTATACGCCTCAGGAAAAATACGACCTTGTGCTGAAAGCCCTGAAACCGGACGGCTATGAAAAGATGTCCCTGGCTGAATTCAACCGGAAGACCCATGCGGCATTATCGGAATATGACGAGATTATGGATATTTCTTATTTATATGAAATGGTTTTGATGGAGCTGGAGGAAGAGCAGAGCCGGATCACCAATAAGACGGATGCCGATGTGAAATTCCTGCAGACCACGGTCAGCAAATCCATGGATGAATATTATGCCGCAGAAAGGTCACTGTATGCCAGGAAACAAATCGATCCCGAATATGCCGTGTCCATCAACGCTTCCCGAAAGGAGGATGTATACGGCGATGAGGTTGTGGTGGATCTGGCGGAAGGCTATTATTCCTTTACCTATCATATCCTGGATGCGGATAAACTCACCGTTGCCGAAAGGGATAAGTTCCTGGAGGATGTGGTTTCAGAGGTGCAAAAACGGGTGGATAATGCGGAGCGCGGACAGAAGCTGGATGAAGCCTTCCTGAAAAAGACGGTTGACGAGGCCGGAAAAGCCGCGGGGAACGCATATATCGAATATACAGGCTGCACCATTGATTATATGGAACAGTACGAATGGGATTAAATACGGATACAGCTATCATAAAGAAGTGATAAATAAAGAAATACACAAACAGCAGCCCGGGGGCCTTGCCCCGGGCTGTGCTGCTTACTATACCTCAGATTACCCCATAACTGCAGTTACATGATACTCTTTCTTGCCTTCTACGAAAGGAACCACATTTCCTTCGATGGTTTCCCCGTTTACGATAAGGGAGGAAACACCTTTTTCCAGATGGCCGGGGTTCTTTACCTCGATATGGTAAACTGCGCCGCGGAAACGTCTGGTGATGGTGAAATCGCCGAAATCTGCGGGCACGCAGGGATTGATGCAAAGACCGTCCAGGCTGGGCTGAATACCCAGGATATACTGGGAAATATTCACGAAGGTCCAGGCAGCGGTGCCGGTGAGCCAGCTGTTCTTGGCTTCGCCGAAGGTTGCCGCGTCGCGGCCGGCGATCATCTGGGAATAGCAGTAAGGCTCGGTCCTGTGGATTTCACTGATTCCCTCCAGATAAGCCGGGCAGGTCTTTTTGTATATTTCAAACGCCCTGCCGCCTCTTCCGATAACGGTTTCCGCGATGGATACCCAGGGATTGTTATGGCAGAAAATACCTGCGTTTTCCTTGTATCCCGGCGGATAGGAGGTGATTTCGCCAAGCTCCAGATGATAACGGGTATAGGCGGGCTGCAGAAGCATGATGCCATACTTGCTGTCCAGCCGCTCCTTTACGCTGTCCAGCGCCTGCTGCGCTTTGCCTTCCTTAACACCAACGCCTGCCAGGACGCAGAAGCCCTGGGGCTCGATGAAAATCTGTCCCTCTTCACATTCGGAGGAGCCCACCTTCTGGCCATAAGCATCATAAGCGCGCAGGAACCAGTCTCCGTCCCAGCCGGCCTGAAGAAGCGTGTCATACATAGCGGCTACCTCCCTGCGGGCATCCTCGGCAATCTCCTTTTTGCCAAGGCTTTCTGCGAGCGCAGCGTATTCCTCTCCGTATTTTACGAACATGCCGCCGATGAAAACAGATTCCGCAACAGGCCCCTCGCTGGGGCCGAAGGTCTGGAAGGATTCTCCGGGCTGTGCGGAGAAGCAGTTCAGATTCAGACAGTCGTTCCAGTCGGCGCGGCCAATGAGGGGAAGCCCGTGAGGACCCTTATGGGTTACGGTAAAACGGAAGGAGCGGGTCAGATGCTCAAACAGAGTGCCTTCGCCGCCGTCGTCAAAGGTTACCACCTCATCCAGAATTGAAAAATCTCCGGTTTCTTTAATATAAGCGCTGGTACCCGCAATCAGCCACAGCGGGTCGTCATTGAAGCCGCCGCCGATATCCGCATTTCCTTTTTTGGTGAGCGGCTGGTACTGATGATAGGTGCTGCCGTCGCCAAACTGTGCGGAGGCGATATCCAGGATACGCTCCCTCGCCCGTTCGGGAATCAGATGCACGAAGCCCAGCAGATCCTGACAGGAATCACGGAAGCCCATGCCGCGGCCGATGCCGGATTCATAATAGGAAGCGCTGCGTGACATGTTGAAGGTTACCATACACTGATACTGGTTCCAGATATTTACCATGCGGTTGACTTCTTCACAGCCGGACTGGATCTGATATCCGGAAAGCAGCTCCTGCCAGTATTCTTTAAGCTGTGCAAAAGCTTTTTCCACATCATCGTCGGACTGATAACGGGAAAGCAGCTCGTGAGCTTTTGTTTTGTTGATGATGCCGGGAGCTTCCCATTTTTCTTCCTCTTTGTTTTCCACATAAGCCAGGACGAAAATAAAGGAACGGCTTTCGCCGGGAGCAAGGGTGACATTGATCTGGTGGGAAGCGATGGGGGACCAGCCGTGGGCAACGGAATTGGAAGCCTTGCCGTTCATGACAACCGCCGGATCGGAGGGGCTTCTGTAGGCACCCAGGAAGGCGTCCCTGCTGGTGTCAAATCCATCCACCGGACAGTTGACGGAATAAAGCGCATAATGGTTGCGGCGTTCTCTGTATTCTGTTTTATGATAAATGGTGGAGCCTTCAATCTCCATTTCCCCGATGCTTAAATTCCTCTGGAAATTCTTCATGTCATCGTCCGCATTCCACAGACACCATTCCACATAAGAAAACAGGGAAAGCTCTTTCGCCGCGCTTCCGTTATTGGTCAGGACCAGACGGCTGACCTCGCAGGAATCATTCAGCGGAACAAAGGAAAGCACCTGGGCGCTGACCTGGTTCAGGCTGCCGGTAAAACGGCTGTAGCCCAGGCCGTGGCGGCATTCATAGGAATCCAGAGTGCGTTTCACAGGCTGCCAGCCCGGATTCCACACATCCGCGCCGTCTTTGATATAGAAATACTGACCATTGTTGTCATAAGGCACGTTATTGTAACGATACCGGGTCAGACGCAGAAGCTTGGCGTCCTTATAAAAGGAATAGCCTCCGCAGGTATTGGAAACCAGTGTAAAGAAATCCTTGCAGCCCAGATAGTTGATCCAGGGCAGCGGTGTTTCGGGGGTGGTGATGACATATTCACAGCTGGCGTCATCAAAAAAACCGTATTTCATGCTTGACCTCTCATTCCGCCGTCATCCGGCAAATAATAATCCTGTTTTGCAGCCGCGCCTTATTTCCATGGCCGTCTGCTTCCCTGCTATGTTTACGAAAACGATTAAGCAACGGAGCGAAAAATCCTCCTGTAGTTTGGATTATATAGAATACCCCGGGCATTTTCAAGAGGGAAAACTTAAAATTATAAAATTTTACCGGCCTCCATGCAGGTTCCTGTTCCCACGGAATAAAGAGAGGGTGAAGGCAGCGGAAGAATAAAAAGAAAAACAGCTTGGAGAAAATGTATATTTTTTATATGTTATTATGGTTATATATAACAAAAATAGGCAAGGTTACGGAAAAAGAAAAAGTTGCTATTGAATTACCCTGTAAAAATGATATATGATAGTATTACGAAAACGATTAAGGTAAGTAGAACGGCGGAAGGGCACAAGCCAGTCCCGCCTGCACTGTTACAGCAAAAGGAGAGTAGCATATGGTTTCCATGAAAGATATCGCAGAAGCCTGCGGCGTTTCCGTGGCGTCCGTGAGCAAGGCGCTCAATAACCATACCGATATCGGAGAAGAGACCAGGCAGCTGATCCGCCGGACGGCAAAGGAAATGGGATACTTCCCCAATTCCGTAGCCAGGGCCCTGAAAACGAACAGAAGCTATAACCTGGGCGTCCTGTTTACCGACGAGGCGAACAGCGGGCTGACCCATGATTATTTTGCCAGCGTGCTGGAAAGCTTCAAGGAAACAGCGGAAAAAAATGATTATGACATCACCTTTGTCAACCGGAACCGGGAACGGCGCAGGAAAATGACCTATCTGGAGCATGTCCGATACAGAGGCTTCGACGGCGTGGTCATCGCCTGTGTGGATTTTGAGGACCCGGAGGTGGCCCAGCTGGTGGCCAGCGACATTCCGGTGGTCACTATCGACCATATTTTCAATAACAGGATTGCCGTGATGAGCGACAACGTGAAGGGCATGCAGTCGCTGCTGCGCTATATTTACAGCTGCGGGCACAGGCGCATTGCCTATATCCACGGGCATCCCTCCTCGGTTACAGGCAGCCGTCTGTCTTCCTTTTACAAGACGGCGGAGGAACTGGGGCTTAAGGTGCCTGATGAATATGTGCTGGAGGCAGGCTACCGGGATACCGACGGGGCCGCGGCGGCGACGCAGCAGCTTCTCGCGCTTCCCTGCCCGCCCACCTGCATCCTGTATCCGGATGATTTTGCCTGCCTGGGCGGCATGAATATACTTAGGGAAAAAGGCCTGCGCATTCCGGAGGACATTTCCATTGCGGGCTACGACGGCCTGCGCATCGGACGGCACATGGATCCGAAGCTGACCACCCTGAAGCAGGATACGCAGAAGCTGGGAGGCTATGCTGCCGAAAAGCTTATCAGCCTCATTGAACACCCCAAAACCAGCGTGCCCGAAATCCTTGTGGTGGAAGGCGAAGTTTACGAAGGCAGATCAGTAGGGAATATCGGATAATTTTTTTAAAAAAGAAAGAGAGGAAAAGAACATGAAATTTACGGAAGGGTATTGGCTGCGCAGCGAGAAAGCGAACATTCTTTACGCATCCCAGGCCTATGAGGTTCAGGAAATCCCCGGCGGCATGCGTGTGCTGGCTCCGGTGGGCTATATCAGCTCCAGGGGAGCCACGCTGAACATGCCTACGATCACAGTGGAGTTCACCGCGCCCATGGAGAACATCATAGCAGTGAGAGCCTGGCATCACGAGGGCTATGAAAAAAGAGAGCCTGTCTGCCCCAAGCATCCCCAGGCACAGGCTGTGACGGTGGAAATCGGCGAAGAAGAAGCCGTAATGACCGCAGGAAAGGTTTCCGTGCACGTAAACCTGAAGGAATGGGGCTACCATTTCGAGGCGGACGGCAAGGTGCTGACAAGATGCGGCTTCCATAACCTTGGCTATGCGCGCTGGGACAGGACGCCGTCCACCATGTTCCCCGCGGACAATTATATGATGGAAAACGGAAAGCCTTATATGGTGAACGAGCTGTCACTGCAGGTAGGGGAAAACGTATACGGCTTCGGCGAACGTTTTACCTCTTTTGTGAAAAACGGACAGGTAGTGGACACCTGGAACGAAGACGGCGGCACCGCTTCCCAGGTTGCCTACAAGAGCGTACCTTTCTATATGACCAACAAGGGCTACGGCATTTATGTGGACCATACAGACAATGTTTCCTTTGAGGTTGCCAGTGAAAAAGTGGAATATGTGGGCTTTTCCGTACCCGGCGAAGAACTGAAATACTGCTTTATCTACGGCCCCACACCCAAGGAAATCCTCAATGCCTATACCTCCTATACCGGACGCCCCGCGCTTCCTCCGGCATGGAGCTTCGGCCTTTGGCTGTCCACCTCCTTTACCACCAACTATGACGAAGAGACAACCAGCTCCTTTATCCAGGGAATGGCCGACAGGGATATCCCCTTAAGCGTATTCCATTTTGACTGCTTCTGGATGAAGGAATTCCAGTGGTGTGATTTTACCTGGGACAAGAGAGTGTTCCCCGACACCGAAGGAATGCTGAAAAGATATCATGACAGAGGCCTGAAGATCTGCGTATGGATTAACCCCTACATCGCACAGGGAACCCCCTTCTTTAAGGAAGGCGCCCAGAACGGCTATCTTGTAAAAAGAGCGGACGGCAGGGGCGTATGGCAGACCGACAACTGGCAGGCCGGCATGGGACTGGTTGATTTCACCAACCCGGATGCCTGCAGATGGTATGCGGATAAGCTGAAAACCCTGCTGGATATGGGCGTTGACTGCTTTAAAACAGATTTTGGCGAAAGAGTTCCCGTGGATGTGGAATGGTTCGACGGAAGCGACCAGGGAAGCATGCACAATTACTATACCTACCTGTACAACCAGTGCGTATTCAACCTGCTGAAGGAAGTGAAGGGAGAAGGCGAAGCCGTCCTCTTTGCAAGAAGCGCGGCGGCGGGCGGACAGCAGTTCCCCGTCCACTGGGGCGGCGACTGCTCCGCGAATTATCCGTCCATGGCGGAAACACTGCGCGGCGGCCTTTCCTTTGCCATGTCCGGCTTCTCCTTCTGGAGCCATGATATTTCCGGCTTCGAAAGCACCGCAACACCGGACCTGTACAAAAGGTGGGCGGCCTTCGGACTGCTTTCCTCCCACAGCAGACTTCACGGTTCAGGAAGCTACAGAGTGCCGTGGGTGTTTGACGATGAGGCGAGCGATGTGGTACGCTTCTTCTCCAAACTGAAATGTACCCTGATGCCCTACCTGTACGCAAAGGCTGTGGAAGCCCATGAAGACGGCACGCCCATGATGCGCCCCATGGTATTCGAATACCCCTGCGACCCGGTGGCAGCATACCTGGAAACCCAGTATATGCTGGGAGATGCACTGCTGGTAGCCCCGGTTCTCAGAGAGGACAAAAAGGTACAGTACTACCTTCCTGAAGGAAGATGGACGGATTACTTTACCGGCGAGGTAAAAACAGGCGGCCGTTACTACGAAGGCGAGTACGATTACTTCTCCCTGCCTTTGTATGTAAAGGAAAACACCCTGCTTGCCACAGGCGCGGTAAACGACAGGCCCGACTACGACTACAGGGACGGCGCCACCCTTCACCTGTATGAGCTGGCTGACGGCGCTTCCTGCACCTGCCGCATGGTAGACGTAAAGGGCGCAGACGTATGCGCCATTACCGCAGAAAGAAAAGGCGGCGTTTACAGCTTTAAGGCGGACGGGGATATGAACGGCCTCACCATAATCCTCCACGGAATCTGTGCGGAAGGCGTAAAAGCAGAAAATGCACAGATACACACCGATTCTGTAAGCGGCTGTGTATCCGCAGCAATCGACACAAGCACCCGCGAAGTCAAAATAACCGTTGAATAAAACAGGAATTTACACACAGCTTGGCCGGCAGCCCATTACCGGCCAGGCTGTTTTTAGTTTTTTTTAATCCTTTTTTCATAAACCGTTTCCTTGTAATATACGTCCTTGTGGGGTATGATACGAATAGGAAGCAAAATAAGGAGAAAAAACAGATGACAAAATCAGAATTCCTGGACGCTCTGCGGCGTGCACTGAACGGGAATATGGCGGCTGCATCCGTAGACGATAACATCAGATTTTATGACAGCTATTTTAATACAGAAGAAACAAAAGGAAGAAGTGAGGCGGAAATCCTTTCCGAGCTGGGAGATCCCAGGATTCTTGCCAGAACCCTGATAGATGCGGCTGACCGCGCAGGAGACGCCTGCGCCCACGAAGCCAACGAGACACAGTTCAGGGGCGCATCAGGCACAGGCCCCCAGGATTCCTTCAATGAAGAAACCTTTACCAGGAGAGGCGCCGGCACCGTCCATAAGGTACGCATGCCCGGCTGGCTCATAGCCATCCTTGTCCTCATGGCAGTAGCAGTGGTTATCAGCGTGGTAGGCTCCCTCATGTGGGCTATCCTCCCCTACCTCATTCCCATCATCCTGGTAATCTACATCGTAAAGCTCATCCGACGAAATTAAAAATAAAAAAATTCTTTGCATAAAAAAATGATTTTTTCAAATACTACTCCTGTAACAAAAATGAATCAGGAGGTTTACAATTATGTCTAAGAATGATTACAACCAGAACAACCAGAACAGTGAAAAGCAGAACCAGCAGAACAAGTCTGAGAATTCCAGCAGCAACAGCCAGAAGAATCAGAACCAGAACAAGAATAGCTACTCTGACTGCCACGACAGCAACAACAACAATAACAACAGCAAAAACAGCAGCAAAGAAAACAACTACTAATCAGTACACCTGAAAAGTAACCTCCGCCGCCCAAGCTCAACCGCAAAGGCCCGGCGGAGCTTAAAAACTGCAAAAAGCCGGGAAGCCCTGTGTAACCACACACCGCTTCCCGGTTTTTTATTTATTTTCCAGCCTTTTAAATCAGAGGCCTGCCACTACCCCAGGAATGAATCATTGCGCGTGGGCTGTCCGGGGTGTGCGGCATAGGGCTTTGAGAGGCGGACGGTGGGAGGGAGGGGCGCCCCTCAAAGCCCTCGCCGCGTCCCCGGACAGCCCACGCGCAATGATTCATTCCGTCCTCCCGCCACTTATGACAAAATTTCATTGACGCAGTGGAGAAATAAACGTAATATATAGCTATGAGAAAATTTGAATTGATAGCCCCATGCCACTTCGGCCTGGAGGCAGTATTAAAAAAAGAAATTATTGACCTGGGATATGACGTAACGCTGGTGGAAGACGGGAGAATCACCTTTTTCGGAGATGAGGAGGCGGTGAGCCGTGCAAATGTATTCCTGCGCAGCGCGGAGCGTATTCTGATTAAGGTGGGAAGCTTTCATGCGGAAACCTTTGAAGAGCTGTTCCAGGGAACAAGGAGCCTCCCCTGGGAGGAATTTATCCCGTCGGACGGGAAGTTCTGGGTAGCCAAGGCGGCCAGCGTGAAAAGTAAGCTGTTCAGCCCCTCGGATATCCAGTCAATTATGAAAAAGGCCATGGTGGAACGTCTGAAGGGCGTCTATCATGTGAGCTGGTTTGAAGAGGACGGCGCGCCTTTCCCTGTCCGCGTTTTCCTGATGAAGGACGAGGTGACTGTGGGACTGGATACCACAGGGGAATCCCTGCATAAGCGGGGCTACCGGAAGCTGACGGCCAAGGCTCCCATTGCGGAGAACCTGGCGGCATCGCTGATTATGCTCACCCCCTGGAGAGGGGACCGGATTCTGGTGGATCCCTTCTGCGGAAGCGGCACCTTTCCCATCGAGGCGGCCATGATGGCGGCTTCCATGGCACCCGGCATGAACCGCAGCTTTACCGCTGAGGAATGGCCTTCGGTGGTGGGAAAGCGGAACTGGTACGATGCCGTGGATGAGGCTCAGGAAATGGTGGATCTGCAGATCGAAACCGATATCCAGGGCTACGATATTGATGACACCATGGTTTCCATTGCCAGGGAAAACGCTAAGCTGGCTGGAGTGGACAAGCTGATCCATTTCCAGCGCCGCCCGTTATCCCAGCTGAGCCATCCGAAGAAGTACGGCTTCCTCATTACCAACCCGCCTTACGGCGAGCGCCTTGAGGAAAAGTCGGCGCTTCCCGCTCTCTATAAAGAACTGGGGGCACGGTATGCAGCGCTGGATTCCTGGTCCATGTATCTGATTACCGCCTATGAGAATGCGGAGCGGGACATCGGCAGGAAAGCGGATAAGAACAGGAAAATTTATAATGGAATGATGAAGACCTATTTTTACCAGTATATGGGTCCAAAGCCGCCCAGGCGGCAGAATTTACCGGATGGAAGGTAAGAAGCATGAGCAGAAGAATTATTTTTGCAACGGGAAATGAAGGAAAAATGCGGGAAATCCGCATGATATTAGGAGATTTGGACATGCAGGTGCTGTGCATGAAGGAAGCGGGCATTGATATAGACATCGTGGAGGACGGAACCACCTTTGAAGAAAATGCGCTGATTAAGGCAAGGGCGGTGGCGGCCTGTGCAGGCAGGGACGACATTGTGCTGGCGGATGATTCCGGCCTGGAAATTGATTGCCTGAATGGGGAGCCCGGCATTTATTCTGCAAGATACATGGGGGAGGACACCTCCTACCGCATTAAAAATGCCAATCTCATCGGCAGGCTGGAGGGCGTCCCCAAAGAAAAAAGGACGGCCCGGTTCGTATGCGCCATTGCGGCCGTACTGCCGGAGGCGACAGAGGGAATCGTAGTAAGAGGAGTGATAGAAGGATATATCGGCTGGGAAGAGAAAGGCACCAATGGTTTTGGCTATGATCCCATCTTTTATGTGGATGAATACGGCTGCTCTACGGCAGAGCTGGACAGCGAGACGAAGAACAGCATCAGCCACAGAGGCAATGCTCTGCGCCTGATGAAGGAGCGGCTTGCCGGGATCCTGTAAGGATCCGGATACCAATGAGGAAAGAAGGTGCCATTAGATGAGGGTACTGATAATCAGCGATACTCATCGCAGAGATGACCGTTTTCTGGAGCTGATCAAACGGGTGAAGCCAATAGACATGCTCATACACTGCGGTGATTCTGAGGGAAGCGAGGACCTTTATCTGGAATATGCGGGCTGTCCGGTGGAAATCGTGTCGGGGAATAATGATTTTTTTACGGATTTGCCCCGGGAGAAGGAATTCCAGCTGGGAAAATATAAGGTGTGGCTTACGCATGGACACAACTATTATGTATCCATGGGGAATTCCATGCTGAAGGAAGAGGCGCAGGCAAGAGGCGTTGACATTGTTATGTATGGTCATACGCATAAGCCTGTCATTGATATGGAAAGGGATATCACGGCGATCAATCCCGGCAGCCTTTCCTTTCCCCGCCAGGAGGGCAGAAGGCCTTCCTATATCCTGATGGAGTTGGATAAGGACGGACAGGCCCACTATCATCTGAATTATCTGTAAAAAAATTTGTAAAAAAAATTTGGAAATAGTGTTGACATAGGTCAAAAGGTATTATATAATAATTTCTGCGTCACGGCTAAGGGTGAGCAGAAAACGGGGTGTGGCTCAGCTTGGCTAGAGCGCCTGGTTTGGGACCAGGAGGTCGCAGGTTCGAATCCTGTCACCCCGATTTAA
>PPYE01560428.1_pt1 | contig 12445 bp, 6 predicted proteins | sample 1559881 | NCBI WGS metagenome assembly PPYE01 (sample SAMN08240022, study PRJNA423297) | Human gut metagenome, whole genome shotgun sequencing project.
CCATAGTCTTGCCGAAACTCTTTTACCTGTAAAGACGATTGTGAATATTCATGATAAATGAAGATTATATGCAGGAAGTTCATGCCGATAAGGTCTTAATGCTAGCGATCGGAAATAATGATTATATCAGTTATAATAAACTGTTTGATCGTTATTACGGGCGTCTTTGTCAGTATGTGTATAGTCTATTGATGGATAGAAATGATGCGGAGGATGTTGTTCAAGAGCTTTTCTTGAATTTATGGAAAAATAGGGGGAGAATAGAGATAAAGGAAAATGTATCAGGATATTTATATCGGATGGCTAAACATCTGGCCTTGAACTTTATCCGATCAAAGGTGCAGACGGGAAGTTTATCAGAGAATCAAGACTTATTACTTCTATCCTATGAGGATAATCAACTGGAAACAGAAGAGTTTAGGATCGCTCTTTATGATTGTATAGACCATTTGCCGGATCGGAGTAGAGAAGTGTTACTTCTTCACAGGGTAAAAGGATTGAAGCAGAAAGAAATATCGGAGAAACTATCTATATCCGTGAAAACAATTAAAAATCAAATATGGATGTCTTTACAGAAGTTGAAGGAATGTCTGGAGATGAAGGAGGTATAAAATAATGAGAAAATTTTCAAGGTTCGTATAGGACCTTTTTTTATTTGTGGTGTCATTTAAATAAAGACTAGACTCATGGAGAAGAAAAAGCAAATAGGAGAACACATCGTTGACCATTTATCGGAGAGGATGAATGAAGAGATCGTGGATCCGGTTCTGGATGAATGGTTGGCTGAGGATGAGTCTAATCAAGAGGATTTTAAACGGTATAAAGAGATCTGGAAAGAAACAGGCTCTTATCTGGAGCAAGAAACTTTTAATGCTCAATACGCATGGGATAAGATCGATCGTATCAATAAGGAGAGAGATAATAAGCGGAAACGCTTGGTGAATATCGGATATATCATTTCAGGAGTGGCGGCTACTTTATTGCTTGTCCTCGGGTTTTCGAAAATGGGAGTATTTGATAAACAGCCGGAAATGCTGGTTCGAATGACCGCTGATTACGGAAGCCGATCGGAGGTGGTCTTGCCGGATGGTTCCGTTGTTAAGCTGAATTCTGGATCTGATATTACGTATTCCTATAACGCAAAGGAGAATATCAGGGAAGTGAATTTCCAAGGAGAGGGCTTCTTCGATGTCTCGAAGAACAAGATACCGTTCGTGATCAAGATGAGCAATGGATTACGCTTAAAGGTACATGGAACTTCTTTTAATTTGCAAGCGTATACGGATGAAAAAACAGTTGAAGCCTCGTTGGTGGAAGGCTGTATCGAGTTGGATCATGGGAATGATAAGTTGTTAATGAACGCCGGTGACATGGCGATTTTCGATAAGCAAACCAACAAGATGAGACCGATATCGGGTGTGTTATCTCATTCGTACAGCTGGCTGGAGGATAAACTCTATATGGATCATATGTCGTTGGCTTCCGTCTGCAAATATCTGGAGAGGAGGTACGATGTAACCATCCATCTTCAAAAGGATTTGGGGAATAGTATACATTACGATGGAGTCATACAGGAGGAAACCATAACGGATATATTGGGCGTACTATCCCGATTGAGTGATATAAGTTATAACGTGAAAGGAAAAAATATAAGTATAACCTCTAAATAAAGTCTGCCTATGAAGTAAAGAACAGGAATCGCATGAATACACATGAAAAACGGGAAATGCTGGAACATTCCCCGTCATCTTTTTGATCATTAAAATTAGTGCTCGTAACACTAGTGTTAACAAACAATCGAATTACAAATATATGAATTTTTGGAATATAGCAAGGCCGGAAGAGTCTCCGGTCCTTAAAAAAACTTTGTCTATTATGAGATTGACGACATTATTCTCTATCGCATGTTCACTTCAGATCTCGGCCTCTGTCTATTCGCAAGAGACAAAGTTGTCTTTGGACGTTAATAACCAGACAATAAAGGAGGTTCTTTTCAAGATAGAGAAACAGTCTGGCTTCCGTTTTATCTACGAGAGCGAGAAGGTTAACCTGAATAAGAAAGTATCTGTACATGTGAAAGAGCAGACGGTGGAAACCATTTTAAAGCGTCTTTTCGCAGGGGAAGGCGTAAAGTATGAGATTACGGAGAATAATTTCATCTTGATTAATCCCTCTACAAAAAACGAGAAAGCCGCCCCTTCCTCACAAGCCGTTTTGCAAAAGAAGAATTTAGTGCAAGGTGTAGTGACCGACGAGAATGGTGAACCTATTATTGGCGCGAACGTAGTTGAGAAAGGTACTACCAACGGAACGGTTACGGACCTTGATGGAAAATTTACGATGGAGGTATCGGAAAACGGTGTCCTTCAAATCTCTTACATCGGATATGCCATGACGGAATTGCGTCCCGGCAAGGAAGCGAATTTGAACGTGAAGTTACGGGAAGATGCTTTGCAAATGGATGAGGTTGTAGTTGTCGGTTATGGTACGGTAAAAAGAGCGAACTTGGGTGGTGCCGTATCTACGGCCGACGCGAAAGCGTTTGAGTCTCGTCCGGTTCAGAATGCGGCTCAGGCTTTGCAGGGAGAGGTACCCGGTTTGACGATTACACGTGCCGGAGGCGCTCCGGGTTCGGACATGACCATGAAGGTTCGTGATGTCTCTTCTATCAACGGTGGTACTCCCCTTGTTTTGATTGATGGAGCGGAGGGAAACATTAATATGATCAATCCTTCCGATATCGAGAATATTTCCGTATTGAAAGATGGTACGGCCGCTATTTACGGTGCTCGTGCCTCGGATGGTGTTATTCTGGTGACAACGAAAAGTGGTAAGCGCAATCAGAAGACATCTGTTGCTTTTGATGCATATTACTCTATTAAGACTCCTGCGTTGTTAAGGAAACCTGCGAATCTATTACAACATGCGGAGATGGCCTTGGAGATCACGGATGGATCATTCACTCCGGAATACACGAGAGACCAATTGGAATTGATCCGGCAGAATAGTGATCTGGTATTGCCCGATGCGGAATGGGGGCGTTGGACCGGTTATCCGCAATTCTTCAAGGATCAAGACTGGAATGATATGCTTATTGGCAATGGCAATATGCAGAACTACAATGTCAATATCTCCGGTGGTGGAGAGAGATACTCGTATATGTTGTCTTTAGGCCATCAGCGGGAGGAAGGTATCCCTAAATTTGGTGAGGATGTGAACAAGCGTTACTTCGTACGTGCTAAATCGAGCGTCGAGATCTTCAAGAACTTGACTTACGATCTTAATTTAGCTTATGAGGCAAGCAACAGGGACTATTCCTCGGGTTTGACGGAAGGACAAAATATATGGGAGCTGATTTATAAGACTCGCTCTTGGACTCCGATGTACAATCCGTCAGGAACTTTCTATACATTCGAGGGATTTGATAATCCGGCCCAAGTATTGGAAGAGGGAGGCATGGTGAATAAGACTACAGGTAATATAACGGTCAACAACCAATTACGCTGGAAGGTGATCGACGGATTGCAATTGGTGGGACAAGCCGTGATCCGCAAGTATGATCAGGATGAGAACGTGACGAACAAGAAAATCATCAATTACGATTGGGATAATAACGAGGTTCGGGAGAAACGTACGCCGAATAGTGCGGAGCGTCGTTACCAGAAAACTTTATCCAAGAACTTCACGCTCTATGCTGATTATAAAAAGAACTTCAATGACCGGCATGATTTAAGCGTGATGGTCGGTACTTCCCATGAGTCTGAGAACTATGATCGGTTCACGGCGAAGCGTATTAACTTCGACCAACAAGAAAATATGTCTTTGCAATTGGGTAGCGCCCAAGATCAAAACGCTTGGAGCGAGGGAAATCAGTGGACGATTAATTCTTTCTTTTCCAGAGTGAATTATACGTTTGCCAATAAATATGTCATCGAAGGAACGATCCGTGCAGATGGTAGTTCCCGCTTTGATCCGGATCACCGTTGGGGATGGTTCCCGGGTGTAAACGCGGCTTGGCGTGTCGGAGAAGAGGGTTTCATGAAACGGTTAGGTTGGTTCGAGGACTTGAAGGTAAGAGCTTCTTACGGAGAGATGGGTAATCAGTCCGGTATCGGATTGTATGATTATATTCAATTAATCTCTTTATCGAACGATTATTATCCTTTCGGGACTGGCGTGAAAGGACAAATGGCTACGTCTGGAAATATTATTTCTACCTCTCGTACATGGGAGACGATCCAGACAACCAATGTGGGATTTGATTTCTCGACGCTCAATAACCGTTTATATGGATCGTTCGACTACTTCTGGAAAGAGAATAAGAACATGCTTATCCCGAAGACCTATCCTTCTATGTTAGGTGCGGACGCTCCGAGCACGAACAGCGGCCATTTAAGTATTCATGGATGGGAAATCTCTCTAGGCTGGAGGGATCAGATCAAGGATTTCAGCTACTCGGTTCGCTTTAATATCAGTGACGCAAAAAACAAGGTCGTGGATCGGGTTGGAAGTAACCTGATCCAATTAGGTAATAACGAGACTCCGACCGGATATCCGTTGAATTCCTATTTCGGATATGAATTTGATGGAATCATCCAGAATGAGCAAGAATTGGAGGCGTATAAATCTCGTTTCTCGGAAGGAGGTATCCCGGGTGACTTGAGCGTAGGTGACGCTATGTACAAGGACTTGGATGGAGACGGGAAGCTATCCGTATTAGGTGATGGCAAAGAAGGCTCCGGTGACGTGAAATACTTGGGTGACAAGAACCCTCGTTATAATTTCGGCTTTAACCTGAGTATGGCTTGGAAGGGATTCGATCTGAGCGCCTTTATACAAGGAGTCGGCCGTAGGACGATGTTCTTGGAAGGGGAGAGCCGATGCCCGATGCCAGAGGCATGGTATCAATCCGCCGAGTATTGGTATGGAAAGACTTGGACCCCGGAAAGAACGGATGCCCAATATCCGGCGATCACGTTGAAGGATAAACGAAACTACAACTATTATGTATCTACGAACACGAAGTTTAACGTTGCGTATGCCCGTTTGAAAAACTTGCAGTTCGGTTATACGATCCCGCAGACTTTGACCTCGAAGGCCGGTTTGCAGAAGGTGCGGGTGTATTTCTCCGGCGAGGATTTATTTGAGGTACATAACACGCCAAATGGTTGGGACCCGGAGGAGAACAGCGGTAGCATTACTTCCTATCCGTTTACCCGTAATTATTCATTTGGTATAAATGTCGTATTTTAAAAATTAAAGCGAAAAGTCATGAAAAACTATCGGATAATATTGGGAAGCTTTATTGTTTCCGCTTTGTTCTTGTCAAGTTGCCAAGATATAGACCTGTTGCCAAAAGATAATATGCCGGACGAGCTATTCTGGAAAACCCCGGATGACTTCGAGAAGGAGGTCAATTGGCTCTACACACGTACCGAGACGTTCGGCACCAAGGATACGGATAGCGATATCGCCTATGAGCTGAACGAGAACACGACGAGCAACGGTACGTTGATCGCCCCGAATACGGATGCCCTATGGGACTCTACTTTCATAGACCTGCGTCAGAGCAATATGATTATCGAGAAGAGCCAGACGTACGAGGGCGATCCCTCGGAGATCGAGCGGTATGTGGCTGAGGCCCGTTTCTTCCGTGCTTACTCGCATTTTCGGTTGATGGCGAAATACAACGATATTCCTATCTTGACGAAGGTGCTTACCGTAGATTCCCCGGAGTTGTATGGTTCTAGGAATAAGCAACAGGAGGTGGAAGACTTCATCTTGTCGGAACTCAACGAGGTGTATGCTAAACTACCCTTGCAAAGTGAGTTAAGCTCGGATGAGGCGGGACGTGTAACCCAAGGCGCTGCCTTGGCGTTGAAAGCGAGGGTTGCCTTGTTTGCCGGGACGTGGGCGAAGTATCACCAGCACCGTTCGGACTATCAGCAGTTGTTGCAACAAGCGATCGATGCCGCTACAAAAGTGATCGATAGTGGTGAGTATGCTTTATATGAAGGCTCTGGTGAGGAGAGTTACCGCTACTTGTTTATCAATGCGGGCGATAATTCAAAAGAGGGTATCTTCGACAGTCGGTACGAGACGGATATCCGCCACCATAGCGACGCATGCCCTGTATATTGGGGATGGCGAGGGACGCCTACCCGTAAGCTGGCAGATATGTATTTGTGTAAGAGTACGGGATTGCCAATTGAGAACGCTAATTCCGGATTTGAGGGATATGCCACGATCAAGAGCGAATACGAGAATCGTGACCCTCGTATGAAACAGACCTTCTTGATGCCCGGAACCGACTATATCAGTCCGCAAGACGGCGCCTTGACTTGCCCGCCGCAATTTACCATACGTCCCGAGACACGTACGGGTTATAAGTTGTGGAAATATATGGCGGAGACTTCCGTTCCTTCTGACAAGGATGTATATGATTATCACATCATCCGTTATCCGGAGGTATTGCTGATATTGGCTGAGGCCACTTACGAGAAAGACGGGGCGATCAGCGATGACATCTTGAACAAGACGATCAATGTGATCCGTTCCCGGAAAGGCGTGGAGATGCCTCCTTTGACCAACGCTTTCGTGAAGAGCAATGGGTTGGATATGCGGACGGAGATCCGTCGGGAACGTACGATCGAGTTAGCGTTCGAAGGCTTCCGCAGGGATGATTTGAGACGTTGGAAGACGGCTGAGACGGAATTGATAGGTGCCATAAAAGGTATTAAGCTGAAAGGTTCGGAATACGAGAACTTGGATGTCTTGAACGAGGGAAATCCCGGTTTGACAGACGAAAATGGTTTCTTGATTGTGGAACCGGCGGAGAATCGTAACTTTGTGACCCCGAAGCATTACTATTATTCCCTTCCGTTGGATGAGTTGTATCTGAACCCGAACTTGGCTCCGAACAACCCGGGGTGGTAGGGTAATGCCTTATATTCCGGTAAAAATGGCCTTGCACTGGTGTAAAATGCCTTTTTAGATCTAAGAAATGGCTTTTCACCCTCGCGAAGTACCTTTTAGATTTCTAAAAACGACTTTGCGCTTGTGAAATGCCATTTTTAGGTTTAAGAAATGGCTTTGCACCCTTGCGAAATGCTTTTTAGATCTCTAAAAATGATTTTACACCGGTGAAATGCCATTTCTAGAATATTTTATGAGAGTAAATGAATTTAAAATTGAATCGAATGTCATTCATAAAGAAGATAGGTCTTGTATGCTTTATCGTCTTCTGCTGTGCGGGATGCCGTAGCGCAGGAGAGAAACCGGTTGAGAGTGCGGCTGCTCCCCGTATTATCAACATCATCAATTTCATCCGCCAGACAGATTACCGGGTGGAGAACGCTGATAGTTTATTGTACGAGACGGTTTGTGAGCAAGTGAAATTGGTGAATAAATATGATTTACCGGCAACCTTCTTATTGCAGTACGATGCGTTGATCAACCCATTGTACCAAGATCTGTTGAAAAGTAAACTCAATGATCATTCCGAGATCGGCGCTTGGTGGGAACTTACGCAACCGCAGATCGAGGCCGCCGGGATCAAGTGGCGTGGCGAGCATTCTTGGGTCTCGCATGCGAATATCGCTTTCAGCACCGGATATACGAAAGAAGAACGGGAGCGACTGGTGGATGTCTATATGGCGAAGTTCAAGGAGATATTCGGCACGTACCCGAAATCGATCGGCTCTTGGTTTATCGACGCGCATACCTTGGGGTATATGTACGATAAATATAAGATCGTGGCGTCGTGCAACTGCAAGGACCAAGTGGGGACGGATGGTTATACCCTATGGGGTGGTTACTGGAACCAAGCCTATTACCCGAGCCGGGTAAACGCCTATATGCCGGCGCAGACCGAGGAGGGGCAAATCCCCGTTCCTATTTTCCGTATGCTGGGCAGTGATCCTATTTATCAGTATGATGATGGTCTGGGACAAGAGCGTCAAGGGGTGATCTCCTTGGAACCCGTGTATGAGAAGGCGGGCATGGATCGCCGCTGGGTGGATTATTTCTTGGAATCGATCGTGGATCAGCCTTGTCTGGCCTTCAATTATGCGCAAGCGGGACAGGAGAACTCTTTCACGTGGAGTAATATGAGCAAGGGACTGGAGATGCAGATCCCTATCTTGGACTCCTTGAGGAAGGAAAATAAGATCCGGGTGGAGACGCTGGGCGAATCCGGTGCGTGGTTCAAGGAATGCTTCAAGGTTACGCCGGCGACGGCTGTCACTACGTTGACGGATGTCCGTGGAGAAGGAAATAAGACGGTCTGGTTTAACAGCCGTTATTATCGGGCGAACTTATTGTGGGAAAGGGGAACCTTCCGCTTTAGGGATATCCATCTTTTCGACGAAGGCTATAAGTCCGCTTATCTGGAAAATCCCGGAGACGGGAACCAGTTCTTGTTCTATACCTTGCCCGTCGTGGACGGATTCATGTGGAGCGAGGGACTCGATCGTGCCGGGCTTCGGATCGTCCGATTAGACAAGGATGGAGATAAGGAGGAACTTACCTTGGATCATCCGGTAGTGACGGAGATAGGCAAGGATACCTTGGTAGTTTCCGCCGAAGACTCAAAAGGCCATCCATTCAAGATCACTTTCTATGAGACCCGCTTCGAGGTAGCCGCTCTGTCAAAGGAGGCGGACCTCTCATGGGCTTTAGAGCTAAAGGTCGCAGCAGGGAAGGAGCTACCTTTCACCGTTATAGAGGATAAGGCGGTCAACGCTAGCTTCGATGGTTTCAACTACGTGATCACTTGCGAGAAAGGCCATATAAGGAAACCTGAATCCGGTTCGGATTATGCCTTTAGGATACTTCCGTCGGATCAGGAAATAGTAATAGATTGTACAAATACGAGATTAAATTGTACACATGAGAAATAATGATATGAATATATTAGCTTGGAGAAAATGGGCGATCGTATGGATGGTCGCTGTGCTCAGTGGTTTTCAATTAAGGGCGGCAGATCCTGTGGTCGTCCCGGCGAATATGGAACCGCTGACGATAGAAGGAAATCGTTTTGTCACCTTATGTATCATGATACGTACGACGCCTTGGGAAGTCTCCCGGGATGTCAAGTTACATCCCCGCGATGAGGTGGATTGGCATACGCTTGAGGGAGTACGTGCCTTGCGGGAGGCCTTCGCCACGAATAACCCGAACGGTCGTCTTACATGGGGATTCACGATGAATGCCTTGGAGGACGGACGGAAGAATTACCGGGAGATCCGTGATTACGTAGTGGAGTGCCAAAAGAAATATGGGGATGAGGTTACTTATTTCCCCGGTTATTTTCCTGCGATGTATCTACCCCGTGAGCGGGTAAACCGTGAGATGTCGGAGGCGATAGAGATCATTTCTAAAATGGTGGGAAACGGTTATCGTCCCCAATCGATTATGGGAGGTTTCTTATCGGCCGATAATTTGAGATATTTGGCGGAGAAAGAGAACATCCATGTGGCGCACGCCGTGATCTGGAGCCAGCATAATATAGACGGTGGTGGTGCTGACGGCTCTCCTTCTTATCCTTTCTATCCCTCGACGGAACACTTCTGCAAGCCGGCGCAGGGAAAAAGCGATTTCATCGATTGCGTGAATCTGGATGGCTGGACGATGGACTTTATCTGTGCCCGCCGTAGTGGACAGACCGGACATGGTATCGATGGATACAACAGCCGTAGAGGTGTCGGTCCGATCGAGACGTACAAAGGTTGGGGGCTTGACTTGGGGCATCGTGAGGTGATGCACACGGAAGCGATTCACTTTGATAAAGGTCTTGAGTTGAATGGCTTTGGCTGGGTCGCCAATATCTGGGAGGCGCAGATGGTACATGAGTTCGGGAAGGATCTCATCTGTGATGCCATGAAGATGTGGGTAACGGGTACCAAGGAACGCTGGCCGGATACTCATTTCGTTACGTTCGGAGAATTTGGCGAACTTTGGAGAAAACAATATAAATCGAACGACGACTGGAACTATCGCTTCGTAGAACGTGGCTCTGGTTTGGGAGACTCTTATAATAATTTGGAGATAAAATGGTTTATGAATAAGGAATTCCGCTTGGCCTTATTACGTGATTGGCATACGAAAAATTCCCCGGCTTACGTCATCGACTTTACCCGCTATGATTTGCCGGCTCATGAACCTGCCGATCCCAGCCCGGAGAAACCGGCTAAGGATTGGAGCTTGATCAACAAAATCAACCAAAAAGGTCTCCGGCCGCAAGATAAGCCGGTCTTGATCGATAAGTTGGAGAAAGAAGATCAAGATTTGATCCGGAAATATTATCCGGAATTACTTAAATAGTTGGTTTATGAAAAAGATTACCGTTGTTTGTTTAGCTCTTTGCTCCTTTCTTTTTTGGGGGAGGTCTCTTCTCCGTAAAGGCGCAAATCCTAGAGAAGTTCACATTGCCTACCCCATGGACAGAGGAGGCATTGAAGGCTGAGATTCCTTTACCGGAATATCCGCGTCCGCAGATGGTGCGTTCGGAATGGTTGAATCTGAATGGTATATGGGATTATATGGGAGGAAAAGACCTGCTCGATCCTGTTACGGCAACCACCCCTCCAGTCTTTCCCGCGAAAGTAGAAAAGATACGTGTGCCGTATCCTCCTGAATCGGAATTATCCGGTATAGCCCGTGGGGGTGATACTTGCCTGTGGTATAAGCGTAGCTTCTCTGTTCCTCAAGCATGGAAGGGCAGGAATGTATTGTTGAATTTTGGGGCTGTAGATCGGATCTCGTCTGTGTTTGTCAACGGTAAGAAGGTGGGTACCCATACGGGAGGGTACGATGCTTTTAGTTTAAATATTACTGATTATTTGAAATCCGGTGAAAATGTCCTTGTGGTAGGTGCTTATGATCCTAACGACGGCCGGGCCGCTTCGGGCAAGAACGGCTCACGTGGAGATTATATTTTTACCTCCGGTATCTGGCAAACCGTTTGGCTTGAACCGGTAGAGAAACAATATATTTCTCAGATTAAGCTAGTGCCCGATTTAAAAAATAATCGGTTGGAAGTAATTGCTTATACGGAGGATAAGGAGTTAAAGGTAACGGCTATTGCGGATAATGGTACTTCAGAGGTGGCAAGAACCGAAGGAAATTCCAATATGAGTTTTTACTTGCCTATCCGGGAACCCCGTCTATGGAGTCCAGATGATCCTTTCTTGTATGGTTTGAAATTGCAGTTGAAAGATCGAAAGGGTGAGATAATAGATGAGGTATCTTCTTATTTTGGTATGCGTTCTGTTAGTATGGGAAAGGTAGATGGTGTGCTTCGGCCTTTATTGAACGGGGAGTTTGTTTTCCATATCGGTCTTTTAGATCAAGGTTATTGGCCCGATGGCGCATTTACTGCTCCTACCGACAAGGCTTTGTTGTATGATATAGAACTGGCGAAACGTGCGGGTTTTAATGTAATACGCAAGCATATCAAAGTAGAGCCTCAACGTTGGTATTATCATTGTGACAGGCTTGGCTTGATGGTTTGGCAAGATATGCCGAATCTTTGGGAGCCGGATGGTGAGGATTCCGTGGCGGTTCGTAAACAGTTCCGTGACGAATTGAAAGTGATGATCGACCAACACGTCAGCTCGCCTTCTATCGTGATGTGGGTTCCGTTTAATGAGAATTGGGGAGCCTTTGAAGCGACAGACATCACCGCTTGGGTGAAAAAGTACGATCCGAATCGTTGGGTAAACGGTATGTCGGGATATAATTACGCTCCGGGCTATCGGAAAGCTTATGGAGATCCCGGAAATGGAGATTTCGTGGATATGCATCATTATGGCAAGATCGAGTCTAAGGCGATCCCCCGTCCCGATGATAAACGTGCTGCGTCCCTTGGCGAATTCGGAGGAAAAGGTCTATTTGTGCGTGGGCATATGTGGCCTGTACGCAATGACGCTTATGAGATGATGTTGAATAGAGAAATCTTGACCGATACCTATGTATTAATGCTTACCGAGCTAGAGCAGATGATAAACTATTTCGGACTAAGCACGGCCATCTATACGCAGACTACAGATGTGGAACATGAGATAAACGGCTTGGTCACTTATGACCGAAAGGTGGAAAAGATGGATCTGGAGAAAGTTAAGTACATCAATCAGGAAGTTATAAGATGTACAAGAAAAAAGTAGCATATCCTCTAAAATGTTGATAATTAAAGAATACGGGATTCATTGATGAGTTCCGTGTTTTTTTATTTTGTAAGTAAAGAGCTAATATTTTTCCCTTTTGTCTTAAAATATTTGAGCTGGTGATAATTGCAAATGAATATGAAAAAACTTAGAGCATAGATTGTACGGAACCGTAGGTCATTACTGAGAAGGTGGTGGAGTTCGAGGAGAATCTGTTGATAAATAATGTTGTGCTATTCAAAATTAACCAAACGAAAGTAGATACTTATCAAGGTTATTTA
>PPYE01358291.1_pt1 | contig 12444 bp, 8 predicted proteins | sample 1559881 | NCBI WGS metagenome assembly PPYE01 (sample SAMN08240022, study PRJNA423297) | Human gut metagenome, whole genome shotgun sequencing project.
TCGGAGAAGAGAACATCGATGAACTCTTCCGTCTTTACGGAATCAACAGCGACAAGGATGTGTTGGAGCAGCCGGGTGTGAATCTGGCTTCGGATATCTTCCTGGATTATTCTACCTGGAAGTGGGGCAACATGCACAAGCTGACCGGCGGACAGCCAGTTTACCGCTATCGCTATTGTCATCCTCGCCCAGCAATGGCCATCAAGGGCAAGGTGGCAGCTTTGGCTGGCGGCGTGGTAGATGCTAAGGAAGGTGCAGCTCCTGCTCCACAGGATAAGGGAGCCGTACACTCTGCCGATATAGAATATGCAATGGGCACTTTACCTACCAACCGCGTGTTCAACTGGCAACCGGAGGATTACATGATCAGCGAAATCTTCAGCCAGTACTATGTGAACTTTGTGAAGACGGGCAATCCAAACGGTTTGGGTCTGCCGGAATGGCCATCTACCAACGGCAAGTCCGTAGCTCCTGTGCTTCAGATAGATGTGAATACTGAGGTAAAAGCTGATGCCCAGATGGAGAAGCGCTATGAGTTTATTGACCAACTGTTTTGGAAAGAAAAATAATCTTTTTGCTGCATTCAAAAGCTTTATAATTTTGTCGCAGATAGAATGATAAGGCTGATAAAGCAGAATAAAATAATAGAATTCATGTTTCAGAAATTCATTATCAATAGAGAGGGTGTACTGAAATTCGGACACGTCTATTTGCACCGTGATATGCTGGCTCCAGGTGAGCAATGCACATACGGTGGAGGACTATGGAAAATCGACGAAAGTCGGGGAGCCATAGTCCTCTATGGTCGAAGCTTCGATTTCGGTCCTCCCGATTTTGACTACGTGAAACAGATAGACTGGTCGGGCTTGGGGGGCACCCCTCGCCCACTGCTCTATCTGCCCCATTGGCCTAATGAAGAGGAGATTGTGCCAATCATCGTGAAGTAATTTACCGACACCAGTTATTACAAACCTATTACATTCCTCATTATTCACGTTAAATTCAATTAAGTTTCCTCATGGAACTTTCTCTATTTCGAATATTTTTTCTAATTTTGCGCCACGTTTCTAACGATAGAAATGAATATGAAAATTCTATGATAAAGAATCTGATTATTTTATGATAGGAATCAGATTCGCAGGAAAATAGAAATAATTAAGTATTATATATAAAATAGGTAAGAAAAGAAAAAATGGAACATGTTTTTACTGAATCGATGTTTTTGGTGGGCTTCGTGATATTCATTGCTGCCATTCTCGTATTAGACATGCTGGTTATCGACCGAAAGGCGCATGTAGTTTCCATCAAGGAAGCTGGATCCTGGACAGCAGTTTGGATTATTCTCGCCCTCGCCTTCGCCGTATTCATCTACTTCCATGGCGACATGGTGCACGGCATCGAGAACTTTGACGATTTGAAACTGATAGCCTCACGCTATGCTTCTCATCTCAAACTGGATCCGAATGACTATGAGGCAAGTCTGCAGCAATATCGCCACTACATGACCATCTCTTACATCTCAGGTTATCTGATAGAGAAGACGCTCTCGGTAGATAATCTTTTTGTGATGATGATGATCTTCAGTTCATTCGGAGTGGATAAGAAAGATTATCAGCACGTATTGAACTGGGGAATCTTGGGAGCCATCGTACTTCGCTTCGTCTTCATCTTTGCGGGTGCAGCCCTCATCAGCCGATTTGCCTGGATATTGCTCGTATTCGGAGGATTCCTGGTTTACAGCGGAGCCAAGATGTTCCTGAATAGAAATAAGAAGGAAGAAATCAATGCTCTCGATCATCCGGTGGTGAAGTTCATGCAAAGACGTCTGCACTTAGGTCCTTTGGTAATGACGGTGGTATTCATCGAGTTCTGCGATTTGATTTTCGCTTTCGACAGTATTCCTGCCGTATTCTCAGTATCACTCGACCCGTTTGTAGTGTTCTTCTCCAACATCTTCGCCATCTTAGGTCTGCGTGCCCTCTTCTTCCTCTTGGCAGCGATAGCCGATAAGTTCCGCTATCTGAAGGTGGGTGTAAGCGTGCTATTGGTGTTCATCGGTGTGAAGATGCTCATCCACGATTTCTTCGAGATTGATGCAGTAGCTTCTCTCGTCATTATCCTTCTCGTATTGCTCGTCAGCATCGGAGCATCGGTTGTGATTCCAAAGAAACAGGAAGCTTAAATTACAGAAAATAGTATAGCAAAATATAACCCTTCATCCTTTCACCTGGAATGCCGATAAATACAGGGGATTTGAGGATGAAGGTTTTTTCTTTGTTGACATCATCAGTTCCTGTTATGCCCATCCACAAGTTCCTGTTATGCTCTTCAAGCGGTCCCTCGGGGATCACGTGATGGGGAACTGGTGAACAAGAGACGAGCAACGAGGGATCACGAGGCGGGCAACGAGTGCCCAAACAAATGGCTATGATTTGGGCAACGCATCTATCATCATCAGTCGCTTTTTTGACAGATTAATCCATTTAATTGAATCAGATTTGTTATTTTTTTGCAACAAGATAAGTGAAAGACTGCTTATCAGTAACTATACGCAACAGATAAATACCTGCAGGAATGCCTTGCAGAGAAAGCGAGGCTTGATTTCCATTTATCTTCTCAGACTGTTTTAGCAGACAGCCGCTTATCTGATAGAGTTTGATGTTTCTCAAGCCACTACAGGAAACTGATATTTGATGACTTTCGAGACGGACATCAATGGAAGGAGCTGCATTTACAGAGGCTCCGAGTCCTGTAGATGTGTCCTGGGAAATAGCGAGGAGGTCGCCTTTACGCTTCAGGTAATACACGGGTCCCTGCGGATTGCCAAGTTCGATTTCCTTGCCTTCTATCTCCCCCATCACCCTCATGCGATAAGTATGACCATCGACAAAAGACAAATTGTTCTTGCGCAGCCAATAACTGTAAAGGGGTACCTCGAAGGTTGAAGAAACACTCACTTCATCATCGATTCCCCGCACCTGTATCTTTTCCTTTGTCTCTGTGTCTTCACCCATCAGCGTTATACGTCCTTCATAACTTCTGCCTTCGGATGCGAGCAGCGAGACTCCCAATTTGAAATTAGCATATTTCGTCATATCAATAGTGCCTGATTCTATTTTCTCGTGGGAATCATCAGCTAAAAAGACTTCTGCTTTCGCCATTAGCGGCTTTTCCTGCGCTTTCTCTACCTGGATAAATGCAGCCTCCCGGTCGTGGATTAGGTTGACAGGATAGAACATCGTTTCTGCTTCATCGCCTGAGATGATGAGTTTCACTTCGTAGCATCCAGGAGAAAGATTTGAAGGCAAAGAAAGCAAAATTGGAATTTCGGTTTCGGTAAATCCTTCGATTTCGCTGAGCTGATCAACACGGGTATCCATCACGACCTCTCGACTATCATTGAGCAATTGTACTCTCAAATAACAGTCACGAGGTACACCATTGAGATTTTTCAGCGAGAAGAATGCCTGTACTTTTTCCCCCTGTTCTACGCTGCCGATGAGTCTTGGCTGCGCCATTAACTGGAAATGAGGTTCTTCTGAATAGATTTCCGATATGCGCCCAGTTCTATCCTTCAGTTCCACTTCTACCACAGGCGCCTTTTTTATCAGAAAGAACTCATCCCACGACTGATCTTCTTTTCTGGCAACACATACAGGAAGGAGACGATAATATCCATCCTGAAGACCTGAAAGATTCAACTTGACAGGTTGTGCTTCATTGATAAGATAGTCGTTCCCCATCCATCCGGCATGATCGACACCATAGATTCGCTGCGTAAAACCTCCCAGAGCATGATCATCAGAATAGGCAACCTGCATGAGGTTCCCATCCACATCATAGACTGCTACACCAATATCTCCCCGGAAAGGCTTACCCCTGTTGACGAATGAATTCATTTCCACTGTAATAGTCTGTGATGGGTTGAAATTCTTGCCAGTTGCCTCTTTTATCAGTAGCGAACCACCCTCATTGAACATCAACTGTGGGGAATTTTCCAAGAGACTACGGTCTATCTCCGGATATTTCCCATTATCGGGATGTGCTAAGATAGCCATGATAGCACGGTTGAATGCCAGCGGCTTACCTTGGAACTCACTACCTGTCTGCGAAACACTTAGGTTGGTGAGTGAATAGTAGGCATCACCCTGTCCCTCCCAACCGAAATTCATGTGGAAGAGTCCATTTTCATCAAAACCATCTGTCACCCATGCATGTCCGGAAGCAGCACCAGCCGGTCTGCCTTCCAGATAGACAGGACATCCATTGAGGAGTTCCTGCCGCAGGATTTCTGCAAAACGGGTAGGCCCTTCTATTGCTTTGGTTGCATAGGCAGCCGAATAATCAAAGTTTTTTAGCAGAGCCTGATAGGCAAATATGCCCTGTGTTCCGCTGGCGTTAGGTGTATATTGCATGAAAGAAGCCACGCCCACATCATTCATCAGCAAGGCAACGGCATCTTCCTGTTCTGATGTTGCACGAACAGGATAACGGTAGTCGGGCAACATATTCGCCCAATCATAATGAGACTGGCTGAAGTCTGCACTTTTCTTGGTATGATAATAAGTTACCTCATACTCATTCTGTCCCTTTCCCTGAAGAGGCCATTGATGGTAATACATCAATTGTGCGATGGCAGTAGCCACACATCCGCTATAGGGGTAACCTGTACGGGCATTAAAAGGATACGACTGTCCCCATCTGCTTTTCAGTAGAGGTGATACGGTTTGAGAAAACAGACCTGAGCGGGTTGCATTTCCGACAACTACCTTTCCTTCTTTCAGCACCTCGTATGTCTGGCGATACCCCTCCAAGAGGAGTTTTACGCAGGGGTTGGCATTCAGCGTGTCGAGTGTTCCCTCAGTACTGTAAGCCAAAATCTCCCCCATCTCATCATCGCCAGAGACAATCACAAATCCGCTTCCCCTGGCGTCATTATATATATAATAAGGTGTATCAGCTGTTTGAGAGAAACCTTTGGATTTTGCCTTTACCTCTTGGGATTGAGGTAAGGTGACGTACCTTTGTGCTATCTTCGCTGCTTTGCGAGGATTAATATTTTTACTATATGCTGCTGGACTAAAGGCTAAAAGGATACAGACGATGGCCTGTGAAAGGGCTATCGAGGGGGAAAAGGATAGGATACTATGAATAACTTTCATGATGACTGTAAGTTGATAATTATTAAAATCTAATATGTCTCTTCCCATTTATTATTTCGCATCCGGATATATCGCTATTTTAATGACTCCATCCTTTCTGTTTTCAAAGATATCGTAGGCTTCTTCGATTTTTGAAAGAGGGAAACGGTGGGTGATGAGAGGAGTGGTGTCTATCCTGCCCTGAGATATCAGATGCAGGATTTCCTCGCAATCACAACCATCTACGCCGCCAGTCTTGAAGATGAGATTTTTGCCATACATATCTGGGAGAGGTAAGAGCTGAGGTTTATCGTACATCGCCACAATGGTAACTATCGCATTAGGACGGGCACATTGCCATGCCAACTGGAAAGTATCAGGACCGCCTGCTACCTCCATCACCACATCCGCACCACCGTGCAAACTCTGTTCCTTGACAAAAGCCTCGCAATCCTCTGGTTCTACCACCAAAACCTGCGGATAATGCTCCTTGATAAAAGCTCTTCTGGCTTCAGACTTCTCGCAAACGATGATTTTCTGCGGATTCTTCAACAACGTGCAAAGCAAACAGCACACTCCCGTAGGTCCTGCTCCGATAATCAAAACTGTATCTTCTTCCTTGATTTCAGAAATCCTCGTTGCCCAGAAACCTGTGGCAAGGATATCACCAACAAAGAGTGCCTGCTCATCACTTACATTGTCAGGAATCCTGTTTAAGCCCGTGGTGGCATAAGGAACCCTTACATATTCGGTCTGCCCGCCATCGATACGACAGCCCAAAGCCCAACCGCCATGAGGAGAAGTACAATTGTTCACATATCCATGTTGGCAGTAGAAGCATTCCCCGCAGTATGTTTCCACATTCACAGTTACTCTATCGCCCGGTTTCACATGAGTTACTTTCTCCCCTACTTCATCTACGACACCCACCATTTCATGTCCCACAGTAATTCCGGGAACGGCACGAGGAACAGAACCATGCTTGATATGCAGATCGCTGGTACAGATACTGCTCATGGTTACTCTCACGATGGCATCGTGTTCATCTATCAGGATAGGTTTCACCTTTTCGGTAAAGCCAAATACACCTTGTTTAATATATGTAAATGCTTTCATTATGATGATAAGTTGAAAATTGTCAAAATCTGATTGTCCTGTGAAGTGATAGAAACATTCATTTCAATTTTGTGCAAATATACAAAAAATATTCGTAACTGGCTCATTTTGGACAAAATTCCATGATAAAGAATTTTAAAACTGCAGATTTTCTGCTCATAAAAGCCGAATTTTTATCCTTAGATGAAAATGATGCACAGTACAGACTGGCGAAAGAAGATAAAAAGAAATTACGGAAACGATAAGTGATTGTTTATCATACCTAAAAAGAAAGTTCCGCTCCGAAGTACGGAGCAAAACTTTCTCTTAGTTATGAATATCTTTAATTTCCATCTGGCTTGGTAACATCCAGGTCTGTGGATGGATACCAAAGGAACTTATTGAAGTCATCAGGCTGGGCTGGATTGAAATCCTGCCAGTCTGGACGGAGATATTTCAGGAATGGCAGATGGAGCTGCTTCATTCCCATCACCACCATCTTGGCCACCTCATAGGCTCCGTATGGATTGAAGTGGGTATTATCCTCTAATGCCTTCGGCTGATTAGGATAAGTGTTGGCTGGATAGTGAACCAGCGATTTCTTACTGTTCTCATAGCCCAATGTCTCGAAGAAAGTACGGGTCATATCATGCAGTTCGATGACAGGCACACCCTCTCTTTTGGCCACAGCTCTCATGGCATCAGGATAATCGCCATGCGTTTCCTGTATTTTGCTGCGGGTAGCTTTGTCAAAGAAACGGCGCTGGGTAGGAGTCACAAAGATGATGTTTCCACCCTTCGCGCGTACCTTATCTATATATTGCTTCAGATTGTAGGAGAAATTATACCAGGCTCCACTACCCGGAGTATTCTCTTTCTGGTCGTTGTGTCCGAACTCACAAATCACATAGTCGCCCTTCTTCATCATGGTCAATACTTTCTCCAGACGGTTGGAAGCTAAGAAGGAACCGGCTGTCAATCCGCTCTCTGCATGATTGGAAATAGCGACTTCCGGACCAAACCAGCGTGGAATCATCTGTCCCCAACTGGCGTATGGTTCATGAGCCTGATCCACTACGGTTGAGTTACCGCAGAGGAAGATGGTTGTGGCAGTCGTGTCACGCTCTATCTTCACCTGTTTTACGGCAGGAGCAGCACCATAGAAGTCAAGAGTCAGCTTGTCATCCCAGTCAGGTGTGCCCACCTCACGAGGTTTGATACGTACGTTCATCTTATCAGAAATCTTAGGTGAACGCTTGTTGACGATAAACTGGACAGTCTGGAATTTACCCTTCTTGGTAGAGATTTCATCCACCATGAGTCTTCTGGCTTCAGCACGCACCACCGTCTTGGCAGCCTTTTTCTTGGAGCCGAGGACGACCGTCACCTTGTAGTTGCCATCAGGTACTTCCACAGCGTAACTTTTAGGATTTTGCTTACTCAGATCTACATCGAAAGTCTGGGCTTTCACATTTGCGGACATCGCCAGCATCATCATACCAGCGAGTAGCCATTTCGTTTGTTTCTTCATTATATGTTTTAGTTATTTGTTAATTTGGCTACAAAAATACAATATCTTTTTCAAAAACATTAGTTTTTCCGTTCATTTTTTGCATATTGTTCAGATATTACTTCGCCATATTGTAGGACTCGTCTTGACGATGCGGGAGAAGACTCGGGAGAAATAGGAAGCAGAAGAGAAACCGACATGATAAGCTACTTCTTCCAATGTGGCACCGGGATGAGCCAACATATAGACCTGTGCCTCCTTGATGCGCAAGGTGGTAACCCAGGTACTGAAGTTAACGGCATGTTTTCCGTTGATATAACGGGAAAGATAAACCTTATTGGTGCCCATTTCGGAAGCCAGACTGTCGATGGTCAACTGGGATGAGAGATACTTCTTATCATCCACCCATTGCTGCAAGCGTGCTCCGAAGAGGTTCTCATAATTCTCCAACTTGGACGTTTCCGGTTCCTGGTTGGAATAGTATTCTATCTCCTCATTCACCGTCGAAGCTAAATTGAGCGTGCCATAATACGGGCGGTAATTGATGAAAGAGATGACGATATAGAGATTGACACAGACAATATACGCCTGATAAGCAAAGTTGAAATAGATTCCGAAGAAGAGAGTGAGATAGGCAAAGACACCCAAGAGGCACAGAAAGAAGAGGCTTTTCTTCGTCCAGAACATGAAGCGCTGCATATTATCATCGGAGAAGTAATTATCCAACTGTTCCCTTTTCTTCCTATAGATAAACTGAAAATGGAACATGTATCTTACCACGATGCTACAGAAAATCAGGGTGGAAACGATATACAGATAATAGGCATAAGGTGCAAAAGGCTCCAAAAGGGTAATCCAGGAAAAGGAAACCGTCAATATCCAATACCCGAAATCCTTCAGCATCCTCTTTTTATTGATATATTGTGAATCCAACAGGGAGGCAAACGAATAAGCAAAGCATATACATGTCAGGAAAAACAGGCTGATGTCCATACAGGCAATGATGGAATTGAGCGCCTTCCAATCTTGCGAGGAAAAGATTTCCAACCAGAGAAACAGGTTGATGAACATAACAAAAAATGCTGATGCCAAGAAATATTTTGCCTTACGATAAGGGGCATAGTCTGCAGTATCCGGTACACTCAGGAACACCAGGATAATGCCTATCACCAGATAACTGGCGCCGACACACTGAATCAGTTCTGCGAAATATTTTTCCAGTAACTCCATAATGAACAGCTTTCATTAAATCAATAATTTTTCATCACCTATTTTTTTGATTCGCATCGCAATCTGATTGCCATACAAACAGAGAGTATATATTACACGTACATAATCTACTAAAAAGCCCTTAAATCTTAAGTATATTGAAGATCGTCGTTAGGTTTTTATCACTTTTTGTTGATCCTATATGATGTTTATAGGCATAGTTTTTCAACTACCCTGTTTGCAAAAATACAAAAAAATAAGTTATCTCCAAATTATTTAAGCAAAAAAATGTGTTATCCCAGCAGAATTTCTGCCAAGATAACACATTTTTAATATATTTCACTGTTTAATAGTACGCTACATATACTTCTGATTACCAGTTGTCGCTGTCAAATGGATTTGAGGAATTACCCCAATTAGTGTCAGGTCCAAAGATAGGTCCGTGATCATCACCATCAGGGTCATTAACGTTGTTTGAGTTATCGACTGTCCAACTTATGGAGTTGCTTGCCATCAGCATATTCTCCAAGAGAACCATGTGTATTTCCGGTTTAATATATTGAGTTTTCATCATAATCATCCTTTCTTATCTTCAATAAGTTAGTCTTTACTTAACAAACACTTTCTTGCCATTCACGATATAGATACCGGAAGGTAAGCCTGAAACATCGGTACTGCCGCTGCGAACAAGCTGTCCATTGAGATTGAACACACCGAGTTTCGCAAACTTGGAATCGATGCTGCTGTCTTCTGTGGCCATGATTCGCTCTACATCTGTAGTATAGTCAATGCCATCCAGGATAAACTTGGAAGTGGCTGCAACTGAAGTAGAATTGTTATATGGCTTAAACCATACGCTGAAACCACGCAAGCCACGTACATTGTCGCCAGCATAGACCATTTTTCCTTCATGGAAGAAATAGCAATTTTTCAGATTATCTCTACCCTCAATAATCGGATTGTTCTTATCTACGGTAAAGGTTGTCTGCTTATCATTCTCCATAATACTACCGTATGTTCTTGCAAAAGTACCATATGCAGCTAAAGTTCCATCTGTAACGATTTCACTATCGCCTGGCTTTTCTGCAACTTTCACTTTATCCAAACTCAACGACCAAGTTTCCTTAATGAGTCCAAAGAGATCATTCTTGTTTTGATCATTTCTCTTGAGACTTACATTCGGAATATCAATATGGTTGGCTGCGATAGTTACCTTATGCTCCTCGCTTTCAGAACCTGCACCCGTCTTATGAAGGGTAGCCGTATATTCAGGTGTTCTCTCATTTGCCAAGTCCTTTGTAGGATAGATGATATAAGGTACGTAAGCCGCAAGAACTACGTCATTATTTCCCTTTTCTGCAATCTTTACCGTTGTAAACTGGATCTGATTTCGAGTGAGCGTGGTTAGTTCTGCCAATCGGGCATTAGCTCCGAATGCCTGAGTGAACTGGTCTTTATTCAAGTCAACTGGTAGAACGATGGTGTTCCATTTATTGATATTCTTATTGAAAGATTTCTTGTTGAGATGGAGAACCACATCGTCATAAGTTTCTGTACAGTCGAGAAGATAGTTCAGATTATCCTTGTCTTCATCCAATATCAAGTCGCGAGAGGTGGTAGAACCTGCATAGAGAAGACGGAAATCATCAAATACAGTCCATTCATTAGTACCTGCTTCATTGTCTTCAACAGATCCTACACGAACACCGAAGCAGATGTTGCCGCCGCCTTCAGGAACCTGCACGAGGACACTATTGAAATACTTGTGGCTGCCATAGAATTCCTTACCAGCATAATCCATGTTCTGATCACTGATATGCAAATTGGTTTGTTCTGTCTGAGACATGTTTGCCGTCTGCATGACAACGGTTTCGCGGAGGGAACCTTCAACTATTTTTGTATAATCTGTAGGATTTTCACTTTTATCCTGCAAAAGAGTGGCAAATAGCTTAGCCTTATTTGTATTAGAATAAGCCTTGCATTCGATAACATAAGAACCGCCATTATCTACGTGTACCACCTGATAGACTGCACCACGGGTATGCTTGATATCTGCGCAATAATATTTACCGAGATGAGTCTGGTAATCATCTATACTCGTATATTGGGTTCCATTGAAAGTATATGGATTATCAGATGTAACACAACCTTTATATTGGTTTAATCCGTGACTCGGGTCTGTTTTATAACGTTTCTCCAAACCAAATCGGAATGATCCGGTAGCTCCCTTCTTATAAACAGCAGTCTTCCATTTATCAAGCGCACCATTATCACGGCTGAATCCAGGGCACTCTAATTTGAATGACAAATCTAATGAACTCTTAAAGCCGATAGAATTCTTTTGCAAATCATAAAGCTGCTGATATGAGAAGATACGCCACTGAGAGCCCTCATCACTATAGTCTTTATCATTCGTTAAGAAAGCACCACAATTTTTATCCACATCACCTTGAGAAGCGGCTGCAGAGAGATAGTATTTATCATAAGTAATATGTGAACTATACCCCGATGCACTACGGCGATAAGTGTATATTCTGAAGGTATTTTTTGCATCTCCAGAAATAGGTTCAATCGTCCAACCACGCTGAATCACGGTTTTATCTTTACTTGATTTATAGATATCGCGATCTACAAAGACACCTATACTTGTAGAGGCATAACCTTCTCCATAGAAGTATTCCAACGAACAGCCTTCCTGATTTCCTGATGAAACACCCTGCTTGTCAATATCCTGCTGGAAATGAATCCAATCGTCATCATCTCTATAAACAGAAAGAGGCATTCCATATTCCTGAAGAGAAACATGGGTTCCCCAATAGCCTCCTACATTGAGCAGCAGACCTGTCTTTACATTATACAAGAAAAAGATTTGGCTCTTATCCGTTGTTGGAAAAGTACCATGAACACCGTTACTTGCATTAGTCATCATTTGCTCTGCCGAAATACCAGCAAGATTTTCCAAACCATCAAAGACGGAAGCAGAACCATTACTTTCTTGTGCCTTGGTTCCCTTGACTGCTCCGAAAAGCAAGAATATAGCCAAGAAAACGGCAAAGATGGAGCGATGCTTAAAAGCATTAAATGATAGTAAAAACATTTTCATCATCTTTCAAAATTTAAAGTACAATAAATAAGTAATTATCATATAGGCAACAAAATGTGATAGGACATCAAGTTACTGTTTTGTTAAATCATAACTGGGTGCAAAAGTATGAAATTCCTCGTTTTTGAAATTGCAAAATGAGAAAAAATGTTTGTATTTATGGAAATTTACAACTGAAAAACCACACTAAGAAACTGAATCACCAACCATACGGATGGTCGTTTTTTTCCGAAAAATTCTTCTATAATCTGCTGAATAGCTTAAAATGAGCGATTTATAAGTGTTCAACCTCAATAGAGGTAATGACTTGGCAATAGTCACAACTTCTGCAATATGCATATGTTTGCTTTGCCTAACAACTCTTTACAGTTGCAAAAATACAAAAT
>PPYE01385524.1_pt1 | contig 12443 bp, 6 predicted proteins | sample 1559881 | NCBI WGS metagenome assembly PPYE01 (sample SAMN08240022, study PRJNA423297) | Human gut metagenome, whole genome shotgun sequencing project.
GTCTTGCTTGTGATCCTGAACGGAACATTCGCAAGTCGCTTATGAGTACCGTCACCGATTTTCACACCCTCCAAGTCACCACGTTTAATCTGATTGTAGATGGAATGTGCTTCGTCAGTTAAGTCAACGATTTTTCCATTCTCTGTGATTTCAAACTCAATCGGTTTTGCACCGTCCGTCAAATATCCCTCTGGGGTGTTGCTTTCTTCTAAGCGGTATTTTCCATAAGGTAAAGTATCTGCGGCAGTCGTAGCGATACCGTCAACGCCTGTATGGATTGTCTTGACTGTTTCATTTTTGTTGTATAATTTGCCATCTACCAATACCGCATTATCATTTAAGGAAATGATTTCAAAGGCAGTATCTTTCAATGTTGCACCGCCTTGTGGTTTTGTGTCTTTTGTTTCAAGGTCACGCTTTTGGATTCTCACACCTCCACGGATAATCTTGTCCGATACGGAATACTGGTTGCTGCCGCTTAATGCTGCAAGTTCGCCATCTTCTGTAATCTGTGCCACATACACGCCTTTTATCTGTTCAGAACTTCCAGCGGCTTGCATATAAGCACCATCTAACAAGTAACCGTTTGGAGCAGCTTTTTCTTCTACAGTGATAGTACCAAACGGTAAACAGATAGTACCGTTTTGTGTATAGAAGCTGTCACCAGATACCTTATAGGAATCTGCCAATCTTGTGATATAGTGGATAGTGTTATCGCTGCCTTTTTCCGCTTTTGTCTTTGTCGTCCATGTGCGTGTTGGTTCTGATGGAAGATTATCTTTTGTGTAATAACCGTCATAATACTTCCAGACGAACTCCGCACCCTCTAAAGAAGCGTTACCCTGTGCGGTTGCTTTTCCTGTTTCCATATCAATCTTGAAAAGCTCAACCAAAGTGTCTGTGACTTTTGGTGTATCGCTGACTTTCAATGTGGAAGTTTCACCAGCCTTTACCGTAAGGGTATAGACGTTGTTATCTAACTGGAATCCTTTTGGAGCTTCGATTTCTTTTACATAGTATGTAGAAGCTCTCAACTTCACCGTATCCGTATTCCCGTTGCCATCTGTCATAAGTGTGGCAACTGATTTCGTGCAGCCTTTATCAGAATAGACACCATAAGTCGCACCAGATAAAGAATAGCAGTCATTAGATTTTGTAATCGCTGTATTACTGGACGATTTCTGAATCTTGCCATCACCGACAGCTAACTTCGCCCAGAACTGTCCTAAGTCCTGTCCTTCACCAACATAGATGTAACCACCGCAATCGTAACGGTATTTATTTTCTTTAGCGAAAGCCTTTGCGTTCTCATAGACTTCTGACTGGATTTTCTCTGACACTTCATCATAGGCAGCTCGTACATTGTTGTACCCCCAGCCTAAGTGAACGCTCAATCTTCGCCAGACAACACATTGTTCCAACAGATAGACTTGTTTGCTGGAAAGACTGTGCTTTTCTGCATACTGTTTGACGTATTCCAGATTCAACGCCACATCAGATATTTGGTCGTCGCTCATTCGCTCCGTTGCATTGATACGATTCTTATATCCCGATTGGAAATTTTTGTTTATATCAATACAGTAGGCAATCTGCCCGTCAGCGTTCATTATGCTTTCTTCAAAGCTGGAAACCTCTGAACCACCATTGTCAATCTTGACGATTGTTCCTGCTTTACCGTCCGTAGTAGTATAGACGGAATCCGCAGCATGAACCTGTGTGACAGGTAATGCAGTAAATACGGTTGCAAGGGTAAGTACACCTGTAAGCAATCGCTTCATAATCTTTTTCATAATGTTTGATTCTCCTTTCATTTTGGGTAAAAAAAATAGACGCTCATTGTTGAACGTCTTAGTTGCTGAAACCATTGGAACTATGTAGGATAGCTTGCTTCATCTTCATTTTTCTATGTTTTTGTTCTTATGCAATCGTAGCAGGAAAAGGCTTGTCCTACGCAAAATGGCGTGTTTTCAAGGGTTTCCAGCTATGTTGTTCTTACGAGGTCGCACCAGAGCAGAAAGCCCGCACCACCTACGATAATATTTTACGTCTTGTCAAAGATCCAGAAGTCTGTGAACCGATCCGTTTTCTGCGCCAGCGCGAAATCGTGCATTTCCAGCGTTTCGGTGAAGGCCTCCGCCTGGTTCAGGAAGAACTTGACAGCAAAAACTTTTATATGTGCAACCCGGAATTTGATCTGGGATGTAGCAAATAGACTGCATGTTCTGCAAGCCGGCTTGTTGTCACAAACAACATTTTGCATTCTATTAGCATGAATAAAATACTGCGTACAATATGCCCCTCCGGCATTTGTACGCAGTATCCATATATTTCTCATCATACCACAACTTATTCAAATCAAACATTACACAGGCAGACCTGACACACCGGGCAGAAACTTACATCGTTTCCATCAACCGGTCAATTGCATTGATGATCTCATCGATTTGTGGTTTCATGCTTCCAGCCTTTGAAGAAAGTTTTAATGCTTCCTCCCTCTGATTTTTCATTTCTTCGACATTATATTCCATCCGATCCCTTAATTTCTGTCTGCGCAGGATCAGGCCGTGCTTCACCTCAACCATTTCCCTGGGATCAATCAGGGCTGCTGCCTGCGTGATCCAGACCTGTGCATCATATAACTGATACTGGTTCAATGCCCGCACCAGTCTGCCATTAAAGTATTCAAGATCCTCATTTGTGCGTTGATATTTTTCACGTTCACGCACTGCATCCATATAATACTGCCACAGCTGATTTAATTCTGAAGCTCTTCTTACATGATACTTCTCACAGGCATAATCAATGGCATTCGTGATATTGACATATTTAAACTTTACCTTATTAAGTAAAAGAATTGCCTTATTTGCACTTCGTTCCGCTAACTTGATCTCAGAGTCATTGTGCAGCATCTTTAAATAATCGGCACACACCGCCACTGCAGTGACAAAAATAAGTACCATCCATGCATAATATGTATCAACCTTAAATCCAAGCTGTAACGTGATAAGTGTCACTGCCACTGCTGCCACAATTGCAAGAATGATGTATAATAAATTCTTTAAACTTTTCTGCTGGTGCATCAGATATTCACGGTGTAAAAGCCATCTGGATTTTTCCCGTTCAAGATATTTCATATCCTTTTTTATAGTATCCTGATAGATTTCATTCGAGCTAAGGCGTTTGATTGCATCCGGCATGGTTTTTTCTTCCTGCTGAAGCTGCGTAAACTGTGCATCTGTCAGTTTTTTTTCTGAATTAAGGAAAATATTTCTCGCACTGTTTAACTGAACGACATTCTGTGCCACATCCGCAATTTTTTTCTTTTCAGGTTCCGGAAGATCTTCTAATTTCTGGACATCATTCAGATAAGACGTGACTGTTCGGTACTCCGATTTTTCCTCCTCGATTTCCCTTGTGATATCGATCATCTGCTCTAATCGTTCCACAACATACTGCTCCACCTGTTTCGGATCTTTTATGTTATTTTCCGTCAGCACAGTCTGGCTCAGATCATCCATTTTTTCTTCAAAACTGCGTTTTTTCCATCTGTCAAAAAATTTCATTTATACCATACAATCCTTCCTGTACTGTTTTTTCCATTCCTCAAGCTGCGTCTCCCACACATTTTCATCCCCCGGATCCCACTCATCAAGCATTGTCTCAAACTGACATATCGCATCACTTCTACTGCAGCTGCTCAATTCATCTGCAATCTTTTTTGCTTCCTCCGGTGCTATTTTAAAATATTCTCTCCTGCGTTCAAATGCCCGCTCATCATGATTACAGCGGCATGCCATCAGACACTCTTTCAAGGACTCTTTATCACTGCTTTTTTCATATGCCCTTGCATAGCAGTCAGCTGCCTGTTCAAACAAAAACAGCCTCGCATATGCGGTACCAAGATTGTGCCACACTGCGCCAACCATCTGTGGCATTTCAGTTTCACACGATTGCAGAAGTTTTCTGTATTCTGCAATACTGCTGATGTATTTCCGGTTCTCCAGAAAACGGTCAGCTTTGATTTTCCCACATTCAAATGCCGACTTATGTTCCATTTCCTGAAGTGTATTCCGGATCTGCTTTTGTTCCTCTTTCGTACAATAACCACACGCTGACATCAGACAGCCGGTAAATTCAGACAAAACACCTCCGCCAGCCTTGATATTCCTTAGATTCTGTGCAATATCCGGCAAATGCTGTTCATTTTCCACCCAGTCACACAACTCGTCATCCATAAAGTCTGCATCCAATAGACAGGTATTATTTTTAATATAATAGCACAGTTCATCCAGCGAATAAACATTTAACGATACATTTTCAATATAATAGGGCATCGCCGCTAACTGCTGGCTGCATAAGATCAATTCGCCCATTCGTTTCTCCTGCCTCTCCTTTGTCTACTGTACATTTTCCAGTGACATCATATATTCCCATGTTTTGTCAGAACTCTTAAATATCTCCCCAAAGCCAAGGTCTTTGATCCTGATCTTTACTTCCATGTCGGAAACCGGCTGTGCTTTGATGCGAAGACGCGTTGTGCGTGGCGGACGTTCGGGAAGATCTGCAAGCGTGAGTTTCTCAATCTTCGCTTCCTTGCTGTTTGGCAGCTGCAGCCAGAAATCGATCTCGTTTGATCCATCCAGCAATACTTCGCATTCTCCAACAGTCTCGTACCAGTTATCTCCTGCACTGATCAGCGTAAAAAACTCTGTTTTTCCCTGGCTCTGCACTTTCAGGCTTACATTCACTTTCATCTCATTATCGCCCATATAGACAAACTGCCAGCTGTTTTCTTCCGTCATACACTTTCTTGCCGCTGCATAACAGGCACCCTTGGAATAAAGATTTTTCCCCATAAAAACCCTGCGGCCTTTGCACAAAAAAGAAAGGGACTCCTTCATCCATTCACCATCAAAACCGTCTCCTGTCAGGTAAACTGCCGAAACAATATGCCCTCCTGTCACTTCTGATACGATTTTTAAAAAGCTGGCATCTTTATTTGCCCGGTCTATATTCCGCTGTTCCTCACTGATCGTGACAAGCTGCGGCATGGTTCTTTGATCCCGTTCCAATCTCCTGCACCAGACCTCATCTCCCCGGTTGTCAAACAGACACACATCATGCAGCCATAATTCTTTTTGCTGGCTGAATGCGAAATAATAAAAACTCTCTCTCCTGTCAATGAGTGTCAGCTTTCCCTCCGGTATTCCAATTCTTTCTGCTACCTGAAGAAAGAGCTCCGTCACCTCCCGCGACAGCTGTTCAAGCGTGATAACCAAAAAGTCAGGTATCACAGGATTCCCCAGTTTTCCCGCAAGATATACCAGCTTTTTTATGTAGAGTGCTAACAGTTCCTGTGCCTTATAAGTTTCCCCCTCTATGAAAAACTCTTTTCCCGCAAGAGCTGCCTGCAGCAGACCGGATACTGCTTCCTCTCCCTGCAAAAGTGCCAGACGTTTTGCCTCCTCACCGATAAACCACTGACCGATCCCATGTTTTTTGGCAAGTATCAGAGGAATCTGGTATACTTCACTGCCTGCCACTGTGCTGACAGTCTCCGGTTCTTTCATATTCAATTGGAAATAACTGATCACGGCATTGTCATTATCAAGATCAATGCCAAGATAATACGACGTTTTTTCCATTTTTCTCCCTCTTACTTATAAAATACGGAATACCTCATTCGTTACCATCTGCATTCCATAGTATTGTTTCATTTCTCTCTTTTGCATCTCACGTTCTCCCATCGCGTGATGCATCAGCATGTCATTCAACATTTCATACCTTCCATGAGATTCTTCGTCCGGTACATTTCGGCAATTTAAGCAGGCACTTTCCGTTATCTTCTCCTCCGCCTTTTCCTGCTCTGTCATATAATAAAGTACAGACTCGCCAAAAAATAAGACAAATTCCTTGACAAAAACACCATCATAGACCTCATTTAACAGTGACTGCTCGTAATGTTCTCCATCCAGGCTAAAATGAATCATAATTTTTTGTCCCGGATCTGTATGATATTCCACAAACGCTTTGTCATACAAATGATACTTTAAACGTAATTCTTTCTCAAACTCCAGGAAAAATGCAAAGCAGCGGTTCTTAGACGTGTACTCTTCCAACAATTCATCTGCCACCTGATACATCGCATCTGATAAATGCTCTTTCTCTGAGAAATATTTCAGCAGCCCCAGTTTACACGCATCGTTGAGAGGATTTCCTTCCTGATAACGGGCAAAGATCTGTTCAAATACATACTCCGGTACCACCATATTCCTCACCAGCCATGCATCTGCAAAATACGATAAATATGCCATACAGATCAGTTCCCGTCCCCCGCCTTTTACATAACTCTCGTAGATCTCTTCAATATCCGCAATATAATCAGTCGAATACAGCATCTGGCTTAAAATACGTTCCTCAAGATCAAACGTGTCAATATCAAATGCTCCCGCAGCTTTCCAGATCTCCGCCATCGTCTTTGTTGCACCATTATAATATTTACAAAGATAGATAAGGATCACATCATTATAAGTGCCTCTGTAAAATACATGTTCTGCAAACCCAAGAAGGAAATCATCTTCCTCAAACCCTGCTGTATGAATCGCATAACTGCACAGAGAAACGCATGCAGCCGTATCCATGTGCTCATACCCACACTCTTCTGCCATGCGATACGCAGTTTCATACAAATGTTCTTCCGTCAGGTACTGCATCAGCATACGGCGCGCAGCTGCAGATAACAATTTATGATCCAGACCGGTCAGACAGCCCGCCTCATACTTTCTTTTCCGGTAAAATGATATGATCTGTTCGGCAATTTCCCTTTTATAGCGGTCACTCACCTGCGGTGCTTTTAAAACAGTCCACACACCCGGAAAATCTGAATCATCCACTCCATCCGCAACTTTTTGCTGCATGGAATATAGAATATAGGATAATTCTCCCTGTGCAAGTTCTGTACACTTTTTCACACAATGGTCAATATCCATCAGCGGCTCTTCACAACAACCGATTTCCTCACAGAAACGATTACCATAAATGTCCTCCATGATCAGGCAGTAATCCTTTGTATATACAGTAAAGTATGCAGCCCCGTTCCGGATCATGGATTCCCTGTTATTCACATGATTGCATGCTGGGCTGCATGCATATTCATAAACTTCTATCTTTGCTGCCTGTGGATCCGTACAGATCATCTTGTGCGTAAAAAGAATTTCAGCTGCCCAATGCGCAATATCACTATTTATAATCCCCTGTTCAAACATTTCATCATATATCACGGTCAGATTATCATCGATATGACCAGCCTCCATCTGCTCCATCGCAAACCGTTCCATGATCGGCAGATATTTCTGATATACCTCAGGCTGCACCTTTTTTGCCGCAATAATATTGACAAATAAAACCGCTTTCTGCTGCCAGGACAATCCACTGTCATACTGAAAATACAGCTGAAGCATCTTTGGTACACGTTCTAATTTTCTTCCATCCAGTGATAAAAGATACGCTTCATACAGGCTCGTGATGCGGATCTCACGTTCAATTCCAAGTTCATACCAGTGATGATACTTTGCACCAAAGCACTGGCTGCGGATCAGATATCCTAACACCGCCGTCAGCATTTCATCATCCGGTTTCACCTCATAACACGCCTCTAAAATATGGTATAAAAACGGATGATATTCTTTTTTTTCTGAAATAAGCCCGGCCACCTGTATTGCTATATCCCGTGTCATAATGCCCCATCTTGCAGTCCAGTATAATATGCGAACCTCAAATGATCCAAGTCTCGCCAGTAAATATGGATCCTGCCAGATCAGATAATATGCCTCCAGATAAAAATACGGGCTGTTATCATAACGCATCCAGTCACGAATTGCTTCTAACCTTTCTGCCGGCTTCTGATAATACTCTTCTTTTAAAAATAGCAGCACCCAGAACAACATCGAATTATCCGGATGCAGTTTAAAAATCTGTTCCACTTCCGCCGTCAGACGATCCACATAGGACGGCTCCCGCTCCATCAATGTGCACAGATAAAGATAATACCCCCATTCCGGACTTTCATGATCCTCACACGTCCGTTTAAAATCATCTAATATCCAGGATGCCTCCTGTCTCTGGCGGTTGATGATCAGCGTCTGTGCCTTCATCAGTCCATAAATCTTTTCATTCTCACACAAAACGGAAAGATGATCCAAAATAACCCCCGACTGGTTTGCCCATACTCCGGTCACAATCCGTTTCAGGCGGTATTCCAGATAAAGCTGCATTAATTTTATGCGTGATTTCTGGATATCAAAAAAAACAGGTTCATCCTTCGTTTTATTTTCCTGCTTAGTCGTGGCACACACCGTATAGATCAATGGTTTCTGTCCCGGTATCTCCAGACGGATCTTTCCAAAATTCCTTCCCGCATGCATTTTTTCTGCCACAATATAATATTCCACATCACAGATACTTCCCACAAACATCTCATCGGTGACCCGTGGTTTCTTTAAAACCAGAAATTCTGCATCCGAATGGACTCTGATTTCAAGATATCCATGCTGGTTTCTGTTCACCTGAAAAGTTTCAAGTCTGTTTTCATGCACCTGGTAAAATATGGCACTGCTTTCTTCCAATGAAACCACAGTCCGCTTCTTTTTGTGGATTCCGATCAAAAACTCCTCCACTTTCTGTCCGGATGGTGTTCCTTTCGACAAACCCTCATATAAAAGCATCTCCCTTTTTTCATCCGGATGAAATATGTTTTTAAACTTGCCCGAATAAAACAGATGAAATGCCTCGTCAAAGTCGTTTTCTGATAATCTGGCAAAATCGGATAAATTTTTCACTTTGCCAACCGAGGATTCTGCATACAGTTTTGAAACAGACACAACAAAAGAAAGGTTATATTCACCCTGTTCTACTACGATACAGAACTCTCCTTTTTGAATATCACCTTCGATCAGACCATAACTATGAAATTGGTAACGAATCCTTATTTCTTCCCCTTCAAACTGCGGTGTCAGACATTCCATCCTCGGATTGGAAGAATATACGATTCCACGCATCGGCACATGATTTGTGCTTGTGATCACGAAATCCCCCGAAATATCATTACCTTCCATTGCTGTGATGTCAATCTTATCCACAGAAATTGAAAGAGACGGCTTTAAGTGTTCGAATTTTCCCCTTGCTAGTTGTTGTATCCGTCTTCGCAAATCGACACCTGCTTTTTCTCTCTTAATTGCTTGCTTTTTCAATGACAATCATTATAATAGATTATAAACCAATTTGGAGGAGTTCGCAATGATAAAACACAAAGACCATTTTCACGGAAGTGATTTAGAAAAAATAGAACAGATTTACGGCATCAAAAAAGAAGAGATCGTCAGTTTTTCCGCAAATGTCAATCCGCTTGGCGTATCACCGCTTCTTCGGACCGCTCTCTCCGAGCAGATCGATGTGATCACGACATACCCTGACAGGGAATATACCTCCCTGCGCAAATGCATTGCAGAATACTGCGGCACCGAATACGAAAACGTCATCGTAGGAAATGGTTCCACGGAACTGATCTCTCTTTTTATACAGATCGAGCACCCGAAAAAAGCGATGGTCATCGGACCTACTTATTCCGAATATGAGAGAGAGATTTCACTCGGCGGAGGCACAACACTCTACTATCCGCTCCGTGAAAAGGACAACTTCCGCTTAGATGTCGACGATTTTATCTCCCATTTAAATGAAAGTATTGACCTGATCGTCATCTGCAACCCGAACAACCCTACTTCATCCTGCATCACCAGAACGGAAATGCGCCATATCTTAGATGCCTGCAAGGAACATGACATTTACGTTATGGTGGATGAAACTTATGTGGAATTTGCTGATAATATGGCTGAAATCTCAGCCGTGCCGCTGACAAACTATTATAACAACATCGTTATCCTGCGCGGCACCTCAAAGTTTTTTGCAGCACCGGGTCTTCGTCTCGGCTATGCGATCACAGGCAACCGTGACCTGATCAAATCAATCAATACCAGGAAAAATCCGTGGACGATCAACTCCCTTGCTGTCGTTGCCGGAGAGACGATGTTCCGTGACACTGCATATATCAAAGCCACCAAAGATCTGATTTCTTCCGAGCGAGCAAGGATCTACCGGACATTCCAGAAAAGTCCTGATTTTAAAGTGTATGAACCGAGCGGCAATTTCATGCTGATACGCATTTTAAAAGATGATCTCACTTCACAGGATCTCTTTGACCGCGCAATTCGCGAGAAAATGATGATCCGCGACTGCTCCACCTTTCCATTTTTAGACAACAAGTACATCCGGCTTTGCATCATGAATCCGGAGGACAACGACAGACTGCTTGCATGTCTGCTCCGTTAAGTATTCATTAAGTATTAGCAGGGAAGTTTTGGGACAACCCCAAAGCTTCCTTTTATTCATGATAATAGAATGTTCGCGGAGCGTGCATTTTATTATTTTGGGACATAAAAAACGACAGACCGTACGATCTGCCGTTTTTTCATGACCATAGATTCCTGTCGAATCCATACCATCGATTCTTTTTTCCCCTGTAATTACATCATTCCCATGCCCGGGTTACCTGCTGGAACTGCCGGAACATCTTCTTTGATGTTTGCAACAACAGACTCTGTTGTAAGCAGTGTAGATGCAACAGATGTTGCGTTCTGTAATGCTGTTCTTGTAACTTTAACCGGGTCAAGGATACCATTCTCAACCATATCTACATATTCTTCGGTTGCTGCGTTGAATCCGATACCGTCTTTGGACTCTTTTACTTTGTTGATGATAACAGCACCCTCAAGACCTGCGTTTGCAGAAATGTAGTATAACGGAGCTTCGAGAGCTTTTAAGATAACCTTTGCACCGGTCTTCTCATCACCCTCTAAGGTGTCAGCTAACTCTGCAACAGCTTTGGTTGCATGGATATATGCAGAACCGCCGCCTGCGATGATACCTTCTTCTACTGCTGCTCTTGTTGCATTTAAAGCATCTTCCATACGAAGTTTTGCTTCTTTCATCTCTGTCTCAGTTGCTGCACCGACACGGATGACTGCGACACCGCCTGCTAATTTAGCAAGTCTCTCCTGTAATTTCTCTTTATCGAACTCAGATGTTGTCTCCTCGATCTGTCCACGGATCTGGTTTACTCTGCTTGCGATTGCATCTTTGTCACCGGCACCGTCAACGATTACTGTGTTCTCTTTCTGAACTTTGACAGATTTTGCACGGCCTAACTGATCCATCGTTGTGTCTTTTAATTCCAGACCAAGATCAGAGCTGATTACCTGACCACCTGTTAAGATTGCGATATCTTCAAGCATTGCTTTTCTTCTGTCGCCATAACCAGGTGCTTTGACAGCTACTACGTTGAATGTACCACGCAATTTGTTGACGATCAATGTGGTAAGTGCCTCACCCTCGATGTCCTCAGCGATGATGAGTAATCTTGCGCCGCTCTGTACGATCTGCTCTAACAGAGGAAGAATCTCCTGAATGTTGCTGATCTTCTTATCTGTAATTAAGATGTAAGGATCATCTAATACTGCTTCCATTTTGTCCATATCTGTGCACATGTAAGCAGATACATAACCACGATCAAACTGCATACCTTCTACTAAGTCAAGCTCTGTCTGCATTGTCTTAGATTCCTCGATTGTGATAACACCATCGTTGGAAACTTTTTCCATCGCGTCGGCTACCATGTTACCTACGTTCTCATCTCCTGCAGAGATTGCAGCTACTTTTGCGATCTGGTCTTTTCCGTTTACTTTGGAAGACATTGCAAGGATTGCTTCTACAGCTTTATCTGTTGCTTTCTTCATACCACGGCGAAGGATGATCGGGTTTGCACCTGCTTCAAGGTTCTTCATACCTTCCTGTACCATTGCCTGTGCTAAAACAGTTGCTGTTGTGGTACCATCACCTGCAACATCGTTTGTCTTTGTTGCAACTTCTTTTACAAGCTGTGCACCCATGTTCTCGAATGCATCTTCTAACTCGATCTCTTTTGCGATCGTAACACCATCGTTTGTGATCAGTGGAGCACCGTAGGATTTGTCAAGTACTACGTTTCTTCCTTTCGGTCCTAATGTTACTCTTACGGTATTTGCCAGTTTATCTACACCTGCACCTAATGCTGCTCTTGCTTCTGTGCCATATTTAATTTCCTTTGCCATATCTGTCTACCTCTTTCTGAATTTATTAATGATAAAAATATGTTTTACTCTACAACTGCGAGAATATCATTCTGTTTTACAATGATGTATTCTTCTCCGTCTAATTTTACTTCTGTTCCTGCGTATTTCGAATAAATTACCTTCTGACCTGCTTTTACCTGCATGGTAACTTCTTTTCCATCAACCATTCCGCCAGGACCAACTGCTATAACCTCTGCCTCCTGTGGTTTTTCCTGTGCACTG
>PPYE01662427.1_pt1 | contig 12441 bp, 11 predicted proteins | sample 1559881 | NCBI WGS metagenome assembly PPYE01 (sample SAMN08240022, study PRJNA423297) | Human gut metagenome, whole genome shotgun sequencing project.
TTTTGGCCATTTTTTGAAAGTTGTGGATAACCGGAAGTGGCAGATTTATCTGGTGGGGATAATTCTGCGGAAACTCAAGCTGCAATTTCCTTTACAAAAACAATGAATGTTGATATGATTAAAAAGAGTGCTTTACAAAATCCAGGTGATTATGTAAAATCAAACGGACGAAAATATGATGGAGGAAGATAAATGAGCAAACCAGTAGTAGCCATAGTCGGCCGGCCAAATGTGGGAAAATCGACGCTGTTTAACGTATTAGCCGGACAGCAGATTTCCATTGTAAAGGATACGCCGGGAGTTACCAGAGACCGGATCTATGCGGACTGTACATGGCTGGACCGGAAATTTACCCTGATTGATACAGGCGGAATCGAGCCGGACAGCCGGGATATTATTCTTTCCCAGATGCGGGAGCAGGCGGAGATCGCTATTCAGACGGCAGATGTGATCGTTTTTATCGTAGATGTGCGTCAGGGCATGGTGGATGCCGATACCAAGGTGGCGGACATGCTGCGCAAGTCCAGAAAGCCGGTGGTTCTGGCTGTTAATAAAGTAGACAGTATTCAGAAATTTGGAAATGATGTATACGAATTCTATAATCTGGGAATCGGAGACCCTATTGCGGTGTCTGCAGCTTCCCGTCTGGGAATCGGAGATCTTTTGGATGAGGTGGTGAAGCATTTCCCCGCACCGGATGTGTTGGAGGAGGAAGATGAGAGGCCCAGGATCGCTATCGTGGGGAAGCCCAATGTAGGCAAATCTTCTATTATTAATAAGCTTCTGGGAGAGAACCGGGTGATTGTTTCCAATATTGCAGGAACCACTCGGGATGCGGTGGATACGCAGATTGTTCATAACGGTACGGAATACGTATTTATTGATACGGCAGGCCTGCGCCGGAAAAACAAGATAAAAGAAGAACTGGAGCGCTACAGCATCATCCGCACAGTAACGGCGGTGGATCGGGCCGATGTGGTTATTGTGGTTATTGATGCCACTGAAGGTGTTACGGAACAGGATGCCAAGATCGCCGGGATTGCCCATGAGAGAGGAAAGGGCATCATCGTGGCGGTAAATAAATGGGACGCAGTAGAGAAGAATGATAAGACCATCTACGAATATACCAGAAAGTTAAAAGAACTGCTTTCCTTTATGCCCTATGCAGAGTACATTTTCATTTCGGCAGAGACCGGCCAGCGGCTGAACAAGCTTTTTGATCTGATTGACATGGTGCGCCAGAATCAGACACTGCGTGTTTCCACGGGAGTACTGAATGAAATCATGACGGAAGCGGTGGCTATGCAGCAGCCGCCGTCTGATAAGGGAAAGCGGTTAAAACTTTACTATATTACTCAGGTGGCAGTAAAACCTCCGACTTTTGTGGTCTTTGTCAACGATCGGGAGCTGATGCATTTCTCATATACACGCTACATTGAAAATCAGATTCGAAATGCCTTTGGATTCCGCGGCACCTCGCTGAAATTTATTATTCGCGAGAGGAAGGAAAAGGAGAAATAATATGGAACGAATCCTATGTCTGGCTATCGGCTATCTGTGCGGGCTTCTGCAGACTGGTTTTATCTACGGGGAACTTCACGGAATGGATATCCGCAAGTACGGAAGCGGAAATTCCGGGACTACCAATGCGCTGCGGGTCATGGGAAAGAAAGCCGGGCTGATCGTATTTATCGGTGATGCCTTTAAAGCCCTGATTCCCTGTACCGTTCTCCGCTTTGTGCTGGGGGGGAATCCTGCTTATGACGGCCAGCTGTATCTTCTGATGCTGTATCTGGGTTTTGGCGTGATCCTGGGGCATAATTTCCCGTTTTATATGCAGTTTAAGGGTGGAAAAGGGATTGCGGCTACTGCAGGCGTGATCGCCAGCTTAGACTGGCGGCTGACGCTGATCTGTGCAGTATTGTTCCTGGCTTCTGTGATTCTTACCCGTTACGTATCGGTAGGTTCCATTTTGGTGGCCATCGCCTTTTTTGCGGTAAATGTGTTCCTGTCCTGGAAAGGATATTACGGTCTGGATCCGGCACATATGAAAGAATTCTGGGTTCTCTGTGCCCTGGTTTCTGCCATGGCTGTATGGCGTCACCGGGCTAACATCAAGCGCCTTATGGAGGGCACCGAAAATAAATTATGGGGAAAGAAGGAATGAAAAATGGCATCGATCGGTGTGATTGGGTCCGGCACCTGGGGTACGGCCCTGGCGGTCCTGCTGGCAGATAAAGGATATCCGGTGGTGATCTGGTCAGCGATTCATGAAGAAGCGCTGTCCCTTTCGGAAAGCCGCAGACATCCAAATCTTCCGGGGATTGCGATTGCTGAAACCATTGAAATCACAGAGAATCTGGAACAGGCTATGAAGGATAAGGATCTTTTAGTAATGGCGGTTCCTTCTGTCTTTGTGCGGCAGACTGCAGCCAAAATGAAGCCCTGGTGCAGGGACGGCCAGATTGTGGTCAATGTGGCAAAGGGAATTGAGGAGAATACCCTTATGACTCTGTCACAGGTTATCGAAGATGAACTTCCCATGGCAGATGTGGCGGTCCTTTCCGGCCCCAGTCATGCAGAGGAAGTAAGCCGCGGTCTTCCTACCACCTGCGTATCCGGCGCTCACAGCAGAAAAACGGCGGAATTCGTTCAGGACATATTCATGAATCAGGTTTTCCGGGTCTATACCAGTCCGGATATTCTGGGCATAGAGCTGGGAGCGTCGCTGAAGAATGTGATTGCCCTGGCAGCCGGCATTGCAGACGGCTTAGGCTATGGAGACAACACGAAGGCAGCCCTGATTACCAGAGGCATCGCAGAGATTGCCCGTCTGGGAACGGCTATGGGCGGCGCATTTCAGACGTTCTGCGGACTTACCGGCATTGGAGATCTGATTGTAACCTGTGCCAGTATGCACAGCCGCAACCGCAGAGCCGGAATCCTCATCGGACAGGGGAAATCCATGGAAGAAGCTATGAACGAAGTTCATATGGTGGTGGAAGGTGTTTACTCGGCCAGAGCGGCACTTGCTCTCGGAAAAAAGTATCATCAGTCTCTTCCGATTATCGAACAGGTAAATCAGGTCCTCTTTGAAAACAAATCTCCCAAGGAAGCGGTAAATGATCTGATGCTGCGGGACAAGCGGGTGGAGATTCAGGATGTGTTCTGGTAAAAACACAAATGTCTTTCTGCAAGGCACAGAAAACAGTTGACATTTCTTACAGGAAAAATTATAATTATGAAAGCTTTAAGTCCAATGATATTTTGCACTGCAGTGATAAACCGGCAGAGCTGGGAGCTTAAATGCGAAAAAGAGGAGGAATAATTATGAAAAGAGTAGTAAGTCTTGGCCTGGCAGCCGTAATGACGGCTTCCCTGGCTGCCTGCGGAAGCAGCAGTTCTGATACCACTACGGCCGCAGCAGATGCTGCAGAGAATACCGCAGCTGCAGAGGGCGGTGATTCCGCATCCGCAGAAGGCGGTTCCTTTAAGATCGGCGTGATCGGTCCTCTGACCGGTGACAATGCTGCATACGGTCTGGCTGTACAGCATGGCGCAGAGCTGGCTGCAAAGGAGATCAACGAAGCAGGAGGAATCAACGGCGCTTCTATTGAACTTCAGGCACAGGATGATGAGGCAGATCCGGAGAAGAGCATCAACGCATACAATACCTTAAAGGACTGGGGTATGCAGATGCTGGTAGGAACCACCACTTCCGGTTCCTGTATCGCCGTAGCTGCTGAGACCTATAATGACAACATGTTCCAGATCACTCCCTCCGGTTCTGCTGTAGAGTGTGTGGAGAATCCCAACGTATTCCGTGTATGCTTCTCCGATCCGGATCAGGGAACTGCATCTGCACAGTATATCGGCGAGCATCAGCTTGCCACCAAGGTAGCCATTATCTATGACAGCTCCAGCGTATATTCTGACGGTATCCGTGAGAATTTCGTAGCGGAAGCGGCTAACCAGGGAATTGAGATTGTAGCCAGCGAGGCTTTCACCGCTGACAGCAAGACCGATTTCTCCGTACAGCTTGACAAGGCAAAGGAGGCCGGCGCAGAGCTTGTATTCCTTCCGATTTATTATCAGGAGGCTTCCATTATCTTAAAGCAGGCTGCTGATAAGGATTTCAGCCCCATCTTCTTTGGGTGCGACGGCATGGACGGTATCTTAACAGTAGAGAACTTTGATGTCTCTCTGGCAGAGGGTCTGATGCTTTTGACTCCTTTCTCTGCAGATGCTGAGGATGCACAGGACTTTACCGCGGCTTATACCGAGGCATACGGTGAGACGCCGAATCAGTTCGCTGCTGATTCTTATGACGCAGTATATGCCATCAAGGCTGCTGCTGAGAAGGCAGGAATCACTCCGGACATGAGCGCTTCCGATATTTGTGACGCCATTGTACCGGCTATGACCCAGATCACTATTGATGGACTGACCGGCACCGGTATGACCTGGAACGAGGCAGGCGAGCCTGAGAAGGCGCCCAAGGCAGTTAAGATCGTAAACGGCGCTTATGAGATGCAGGATTAAGGCTGCTGCCAGTTAGAATAGGAGTACGTAACCCAACAGAGGGTTGTCCGGCGGACAGCCCTCTGTTTTGTGAAAGATAAAAATTCGTGACTGTTTCGGAGGGCGCATCTGTGACAGTTACAATAAAAGCAGAGAGGTGAATGTATGAGCTTCCTATCTTATTTAATTAACGGAATCAGCCTTGGCAGTGTCTACGCGATTATCGCGCTTGGCTATACGATGGTGTACGGAATTGCAAAAATGCTGAATTTCGCGCATGGAGATGTAATCATGGTGGGCGCATTTGCGGCTTTTACTGTGATCAGTACCATGGGAGGCAATCCGATCGTGGGCATATTGGTGGCAGTCGTGGTCTGCACGGTGCTGGGCGTGGTCATTGAGCGGGTTGCTTATCGTCCTCTGCGCGGGGCTTCTCCCCTTGCTGTTCTGATAACAGCTATCGGTGTCAGCTACCTTCTTCAGAATGTAGCGCTTCTGATTTTCGGCTCCAATTCCAGACAGTTTACTTCTGTAATTGATATTCCGCCGTTAAAGCTGGCAGGCGGCCAGCTGTCTATTTCCAGCGTGACCATTGTGACGATCATCTCCAGCATCGTTATTATGGCCGTATTGACTGCATTTATTAACAAGACAAAAATGGGACAGGCCATGCTGGCTGTTTCAGAGGACCGCGGAGCGGCCACCCTTATGGGAATTGATGTGAACCGCACAATTGCTGTGACCTTTGCTATTGGTTCTGCGTTAGCGGCCATTGCCGGCGTTCTTCTGTGTTCCGCATATCCGTCCCTTACTCCATATACCGGCTCCATGCCGGGCATCAAGGCCTTTGTGGCTGCTGTGTTCGGCGGTATCGGGTCTATCCCCGGAGCCATGATCGGCGGCATCATCCTGGGGATCATCGAGAATCTGTCCAAGGCATATATTTCATCCCAGCTGGCAGATGCCATCGTGTTCTCTGTATTGATTATCGTTTTGCTGGTGCGTCCCACCGGTATTTTAGGCAAGAAGATCCAGGAGAAAGTGTAGGTGCTTAAGATGAAGATAAAACAGGGAAAAAATAAGACAATGGTTCAGAACACCATCACTTACGGACTTGTGATCGCATTCTGGGCAGTGATGCAGATTCTGGACATGACCGGAAATATGACCAGTCTTTTAAGAGGACTTCTTGTACCGATCTGTACTTATGTGATTTTGGCGCTTTCGCTGAATCTGACGGTAGGCATCCTGGGCGAGCTGAGCCTGGGACATGCCGGTTTTATGTGTGTAGGCGCATTTTCCGGCGCATTCTTTACCAATGCCATGGCAGATGTAATCCCCAGTGTAGGCGTACGGTTTGCCATTGCCCTGGTGATCGGCGCAGCGGTGGCGGCAGTTTTTGGAATTATTATCGGAATTCCCGTACTTCGTCTGAAAGGCGATTATCTTGCCATTGTTACCCTTGCCTTTGGTGAGATTATTAAAAACCTGATTAATGCCCTTTACGTAGGAAAAGACAGCAGCGGCATTCATTTTTCCATGAAGGATGCGGCGTCCCTTAATCTGGACGAAACCGGAGAAGTGATTATCAAGGGCGCCCAGGGGATTACAGGCACGCCTAAGGCTTCCACGTTCCTGATTGGAATTCTGCTGATCCTTCTTACGCTGTTTATCGTGCTGAATCTGATTAATTCCAGAACGGGACGGGCGGTTATGGCGATCCGTGACAACCGCATTGCGGCGGAATCCGTAGGAATCAATATTACAAAATACAAGCTTCTGGCATTCTCCATTTCCGCCTCCATGGCTGGTGTGGCCGGTGTCCTTTATGCCCATAATCTTTCCAGTCTTGCGGCTACCACGAAGAATTTCGGCTACAATATGTCCATTACCATCCTTGTATTTGTGGTGTTAGGCGGAATCGGAAACATGCGCGGATCCATGATTGCTGCGGTGATCCTTACGGCGCTGCCAGAGATGCTGCGGGGACTGAACAATTACCGTATGCTGATCTATGCGATTGTTCTGATCGTTATGATGCTGTTTAATTCCGCTCCCAAGGCCCTGGAGATGCGGGAACGTTTCAAAGAGCGCATCAGAAAAGGCACAAAAAAAACGGCGGGGAAGGAGGCGGTCTAAATGGCAATGCTGGAAGTAAAGAATTTAAGTATCGCCTTCGGAGGACTGAAGGCAGTGGATGATTTCCACATGACCATCGAGAAAGGCCAGCTTTACGGTCTGATCGGTCCTAACGGCGCCGGCAAGACCACCGTCTTTAACCTTCTGACGGGAGTTTATAAGCCGGATACGGGAAGCATCCTTCTGAACGAGGAAAATATTACCGGGAAAAAGACCATCGACATCAATCGGGCTGGAATCGCAAGAACCTTTCAGAATATCCGCCTTTTTAAGGATATGTCTGTGCTGGACAATGTAAAGGTGGGCCTTCATAATCACCATGTTTATTCTACGGTGGCGGGGATCCTGCGGCTTCCCGGCTATTACCGGGTGGAGAAAGAGATGAATGAACGGGCCATGGAGCTGTTAAAGGTCTTTGATCTGGATAAAGAAGCTGAGTACAAGGCTTCCAATCTTCCCTACGGAAAGCAGAGGAAGCTGGAGATTGCCAGAGCCCTTGCAACCGATCCCAAACTCCTTCTTCTGGATGAGCCGGCAGCCGGCATGAACCCAAATGAGACATCGGAACTGATGGAAACCATCCGTTTTGTGCGGGATAACTTTGATATGACGATCCTGCTGATCGAGCATGACATGAAGCTGGTATCCGGCATTTGTGAAAAGCTGACTGTGCTGAATTTCGGCCAGGTGCTTACGGAAGGCGATACAGCGGATGTGCTGAACGATCCTCAGGTTATCACAGCATATCTGGGAGAATAGGAGGAGAGGAAGATGGCATTGCTGGAAGTAAAAGGCCTGGAAGTATTTTACGGCGTGATTCAGGCCATTAAGGGGATCTCCTTCGAGGTAAACCAGGGAGAAATCATTGCCCTGATCGGAGCCAACGGCGCGGGAAAGACAACTACCCTGCAGACGATTACAGGAATGATCCCTTCCAAGGCCGGGACGATCATTTATGACGGCAAGGATATTACCAGGACACCGGGCCATAAGCTGGTACCTATGGGAATTGCCCACGTCCCGGAGGGGAGAAGGGTTTTTGCGGAACTGACGGTTCTGCAGAATCTTAAGCTGGGGGCCTATACCCGCAGCGACAAGGGAGAGGTGGAGGAGACCCTCAAGATGATCTACCGCCGTTTCCCGAGACTGGAAGAGAGAAAAAATCAGATGGCAGGAACTCTGTCCGGCGGTGAGCAGCAGATGCTGGCTATGGGACGGGCATTAATGAGTCATCCGAAGCTGATTGTTATGGACGAGCCGTCTATGGGTCTTTCTCCGATCTATGTAAATGAAATTTTTGATATTATTCAAAGCATCAATAAGGACGGAACAACGGTTCTTCTGGTGGAACAGAACGCCAAAAAGGCTCTGTCCATAGCGAACCGGGCCTATGTTCTGGAGACCGGAACCATCGCTTTATCAGGAGATGCCAGGGAACTGATGAACGATGATTCGGTAAAGAAAGCATACTTAAGTGAATAGAGCGCCAAAAGCGCAGGTTCTCTGCGGCGGTGTCGGGACATAAGAAAAAGCCCTCTTGCATATACTGGTATCAGCATAGCAAGGGGGTATTTTTATGGACAATTTTCATGTATACAAAGATATGGAAGCCCGGACGAAAGGGGAAATTTACATCGGTGTGGTCGGGCCGGTGCGGACGGGAAAATCCACCTTTATTAAGCGTTTCATGGAGCTTTTGGTCCTTCCGGCTATGGAAGATGAAACCAGCCGGACCATGAGCCGGGATGAACTGCCCCAGAGCGCTGCAGGAAAAACGATAATGACCACAGAGCCGAAGTTTATTCCAAAGGAAGCTGCGGCCATCCAGGTGGGGGATGGGATATCGGTAAAAATCCGGCTGATTGACTGCGTAGGATTTATGGCAGAGGGGGCGGCGGGACACATCGAAGATGACGGGGAAAGGATGGTAAAAACCCCCTGGTTTGAAAATGAGATTCCTTTCACGAAAGCGGCAGAGATTGGCACCAGAAAGGTGATCGCTGATCATTCCACCATTGGTCTGGTGATTACCAGCGATGGCTCATTCGGTGATATCCGCCGGGCCGGTTACATAGATGGGGAACGGAAGGCCATCGAAGAGCTGAAAGAACTGGGGAAGCCGTTTCTGGTTCTTCTGAATTCTTCGAGGCCCTACTCGGAGGAGACGGAAAGTCTGGCGGAATCCATGGAAAAGGAGTATGGAGTTACGGTTCTGCCGGTGAACTGCGAACAGCTGAAAAAGGAGGATATTTACCGGATTCTTGAACATGTGCTGCTGGAATTCCCGGTGGTTCGCCTGGATTTTGCCATTCCCAAATGGCTGGAAATGCTTCCTGCCTCTCATCCGGTAAAGGTGCAGGTGATCGATGCTGCCAGAAAGGTACTGGAGAAAGTGGGGCAGATGAAGGATGCTCAGGCCAGCCTGGAAGATGTGGCTTCTGCGCCCATGGAGGAAATCCGCATGGACCGGATGAATATGGCTGACGGCTGCATATCTCTGACGGTCATTATGGATGATGGCTGTTATTACCGGATATTAAGCGATATGACAGGGATTCCTATTGAAGGAGAATATCAGCTGATGGAGACTCTGAAAAAACTTTCCGGAATGGAAAAAGAGTATGCCAGAGTGCAGGATGCAGTAAGTCAGGTGCGCATAAAAGGTTACGGGGCGGTGATGCCGGAGCGCTGGGAGATTTTGCTGGATGAACCCCAGGTGATACGGCATGGAAATAAATACGGCGTGAAGATCAAGGCGGAAGCGCCTTCCATTCACATGATCAAGGCACAGATTCAGACAGAGATTGCTCCCATTGTAGGAAATGAACAGCAGGCGCAGGATCTGATTGCTTACATTAAGGAGAGCGCCAGAGAGAATCCGGAGGGAATATGGAATGCCAATATTTTCGGAAAATCCATTGAACAGATTGTGGAGGACGGCATTCAGGCGAAGATATCCCAGCTGACGGAAGAGAGTCAGATGAAGCTTCAGGATACCATGCAGAAGATCATCAATGACAGCAATGGCGGCATGATCTGTATCATCATTTAGTGCCGGATTTCGGTGGATTTCCCTCCTGTTTCATGGTATACTTTTCATAGAAGCTGGAAATTACTGGTCATAGACAGTGAAGAAAACTGTGGCGCTAGGAGGGATTATATGAAGCTGGAATTTATCGGAGCGAATCATGAGGTAACCGGCAGCTGTCATTATCTGGAAATTGGTGAGACACGCCTTTTTGTGGACTGCGGCATGGAGCAGGGACAGAATGCTTATGAAAATGTGGAGCCGCCGGTCAGCTACAGTGATATTGATTTTGTGTTGCTGACCCACGCTCACATTGATCATGCAGGTTACCTGCCGTTTATTTACGCCCGGGGCTTTCGGGGACGGATTCTGGCCACCGATGCCACCGCAGATCTGTGCAACATACTCCTGCAGGACAGTGCGCACATTCAGGAGATGGAAGCGGAATGGAAAAACCGGAAGGCCCGGCGGGCCGGCCGGGCAGAGGAGCCGCCGCTGTATGAGATGAATGACGCTCTGGGAGCCATCAGACTGATTGAGGGATATTCTTACGGCAGGATCATCCGGCTGACAGAAGGCATATCTATCCGCTTTACGGATGCCGGCCATCTCCTTGGTTCGGCATCCATTGAAATCTGGGCCAGGGAGGGACAGGCAGAGAAAAAGCTGGTCTTTTCCGGTGATATCGGAAATAAGAACAAACCTCTGATCCGGGATCCGCAATATATTAAGGACGCAGATTATGTGATCATGGAGTGTACCTATGGAGACCGGTACCATAAAAAAGATGTAAATTACGAGCGAGATCTGGCCAGGATTATTCAGGAGACTTTAGATCGGGGCGGAAATGTTGTGATTCCTGCCTTTGCAGTAGGCCGTACCCAGGAACTGCTTTATTTCATCCGTCAGATCAAGGCGGACGGCGCAGTAAGCGGCCACGATGATTTTCCGGTTTATGTGGACAGCCCCCTTGCGGTAGAAGCCACCCATGTGTTTAAGGAGAATATGCTGGAATGCTATGACGATGAGACACGCCGGCTGGTGGAACAGGGGATTAATCCCATCGATTTTCCGGGACTTCGTCTTTCCATTACCAGTGAGGAATCCAAAAACATTAACTTTGATCAGACGCCGAAGGTAATTATATCCGCTGCCGGAATGTGCGATGCCGGACGGATCCGGCACCATTTAAAGCACAATCTATGGAGAAAAGAATGCTCGGTGGTTTTTGCCGGATATCAGGCAAACGGAACATTGGGGCGCAGCCTTTTAGAGGGAGCCAGCGAGGTGAAGCTGTTTGGCGAGTCCATTGATGTGCGGGCTCACATTGAATTGATTGACGGCATCAGCGGCCATGCGGATCGAAACGGACTTTTAGAATGGATCGGTGCATTTGAAAAGAAACCGTCCCATGTGTTTATGGTTCACGGAGATGATCAGGTCTGTACGTCTTTTGCGGAGGACTTAAAGCGGATGATGGGACTTGAGGCTTCTGCACCTTTCTCCGGTTCGCTTTACGATCTGGCAGCCGGCAAATGGCTTCGTGAGACGGCCGGAATTCCTGTGGAGAAAGCTGCAGCGCCGAAGAAGAAGGCCGGTGCTGTCTATGACCGCCTGCTGGCAGCCGGCCAGCGTCTGCTGCAGGTAATCCGTCATAATGAAGGCGGAGCGAACAAGGATCTGGCCAAATTTACCGATCAGATTATGGCGCTGTGCGATAAATGGGATCGTTAGAGACTGCGGCACAGAGACGGAAAAACGATACAGAAAGGAATCAGGAACATGGGAAAAGTACAGATTTACACAGACGGAGCTGCAAGAGGGAATCCGGAGGGACCGGGGGGATACGGCACCATACTTCATTATGTGGATCAAAAAGGGGTGCTGCACGAAAAGACTATGTCCGGCGGTTTTAAAAGGACAACCAACAACCGGATGGAACTTCTGGCGGCCATTAAGGGGCTGGAAGCACTGAACCGGCCCTGTCAGGTGGAGCTGTATTCCGACTCCAAGTACCTGGTAGATGCTTTTAATCAGCATTGGATCGAAAACTGGGTGGCAAATAACTGGAAACGGGGAAAGAGCGGCCCGGTAAAAAACATAGATCTCTGGGAACGGCTTTTGAAAGCCAAAGAACCTCATCAGGTTGCTTTTATCTGGGTAAAGGGACATGCCGGCCATCCGGAAAATGAACGGTGCGATCAGCTGGCGACATCCGCAGCGGATGGGGATTCTTTGATGGATGATCCTGGAATTATTTAAGGAAAGCTTACAAAATATTACGTCTTCCGGATTGCTATTTTCTTTCGTGGAAAGTTATGTTATCTTTTTCATGTAAGTATTGTATGAAGGAAGGATGCCCGTGAAAGCAAACCTGAAAATCTGGGCCGTTATTTTTACCATTGTGGCCGCAGGTATGTTGATTACACAATTTACCAGAGGATATGTTTCCCGGCAGACTGCTCAGTATGCCGCAGGTTCCGCCGGACTGGAAGAAACGGCGGCTGCAGCTTCGCAGGCTTCGGAGGCGGAATCGTTTTCACTGGCAGGTTCCGATGGAGCGGCCGGTTTGGAGGCGCGAAAAATGCCGGATAAGACTGCAGAAGAGGGAGGTTCGGTCGGGGCAGAGCCTTCTGGTCTGTCTGATACGGAAGGGGAAGAACTCTCTTCGGAAGGCACGGAAGCCGTGCCGGATGCGGCGGCATCTGCGCCTGTGCCGTTCCTTGCCCAGGCAGAGCCGGAGGCAGAAGGCT
>PPYE01681793.1_pt1 | contig 12440 bp, 12 predicted proteins | sample 1559881 | NCBI WGS metagenome assembly PPYE01 (sample SAMN08240022, study PRJNA423297) | Human gut metagenome, whole genome shotgun sequencing project.
TAGCGAGAGGGGGATTCGAACCCTCGACACCACGGGTATGAACCGTGTGCTCTAGCCAACTGAGCTATCTCGCCATTTTTCGTGGTTGCCAACCGCAACCTGCTCTACGATTATATAAAACTGGCATGAAAAAGTCAAGAACTTTTTTGAAAAAAATTAAAAAATTTTGAAAAAAGGAAAAATAACAACGATTCGAAGGCGTATAAGGAATGAAAAAACACACTTCGAATAATGAAAGGACTGCAGATGAAAGTAAGGATGCACAAAAATCCGGTTGTTGCATAAAATAGCAGGAGAGAAATTTTGGGAGAGAACTATTAAAATGGGACGGGATCTGACCAAATGTCATCCACATTTACAGAAACTGGCGAAAGAACTGGTGATTGTCTGCGAAAAACAGGGATGTCCGATCGGAATCGGAGAGTGTTTTCGGACGGTACAGGAACAAAACCGACTGTATGACCAGGGAAGAACCAAGCCGGGTCCGGTGGTGACCAATGCACCGGGGAGTACCTATCGCTCCATGCATCAGTGGGGAGTGGCTTTTGATGTCTATCGAAAGGACGGAAAAGGAGCCTATAACGAGTCGGGAAATTATTTTCAGAGAGTCGGAGCTATCGGAAAATCGTTGGGTCTGGAATGGGGTGGAGACTGGAAATCCATTGTGGATAAACTACATTTTCAGTTACCGGACTGGGGAAGTACCTCGGAAAGACTGCGAAAAGAATATGGAAATATCTATGCTTTTCAGGCAACCTGGCCGGAATCGAATACATCGACCGGAAAAACCACATCTTCCGGAAAGGAGGATCCGCATACAGAAGTGAAGGCACTGACAGCGGACAGTACACAGAGAGAATGGATCCTGGCACTGCAAATAGAACTGATCCGGCAGGGATATCAGCCGGGAGCCGTTGATGGGATTTTCGGTTCGCGGACACTGCTGGGCTGTCCAACGGTTCGGAAAGGTGCGAAAGGAGAACTCACGCGGTGGATCCAGAAAAGGCTGTCTCTCTATCTGAATGTGTGGAGCGAAGGAGGGCAGGCGGACGGAGTTTTCGGAGAAAAAACAGAACAGAATATCCGAAATTTTCAGAAAACCAAAGGACTGCCGGCAGATGGCATTGTAGGGAAAAAGACCTGGAGTGCCCTGTTGCAAAGCAGGGAAAAATAAGGTATCATGACAGACAGTAAAAGGACTGCACAGTTACGGAAAAAGAAAGAGAGGAAAAAATATGGTACGGGTAGGAATGGGATATGATGTACATAAACTGACGGAAGGACGGGACCTGATCCTTGGCGGTGTGAAGATACCGTGGGAGCTGGGACTTCTGGGACACTCGGATGCGGATGTGGTTGTTCATGCGATCATGGATGCACTTCTTGGTGCAGCTGCACTCCGGGATATCGGAAGACATTTCCCGGATACAGATCCGCAGTATAAAGGAATCTCAAGCATCCTGTTATTGCAGAAAGTGGGAGCTTTATTAAAAGAAAAGGGATATCAGATTGTAAATATTGATGCCACGATCATTGCACAGAAACCGAAGTTACTGCCTCACATCGATCAGATGATCAAAAATGTGGCAGATGCACTGGAACTTTCCGAAGACCAGGTCAATATCAAAGCAACCACAGAAGAGGGACTTGGATTTACCGGTACACTGCAGGGCATCTCATCCCAGGCGATCTGCTGCATACAAACGGCACAGGATTGACAAAAAAGCAGGAATCTTATAGAATAATACAGACAAAGAGGTCACAGGTACTGTGGCCTTTCTTTTTTTATACGAAAGTTGCAAAGAACATTTCACTTATGAAAAAAGAGAGGGCTATTGGTTAATTGTACTGTTTTTTGGGATTTCCAAGGACAATTTTATGTGAAAACTGGACGATTCTATATAGCTTCTGTACGATAAAGAAGATATAATTTTGTTAAAAGAAAGGAAAAAAATCACAGACGATTGTGAAAAAGAACGAAGGAGGAAAAATATGAATAAGAAAAAAGTGGTAGCGTGTTTATTGGCAGCAACTATGACAGCAGGTATGCTGGCAGGCTGTGGTGGAAGTTCAGGAAGCAGTGATTCATCCTCTTCCTCAGGTGGAAAAGACAAACTGACTTTCTGGTTCCCGACCTTTGCATCTGCTGACGGAGAAGTGACAGACGAAGAATTCTGGAACGAGAAAATGGATGCTTTCGAAGAAGAGAACAACTGCGAAGTAAACGTAGAGATTATTCCGTGGGATAATTACGAAGAAAAATATCTGACCGGTGTAAATTCCAACGACGGACCGGATGTAGGATATCTGTACATGGAAATGTTCTATGACTATATCGATATGGGTGCCTTGGCAGACATCGATGAATACTTTACAGATGATGAAAAAGCAAATTACCTGTACTACGATCTGGGAAATATCCAGGGTGGACAGTATGCACTGCCTGTAGTTGTTGGTAATCCGAGACTTCTGGCAGCAAACATGGACATCCTCAAAGAAGCGGGTGTGGATGCTGTTCCGACCAACTGGGATGAACTGAAAGCGGCATGCGAAGCAGTAAAAGCAAGTAATCCGGATGTTGCACCGCTGAGTGCGACCTGGGGAAGTACCCATTATGGAGCACTGAACGAAGTATACTGGCCATATTTCTGGGGAGCTGGTGCACAGATTGTCGATGAAGACGGTAATCTGACCATCGACTCTGAGGCTGGTCTGAAAGCGACACAGTTCCTTGCAGATATGAAAGAAGAAGGCCTGATTCCAGAAACAAGTACTTCTACAGATGACTCTCTGGAACCATTCAAGAATGGTGAAGCTGCTATGACAGTCGCAGCATCCAGCAACCTGGCAAAAGTAGATGGAATCAACTGGGATTACTCTATTCTGTCCGGTCCGGAAAATACAAAGACATTTGTAGCATCAGACAGTCTGGTACTGTTTAACAAATGCAAAAACAAAGATCTTGCCATCAAACTTATGAAATATGTGACCAGCAAAGATGTAATGGCAGATTTCCATGAAAGAGTATCTGAGCAGCCGCCGATCACTGCAGACGATACCTACAGCGGAGATGAGAAATTTGCCGATCTGTTCACAAATCAGACAGACAAGTTCCAGTCACTGCCGGTATTCAAAGGCGCAAGTTCCATGTATGATACCCTGTATAAGAATATGCAGTCTATGATGCTTGGTGAACTGACTCCGGAAGAAGTTCTGAAAAACACAACAGAATACTATGACTCCAATCTGAAATAATCAGATGGAAATTTAGTTAGAGAAGGTTAGTAATAAGAGGGGATGGTGCATAGGAGTAACCGGTGTACCGTCCCTCTCGTTTCACAATGGGGCAAACAAGATAAAAAGGAGAATGACATGTCAAGAAAAACAAAAGAAGCAGTACAGGGAGCTATTTATATTCTCCCGAGTTTTGTATTGATTTTGATTTTTTGTATTATTCCGATTTTCATGTCCGGCTATTTCAGTTTTACAGAATATAATATTATGAATTCGCCGAAATTTGTAGGACTTGATAATTATATCAAAATGTTTAAAGACAGTTATGTGACAGATGCAGCAAAAAATACTCTGCTGTATGTGGTTATGACTGTTCCGGCACAGACGATTCTGGCACTGGCATTTGCAGCTTTTCTGGCAGCAAAGATACAGAATAAAAAAGGTGAATTCTTACGAAGTGTTATGTTTATTCCGGTTATCGCATCTGCAGTTACCGCAGGTACGGTATGGAGAATCATCCTGAATACAGATGGTGGTTTTCTGAATAACATTCTGAATTTCTTCCATATTTCTTCTGTTAACTGGCTGGGTAGTACCAAAACTTCTCTGTTAAGTATCTGTATTGTTGCAGTATGGAAAAACGTAGGATATTTCCTGGTTATCTATTATGCAGGTATCATGGGAATCCAGAAAGATCTGTATGAGGCGGCAAGAGTGGATGGAGCAACACCGCTGCAGCAGTTTACTAAGATTACGCTCCCGGTATTAAAACCGATCACGTATCTGGTAGTTACCCTTGGTATTATCTGGTCCTTCCAGGTATTCGACCTGGCTTACCTGATGACAGGTGGAGGCCCTGGTCATTCCAGTGTCACTCTGGTTATGGGTATCTATAATGCAGCGTTTAAACAGTACAAAATGGGATATGCATGTGCAATGGCCATGTTCCTGTTACTTATGATTATTATCATCAATGTAGTGGAAGATCTGTTCTTTAAAGAGAAAAAGGAGGCGAAATAGACATGAAGAAAAAACAGAAATGGACCGTCTTTTCCATCCTTGGAGTATTGATTTTGTTAGTCTTTGCAGCTATCTGTATCGCACCTTTTATCTACATGGTAATCATGTCATTCACCCAGTCTACCACGCTGATGTTACACTGGAGTGATATTAACTTTGGAGATTTTACAAACTTTAACTACGTACTGAAAAAGACAGGATTTATCAGAGCACTGACAAACAGTGTGATCGTTGTATTCTGTTCCTGTCTGTTTAACTGTATTATTGCATCCATGGCAGCCTATGGATTTGCAAAGAAAAAATTTCCGGGCAGCAAGATGATTTTTCGTATGTATCTGCTGACCCTGATGATTCCGGGACAGGTAACGATGATTCCGGTATTCATCATGATGAACAAAGCGGGACTGACCAATACATATTTTGCTCTGATTGTTGTCATTTTGAATGCATTCGGTGTCTTCCTGATCCGTCAGTTTATGGATACGGTACCGGATGAACTGCTGGAAGCTGCGAAAGTAGACGGATGCCCGGAGTACCGGATCTTCATTCAGATTGTTATTCCGCTGATCAAACCCGTACTGATTTCACTGGTTGTATTTACCTTTGTAACTTCCTGGAATGATTTCCTGTGGCCGTTGGTATCCACATCCAATTCCGATATGTATACCCTGACGGTAGCATTGTCTCTGTTAAAAACACAGTACCAGACAAACTATGGTCTGATCATGGCAGGTGCAACGGTATCTTTCCTGTTCCCGTTCATCATGTATGTGTTCTTACAGAAACAGTTCGTGGAAGGTATTGCGCTGAGTGGTATTAAAGGTTAAAAAATTAAAAATGTATAAGGGGGTAGCTATGGAACTGTTAAAAGTTAAAAAAATCACTTCGCTGGAAAAAGTGTTCCCGGATCAGGAGCCGAGTGGAGAGGGAATGGAAGATGTGATCACCGCACTGAAAAAAGAGACGGTATCTTTCCAGATGGCTTACTACTGGGGTGGTGAGAGGAAAGGAAGAGCACAGGTGCAGGTGACGGCCGATGACAAAGAGCAGGTACGTGTGAGAAGTGTCCGCCTGGTTCCCTGTGAATATCCGGCACATATGGTGGCAGATGAGGATTATCTGACCACCAAACCGGGTCTGTATCCTGATCTGCTGAGTGAGATCCAGCCGTGGGGTGTGGAACTGATCAGCGGACAGTGGAAGAGTCTTTGGATCGATGTGGACACCACAGGACTCGCTGCCGGAGACCATACCATAAAAGTGGATATGGTAGTGGAAGGAGAAGTTCTGGGCAGTTCGATAGAGTTGATTCATGTAGTAGATGCAGAACTTCCGGAGCTGGCAGTACCACACACAGAGTGGTTTCATTCGGATTGTCTGGCAAATTATTACGGCGTGGAAGTGTTCAGTGAGGAATACTGGAAGATCGTGGAAAATTTTGTACGTACAGCCGTAAAAAGAAAATGTAACATGTTGCTGACACCGGTATTTACTCCTCCTCTGGATACAGCAATCGGTGGAGAGAGACGTACCGTACAGCTGGTAGATGTACATGTGACAGAGAACGGATATACCTTCGGTTTCGATAAGTTCGAGCGATGGGTAGATATGTGTAAACGCTGTGGTATCAAATATTATGAGATTTCTCATCTGTTCAGCCAGTGGGGAGCAACGATGGCTCCGAAGGTTATGGGTGAGAAAGATGGAGAACTGGTGCAGCTGTTTGGATGGGACACAGAAGCAGCAGGAAAAGAATACAGTGAGTTCCTGCATCAGTTCCTGGCAGCACTGAAACCGGAACTGGAGAAACTGGGGATCTCTGAGGTGGCATATTTCCATATTTCTGACGAGCCTTCCCGGGAGCAGTTTGATTCTTATAAAGCAGCCAAAGAAGTTGTGGAAAAAGATCTGGAAGGTTATCAGATGATGGATGCGCTGTCCGATTACGAATTCTATGAAAAAGGTCTGGTATCTCAGCCGGTATGCGCAGTCAACCATATTCAGCCATTCCTGGAGAAACGTCCGGAAAAGCTGTGGGGATATTATTGCACCGGACAGTACGTGGATGTAACAAACCGTTTCATCGTACAGCCGGGTTACCGAACCAGAATCCTGGGTACGCAGATGTACAAATACCAGCTGGATGGATTCCTGCACTGGGGCTACAACTTCTACAATGCAGAACATTCCATCTTCCCGATCGACCCATATCGCTGTACGGATGCAGCAGGGGCATTTCCGTCAGGAGATCCTTTTTTGGTATACCCGGGAGCTGACAAAGAGCCGGAAGAATCTCTGCGTATCATGCTGATGGATGAGGCAATGAGCGATCTTTGTGCCATGAATTATCTGGAAGAACTTGCGGGAAGAGATGTGGTTATGAAGTGTATCGAACCGGAAGGTGGAGAGAAGGTAGAGTTTGAGTCTTATCCGAGAAGTATTGCTTATCTGGTGGAGATGAGGAAGAAAGTGAATCGGGAGATTGAGAAGAGAGTGAAATAAGTTGTAACAAGACGGACGCAGCAAGCAGTCACCTGCCGCTGTTTTGTTGCAACCGGGAGAAAAGAGTGTGTGAAAAAGGGAAGGTATTCGGTTTTGGCTGAATGTCTTCCCTTTTGTTTTTTATTGATTTATGTTATTTGTTACCTACACGAATTATTGATGATAAAAGCCGCGTCGTGTAGGTTGGTGCTTTAGAGCGTGTCTGAAAAATCATTTCCGCAATCTGCAGGCCCCACTTTGCGGGGGATTTTACCCTCATTCGGTTGCCGTAGCCCGCTACGCCGCCCTCATTCGGATAAAATCTCCCATAAACTGGGACTCGCAGCTCACGAAAAGCCTTTTTCAGACACGCTCTAGTTGCTATTCTGTGCCGGAAAAATTCTTTACGGATGATGCATACTCGGATGGGGTCATCCGGGTGAATTTTTTGAATTGCAGAGAAAAATACTGGTAGGAGGAATAGCCCAGCATATCGGAAATCTGTGTGTAGTTATATCGTTTCTGACGGATCATTTTTTGGGCGGTTTCGATTTTCAGACGGCAGAAGTAGTCGATAACGCCGCAGCCTGTTTTTTCATGAAATATTTTCTGTAATTGTGAACGCCCTACAGAATTTTCCTTGCAGATCTGCACAACTGTCAGATGCTCAGAAAGATTTCGCTGCAGATACTGTACGATTTCCTGGAAGACTTCATCGGTATCTTTGCGGATCATCGGGTGATCGCTGAATGGCGGGCTGGAAACCGGATCGATAGCAGGCGGTGTGCTGTAGCGGCGCTGCAGACTGATCAGCAGCAGTTCAAGCGACAAAAAAATAATCTGTTCACTGCCGAAATCATGAACGGAATTACGTTCCAACAGGCAGATGTTAGGATTGTTTAATGGTGTATAAAAAGTTTTTCTGGTTTCAGAGATAATCTGCCCCAGATAAAACCGTTCATTCTGATTCAGAGATACCCGGCAATTTTCAAAGAACTTCATGCAGGGATTTGTGCATTCAAAAGAAACTACGACGAGATTCGGAGAAGTTTCTCCGTCTCCCCGCAATGCATGAAATTCATTTGGCTTATGAAAAATCATCTCATTAGAAGCAAGAAGGACTTCTTTATCACCCGCGGTCACGAAAAGATTGCCGCTGTCTACGAAGACAAATTCCCAAAAATCGTGAGATTCCCCGTCAAATACATAGTCTTTCATATATTCAAAATAGTGAATGGAATAGATCTTGCGAATATGAAGATCTTCCCTCAGAGTAATACTTTCGTAATTTGGCATTCTTGTCACCTCAGAAGTTATGAATACTAATAACACTTGTAACTGTTCATTACCTTTACAATTACAAAACAAAACTATTTTCAATATTATAGCATAAATAAAACAAAAGACAAAAGAAATTAGAATCAAAATCCAGGCGGTAGGAGTTGACAAAACTACTTTTTTTTCATAAACTATAAGGCAGAAAGCATGAGAAAAGCGAAGAACGGAAAGAGTATCTGAAAGAGGAACCACAGAGAGGGACAGTCACTGGCTGGAAGCAGTCCCGGGGAATCGTCGGTGAAGTGCATCCGGGAGCTGATACGGTGAAAGAGAGTAGCCGGATCCGCAGGCAGGCGTTAAGGGCAGAAAGTGGAAGACGGATCCGGAAGATACGTCTTCAAAAAGAGTGGAACCACGGATGACTTCGTCTCTTATTGAGACAGTCATCCTTTTTCTGTTTACAGAAAATAAAATGGAGGGGAACAATGAGTTTTATCAGTCATATCAAAGAAGAATTTCAGGTGATTCAGGAACGAGACCCGGCAATCAAGACACCTTTGGAAGTGCTGTTATATCCGAGCTTTCGGGTGATGATCAAATACAGACGGGCACACAAATTATATCTGAAAGGTCATTACTTTCTGGCACGGTGGATCTCTCAGCGTGCAGCCAGAAAGACCGGGATTGAGATTCATCCGGGCGCTACGATTGGGAAAGGACTGTTCATTGACCATGGAAGCGGTGTGATCATTGGAGAAACTACGATCATTGGCGATAATGTAACCTTATATCAGGGTGTTACCCTGGGGGGTAACGGGAAAGAAACCGGCAAGCGTCACCCGACTCTGGAAGACAACGTTATGGTAAGCGCAGGAGCAAAAATCATCGGTTCTTTCACTGTCGGAGCCAACTCCAAGATCGGAGCCGGATCTGTTGTGATCGAGGAGGTGCCACCGAACTGTACCGTAGTAGGTATTCCGGGACGTGTGGTTCGTCAGAAAAATATGAAAGTACCGAGAACCAGTATGGATCACTGTCATCTGCCGGATCCGGTGCTGGATGATCTGAAAACGTTGCAGAAGGAATACACGGAAGTGACCAACCGACTGTTGGAAGTGGAAAAAGAACTTCGTTTTATCAAAAATAAAAAAGGAGAATAACAAGATGAAACTGTATAATACACTGACAAAGAAAAAAGAAGAATTCGTACCATTACAGGAAGGTAAAGTTACCATGTATGTCTGTGGACCTACGGTATATAACTTTATCCATATCGGTAACGCCCGTCCGATGATTGTTTTCGACACCGTGCGCCGTTATATGGAATATAAGGGATATGAAGTAAATTTCGTATCTAATTTTACTGATGTAGACGATAAAATCATCAAAAAATCCATCGAAGAAGGTGTAAGTGCAGAAGAAGTTTCAGAACGTTATATCAAAGAATGTAAAAAAGATATGGCGGATATGAATGTAAAACCGGCTACTACCCACCCGCAGGCAACGCAGGAGATCGATGGTATGATTGCCATGATCGAAACACTGATGGAAAAAGGATATGCGTATGATGTAAACGGAACGGTATACTTCCGTACCAGAAAGTTTGAAGAATATGGAAAATTATCTCACAAAAATCTGGATGATCTGAGATCCGGTAATCGTTCTCTTCTGGTGTCCGGCGAAGATCAGAAAGAAGATCCGCTGGATTTCGTCCTGTGGAAACCGAAAAAAGAAGGAGAACCTTTCTGGGTATCTCCATGGGGGGAAGGACGTCCGGGATGGCACATCGAGTGTTCTGTGATGGCAAAAAAATATCTGGGTGAAGAAATCGATATTCATGCCGGTGGGGAGGATCTGATTTTCCCGCACCATGAAAATGAGATCGCGCAGAGCGAGTGCTGTAACGGAAAGACTTTTGCTCATTACTGGCTGCATAATGGTTTCCTGAATATCGATAACCGCAAAATGTCCAAATCCCTGGGCAACTTCTTTACCGTAAGAGAAATCGGTGAACAGTATGATCTCCAGGTGCTGCGCTTCTTCATGTTAAGTGCACATTACAGAAGCCCGATCAACTTCAGCAGAGAGATCATGGAATCTTCTAAGAATGCTCTGGAACGTATTGTGACTGCAGTTTCCAATCTGACACATCTTGCACAGGAAGCCACAGTGGATGTTCTGTCAGCCGCAGAGGAAAAACTGCTTGCAGAGATCCCTGTGTACCGCAAAAAATTTGAAGACGCCATGGATGATGATCTGAATACCGCAGATGCAATCTCTGTAATCTTTGAACTGGTTAAATTTGCCAATACCAATGCAAATGATGCTTCTTCCGGAGCATTTGTCACAGCACTGAAAAAGGAGATTGTTGCATTAAGTGATGTACTGGGCCTTCAGGTAGAAAAGAAAGAAGAAAATCTGGACGCTGAGATCGAAAAAATGATTGAAGAACGTCAGGCAGCAAGAAAAGCCAGAGACTTCAAACGTGCCGATGAGATCCGTGATGAACTGCTGGCACAGGGAATTATTCTGGAAGATACCAGAGAGGGCGTAAAATGGAAACGAGCATAACATATCTGAAAGAACAGTTTCAGCTGAAGGATCCGGATATCCGTTCTTACTCTCCGCTGGCACTTGCCTATATCGGAGACGGGATCTATGAGTTATATATCCGCACCATCCTGATCAAACAGGGCAACTGTCAGGTGAATAAGCTGCATAAACAGGCAAGCCGGTTGGTAAAAGCTCAGGCACAGTCAGAGATGGTGCAGGTGCTGGAGCCACATTTTACCCAGGAAGAAGAAGCAGTCTACAAGAGAGGTCGAAATGCAAAGTCCTACACTACAGCGAAGAATGCCACTACAGGGGATTATCGCCGTGCGACGGGATTTGAGGCGGTTATGGGGTATCTGTATCTGACGGATCAGTACTGCAGAATGATTGATCTGATCAAAATGGGATTGGAGGCACTGAAAGATGGAAAATAAAATCGAAGGAAGAAACGCGGTTTTAGAAGCATTACGCGCGGGAAAACCGATTGACAAATTATATGTTTTGGATGGATGTCCGGACGGACCGGTGAGAACCATTATCCGGGAAGCAAAAAAAGGTGATACGATCATCAATTATGTAAAAAAAGAACGCCTGGATCAGTTATCTGAAACGGGTCATCACCAGGGTGTTATTGCGATGGCGGCTTCGTACGAGTATGCTACAGTGGAAGATATTCTGGAAAAAGCCAGGGAAAAAGGGGAAGCTCCTTTTATTTTCGTACTGGATAATATCGAAGATCCGCATAATCTGGGAGCTATGATCCGAACAGCGAATCTGGCAGGTGCACACGGTGTAATCATTCCAAAACGAAGAGCAGTGGGGCTTACCCCGACTGTTGCCCGTACTTCAGCAGGGGCAATCAATTATACACCGGTTGCAAAAGTAACCAATTTAAAACAAACCATGGAACAACTGAAAAAAGAAGGCATGTGGTTCGTATGTGCAGATATGGATGGTACGCCGTATTATCAGATGGATCTGAAAGGACCGATGGGTCTGGTAATCGGAAACGAAGGAGAAGGAGTCAGCAGATTAATCAAAGAAACCTGTGATTTTGTAGCCTCGATTCCGATGAAAGGAGATATTGATTCCCTGAATGCTTCTGTGGCAGCAGGGGTTCTGGCTTTTGAGATCGCCCGTCAGCGTGGATAACAGTGAGGAAAACAGGATGAAGGAATATACAGAGTACACAGACGAGGAACTGGTGGAACTGCTTCGGCAGGGGGATACAGATGTTATGGATTATCTGCTGGAAAAATACAAGTTTGTTGTACGCCAGAAAGCCCGTGTTCTCTATCTTGCAGGAGGAGAAGCGGATGATCTGATTCAGGAAGGAATGATCGGACTTTTCAAAGCGATCCGGAATTATCGCGGGGATAAAGAGGCTTCTTTTTATACGTTTGCCCAACTGTGTGTGGACCGGCAGATGTATAATGCCATCCAGTCATCCACCAGGCAGAAACATCAGCCACTGAATTCCTATATTTCTATGAATGGAGAAGAATGGGAAACACAGATGGGCAGTAAAACAGAACAAAGTCCTGAGACAATCATTATTGCACAGGAAAATGCCGTGCGGATGGAAGAAAAAATCAGAAAACAGCTAAGTACTTTTGAAAATGAAGTTCTGACACTTTATCTGGATGGAAATAATTATCAGCAGATTGGTGAAAAGATGAACAAATCATCCAAGTCCATTGACAATGCTCTGCAACGAATCAAGGGTAAGGTCCGGGAGAGTCTTGGCAGGAAAAAATAAAATATTTAAAAAAATCTGAAAAATATGAAAATTATGCTGTCAAGCGTTTTTGAAAATGTCCTAAAATAATTGAAGTATTAGCCCCGGCTTTTTGCTGGGGCTTGTTAAATTGATT